>Ga0233424_10000209_pt1 | contig 81888 bp, 83 predicted proteins | sample Watercolumn_Towu_FD_181011 | JGI IMG/M metagenome (GOLD analysis project Ga0233424, IMG submission 181011) | Freshwater microbial communities from Lake Towuti, South Sulawesi, Indonesia - Watercolumn_Towuti2014_125_MG | ecosystem: Environmental > Aquatic > Freshwater > Lake | place: Indonesia... | reverse complement strand
TGTTTCTTGGGGGCGTCCACGGACATCAAAAAGGGGGCGAACATCGCAATCCAGATGCGAAATTCCTATTGCAAATCAAATGCTTGCCGGAACTTTTGCATTTTCGGGGGTTGGGCAAAAATAGCCATACTGCTTCTGGCGCTCACGGGATGACATCGCCTCGTCACCCAAGGAGGGCCGCCCTCGCCTTCTGGGAGGCTGCGGAGCTGCCTCGATCTCTTCGCTGTCCTGTTTGCCCATATCGACCCTTATGATGAGTTTCAGCATTGTGGCATTTCGTAACGCGTGACGCAATACGGGCACACAAGGCCAGCCAAGCACTACCAGAGCACACCACCGCCTTGCGGCGCATCTGTGCGCATGAGCAGCCAAGTCTGGGCTACCTCGACGCCGGTTTCCGGGTGCCTATTCATGCCGGTCAGCACCATCCTGTCGCCGACCAGCTGGATCAGTTTGGCCGCCAGCAAAGGCTGCACCGTCTCCGAGTCCTGCTGCAAGGCCTGGAAGCGCGCCACGGGCACCCAGCGCCCCAGACCCTCGTCCAACTCGTTTGCGAGCCTCAGACGCCCGGAAAACCACGTTGCTGAGGATTGAATCCAGCGCGGCTTGGGCGCACCCTCGCTGCGCAGCGGCAGGCAGTTAAAAAGATTGACCGCGGGACCGTGGTACGTCCAGGCCTGCATCGTGTCGCGTCGGGTCAGAACGTCGCGCTCGTAGCCCACCAGGCGCAACGCATCCGCGTCGCACCCGATCAGCTCGGCATCAATCATCTCGGGCTGTGCGTCCCCCTGCTGGGGTGTCACCAGCCTGGCCACCATCACGGTCCTGGCCAGCACTGGGTCGTGCCGCTGCTTGACCTCTAGAGTGCCTTCAGACCAGCCGTTGGCAAAGCCAGGGTCATGCTCAGCGACGCGTGCGCCATTCTGGTAGCTCCGCCGGCACCAGTATCGTTGCGCTCCCATGATGGAACTGTATATTTAGACAGTACCATTATGAAGGATGAGGCCGGGCCCTTTCCAGGTGGCCCACGCCGCCAGGGGACTTCTAGGCCAGGTTGTCGAACTTGGCAAGCGCCTTGTTGAAGGCCAGACGCACGCTACCGGTCGGGCCGTTTCGCTGCTTGGCAATGATGATCTCGGCCACACCCGGCTCCTTGCTGGTGTCCTTGTTGTAATACTCGTCGCGGTAGATGAACATGATGATGTCCGCATCCTGCTCGATGGCACCGGATTCGCGAAGGTCGGACATCAGGGGGCGCTTGTCGGTCCGTGTCTCGACCGACCGATTGAGCTGGGAGAGTGCGATCACGGGGCAGCGCAGCTCCTTGGCCAGGGCCTTCAGCCCGCGCGAGATTTCGCCCAGCAACGTGGCGCGGTTGTCGTCCGATCCGTCCGATCCGCTCATGAGCTGCAGGTAGTCCACCACGATGAGGCCCGGCTTGCCCAGGCGCCGCGCCTCACGGCGTGCTCGGGCACGCAGCTCAGCGCCCGTGAGGCCGGAGGTCTCGTCGATCAGGATTGGGGCCTTGGCCAGAGCGTCAGCCGCCTCGGACAGGCGGCTCCACTCGTCGTTGTTCATCTGGCCGGTGCGCAGGCGCTGCTGGTCGATGCGGCCGATGGAGCCTGCCATCTTCTGCACGAGCTGAGTTGCGCCCATTTCCATGGAGTACACGATGACCGGGAGGCCCCGACGCACAGCGGACTCTTCTGCGATGTTCAAGGCGAAGCTGGTCTTGCCCATCGACGGGCGGGCGGCAAGGATCACGAGGTCGCCATCCTGCAGGCCAGAGGTCATCTCATCGATGTCTCTGAAACCAGTTCGCAGTCCGGTGACGGTCTCGTTCTTCTGTGCCAGATCCTCGACACGACCCAGCATCTCCGAGACCAGGCTCGTCATGTCCTGGGCGCCTTGCCGGCGGCGCGAACTGTTGTCGCCAATGGCAAGAATCTTGGCCTCGGCATCGCCAAGCAACTCCTCGACCGCCCTCCCCTGCGAATCGAAGGTGCTCGACGCAATCTCATCGGCCGCCGCGAGAAGGTGGCGCTTGATGCTGGCCTCGCGCAGGATCTCAGCGTAGCGGCGCATGTTGCTGGTGCTGGGAACGCTCTGTGCCAGCTCGTTCAGATAGCTGAGGCCCCCGCAGTCATCGACGCGGCCGCGCAGCTTCAACTCTTCAAACACCGTGACCACATCGGCCGGCTTGCCGGCGTTCACCAGGTCGCCGATGACCTTGAAAATCAGCTTGTGCTCGAAGCGGTAGAAGTCCGCCTCGGTCAGGCTGTCTGCAATGCGGTCCCAGGCAGCGTTGTCGATCAGCAGCCCGCCCAGCACGCTGTGCTCGGCCTCGACGGACTGCGGCGGCAGTCGAAGCTGCTCCGATTTCTGTTGTTCTGCTTTCAAGGTCTTGTGCCGTCGTTATGTGGATCAGACGCCTTAGGCGAAGCTCACCGTGATGTTCACACGGTTCTCGATCAGCAAGGCCCGCATGAGGTCACAAGCGTCCTTCCAGGTATGCCGCTCCTGGGCGTAGGTCTGGCCGCGGTGGTCCTCGTACTTGATGATGTAGGGGCCGCTGTTGGGCTTGCGAGTCATTGTCGTTGCTCCCTCTTTCGTTGAGCTAATTGTATTGCACAATACACCACATGACAAAGCGAAATCCAACGTCGCAGACCTATGCGGAGCTGCAGCACGCCTACAGCCTGTTCAACCGTTTGCTGTTCGACGACCAACTGCCCCCGTGCATGCTCACGCTGCAACGCGAGAAGCGCAGCGTCGGCTACTTCTCGCCGGACCGGTTTGGGAACACGTCCGGGCACGTGGCCCACGAGATCGCGCTCAACCCGAGCTACTTCGCCATCGTGCCGCTGGTCGAAAGCCTGCAGACGCTTGCCCACGAGATGGTCCACCTGTGGCAGCACGTGCATGGCACGCCGGGGCGCGGGCGCTATCACAACGAGGAGTGGGCGGCTCGGATGGAGGCCATAGGCCTGATGCCCTCCTCCACGGGCAAGCCTGGCGGCCGTCGGACTGGCGATCACATGGCCGACTACCCCATCACCGGCGGGCGCTTCTTGCAGGCCTGCGAGCAGCTCCTCACCGAGGAGTTCACCCTGAGCTGGTACGACCGCTTCCCACCGCATGAGCCGGTGGATGTGGGCCATCACAACGCGGTGCGTGAGACCCTGCCCGCCGGCGTGGCTGACGCGGCGATGAGCGTTGCTGCCAATGCCGGTGTGGCCATCTCGCCGATCAGGCCGGTGCGCCAAGCAGAAGGCGCAGGCGAGACGGCCACACCTGGTGCTGCAGCTGTGGTCTACGACAACAGCAAGCGACGGAAGTACACCTGCAGCTGTGAGCCCAAGCCCCATGCCGTTTGGGGCAAGGCGGGCCTGGCCATCCGCTGCGAGAAGTGCCTGCAGCTCTTCAACGAGGTCAGCTGATGGTCACGCATCCCTCCACCCCTGCGACCCTTGCGGCGGCGCTTGGACTGCGACCGCTGGATCGCCTGCAGATCGCCGACCGGAGCGAGCTGGCGCAGATGCGGCGCACTGGCCAGCCGCTCGCGGCGCCTGACGATCTGCCGTTCTGGTTCATTCAGCGAGTGATGCCTTGTGGCCAGCTCGAGGTGGCCACAACCAGCGGGTACGTGACTTCCGTCAGCGTGCTGGACGTGTGCGACATCCGGAGGGAGCCGGCCGCCATCAAGGTGAAGGCCATGCCCCGCAGCACCTTCTTGCGCCGGCTATCAGCACGATGCGGACAACCGCTGTCCAGCCCAGGGCCTGATGACTATGCCGATGCCTATGTGCTGCGCGTGGTCTTGGACCGATGGCAGCGAGTCGACAGCTGCTACGTCCAGTTCGTGGACGATGCCTTGAACAGTGGGGCCGCGACATTCAGCGCCCCGCTGGCTGCAGGCGAGGCGGCCCGGCTCCTGTCTCTCGCGAGACAAGGGCTCTTCCCAGTCTCTCGGGTGTCGGTGCGTCGCGCTGGTTTTGGTGGTTCGGCCCGAGGTCTACGGCGCGAGGCGACTCAGGTAGACCGCCAAGTGCGGGCACTGTTCAAGGCAGCGCTTGAGGGCGATGCCAAAGCGGTAGCTCGCCTGGCCGCAGCTGGAGCACGGCCATAGCCTCCCATGCGGCCCCGTGGATGCTGGCCAATGAGAGCCTGTGACACATGCCACACGGCCACGGCCAATGAGGTGCGTAGCGCCCGGCCATCATCAGCGCGGTACTGCAGCAGCCCGATAATGAGCAGAGCTGCAAACAACAGCGGGCGTTTCCTCCCTCCCTAACGCCCCTGCAGCACTTACGCCCTCGGGTGGCCCCCTGCCCGAGGGTTTCTTTTTGTAGTCCACCAGCGAAGCCGCTCGCCGCTTGCCTGCCTTGCTAGATCCTGGGCCTCGGCGGCTTCGGTGCGTTCTCCTCGATCCAGTCCCACGCAGCGTCTTCCGTGGCGAATGGTCCGGCGACGGGGACATCGTTCTCATCGATGACGACCCACAGCCCATCATCTCGTTGCAACGGTTTCACGATCAATCTCCTTGGTGCTTGATGGTCAGCTGCGCAGGTACAGGTACAGCAGGCCGACCGGGGCAATGAAAACGGCAAAGACAAAGCACAGGCCCATCGTCAGCAGCTTCATGGCGAGCATGACGGCAGCATTGACGAGAAACACGTTGTCTCCGACCACGAACCCAACAACGCGCTCGTAGACGAAGCGCGAGTAGGGGTACAGAAGCGCGCTCAAGGCCAGGAACACCGCGCCGCTGGTGGGGATGCCCCGGGGGCTGCGCGATGCCAGGAACATGAAGAGCGCGAACAGCAGCAGCCCAAAGAAGAACTGCCGAAGGTAGTAGGCGCGTGACAGCCCGCCGAAGGACCGCTCGATGACTGGGTGCATGAGCTACACCTCCGAGCTGGCCGAGGCCAAGCGCATTGCGTTATTCATTGGTGACATCCCTCCCATGGGCTTGAACTGAGTGAGTGGCGTGGGGACCCCGCGCCTTGCTTTGCAGCGGGCATTCTGGCCTCTTCTGGCCACTCAACCAAGCTCGCGGCTGCTCGATCCGCGATACCGCTCTCAGCTGCGCGAGAACGCAATGAAGTCATCGAACTGCATAGGCCTTGCGTAGAAGTAGCCCTGCGCAATCGTGCAGCCGAGACTTTGTAGGACTTGCGCCTGCAGAGCCGTTTCGACGCCTTCTGCGATGGTCTTTATGCCCAGCTTCTTTGCCATACCGAGGATGGCTTCGACGACGGCCGCGGCGCCGGCAGAGCGGCCTAGATCCTGCACAAAGGTGCGGTCGATCTTGATGATGTCCAGGGGCAGCCGATTGATCCGCGCCAGAGAGGAATAGCCCGTGCCGAAGTCGTCAACGGCGAGGCACAAACCCGACTCGCGCAGCTCGGTCAGGTAGTCCAGCGCGCCCTCGCTGGCCAGCTGGCTCTCGGTGACTTCGAGCGCCAGCATGCGCGTGGGCACGCCTGCATCGCACAGGGCGCCATGAACAACGCCCGCGAACCGCGACGAAAGCTGCTTGACCGAGACATTCACCGAAACCTTGATGCCTTGATCGCTGCCCAGGCCCATTTGCATCCACCTGGCTGCATCCATGGCGGCCTGCTTCAGCACCCAGTCCCCGATGCGGTCGATCAAGTCGCTGGCCTCGGCCACCGGAATGAACTCAGTGGGGCTCACAAACTCATTGCCATGCCGCCAGCGCAGCAATGCCTCAGCGCCTACCGTCTTGCCGGTGGCCATGTCCACCTGGGGCTGATAGTGCAGCGACAGGCCCGTACCCGTTGCCAGGGCGCTGCGCAGCCGCGCCTCGATCACGCAGGCGCGTGCAGGCGATCCGACAGCATGGATGCCGCCGGATGATCCCGAAGCAACCAGCTGCGCCAGCACCCTGCCCTGCAGGTAATCGGTCAGGGCCACGGCGGAGATGCCGAGCCCGCTCTCGGACAGCAGGCCGGCCAGCGCTTCATTGCTGAAGCCGCGCAGGCGCATCGCGAGCAGCTGATCTGCAAGCTCATCCAGCACGCCGATGGACGGCGGCAGCTCGGCGGCCGTCGCCCTGGCTGCTTCAACAAGGCGCGAGCGAGCACGCCCGAGCAGGGCCGATGTTTCGTGATGAGCCGCCATAGCTTGCAATCTCGCCGACAAGACCGTCTCCCTTGAATCTCTGCCCTATTGGGCTTGCGACGAGTAGTCGCTCGCCGTCATCGTGAAGGTGCGATCCGGCGCAGGGGCTGCCCCTGCCGGGAGCTGCGCACCCTTGGTGAGGGCCGGTGTGCTGCGCCCATCCGTCCGCACGGCCAGCGGGCGCCCGATCTGGCGGTAGACCAGATCGACATAGCCGTCTCGCGCGCCTCTCACCCAGTCGCCCGAGTTGTAGGCACTGAGCGCCGCGTGCAGCGCCTTATCGCCCTCGCCGAACTGCTTCACAGCGCGCACGTAGAAGTCGGTGAGGATGCGGCCCGCAGCCGACAGGTTCGTGCACACGTCGAAGGCATCAGCGATGCTCAGACCCAAGCGAGGCAAGTTGCGGTCGTTGACCTGACCAACGCCCAGGCTCACGGTGTGCCCGGCGGCGATGAGCTTGCGGGCAATGGCCACAGCGTCCTGCAGGTTGCCCGGGTAGAGCGAGCGAACCAGCTTCTTGCGCTCCGACCAGGGCAGTCGCACCGGGCCTGCGTCGGCGATTGCGAACTGGTGGCCACGCGACTCCGCGGACACAACGGCGGCCATGGTCTCCGGGTGAACCGTCGGTGCGCAGCGTGCCATGGTGGCTGCCAGATCCGCAGACAGCCCCGGCACTTCCGCAGCGCCGAGCGGCTGTTGCCCGACCGAGGCCTGAGCAGCCAGATCATCAGCCGCTGCAGCAGACTGCTGAACCGGCGGACTGTTTTTCGCAACGGGTGACGCAAAGGCCGAAGAGCAGCAGACGAATGCGCAAGCGCATGAAAACATGCGCAGATAGTACCAACGAGAACCGGTGTTGATTAACATTCAATTAACAGTATATGCGGTGCTGGCTGGCTCGCCTAGAAGGCCGACACCTTGATCACCTTGTCCACCACGCCGGCAGCTGCCACCAGCTGCTCGATGCGTTGCAGATCCTCAGGCTCCAGCGTGCGAACCTTGTCGGCATAGCGACTGCGCGGAGGCGTTGCCGGCACCTGGGAGGGCGCTGCCCCAGCGTCGGGTTGTACGGCCGGCGTACCGGTCGCCGGGCCGCCAGGCTTGCTCCCCTTCTCATCGACAGGTTGTGCCGTAGGCGCCGGCTTTGCTGAAGCGGTCGCCGCTGCGATGCGCTCGCGCATCTCGATTCGGCTGGCCGCCCATTTGTCTTGCGCTGTTGGCTCCTGGGGCGCCGCCGGGACCGGTGCAGCCTTCGATGCCGCAGCCGCCGCCTTCGCCTTGTCGTGGGCTTCGGAGGTCGCGGACTTGAGCTTGGTCGACCTGGCCGGAGCCGGCATGGATGCGCGCTTGAGCAGGACCGGGTTCTCGTAGAAGAAGGCCTTGCGGCCGTAGATCGGCGGCTTGCCCTTCACGAAGATCACGGCGTCCTGATCGTTGAGCGCCATGAATTCGTCAGCCGTTACCAAATCCCGGCCCGTCTTGTTGATGCCCACCGACACGCTACCCGGCTTGACCCCAAACACGTCGCGCGACATGTTGCCGGAGTCTTCGGTCACGGTCGTCTTGCCCGTCATGCGGGCCAGCTTCTCGGCGGTCTCGATCTTGTTCGGGGCATAGGCGATTCGCGTCTTGGCGCCGGAGTCGAAGGACTGCTTGTCGCCATACAGCTCTTCGACCTGCACGATGTCCTGCACCAGGAAGAACATGCGAATGCCATAGCCTGCCACGTAGCCCAACGCCTCCTGAAGGATCGGGAGCTTCTTGAGCGACGAGGCCTCGTCGATGATCATCAGCAACTCGTGCGAGTAGCTCTTCTTCGTGCGCCCGCCCTCGAACTCCATCTCGGCCGCGTTGCGGCGGATGAAGATGGCGTAGAACAAGCGGGTGAGCGGCGTCATGCGCTCCATCTCGTTCGACGGGACCACGTAGTAGAGCGATACCGGCTTATCGCCGGTCATCAGGTCTCGGACCAGGAAATCGCTCGTGCGCGTGTTGTTGGCCACGATGGGGTCCAGGTACAGGGACAGCAGCGACTTCGCCGTGCTCAGCACGCCGGACCGATCCTTGTCCTCTTTCTTCAGCATCGTGGCCGCCGCATTGGCGATCATCGGGTGCGTCTTGGTCGGCTTGCCCAGCGAATCAGTCCAGCCCATCTTCCCCTCAGGGTCGTGAGCCGCGTTCATCATGTCCGAGTACATCTGCTTGTCGCTATCCCAGCCCGGGTCGCCGAGATAGTTGGCCGCACCCGCGAGCGAGCCGTCCGTCGTGGCATAGCGGACATGCAGCGCGACGGCCGTCAGGAACTCGTAGCCGGCCTTGTCGAAGTAGTCATCAAGGCCTTCGCCCTTCGGGTCACAGGCCATGCTCATGATCATCTGCGCGTCCGCCACGTCGTGCAGCGTGAAGATGCGGATCTCGTCCAAGGGGTTCCAACGCGCGCCGGTGCCGTCGGTACAGGCCGGCTCAAACTTCAGCACGTCTTGGCCTGCAGCTTGGCGGAAACCCGCCGTCAGCGCCCAGGCCTCGCCCTTGGGGTCGTTGACCATCACCGAGTGCTGCCAGGTCAGCAGCGTCGGAACCACCATACCCACGCCTTTACCGGATCGTGTCGGGCAGAAGCCGAAGAGATGAGTGTTGCCACCATCGCGCAGCAGCATCGTCTTCTTCACGACGGACTTGCGGAGCTTGAACATGGGCTCCCCTTCGCTGTTTCGCTTGACGACCTTGCGGAAGCGATTCTTGAAGGTGCGAGGCTCATACATGGGCATCTGGCGGCGCGCGAACTGCGGGTGATTGGGGTGAATCACCTTCCCCTTGCGGTCGAGCATTACCGACCCGACCACCACGCCCTTGGACGCGTAGCCCTTGGCGTCAATGAAACCTGTCCTGTCCACGTCATCCAGCTCAGCGAAATGAGCAGTGCCATGAAGGCCATCCATGCCGCGCTTGATCCTGGACAGACGAACCGAGACATAGCCCGCGAAGAACATGGCCATGATCTCGGCACCCGCAGCGAGCATGAACAGGTTGTGCACGGTCGTGCGCAGCGAAGGCACGTCCGCATACTTCCAGCCCCATGCCACCCATTGCAGAGGCTGGTAGATGCCAACCTGACCGATGGAGAAGAGCGTTGGGCCCAGCCTGGCGTCATAGTGATACTTCCAGGCGAACCACTGCGTTGGCACCATTCCAAACAGAAGGGAGGCCAACACCAAGGCAAGAAGGCTCAGGAAGCCTTTCTGCATCGGGGTGAAGCGCGAGGTGTAGTTGAGGAGCGCGGGCATCTGGGGGTGCTACAGGGGAGGATTGCTGCGTGCGAATCGATGGCCGTGATTGTGCATTAAATAATTTCGCAAGGGGCGCGGTTTTGCCGCAAAAGACGCAGCGACCGTGTGGTCGCTGCATGGCCCTCACGCACGATGCAAGGGCCAGTCCGTGGATTCGCCCGCCAGCACGGCCCTGATCTTCTGGGCCGCCTGCTCATACTGGGCCAGGGATGCGTGCCCCAGGGGCTGAAAGCCCTTCACGTTGCGCGCCAAGGCCTCGTAGGCGGCGGCCGCATCCTCGGCCACCACCACATGCTGGGTGACGGCCGGGCTGAGCCCGCCGCGGCCCCCCACCTTCTCCTCGGTGGCCTGGCCGCTGACCAGGAAAATTTGATTGGGGTCGGTGTTCATCTCTGTCATGTTCCTTATCAAATGTACATACTACCTCAGCGCCCCAGGGTCTGCCCACCCTCGTCGCGCGTGATCGTCGCGCGGCCTTCGGCATAGGTCACAGTCACCAGCTGGCCCACTTGCAGATCGGCGCCACGGTCTGGCAGATCATCCAACCGGTGGCTGACGGTTTCCCCGTCTCGGCCAATCCGCTGGACGGCCAGGCCATCCTGGATTGAGATGATCTGGCCGATGTAGTCGCCAGTCCGCTCGGCCCCGGGGGCCTTGGACATGGCGCCCGGCGCCAGCACGGGCTCAGCCCGTTCCTCGCGCTCCAGCTCGTCGATGGCCTCGCCAAAGCCCATCTTGCGCAGCATGTCCTTCTGCCGCGCGACAGCCGCGGCAAACGCCTTGGCTTCGTTCGGTTTGACTGCTGCCAGCGAGTTCGACTTGCGCAGGGCGCGTTGCACCTTGGCATGCTCCTCCACCGCCGTCTGCAGCGCCTCGATGTCGGGGAAGGGCTTGCCGATGAGGGGGCGCAGCTTGAGCGCTTCTCGCTCGCTGTGCTCGATCTGCTTATCCAGCTTGGCCTGCAGCTCCTCCAGGCTGTTGCAGAAGTTCTCCATGCGCGTTGTCACGCCAGCGCGCGAGAAGGCGTCGAGTTGGCGAAGATCCTTGTCGGGTAGGGTCATCACGATCCAGTCGGTGGCCGGGTCGTGCTTGAAGCTGAACTTCAAGCCGCGGTAGGTCAACCTCAGCGGAGAGCTGACGAGACCCACCTTGGCCTTGATGTCTTCCAGGGCCTCCTGCAGCTCTTCCTTGGTGTTCAGCTGCCGACCCTCGTACTCAGCAAGGGACTTGGCAGCATCACGCTTGTCCACCAGTTCCTGCAGGGCCTCGGCCAACTCGGGCGCCACCTCTTCGAGGTAGCGCTCGTGTCCCCGCAGCGCTGAGGCCAGAGAGAACTGGCCATCGCGGTGAGCGCGCTCCAAGTTGCGCAGCTTCTTCACCTCGTTGCTCAGCTGGGTCTCCTTCAGGATCAGAGGGTTGCCGGAGGATGCGGCTTTCATGTCGGCCGAGTTGGCCGCCTCGGTGGTCACATCGTCGATCTCGTTGAGGCCGACGGCGTAGTTACGCAGCTGCTCGATGCCGGAGGCCTTGTGTTCCAACAGCTGCCAGCGCCGCGTGTCGTAGGTCTGCTCGGTGGCGTAGCGGTAGATGGCCATGCGGAAGCCTTCAGGATCGCGCTCATACAGCTTGTTGCCGCGACGGATAGCCCGGCCCTCGCGCTGCTCCAGGTCCGATGGACGGTAGGGAGCATCGATGTTATGCAGTGCCACGATGCGCTGCTGGACATTGGTGCCGGCGCCCATCTTCGGCGTCGACCCGAGCAGGAAGCGAACATCACCGGCGTTCACCCGCTTGAACAGCGTGTCCTTGGCCTGAGGCGTGTCGTAGTCGTGGATGAACTGGACCTCGTGCTCGGGAACGCCCTGGGCCACCAGTTTGGCCTTGATGTCGTCGTAGACACTGAAGTCGGCAACACCGGTCGCCCCTTCGATGTCGGCGCGCGAGAACTCGATGTCGGCAGCATCACCCTCGGCATCGAGGCCCTTGTTGGCCTTGTACTCGTCACGCTCGGCATCGTCGATCTCGCGCGATTGCTCGCGCAGATCCATCCAGCGCTCGGCCCCACCCTCGCTCTTGAGGAAGTTGGTCACAAACGCATGAGCTTCCTTCTTGCTGTCCAGCCCCTCCTTCATCAGCTGGCCCGTCGTCGGGTCATAGATCGTGAAGGTGCGTGCTGCAGCGCGGCCCGCGGCCACCACGTAGTAGGGGAACCCTTCGTACTCGCGGACGGTGTGCAGCGTGCCCTTGGTGTGGCGCAGCTCGCCATCGCCATCGCGCACGAACACACGCTTTTCCTTGCTGGCCATCTTGGCCTTGGAAGACAGCGGCACTGACAGATCGCAGAAGACCAGCTGAACGCCCTTGTCGGGCGTGGACTCATGCCAGTGCCGCATCATGTTCCCGACGGCCCTGTTGACCTTGCTGTTCGGGTCATCCCTGGCAGCCGGATTGATCAGCCGATAGTCCAATCCCGCCTTGTTGGCCAGGCCGGTCAGCGACAGGGCGTTGATCTTCCCTTTGGTGGATCGCGTCAGCTCGCGCAGGTTCTCGAACTGCCCGATGATGGACTTCGGGTCGATGTGCATCACGGGCGTGACGGCGGCCAGTGCCGTCATATAGGCGGCTTCGGCGGCCGTTTCAAATCTCCGCGGGCCGCGGCCAGTCGCACCGCCAGGGCCGGGCTGGTGGATCTCGAACTTGCCGTCCGTGGCTTGCACCACAGACAGCGGCGCCAGCGGGTCAAGATTCACCTCGAACTTGATGTTGCCGGCTTGGTCGCGTGCAATCTCGGGCACGCCAAAGAAGGCCTCCTGCAGGCGTGACCGCGGGACCACCACGTTGATTGGGCGCCCGCCTTCGAGCTTAGGAACGGGGAAGACCTTGCCGCGCGCCAGCTCCTGCGCCTTCAGGTCATTGAGCGTCACCACGTCGGCGAAGCTGCGGTACTCACCCATGAGCGAGCCGAGATTCTTGAACTTCGCAAAGCGCTGCGACAGCCGGTAGCCCGTGCCGGAGGGTGCCACCTCGTAGACGTTCTGCACATCCCCGTACAGCTTGGCCCAAGCGTCAAAGACATGCAGGCCCTGATCTCTGAGTCGGGAATACTGCATGAATCGCTGAACCGTGAACATCTCGGCCAGGGAGTTGGAGACCGGAGTGCCGGTGGCGTGGATGAGCATGGCCGACTCGCCGAATTCCTGCTGCAACCAGCGGGTCTTCACAAAGAGGTCGAAGGCCTGGCCAGATCCTGCCGGGTTGCCCAGGCCCGACACGCGCTGCATCTGCGTGTTGAAAGCCAGGTTCTTGAAGATATGGCTCTCATCAATCGCCATCGCGTCAATGCCCAGATCCGCCATGTCGACCACCTTGGACTTCTCGCCAGCCTTCTCCGTGAGCTTCTTGATCTTCGCTTCCAGGTTCGACTTGATCTTCTCCATGTCCCGCATGACATGGCGATCACCACGATCCCGCTTCATGTCCTCGATGGCGCTGGCGATCTCTTCGAGCTGCTCGCCGATGATCTTGGCCTCCATGCCCGGGGGCAGCGCAATCTTCTTGAGGGAAGAGTGGCCAACGATCACCGCATCCCAGTTGCCGGTCGCGATCTTCGAGAAGAGCCGCTCGCGGGCCTCCCCTTCAAAGTCTGCCGGCGTAGCCGCCAGGACGTTGGCGCCGGGGTAGAGGCGATAGAACTCGCTGCGCCACTGCAGCGTCAGGTGATTGGGCACACCAAGCAGGGGCTTCTGGCAGATGCCCATTCGCTTGGCCTCCATCAGCATGGCGATGATCTCGAAGGTCTTGCCGGCGCCGACCACATGGTCCAGCAGCAGCACGCGGCTCTGCAGGCCACGCCACACACCGCTTTTCTGGTGCCCCAGGAACTCAATCGAGCGGCTCATGCCCGGAAAGGTTAGGTGCTCGCCGTCGTACTTACGCTCAACGGTTCGGTTGAAGCGCTCGTTGTAGATCGACGCGAGCTCGATGGCCCGGTCTTCAGCGGCCCACAGCCAGGTATCCCAATGCGAGCGGATTTTGTCGGCCGCCTGGCGAGCCGCTTCGGTCTCAGCCTCATCCGTGACGTAGCGTTCCTTGCCATCCACGATCTCCAGCTTCTTGACCTCAGGCGCGCGGCCGTTCATCAGCGTGAGCAAGATGTCGATAGCACCCACGCGCGTCGTACCGAACTCGTTGTTGTTCTTGGTCAGATCCATGCCCGACTTGGACTGCACCAGCCACTGGCCGGTCGCCCGCACGTAGAAGAACTCGACATTGCCTCCCGTGACCTCGCGTGCGAAGTCCCTGAAAACCTTGCCCGGTATCCACATGGCGCCGATGGCACCATGGATCTCACTCGGCATCTTGTCCGCGGGGATCACCTTCTGCAGCGCTTCGACATTGCGCTGCATCGCCGGGTCATCCTTGGCCGCTTCCTGAGCTTCGGAGAGCTTGGTCTTCACATCCCCGGACAGGTACTCATCAGCGGCCACATAGCCACGCTTGGGGTCCGAGAACACCAGATCGCCCAGCTCTGCAAGGATCTCCTCCTTAGGCTTGCCATAGGCCTCGACCATGTAGTCCATGTCGACGCGGCCGTGGACGTTGAGCGAGTGCAGCAGCGCATCCTTGGCGGTCTGCACCACCTCCCGCTCGCCAGGCGGGAACAGCACGCGCTGGCTGAAGATGTCTGCCTTGACGGCGCGCGCAGGCCGAGGATCAAGGCCGTGCTCCTCAGCGTAGGCCGGCGTGATCGCCTTCTCGTAGTCGAACTCCAAGGCCTGGACCAAAGGCGACTCGATGTCGTCATGGAAGATGCGGCGGTTGACCGGATCATTGAGATAACCGAACTTCCCTTGGAAGCGGTCATAGGCCTTGTTCAGGGCCTGACGGTTCGCATCGATCTGGACATCGGAGGCATCAGCCGAACGCTCCAGGCGCAGCTGCTGACGCAGCAGCTCCCGGATCTCGATCATGCCGACCATGCGCTCAACGGCCCGCTCGTTGGGCGGGGTCCACAACCGGCTGACCTTCCGCTCACGATGGTCAGGCAGGCGCAGCAGCACCATCGGCTTGCCATTGACCTCGCGGACAAAGAACGCGCCCTCTTTGACGTGCTCAGGGATGTCATCGTTGCGGACGCCCTGCTCCTTCTCCCCTTCCCGCTCGATGGCCGAGTACAGCCCCGTCGGCAAGGTCTCCACCCAGGCGCTCAGCTGCTCGGCCAGGTCGCCGGTGGGCTCCACCGTATAGCTGTCCGCCCGGTACATTGAGCCGGCCGTCGAATGGCGACCCAGGACGTTCTCAGGGTTGGCCAAGAAGTAGTTGTTAACGGGGTGTACCGTGGCTTCTTCTGCGCCCTCCTTCTTGATGGCCACGTCGGTGGTATCCAGCCAGGCCGGGCGCTCCAGCGGCCCCAGGGTCATGGAATCATCCAAGCGGCGGAACATGAGGATGTCGGTCGTGACATCGGTGTTGGCATTGCCCTTGAACGCGGTGTTGGGCAGACGCACACCGGACACCAGCTCTGCGCGGCGAGCGATCCACTCGCGGACTTGCGGGTCCAGCTTGTCCAGGAAGGCATGCGACACCACCATCGACATCAGGCCGCCGGGACGCAGCATCTCGATGCTCTTGGCGAAGAAGTAGTTGTGGATGGACCATCCCGAGTAGGCGGAGCCCCTGTCGTCAGCAAGCGCCTGGCTACCGAACGGCGGGTTGCCGATCACCAGGTCAAAGTCGCCCGGCTGCGCGCGGTAGTCCTGGAAGCCTGTGGCCTTGGCGATATGGGCCGACGGGTACAGCGCAGCGGCAATGCTGCTGGTGAGCCTGTCCAGCTCGACGCCGTGAAACTGCGACTGCTCGCGCATGCCCGGCGGCATCATGCCGATGAAGTTGCCGCTGCCGACCGACGGGTCAATCACCACACCGCCGGTGAAGCCCACCTGTACCAGGGCGCTATACATGGCTTTGACGACCGTGGTGGAGGTGTAGAACGCGTCCAGCTGAGAGCGACTTGCCGCGGCCCATTCCTCAGGCGTCAGAAGAGCCTGCAGCTCCTCGTGCTGTTTGTTCCAGCCCTTGTTGTCGGGGTCGAAAACCCCCTTCATGCCACCCCAGCCGACATAGCGCGCGAGGTGCTGCAGCTCCTCGGGCGTTGCGCGCCGGCCTTCGGCCTCGATGGCCTTGACCGTTTTGATGGCGCGGATGTTGTCGCGGAACTTGGCCATGAGGCCGCCTTCGCCGATGCCATCCTCGTCCCTGATCACATGATCAGCGACCGAGGCCACAGCCACGGCTTGCGGAGCTTGCTCAATGGGCCGGCCGTCAGGAGATTGGCCGTAGGCGGCGATGTAGGCCTTGCGAGCGGCCTCGCGGTTGCCCTGGTATTGCTCCCAGCGGTCCTTCAGATCCTGAGGCGCGTTGTCGTGCAGGCCAGTTACCGGATCGCCCTGCACGTAGGGCACCGCATCCCGGTAGAACTGGCGGAACTCTTCGTTGACAGCATCGATGAGCGCCAGGGCTGCGCGCTTGGCTTCAGCGACGTCCGAGCGCTGGATCGAGGTGCTGGTGGAGACTTCGGCGCCGGCGGCGCCTTTCATGCGGCGCTCAATCTGCAGGCGCACAGCTTGCGCCTTAGGCCCCTCGGTGAACAGCTCCGCCGCCTGGCGCAGCTGGTCATCGTTCATGTTGGACACGTAGATCCTGTCCAGCTCGTCACGGGTGTACGTTTGCGGCTGGCGCGAATCCTGGCCAGGCCGTGGCGGCCGTAGCCGGTCGCTCAGACGAGTGGGCTCTGCGGCCGGCGCCGGTGTCGGCTGGTCTTGTTCCTTGATTGCCGTAGGGGCCTGCAGATCCACCGCCGGGGGTTGCGCTGCGGTGTGCGCGGCCTCAGGACCAGCGGCCTGACGCGACTGCAGAAGCGGTGCAGCCCGATAGCGCAGAGCAGGCATCAGTTCACTCCACTGGGCCTGAGCCAGGATCTCGGCGGTTCTGCTGGGCAAGCCGCTCGGCGAGGCAAGCGCAGGGTCCGCTTCGGCCAGGACGATCAGCCTCTCCTCGCGGTCCAGCTTGGCCCAGGCTTCAGCGAAGTCGGGCTCGCTCGGCGCGGGGCTCGGCGCGGGGCTGGGTGAAGGCGCCGGCTGTGGGGTGTCTTGCGCCGCCTGGATGGCCTGCTCAGGAGGGGCGAACAGCGCCTTGAAACTCTCGATCTGCTCGTCTCGAACGTCAGGGGCCAGCGCCCACAGATTGACTTGACCCTCACGGGTCATGGTGCCGTCGTGGCCTAACGCGTAGCGAGCGAACGACGGCCCGTTCGGGGTGGTCACGTAGGCCGTGAGCTTGAACGGTCCGGCGCCGCTGTGCTTAGTCACAGCGAAACGCCGCGTCACACCGCGCACTGTGGCGACGACCGGATAGGCCTTGCCGAGGACGAACTCGCCAGAGGCCGGGATGGCTTTTTGCCAGGCCTCGCGAACCTGCCGGTACAGGCTCAAGCCTGCATCTTCCTCATCCTGCGGCCCAGCCTCGGAGCGGTTTGCCGGCGCCGACGGCTGAGAGGTCAGCTCAGGTCGGGCGCTTCCAGCGTCACTCCGTGCATCTGCAGCACCTCGATCTGGGAGAGGTGCTTCAGCCCCGTCTCCTCCGCGAACACGTCCAGCTCCCGGTTCATCTGCACCAGGAGCTGCGGCATCAGCTGCCCCGACGCGATCAGGCGCAGGACCCTCTCCGGCCAGCCGAGGCTCCACCGGTTCGCGATGGATACCGCCGTCGCTCCCCGCGACTCGATCTGCTGAGCCAGGGTCTCCCCGTACCGTTCCCTGCTGTAAAGCGCTTCCATTCAGTTCTCCCGTTTGCTTCGTTGCATCAATAAATGTTTCGTGCGCCAGCGCGCTGTCGCGCCTGGCCTTGGCGGCCGCCTTCTCTTCATGCCACTCACGCCCGGTCAGCTTTCTGCGGACGGCCGCCAGCAGATCCGCCTGCACGTCAGCCATCATCTTCTGGCGGTTCTTGCTCGTGGTCAAACCAAACCCCGATTCGAGCAGCACCTTGGCCGCGCCCTCCAGGTTGAGCTTGTTCAGGATCGCCACAGCCGTGGCCAGCGAGCCCGCCTTCAGAGCAGCGTCAAAGGCCTTGCTCTCGGCCCCACCCCAGGCCCCGTCCGGGCTCAAGATGGGCGGGCTCGGTGGAGTCACCGCCTCCGCTGGGTTCGCGCCAAACATGTCGAGCTGCATCAAAACACTCCGCAAAAGTGAAACTGGCCGGCAGGCCTTTAACTGTTATTTAACAGTTTATCACTTCAGGAGCAGGCCCGGACGGGGGCGCGATCTTAGCCCGGCAATCTCACTTAAATAATGTGCAAGCCTCCCAATCTGTGCATCATTGGTCTCTTTTGCGGCAAAACTTGAGCCCTATCCGGCGGTGCGACGCGCCACTCAGGCCCCTATCCTTGGCCGCGGGCCACAGGCAGCGCATCCTCCTTCGGTATCCCCGGGTTGGTGGACGCGAACTCACGACCGGCCGCGAACGCGACCCCCGACAGCGAACCCGGCACGATGTCGGCCGATCTTTGCACGCCAGCGTACCCGTCCCAGAACGCGGCGCGGTGGGCATCGCCGCGACGCGGGCGGCCTTCGTGGAACAGCTCGCTCCTCAGGTCTACCGCGGCAGCCAGCAGCGCGGAGAACAGCTTCTGCTTCTGCGGATCTTTGTACCGTGGCCGAGTGCCCGGGGCTTGGCGGAAATCGCTGGGCAGCGGTCTGCGTGAGCCGTGCGATGACATCGTTGCCTCCCTGCCTCAGTGGGTCACAAGCGCTTGGGGCGCCGCCTTCAGCCGATACAGCGTGTGCGGATCGTCGTCGCCGTCGATCACCACAAACTCACCTTCGAGCATGCCCGCCAACATCAGCGCCGCGATTGCCTCCGACGCTTTAGCCAGGCCGCCCAGTGCTTGCGTGGCGTCAATCATGAAGAAGCCACGGTACTCGCCGTACAAGGTCGCGTGCGCCTTCTCCAGGGGGCGCAGGGTCGCCACGATGGGCGTCAGGTCGATGCTCTTGAGGAGGTCCATGTCAATCGTTCTTCAGGTGTTCTTGGGTCACGCGAGGCGCTGCAACCGCGTGAACTTGTGCATGTTGCATTCGTCATGGTGCAGACAGAGCCAGACGCCATAGTCATAGTCGTTGACGACAATGTGGACGCGAGGGTCGATGCCATCGGCATCCACGATGTAGTCTTCGGATCGATGCACCATCGCCGCAACTTGCTGCCGGAGCTTCTCGCTCGGGCGGATGATGTTGACGCTGCGGGTCAGATCCATGTCTCGCTCAGTTCTGCCATTCGTTGAGTTGGTGCGCAGCCGCACGCGGCCCCGACCAGCGATCACCAAATCGCTGGTGCAGCGACCTGGCCCAATAGATGGACAAGCGCACACTCAGTCCGCCACGGCTCCAGAGCGTGTGGGCGCATGCCATCCGCCACATGAAATCTGTCATTGGGCCTCGCCCTCCTTCAGTAGCCGAGCAAGCCGTGTCGCTGCATCAGGACATAGGTGGCCGAGCGGTGAGGCTCAACCATGTAGTCCAGCAGATGCTCCGCATCAGGCGCCACGACCTCATCGAACGCCCGCTGCACGCTGATGCCGTAATGGCTAGCAATGCTGCTCAGGACTTCATGGCGCGAAGCAGCATCAACAGCTTCGAGGAACGCGGCGTTGTGGGTCTGTGGCATGGGCTCATTGTAATGTAGCCAATGGCTACAAAGCAAGAGCCTTTGCGAGCTTGGGCAGCAAGCCTTGCTTGTGGACGAACTCCAGCACCAACGCGCTGCGTTCGATGTACCGCGGCACGGGTCTGGCGCCGGTCGCGTAGCGCCGATACCCCACCGGGTCACACTGCAACAGGTCGGCCATGGCCTCCTGGGTTGGCACGCCAATGCGCTCTCGGAGCGCCTCAAGCTCTTCTGCGTTCACGACGGTAGTCCCTTGGCCTGTTGGCCAGCAATGTGGGCGGCCCCCTCGGCCTTGAGGAGCCGCGCCAACTCGGCGCCGATGGCAGAGACCAACGTGGCCATGCTCTTGATCGAGCCTGGCGCGCGACTACCCCGAAGGGCCAGCGCAATCTCCTGGCATGTGGCCCCGAGTTGGTTGCTGGCGTCCACGATCTCCGCGTCGTCCTTGCCCATGGCCTCGGTCATGCGCAGAACCTGCATCTGCCGATCTGCGCGGGCCGCCAGCGCCAAAAGCTTGCGCTGCCATGGATGCTGGGGACGAATGACTCGCCGCAACTCCAGGATCACGCAGTCAAGGTCAGTCATGAGCTTGACGATCAAGAGGGCCGATTGGTCCTCAAACACCGGCTGGTGTGATTCAGTGGTCATGCTGCCCGCCCTCTACGCTCAGAATCAGTGAGGGCCCAAGGTGGTCAGTCGGCAAGCCGCTCAACGGTGCCGATCTCCAGCTGAGCCCGCGTCAGCAGGCCGGCCGCCTCGTCGATGCTGGCGCGGGCTTTCGCGTAGCGCGCGTCATTGAGCAGCGGATTGCTCAGCGTCAGGCTCTTGATCGCGCTGGCATGGGCGGACAGTTTGTCCATCACTTCGGTCTGGGCGCTCAGTTCTTCAAATGCCATAGTTGGCCTCCTTCGTTTGGGTTCAATACATCTGCGAGCCGTGCACGCGAAAGATCAGCTGCACGCTCTGGTAAACGGCTCGTCGCTGCTCGACAAAGGCCAAGCTGGTCACTCCAGTGCGATGTGCCGGAGCGGCCCTGATCAAGTGTTCGCAGCCTGTTGCTTCGGGACATTGAGCCCCGTCAGCTCGTACTTACCGGACGCACTCGACCAAAGGACCGAGGGAACCTCCAGCCCCGGGCACTCGCTGCGCCAGGTGGTTTCCAACTCAGAGCGAGTCAAAGCCGCGCCATAGCTATGCGCGTAGCCGCCGTCATTGTTGCAGTCAGCCACGAACTTGAACCATCCCTGCTCAGCACACTTCATAGCTACGTCCATCCTCCTTCGAGCGCCTATCCAATGAATCAAGCCCCGCCAACACAGAGCGACCGCGCGCTGAAGGACCACCCCACGCCATTCTGATCCACGGTCTCTGCCGCAAACGGCTTCGGGTCCACAGGCGAGAGCTTCAGCTCGACCAGCGCAGCGCTCACCCCTTCGGCGCGCGTCTTGAGCGCGTACTCGATCAGCACGTGATCGTGCGACACACGCCGAACCTTGGCCTCCAGCGCGACACCATCAGCGGAAGTCTCCATGACCGCCGGAAACTTCACGCTGAACGGCTTGGGCGGAGACAGCCAGATCCCCGATGAAGCAGGGCGCACGCCGAAGATCACCTCGTACTCATCCGAGCACGCGAGAGCCTTGCCATGGAGGCCCCACAGGGCGCACAGAACGACGAGGAAGGTACGCATCACCATGGCCCTCTCAGAAGTCCGTAGCCCAGGTGTGAGCGGCTTGCAATCGCGCCAGTCTGGCGTCAGACACCGCTTCCACTCGGCCATCGGCCCAGCGAATCGAAGTCTTGGCACCCACTGCAGTCACCAGGAACTGCGCGCGGGCCTTGATCACGTCCAAGCCCGTCGCGCGATAGTCGCCTTGCGGCTGCGCCCGCTTGACCAAGCGGCTGATGAGAATGCGGTCGGCGGCCATGCAGTAAGTCCCGTGTGCTGATGCCTCATTGTAGCCATTGGCTACACACTGTCAACCCACTTGAGCACTGGTCGCAATGGTCTCTGGATGCAGAAGCCGCACAGCGCCACCGAGCACCTTCACACGCAGGAATTCCTTGCGCGCGGAGACCTCGGCGGGCTCGGCCAATGTGACGCGAGCTCCGTCGCATACCAGCGCTTCGCCCAGGCCCTGCTGAGATAGCACGACAACGGTCAGCGCCTTGCCAGGCACCGTGCCGGAGCCGTCCGGCGCCGACCAAGGCTTGGTGGTCAGCGCATAGGTGCGGCCAACTACGAAATCTGAGACTTGCATGCTGATGCCCTTGACCCCTACAGCCCGAGCGAAAGCTGCCGGGCCTTGTTCTGTGACTCAACGATTCCGCGACCTCCGCGGAACGTGACCTGGACGCTTTCACCCAGCCTCGGCGGCCTGTCCAGCAGGGACGGCTCCAGCAGGATGCCAGAGTTGCGGCCGACATCGACGATGACTGCATCCCGGTCTGTGGCCACGACACGGCCGAAGTGGACACTGTTCTGCGTGTCGGGCTTCTTCAGTTCAGCAACCACCTCTGCGGCCAACGCTGCAATGCGGACCTCAGCAGCTAGTTCCCGGTCATCATGCTTCTGGATGAATGCCTTGGGGCCGCTACGTCTGCGCCCGCTGACCGCCGCGTCCAGCGACTCGCCCAGGTGCTTTGCGACGCCAACGAAAGGCTGATAGACGATGCCCTGACCGAGGATCTGGTGCGCCACGGTCGCCGAGATGCCATCCACGAGGTGACTGGGTACGCCCTTCAGCCGCGAATGCTCATGCTGGTTGAATTGGCGCAGTAGCTCGGGCTTCGATGGATGCCGAAACTTGGGGTCTGTACTGCGGACCTTGGAATAGCCCTTCGTGATCGTGCCCACATGCTGACTGTCTGCATCGAAAACCTGCATGGCGAAGTTCTTGCCCTCGGCGCGGTCTCTCAGTTCCTTCGCGCGCAGACCGTCCATCGTGGACCACGACGGATGATCGTCGGGCACTGGGTCCAGAACTTCACCAATCGTTCGGCCACTAGGGCCGGGGGGTATCAGCTGGTCGAAGTCGAACTCGATGCCATCGGACACGGCCACCATGCACCACCGCACTCTGTCCTCGAAGGCGCCCCACTCGCTTCCCCGCAGCAGCCGCTCATGGCAAACATAGCCCATGTCCCTGAGCTGGGAGCGCAGGATGTCAGCACTCGGGCTGTTGGCATACGACGGCACTTGCTCAAAGACGACAGCGGCCGGGTTCACCTTGCTGAGGATCACCAATGCGCCCACGACCAGGTGCCCAACATCAGGATGTGCCTCGCCGCTGCTCAGCCCGCGCTTTGCCCGACCAGCTCGCGAGTGACCCGAGCACGGAAGCCCGGCCTCCAGGATCTCGACCTTCGGCAGATTGGCCACACCGCGCTCGTCAAAGGCCAGTTCCTGCAGCGGAGCTGCCAGCAGCTGCGTGTTCTCGTCCCAAGCGTCATTGTGCTCGGCAGCGTGGACGAGAAGCTCCTCACGGATGTCGTTGGCAAAGGCCAGCCGGCTATCCACGCCGGCCTCCTTCAGGCCCGTGTGAACAGCGTGGCTCAGGATGCCGCCGCCATGAGACAAGCTGCCAACGGCGAGCGGATCACCCGCTTCGAGCTTCTGGCGAAGACGCCCGAATCGCTCCTGCTTCTTCAGCTCGGAGGCGAGCGGGAGCAGGAAGATTTGGCCTTCCTTGACCGCCACGCGGATCGAACTCATGCCGTCGAAGAGGGCCAGCAGCTCGCGACTATTCAGGTCAATGATGGGGTTCATCTTGTCCCCATCCTTCTTGCCTGAAACCACGCGCGAGCCGTCAGGGTTCGCTTGCAAGACGATGCTTCGGCCATTCACCACGACATCGAAGCGCTGGCCAGGCTCGAAGCCAGCACGTTCAGTCTGCCTGTCCAGCCAGATCCGCGGGGCGCCTCGATGCGACCCGAGCTTTTTCACGAAGTACGAATTGATCATCACCAGTCCTCACCGACCAAGTTCACGCTGCTGGGTCTTCACATGCCCTCTTCCACCCACGTAGTGGATGTCGGCAATGTCCCCCACGGCCACGGGCGCATCAAGGGCTGCAACCGAATGGATGGCCGTCAGGCCGCTGCGGTGGACGCGCTGCGTCACGACGCCATCAGACACTCCGAGGATCTTGCCGACGAAGTGACCGGCCCGCTTGAGCAGCCCCTCCGCGCCAGCGCCGATGCCTTGCGTCTTGCCTGTCCTTGCCCATTGGCCGCTGCTGTGGAGGATGCCCTGCAGCTCCACATTGGTGAAGGGGATCTTGATGCCATGGTCGCGCAGCCAGCCGGCCACACCCGCGAAGACACTCTTCATGAACCCGTACTCGACGCGGATGTTCCCCGTGTCATCCAGGCACTTCTCGCCGGCGCGGGCCACGATCTCCTTGGTCTCTATGTCTGCTGGCAGATCGCCGTAGCGGCTGCGCACGTCCTCGGCCAGCGCGACCACTGTCGCGTCACCCTTTGCCTTCAGCGACTGGACGCCGTGGTGGAGCTTCGCGAAGCCGTAGGCGCCAAGCATCTCCTCCATGCTGTGATGCAGGACGCACTCGTGCGCCATCACCTTCTGGACCTGTGCCAGGTCAACGATGTTGCCGGCGACCACGTAGACCTGGCCGTCGTGATAGGCCCCATCAGCCAGAGGCGGCGCGTTGAAGGGCAGATCAGCCACCTGATCGACCACATGCACAGGCGGCATGTCCTTCCATTGCGCACGCATGCGCTCGACTTCGGCCTCAATGGCCTCGCGTGTGATCCGCTCAGGCACGCTGGGTTTGCTGGCGCCTACAGAGAAGATCGCAGGCCCCATTTCCGATTCGCGAACGCAGAACTCCGAGATGAGCTTGTCGAAGGCACCATGGATGACATCACGGTCGCGGCCAGTCGGAACATCGCGATCCTCTCGCACGCCAAAGGCCAAGTAGCTGTTGATCGTCCCCGACTTCTCCAGCCGGTCGGACACATACGAGTCGAAGGCTCGCGCGAACATCTCGCAGCCGGTGGACCAGTAAGGCTTGCCACCCTTGTCAACGTCCAGAGCCTTGGCCGCCATCAGGTAATCCGTGCTCACGGTTTGTCGCGATGCCGGGGTCGCTGATCCGGCGCCGATGGCCGCATAGTGCGCTGCCTGCTCCTTCGCGTACACCAGGCCGTCCACGTTCGACTGGAGGCCCTTGAGGGGGTCAATGGAGTACACGCGGCCGTGCTTCTCCTTGTAGAGATCACGCATCTGCGATACCGCAGGCGAAAGCAGAGTGGTCGCCCCCACCTGGACCTTGCCCTCCCCTAGGTCGCCAGCGCGCACCTTGTCAGCCAGCTTGTCGAACATCTCTTCGACACCTTTGAAGTCCTTGCGGATGGAAGCGAGCCAGCCGCTGATGTTCTTCTCCAGGCGAGCGATCCGCGCGGCATTGGCGCCCTTGGCTTCTTCTTCAGTCTGCAGGCGCTTCTTCATCACCGACGCGATAGCTTTGAAGCCCCCAAGAATCTCAGGACGCAGTTCACCGAATCTGTCTGACGACACAGGCACCATCTTCCCGTCCACGAACTTGTGCCTCACCATCTCGGCGGGCAGCTCAGCGTGCTCGCTCAAGTACGGGACTTCTGCCTTGTCCAAGCCTGCCTGCCGGGCGAAGTAATGATCGAGCGCGTGTCCGAACTCATGGGCGAGTACGCCCGCGCCGGCGGTGCGTGTCAGGTTGATCTCGTTCAGACCGGCGACAAAGTGGCCGGCAAACTTTCCGCCGTGGCCCTGGGCGCCGAATGCAATGCCCAACATGCCTCCCAGCGAAAGAGCCTTCGGCGGAACCTTCAGGATCTCGGCCAGGTCATGCAGCGCATCGAAGGCATGGTTAAGGTGCAACTGAGCCTCTGCGCGGGCCGCTGGCGTCTTCATCCAGTTGCCGAAGTTCACGCCCTTGAATCCGAACTCAGCCAACAGTCGCTCGCTGCTGATGTCCTCATCAGGCAATCGACGAGCCGGACCAATGCGCTCGGCTAAAACGACATTGCTACCCCGGTCGATTGCGCCGTTCCCCTTGGCCTTGGCTCCGCGTGCGCGCGACTTGGCTTCCGCGATGGCCAGCTCCTCTGTGTCGAAGGTGCCCAGGAAGCCGCGCTTGCCCGTGAGCATGAAAGGCTTGAGGGCGGCGCGCGCAGCTTCGGCAAGCGCCTCCGTCTCATGCTGACCGACATAGTGCCCGCCAACGACAAGAGAGAACTTGTCGGACTTGAAGCCACGATGGATCTCAGCCAGAGGCCGCTCAACGATCTTGAACCCCTGCACTTCCCAGGCTTCACGCTTGCGCGGCCAGCCCTGGTCAATCGCCTTGCTTGCACGACGTATCTCGTCATAGCCTGGCTGCAGGGCACCAAGCAGCTTGTTGCCGCCACACATCATGACGGCATCCCGATGGGCTCGCCAGCCATCGGGGAAAACGCGCTTCAGCAAGGTGGCTCTCTCGATCAGGTCGCTCACATTCGTGCGAAGTCCCAGCATCGCGCCGGCCGTGCGCATGTTGGCCTGGGTCCAAGCGCTCAAGGCCTCACGGTCGTTGCACCAGTCCTGGAGCCCCTTCTCGATCATCTTCAGCGTTTCGACATAGGACCGCAGTTGCTTGTCGCTGATGCTGATGCCGCCGCGCACCGCAGGCTTCGCAGCAATGCTGTCGTAGGCCTGCTTGAAGACATGCGCGACCATGGGCTGCATGCCCTGCTCGATCATGGCCTCGTAGTCGGGCTTCGGCCAGACGTTAGCCTTGGTGGTCTCCATGACCTTGAGCGTGTCGTTCAGCCCTTCCAGGTCCGACCAATTCATGCCCACCTTGTTGCGATTGCGCCGGTTCGCGATCAGCTCCTCGCCGGCATCCGAGATGCCCTCGACCGGCTCAAGGCCCGCCACCGAAGCCACAGGCGCTGGTGACGGCGCCGGCTGAGCGGGCTCTTGCTCGATGACTGGGATAGAAGACGACTGCTCCGGACTTTCATGTGTAAGACCGAGGGCGTCTGTAGCATCGGGCTGCGCTTCGTCCGAGAAGAGTTCGAGCAGCCAGTCTTGCGATGCCGCTGCCATCAGCGCCCCACCTCTGCACCGGCTTTTGCGAGCGAGCTCACCCGTCCCGCGCCGCCGCTGAAGCGCACGGAGTACGTTCCCCCGACCGAGGGGACGCAATCAAGACGGCGCACATCGTGAGCAATGATCTGGCCGCGCCCGAGATCCTGTGCAACATGCAGCTCGCTCTTGGCCACTATTGGCCCGATGTACTCACGATCCGTTGCTCCTGATTGCTCATGCTGGCCGACATAACCCAGCACTTCTAGCTCAAGGCTCAGCCCGTCTGCGGACTGTTCTTCCGCAGCTCTCATACCGACGGCCTTCCGCTCCTCCTTCTGGATCTGTCGGCGAGCATCCTCGACCAAGGTCCGCGCAACGTCGAATGCCGCCGCTGGAGATACGCGCGCTAGCTCTGCTGCATACGCCACTTGCGCTTGTGCATGGTGCCCAATTGCCACGGCAGCAAAGTGATGATCCGCGCCTGTCACCCTTACAGCCACCGGTTCCGTCGCCAACTGCGAGAGAGCGCATTCGAATGACTGAATCTCAGCGCTGATCGGGGCAGCGCCGCTGTAGCCGTTGACCTTGAGCCTCATGCGAAGCGAGCCTGCAGCGCTCAAGTCCAGGTAGTTGTCCGGATCAGCGAAGGGCACCACGCCATGCCCATCCAACAACTCTGGGTCCACCATCCCATGCAGCTCGTTGCTAGTCATGGACAGGAACCGCTCGCCAGCAGCAAGAACGTCCTGCAGGGTTGTGCCTGGCTTGACTTGCAGCACGGCTGTAGCCCGCATTGGCTCCCCATGACTTCCTATCGCCACTAAGGCAGCCAGGTCTGCGCTGACTAGCGCAGCCGCCTGTTCTGCATTCAGGCTGTCTGCGGGCAGATTCACCAGCGCTTCCTCGGTCGCGCTGAGCGAGCGCCATGCCTCAGGGATAGATATGCCGTTGATGCTCATGATCGTGCTCCTTCCGCCTTCAACGGCCCAGATCGTGGCCAGCTCCGCGAACCATGTCGTTCACGACACCGCGGCCTGAGCTGAAGCGAACGCTGAGCTGATCACCGATCTTGGGTAGCTTGTCCAGGGCTCGCGCGTCGTGGATCATCACCTTGCCGCGGCCGATGTCCTGCGCGACATGGAGGCTGCTGACAGCCACCACCTTGCCCACGTAGTCGCGGTCAAGATCGCCCGAGCGTTCCGGGAACACGTATCCAGCCGCCCTCAGCTCGCTACGGATGTCAAGGTCAGACTGGCGCAAGGCCCGAGCATCGTCCTGCAGCAAGCTCGACTGCAGAGCCTGAGCTGCCTCGGCTTCCAGGCGCGTCGCCTCGGCTACCGCCTTCGCACCAAGGCCGAACTCACTCGCCACGGCGGCCAGCTTCTCTGCGTTCTCGAAGAGCGCCGTGTAGGTCACTCCACCTTCCGAGTAGTCGATGGCCAAGCACGCGGACTTCGGGTCGATGTAGGGCCGGTTGACCAGGGCACGCGGCGGCGCGGCGTAGACCGCCTTAGGGCTCGCCGCACGGGCGTCGAAAGCCTGCTGGACGAGGCCCTGGTCCAGCTTGTGTGCCTGAACAAACTGCTCGTAGCTCTGGACGTTGTTGAACAGTACGACCTGTTGGATGTTCTGGCTGGGATCGATGACATCCACGGCGAGGTCCTGCGTGGCCTTGTCGATGTAGGGCGCGGAGAAAGCAGCGCGCTCCAGGTCGTGCACCACCTGGCCGGAGCCTCGGTAGTACGAAACCATGGCGGACTCGCCCACCAGGGGCAACTCCTGCAGGCGGCGGTTCTCGTGGACCACGATCTCGCCAGCCGTCGTCTCCTGCAGCGTGAAGTCACCATCCTGGGCCACAACACGGCCAACCGACACTTCCAGAGGCGGCACATCCTTCTCCAGGCCGGCACGGGCGAGTGTCGGCCCCAGGCGCGCAGACAGCTCGCGCTGGCGCTCGAGCTCGGCATTGATCCAGGGGTGCTGCATGCCCTTGGACAGCTCGGCGAAGTCGCTCAGCACTGCCTGGCGCTCGGGGCCATGATCGACGCCGTTCTCCAGCACGGCGGACATCCACGAGCTGCGAAGTGCCACCAACTCGGCCACCTTCAGGTTGTCGCGCGCAGACAGCGGGTTCAGCCCAAGCTTCTCGGTCAACGCTTGTAGCGTCACGTCCTTGAAGGAGTGCTCAGTGGCATGCGCGGGCAGCTGGGCGGCCAGGGCGCCATTCATGTAAACGCTGTAGGTGTAGACATCATCGGCCGCCCCGACACCCGGAAAACGGTTGACGGCGCCGGTCGGCTTGACGGACTCGGCGAAGGCGGCAAAGGACAGATGCGAAGGCTTCATGTGTGCAGTTCCAAAAGGGTGATTGCTCGCCGCGCTTATCGCGATGGGCCGCCGCGCTCGGCGGACTTGTGGGAGATCGAAAGCACACCGGCCTTGAAGCCGATGCGTACGTTAGAACCGATATCGGGCCTCTGACCATCCATCTCCCTGACGGTCAGAATCACAGCCTCATCACGATTGACCTTGATGAGCGCTGAGCGATGGTCTTGGCCAACCACCGCCCCGAAATACTGGCCACGCAGGCGATCAGGCTCTTTGATGCGCAGGCCCTGCTCTCGCGCCTGCTGCTCGACACTCGGGGCATTGGCATCGAGGCCCTGCTGCGCGAGCAGATCCGTCGCCATGACCGCCCCTCGGTCACTCGCGTAACGGCCCACCACGCCCTCGTTCAGCGAGGTCACCATGCGCTCTGCAGACTCCACGGTCAGCGAGCCGTTCAGCAGCCGCTGCATGGAGTCGGGAATCCAGTCGCTCAGCTCTCCTAGTGCCGCGCCCTGGGACCAGCTGACGAGCGCGGCGCGGGCAGTCAAATCGGCCCAGGCCTCGGCCGCCTGGCTGTGGATCTGCACCAGCTCCGGCAGAGACGCATCAAGCTCGAACTTGCCGGGTGCGCCTTCGACCCCAAAGCCGAGGTGGCCCTTTCTCAGGCCTTGCGCAGCGATCATCTGCAGCGCTGCCCGCTGAGCTACCTGGGTGTCACCCAGCGGCATCACGCTGACCTTGGGGCTCGCCATCACCGCGCGGATCAATGCGACGGCGGTATCGACACCTTCATCACGCTCATTGCGATGCCCACGCTGCGCCTGCAAACCGTGGCCGTCCAGGCCGCGCTGCAGAGCCGCTTGCAGATCCTCCTTAACAGCGTTGAACACGCCCTGCCGTCCCGTTGCCAGTGCAGCGTCTGGCACCGCAAAGCCAACATGCTTGAGCACTTCAGCCATGTCCGCTGCCGCCAGGCCATCGAGCACCCCCATCACGCCAGAGGCGGACTTGCCCTCAAGCGCGACTTTGAGCGCCGCGCTTCCTGCGGTGATCGTATCGGTCATGTTCATGGATTAATGTTCTCGGTACTCTTTGCGTTAACGGTTATTTAACAGTTTGAATTATGCACCAGCTCGCCGCCTATCGCGAGACCCCGGCGCCAGGCCGGGCCGGCTCTGCTCGCTCCACCTTCGGTTCGCGAGGCAGGTGCTGGTCGATCACATGCTTGGCCTGCTGGCCGACAGCGCCGAAGCCCTGGAGCTTGGCCAGGTCGTTCCAGTCTGTTGGTCGCGAGGTCAAGTCTCGGAACTCCGGCACCACCATGACCGCTTGCTTGCCGGTTGGTCGCGCGAGATCAAACGAGGCCCGAGCAGCACGCCCTGCCTCAACGCCGCGATTCCTCAGGGTGAAGGTGTTGGCGCGCTCATCGCCTTCGACCAAGATTTGCATCTCGATTGAGCGGACTTCCGTTGAATCCGGCTCTCGCTCCAACGACATGCGATAGCGCCCACGCGGGGCCTGATGCCATTCGCCATCAGCTATCGCGTCACCGAGCGATACGAGGCGCGTAGATGCCGCGCCGCTCAGCACCTCAACGGTACTGCCAGCGCCTGAGTTCGGATCGATGCCGAGGCGCGCGGCGAGAAGGCCCAAGGCGCCTTCGACGTGGAACTGGTCATTGTCCACAGCGAGCACCGGTAGCGTGACCATCGGCAAGCTGCGCGCCATCTGGGCCGCAATCACCTCCATGTTGCCGGCATCGAAGCAGACGACCACAGGCAGGCCGGTCGGCCGCCTGAATGAGGCTCCTGTTGCCACGCCTTCAGCAAAAGCGACGGCAGCCGCCGGCTTAGGGGCCTCACACAGGGCCTTGAGCGATGGGGCACCCAGAACGAGGGCCGTGCCCTGCTTCTGAGCGCCCCTCATGAATGACTTGACGCTACCGTCATGGTTGATCGCCTGCACGGCGCGCAGCCGGCCTTCGTAGTCGCTCATTGGCACGAGCAGGTAGGGCTCATTCGGCCTGATGGCAGACCGCCCTTCGTCCCCCTTGAACTCGCTGTACTGGAGCAGCACGCTGCCGGGAACCTGGCAAAGCCCCTCAGCGCTGATGCCTTTGCGCAGCACGTAGGGATGCCGCTCAGCAGACTGCCCCTGGGCGATGATTTCGCCAGCGTGGCCCGCTGCCACGTCGCGGGCCTTTGCGGCCAACTTCTCGGCTTCCTGCGCTCGCTGGCGAACGGCTTCGCGCATGCGAGCCTTCTGTTCTGGCGTGAGCAGAGGGCCCTCGAAGGCCCAGGGCATCGACTCGCCCGAATACTTGTTGTTGATGAGGCCCCGCGGCGTGCCATCGTTGCCGCCCTTCAGATTGAGGAGGTAGGCGCCCGATTTGGGTTTCTTGCCCTTGGCATGGTTGGTGATCTTGACGTTGTGCCACCGACCGTCCGCCTCAATCGCCAACGGCGCCTCAAGACCAAGCGCCTCCATGTCCCGCCGGAACTGCTCGATGATCTCGCGCTCAGATGCGACCTCGCCGAGGCAGTGCCCACTGGCGTCCCACTTCTGAAACGCCTTCAGGTCCACGCCCTGAGGAACGAACCACACGGTCAGAGGCGGATAGAACACCGCCCCCAGTCGGCTCGCCTCGTCCTTCTCCTTGAACGGCACCGCGAGGACGGCTTGCCGGCCCTCGTACAGCGCCTGCACCCTGGGGCTGGCAGTCCTGCGGCCGTTGCTGTTCTGGGCTGACATCTGCTCTCCGTGGCTCGCAGCCGGTTCCATGTGTTTCGGAGCCTCCAAGCTCGCAAACTCAGCTCGACTGACTTCAGCCTTCTCGACAAGGCTGATCGCGCGTGCAGAGCACAACTCCGCGACTTTCACGGCCGCGAAGAAGGCCGCCGCATCTCGCTTGAACAGGTCCGGCGCCGCATCAGCCTGTGCACGCAGCAGCGCCGTTGTCTGCGCGAGAGCCTGGTCCGGCTCTACGTCGACGCGTGACGCTATGGCGGCGATGGCCATGGCGTCGGCGAGCGCCTCGACATAGGGGGCATTGGAGGCCCGGGGCCAAGCGACCTCCCGCCGGATCTCGCGGACCCAATCTGCGAGTGCCGTAGCCGGGTTGGCCCCCGCCTCGATGTACGCGTCTTGCAGAGCTTGAGCAAGGGACTCAGGGCGCAGCTTCGCCTCGGGCGACATGGGCGGTGCGCCATCAATCGCCGCCGCGTTGTAGACCGGCACGCGCATGATCTTTGGGGCTTCTGCGCGCCCCTGGCCGTCTACCGCGGACACGAACTGCAACACGACAGCCGGGGCACCAGGGGCCAGCGACCAGCCTTCGCGCTCGACCTGCTCCGCCGTGAAGAATCTCGGGTCTGCCCATTTGCGGTCGCGCATCACCTGGGCGAGCATCCAGCGATTGAAGCCCCCGAAGGCACGTGGCTCGCCACCGACGACGGTGACTGGGAGCGCAGGGGCAATCCCGTCAAAAGCAGCGGACATGAAGGCAGCATCGCCGGCAGCAATGCGCTCGCCGAAACGGGCCGCCACAGCTTGCCGATGCCGCTGGGCGTCCTCCCTTGACACCAGCTGAGCCATCAGTCGATGGCCTCGACGCGCAGCATGTAGGCATCCACAATGCCCACGGCATTGAACTCGCCAATGGCCACGCGCCCTTGCGAAGCAGCGACGTGGCGCAGCGCTTCTCCGCTGGCTTCATCGAGCGCAGGGAAATCGAGCGCCATGACGGTGCGGCCCCGATACGCGGTGAGTTGAAGCCCCCGAAGGGTCAAGGTGTCCGCCCCCTTCAAGCCGCACCGCACCGGCACGGAGAGGAAGGCATTCGACACGCGGCCGTCATTGGCTTTTGCGGCAAAAACTTCAAACGCAATCATTGACTCGCTCGCCTGTAGCTGTGCATTTATTAATTGCCATCATAGCCGCGATGACACCATCAGCGGCTTACACCGGGGTCAGACCGGCCCTGCTCCATGCCTACAACTTCACCAACGCCCATTGCGTAGCGGATCGTCACTACATGGCCTGGCTGGATGTCTTCGCATCCCAGGAGATCGTCGCGACCGTGGCGCACCAGGTCATCAGGCCGGCGGCCGACCTTCTGCAGGACTTCCTCGGCCGTGACCTCCAGCACCTTGCCAATGTAGAGGCCCGCAGCGGTGTCCGCCTGTTGCGCCGTGGCCATCTTCTCCGACTTGGAGCGGATCACACGTTTTGCAGAGGCCTCCGCAACTCGCTCGGTCCCGTCGGCCAGCAGTGCCACGTCTCGCTTCACGCCGGGATACTCACGCGTGTCGATACCCAGCGTGCTGCTCGCGAAGTCCTCACGCTGCTCAAGCGTGTCGGGGTTGACGTTCTTGTGGCCCAGGCCGGCCCGGTAACGCTGGCCGGCGAGAAGCATGAGTGATGAATGCACGTTGCTGATGGCGTCCTTGATGGCCCGTGCCTCAGCCGTCGCGCGGCCGTCCACTTCATGCTCGTGCGCGAAGCCCAACTTCCCCAGCTCGGGACCGAGCGAGTTCAGCTTGGCCAGTGCGGCATCCTGAATTGGCACGGGCAGCATGATGCAGCCCACTGAGACGGCAGCAAGATCCGCTGCAGTGCGCGTGCGCCAGGGCACCTGGATGATGGCGCCCTGCAGGCCGACCTTGGCCACTTCCTGCCTTGCCTTGTCCTCGACAAAGGCCACGTGGCGCTCATCGAGGCGGTTGGCACGCGCAGCGGTATTGATGCCATTCAGGATCGCATCATGCATCCCCTTGGTCTGCGGCCCAGCATTCACCATGGACCCGAGCAACGCCTCGATGCGATCCGAGAAAGGTCCACCCTTCCATGCGGCGGTATCCGCCAGGATCTCGGCAAGACGGACTTCCACCCGTCGCTGACGCTCCACCCAGATGGCGCGATCTCTGGCCTCGGCACTCGCATAGGCTTCGTTCAGCTCCTGGTCGAAGAAGCCGCTCTGGCGCGCGGTCGCTGAACTCATCGTCCGAGCCCCTGCTCGCGCTCTTGATCCCGAACCTTCACGGTGCCGACCCCATTGGAGTACCCGATCTCGGCCCACTCGCCCACGGCCGGCACGCCACCTTTCAGCCTGGCTGCGTCGTGCCAAGAAAGCCGCTCGGGATCACGGCCCGTCTTCTGCCCCACGAGCGCGCCTTCGATCTTCATGATCGGGCCAAAGTGCTGGCCCGTGGCCACGGTCTCAATCTTGGGCGCAGCCTGCACCGCCTTGGCCAACACTGCAGTCTCCCAGCGCACGCGCTGACCGACCTTCCCTGCTCCGCCTGGCCCGCCTGCACCTTCAATCGCAACCGGCTGGCGCCCGTTCTCCTGCAGCTTGATGGTGTCCCCCACCTCCGCACCGGCTTCACCGAGGCTGCGCGCAAGATCGACGCCCCAGATCGTGCGCTCCACACCGACCGCGTTCCGCAGAGTGGCGAAATAGCTCATGCGATTCTTGGGCTGGTTGTCATAGGGTGCCGGCCCGTGCTTGACCAGAACGGCGGGCTCTGAAGAGCTGGCCGCTACCGCCTTGGCGGATGCGCTCGCTTCGTTAAGCGCTTGGGTGACTTGCTGGGGCGCAGCTGCCACAGCTTTCGAGGCCGCTTCCTTGGAGCCTTCCTCGCCCGGTCCCATGCCCGGGTCGGGCATCCGCTCCGCGACCTCCTCGCGCACGACATCGCCGATGCGAGTCACGGTGCTAGTCACCACCGGGGCTCCCTTCTCCTGCGCGCCCACCCCTGCGGTCGCTGGTGCGGCGCCAGCATGGTGGACCCGATGGGTAGCTGTCGCGGTTAGCTGCTTGCCGGTCGCATCCACGACGGGAATCACCTCAACAACCTCCGGAACGGCCTCAGCGGCTTTGGTCTCCTTCTCGCGCTTCTGCGCCTCTTGCGCCATCCGCTGGGCCAGCCGCTCGCGGTCGGCCTCAGTGGGCTTGTAGTTGACGACCTCCAGGCCCATCAACTTGGCCTCGACCCAGGCTTGGGCCAGCATCTTGGGCTTGCCCTTCAGCTCGATGGCCGCCCAGCCTTTCGCCTTCGCCAACTCCATCGCGCCACGATAGGCCTGGTCGCTGCGGTTCTTCAGGACAAGGGCAGAACCCTTATCCTGCAGCACGGCGTTGCCGCCAGCGGCCGGCCGGTACGAGCCCTCCTTGTCTCGCGCAAGAGCGCCATCCAGCAGCGTAGCGGGCTCACTGGGGTTGTCCTTGAGGAGCCTGTTCTCGCGAAGCTTCTCCGCAGTGACGATCTCCAATCCCAGCCGGCGGGCATTAGGGAAGGAACCCATAAGCAGGGTGATCGCCTCGCGGTTCTTGCTGAGCTTCTGGGCGGCCACGAGGCGATTGATCTCGTCGGCCATCTTGATGCCGTCGAAGTTGTGCAGCCCGTCCAAGAAATAGGGAGCCATGACCGCCAAGTCACCAGACAACTCCGTCGGCGGCAATGCGGCGCCTGGAGCTGCGTTGGCCTTCACCGATGGCCCAGCTTGCTCCCGGGGAGTGCCGCTCTCCGGCTGCTGGTCCTTGTCTTCTGCATGGGCTGGCTGTTCCGACTCCACCAGGGTACGAGCGGGTGCCAGCGGAGCCGGACCGATGGTCACGTCCTCATCATCGAGGCCGGAATCGTCCAGGGCAGTTGCCAGCAGGGAAGCTGCAGGCTGAGCAGTCCCCTGCTCCACCACCTGATCGAGCGCACGTACAGCCGGGCCGATCTCCACATCGTCGCCATGATCCAGGACAGGCCAATCCGATCCATCAACCTCCGCCTCTTCCATTGCAGGCTGGGCCGCCTGAGGTGCTTGCTGCTGGGGCTCCTGCCCCATCATCCGTGCGAACTGGTCTTCATCGAGACTCAGCATGGTCTCCAGGCTCGGCATGCCCGCCACATGAGCAGCGCCGTACAGCTCCACGATGCGACGCTGCCCTTGCTCAAGCACAACGGCCTCGACATCCGGCCCCCCGTCCAGGTCGACACTCCATCCAGCACGCTCTGCATCGGCTTGGGTCACGAACCGGGGATCTTTCCAGCCCTGCGACTGCATTGCGTTCTGTAGCCGCACGAGATTGCCCCCGGCGTACTCGGCGCCAGTCACGGGGTTGAACGGGATGCCGGCGCGAGCGCGGCGTCGAAACGCTTCTTTGGTTTCTGCGATGTTCATTGCATTCCCCATTAATTAATTCACACGAGCTTTTGCCGCAAAAGGCGGACCTCACCCACGGTGACTAAACGGTCAGCGGTCTAGGCCAGTACTCTGCTCACGAGCCGGCGCTTGCACTTCGTTGACAGATGCAACGCCCGTCGCGTCCGGGCCGTAGGAGATTTCGACAGCCGCGCCCTGCTCGGGCACCACGGCCAGCGCAGACTTGTCGTGCAAGACTGCCGAACGTCCAACCTTCTGGACCACGTAGCCGACCGTGCTCACGACGACCTTGCCGGCGTAGGACTTCCCAGGCTCAGCTGGTACAACCGAAACGGCCGGGCCGAGCACACCCTTGGCGATCTCGACGGCCATGTGTCGGGCAAGACCGGGGTTGTCCATGAGGGTCTGGTCCACCTGGCCAAACCGAGCTTCGCGCAGGGTGGTCAGGGCCCTGGAAATCTGCGCCTGGAACATCTGGTGCTTGGATGCCGCTTCGCTTCCAGGCAGGCCGTGAACGAGCACGTCCCTGCAGGCTTCAAGCGTGCGGGCGCGAATGCGCGTAGTGTTTGCAACGCGCTCGAATTCGGCTTCTGTCCAGCTGTCCATAGAACGGTAGGGCGCTATTTGCGCCAAACCTCCAATTATAGGTTCGGGCACCGTGCCGAAAGCCGCGTTCAACACGGCGTTCAGTCTGCGAGAGACACCACCTTGGAGAGGCTCAGGATGTGAGCCACAGTGCCTTCGCGGGGCGCCGAGCGCTTCTCCCAGCCGAAAGCGTCCCCGTACAGCTCGACGAAACTGGAGCGCTGGCACGCGATCTCGCGCTGATAGCACGCCAGCCGCTCTTCGGCCGAGTGCGCCTCGTCCATACCGGCGATGGCGGGCAGCTTGGCCTGCAGCGCGGCTTCGATAGCGTCGGCCAAGGGGCCTTCCGGGTAGGAATCAATGGCGACGAGAGGAATGCGAGGACTGTTCATAGAGCATCTAACCTGTTTCAACCGTGGTTGGCAATGTGAGGCCTTGGGATGGCGACTGTCTACAACCGCGGCGACAGATTAACATGTTTTTAACAGTTACTGACGCACTCGCACACGCGTATTCCAGCTTTCCCCCTGAGCGTTCGGAGTTGTTGTTCTTTTGCCAAATGCTACAAGCATGCAATCCTAGTAACAACCCTTAACGCTAGGGCGGGCTCCCTGACTGTGACATTTTGGGCACGGGCCAGTGCCCTTCGGCTCACTCCAGTGCGACTACCGAAAACCTCGCCGAGAGTGTCCGCTTCGCCTTGATCTGAACCAGCGCTGTTTGCTGCGGCACGATGTCGCGCAGAAGCGCCTCATCGCAACCCAGCTTGCGCGCCGCCAGCCCCGCGTCAGCGCTGGCCAGGCCAAGGATGACAATCGTTCCGGTGGCCTTGATGAAGTCATCAGGGAAGTGCGCCGGGGTCTGCGACATGACCCACAGGCCGAGGCCGAACTTGCGGGCCTCGTTGGCGATCTTGTTGATGATGTCGTCTTCGCTTTGCCCGACGAAGCGACGCCCCTCATCGATGACCAGCAGTTCAACCACATCCTCCTGCAGCCCGCGCTGCATCGCGCGCTCGAAGACGCGCGAGCAGATCAGGTCGACGAACATTGCCTGGACCGGGATCTCCAATGCGCGGATCTGGTATTGCCAGATCGGTTGGCGCGGGTCGAACGGGGGCGGCACAGGGTGGTAGATGCCCAGCGCCCGCAGGTTCTGGAAGCGCTCGTAGACGCTGGTCAGCACCTCCGCGGAGTTGTAGCGGATCAGGTCGTCCAGCTCGCGGCCGGACACCACCGCATCGAGGTAGCTGGTGTACGCATCGGCGGCCTTCTCCTTGGCCTTGTTGAGCTGTTCCATCAGCTGCGCCTTCTCAGCATCGTCAAGTGCTGAGTTGCGCTTGGCGAGCTCGCCCACACGGCGATGGTAGGCGCGGGCGGCCGTGTTCACGTCTTTCAGCAAGGCGATGGCCGCGCTGTTGGTTCCACAGAACTGGGCCTTGAGTTTGCGCTCGGTGAACCGCACCACGTCGTCCAGCGTTGGTGCCGTCTTGAAGATCGACTTGGGCTCCCACATCAGCAGATCGCCTTGGTACTGGTCCCTGTGGACCCACCAGCTGGCCTTCGACCGCATGCTCTCTTGCTTGTCGAAGTCGTCAAACCCGCCCGTCAGCCGGCCTTCACGCAGGATCTGCTTGAACCGCTCGCGGTGCTCATAGGCCACATCGAGGTACATCCGGTCCTCGCGCCCCTGCATGATCTCGCGAATCGCGCGAGGGTCGTCTGGCCACCAGGTGTTGGGATCGTCTGCACGGAAGCCGCGCGCAGCGTAGATGTCCTCCAGGATGTAGCGCATGACAGCCTCTTGCTTGGTGCCGAGCTGCTTCTGTTTCTTGACTGCTGCGATGAACTTCTCGATGGCCCGGCGCACGCCGCCATAGTGCGGGTCGGGGTTCAGATCGAGGGGGTTGTAGCCCATGGGCGTTGCTTCGGAGAAGCGGACCACGGAGGCATACGGCAACTCAATGTCTTCGTGCGGGTCGAAAACGTGAACACGGACGGGACGGCCCAGGTCATGAGCGCTCTCCACAAAGCTCGTGACCAGCTCCTGCAACGTGTGGGTCTTGCCCATGCCAGTGACGCCAGTCACCTGGAGGTGCGGGTTGATGACCTTCGTTGTGTCCACGATCACCGGAGCATTGGTGGTGGGGTCGCGCCCGATCTTGAACTGCATCTTTTAATTCACCATTGAAGCACCCACAGGGCGCAGAAATGGCTCGCCCTCGCTGGCTACGCAGAGGGCGAGCAGGGCTTCAGCCCTCGCTGAGATGTCGCTGGAGCGTCGGGGCGACAGCCCGCGGTTCAACCACCAGGCCCGCCACCTTGTTCGCGAGCGCCTGCGCCAACGGCGCCGGCAGCACCACGGAAGCAATCAGGGCCTGAGCCGCGGCCACATCGGCCTCGTCCAGCTTGCCGATCAGGGCGACCAGAGCATGCAGAGGGCCGCGCAGCGTCGTCGGAGGCAAAGTAGCCGAGGCATTCGACTCATCGGGCACGACGCCTGCGCCAGCAAGGATCTGCGCCCGCACCTCCTCCGGCAGCTGGTAGTTGGTGCCGGTGATGGTGGTGCTGCTCTGCGGGGCAGCGTTGGAGCCGGCAGCTTGGCCGTCAGCCGCAGCTTGGGTCAGAGCCTGGGTCACAGGGTCGGACTTGGGCCCTGCTGCTGCTCCCGCGCTGGATTGGCCGCCGGTCCCGGAAGGCGGCTCGGCCGGCGGTTGCGTGCCGGTGCCTTGGGCCGCCTGGCCGTGACCGACCGCGCCCGCCTTCTTGGCGATCTTGGCTTGGCGAGCCATCTCGTCCAGGAAGCCTCGCGTCAGGGGCTTGGCCAGGAAGTCAGGGTTCTCGGCGTCGAGGTTCACGCGGCGCTGAATCTCCGCCTGCAGCGGCTCGGGCAACACCGACACGCGGTAGAGGTGCTCCACCGTGTCCACGATACCCGTCTTGACCCACAAACGCTGCAGTTCCTCCTTGCCGAAACGGACGTAGCGGCTGACGTAGCCCTCGCTTTTGCTCAGTGCCTTCGCGATCTCCGACTGGCTCATCGGAGGTTCGCCAGCAGTGCCTTCCATCAACTCCTTGATGGTGCGGGCCACGTCATGGTCCGGCAAATCATCGCGGACCACGTTCTCCACCAGCTGCACCAGCTTGCGCTTGGACACGCTCTCAGCCAAGTCACCGCGCACGTAGGCGCGAATCGTCGTCTTGCCCAGCAGCAGATGGGCGCGAGTGCGCCGCTCGCCGACGACGACGATGAAGGTGTCATTGGGGCCAGGGCGCACCGTGATAGGCTGGATCAGTCCCTGCGCATCGATGCTCTCCGCCAGCTCCTCCACCTTCTTCGTGTCCTCGGTACTGATCTGGCCGTCCGGGTGATGGAAAGCGGATCGCGGCTGACCCGAGTCGAACTGGATCTTGGCCAGCGGAATCTCGCGCTCGCCGCCCTCTTGCACCGCCACCGGCGCCGTGCGAGCCTTCAGCCGCTCCAGCGCCGAGCCGGGCTTGGCGGCGGGCTTCTGTTCGGTCTTTGCCATGAAATTCTCCTGACTTCTTGAATATCTATGTGTTGTGCTGGGCGAGCCGGATCACTTGTCGATCACGGCATTGCAGAAGTCGAGCCATTGCTGGCGCAGCTCGCGCGGCGCGGCGCGCAGCCGCCACACCGGCTTTGCGGGGGTCTGCTCCATCGCATCAGCCACGGCAGTACGCGTGGAGAGCGTGGCGAGAATGCTCTTGCCGTAGGTATCGCGCATGAACGCGTCCTTCTCGCGGTGCGTGGAGACGCGCATGTTGGCCCGGTTCATCACCCCCACCCACTTCAGCCCGGGGTTGAGGGCCTTGATGGACTTCTCGATAGCGTTCAGCACGTTCTGGAAGCCTGTGATACCCGACACGGCCGGCTCCAACGGGATGACAGCGACATCGGCCCAGGCCAGCGGTGCCAGATGACGCAGGCCCACAGCCGGCGGGGTGTCGATGATGATGTAGTCATAGCCCAGGCCGCGCAGCTGCTCGGGCAGTTCGGACGAGTAGGCTCGCCCTTCGGCGTCCTCGTCGAAGTCGTAGCGATCCAGCTCCATGTGCCCATGGAGCAAATCGATCTGCTGGTGAGTCGTGGGCTCCGGCTTCAACTCCGATCCATCGAACAGGTCGCCCACACCGCCTGCGGTGCGCGACACAATGTCGAGGTCGCCCGTGAGGTACTGCGAGAAGTTACCCTGCGAGTCCATGTCCAGGCACAGCACACGCGCACTCTCGTTCTCGGCAGCAGCATGCGCCAGATGGAAGGAAACGGTCGTTTTGCCCGCGCCCCCCTTCTGGTTGATGACGACAATGATCTTGGTCTTGCGGTGGCGCTTGGCCTTAGTCGCGTTCATGGATCTGCCCTGTGCCTTTCGTGTTGGGTAATGTGTACATTATTTCATGCACACTATAGACCCGACCGCGCAGCGTGGCAAGCGCTCGGGCTCATCTTTTGCGGCAAAAGTCCCTCTACTCGAACCGCTCAGATGCTCTTGATGAGTCCAGGTCCCTGGTAGGGGTAGACGACGATACACCACCAGCAGACGGCCGTGAACAGGAACGTCCGCAAGGACAGCTCCTTTTTCATGGTGGCACCGTGCGTGGTGTTGATCCGTTCGACCTGGGCCTTGATGCGGTCCACCAGCTCAATCGGTAGCGTCATGTTCATCGGCACCCAGCCCGGGTCAGCGGTCGGGCGAGCGCTTGCGCCCGACACGCGATGGATGCGGGTGAGCCGCCACTCAAATGGCGGGTTGGCCTCCCAGGGCGCCACAGCCAGAAAGCTCTCCAGCATGTGGACGTACATGCGGTTGAGCCTGTGGCCATAGTTCACGTCCGCCAATTGCCTGCAGTAGGTGAGCAGCCATTCGGGTACGCTGGTCTGGGATGGGACGAACTTGGTGTCCATGACGCCTAAGTCTGATTCTTTGTAACCCGTCAGCATACACCGGTTTTTCTGGCATCAATCTTGCAGATTTCTCGGTCTCCCCTCTGTCGGCTCATTGGCAACGGTTGCGCCAGACTTTCTTGAAGACGATGGTGCTCGGCGTCATGATCACGAAGCGCTCGCCGGGGAAGTTCCGCAGCGTCGGCTGAACTTGCATTTGCTTGCCCAGGATCTGGGCGCCGAGTTGCCCGTACTGCTGAGCCAGCGAGTTCGCGATGGCCTGCTGAGTGCTCATGCCGTTGGAGTTCGGAGGCGGCGTCGACACGGATTGCTGCACGCCCGCAGTCACCAGCGACATGCCAAACGCCAGGCCGAACATCCGGCCATAGTGGTTGTCTACATCAGCCTCGATACCAGCCGCGCCAGAGCTGTCGTAGCCCTGCATGCCACCGAGATTGAGGTCCGATCCGTCCTCAAAGCCCATGTGGTTCCAGACGACGAGATTGCGGGTCTGGCCCATGGCAACGCGCGAGTCATACACGCCGTGCACGGAGGTCATCGCAGGGATGAGCAGGCGGCAGCCCGAGATGCTGTCGTAGACATCCTCGGTCACGCGGGCCTTCACCATGCCAGGTTGCCCCGAGTTGATCGCCACCTCCAACCGCAGCGGAATGTAGCTGCCACGCTTGACCTCGTTCGGCGACACGGCTGCCGTCTGCGCGCTCTGCAGATAGCCGCCACGGTCATCCTTGCCAGCGTTCTTGATGAACTGGGCCTTCTGCTCCTGCTCCGAGTCCACACCGCGCTGTGCTGCTGCGACCAGCTGGCCCTGCATACCGCCCGGGGCACCGCCGGCCCCAGCCTGCGCCTGCAGGCTTTGGAGAAGTGCGCTGGCAGCTGAGTTGCCCGGCAGACCCGCTGCACCATCCTTGCGGTCCTCACCCGAGTAGCTGGCCACGACCAGGCCGCCGGATCGTGCGTCCTGCATTCGCTTCAAGCGCTCTGTCTTCGCCCGCTCCGCCATCTGTTGCTCGGGCGTCAGCGTCTTGACGACCGGCCGAGCATCAGCCTGCATTGCGCCGGCACTGAGACCGTCATCGAGCGGACGTTCCTGGCCAAGCGCACCAGCTGAGGCCGCGGCGCCGATACGCGGGACGGCGGTTGGTGCCGCAGGAGTCGGAGTCGCTGCTTGGCGGCCACTCTGGCTGGGCAATGATGCATTACGGCCCTCGTTGCCAAGCAAGGCCTCAAGCTCCGCGCCTGGCTCCTGCGACGCAGTGACCAGGCTTGGAGCGAGCTTGCCTCTGGAGGCGGTCTCGCCACCGTCGAGCAGTTCCTTCGGAGCCACCGTTTCGGCAGGCTTCCCGGCGGGCTTCGTGGCCGCCGACTGCTTGGCCTCCTTGCGATCGATCTGCCGCTTTTCCATCGCGTCGAGCGCGGCGAAGAACAGCACGAACATCAGAAGCGCAACGCCGCCGGCCACCATCAGAACGCGCCGGGAGATCCGGTCAGCAAACTTCGGCTGCGGGCGAACGGCGCCTTCGATAGGAGGGACGCCTGCAGCCAGGTCGAACGGATCGTTCGCCTTATCCTTCGCGGCCATCAGTTGCCCCCCGTCATGCGGGACCAGAGCGACCGCTCTTTGCGCTTCCACGTGATCAGCACCTTCTCTTCACCGCGGCGCAGCTCGGCCTTGGAGAATAGCTTGTCGACCACATAGTGGACCGTACCGGTACGCTCATCGACGCTGCGGCGATAGTTGACGACCATGTACTCGCCCTTCTCGTCGATCAGGCCCAGCGTCGGGTACTCGGAGCGGCGAATCTCGTCTGGCATCGTGATGTAGACACGCTCGCCGTCATTGAAGACCCGCACAGGCTTGAAGTCCGCGCCGCCGTCGATCCGGTAGTCGAACGCCATCTGTTCAATAGAGACCGGCACGGGCATCGCGTTGGGCGCTTCATCGCGCGCCTTCGCCTCAGCCGCCCTCCCCGCCTTGTCCTCCCACGAGGACACGAGCGCTTCGGGGTAGTAGAACCCGGCGCGGTTCATGTAGGCGCCCTCGGTCTTCGGGGCATAGAGCTTGATGTGGTAGGTGCGACGATCCGTCGTGATGATCGCGTTGGATTCCAGATCCGAGTCCTTCGGCTGGATCACGACGTGGTTGACACGCTTGCCGTTCTCGATGGAATCCGCGGCCTCCCAGCCCCAGTTCTTGCCATCACCCAGAATCACCTTTCGGGGGGTCTCGCCAGGCTCCATCTCGATGTCACAGGCGCGAGTCGGCGAGCACGTCAGCCGCGGCATGCCTTGGCCGAACGGGAAGATCACCTTGCCATCGGAGGACACAAACGGGCGGGCCTTCGAGCCGGCCTGCCAGCGCTTCACCTCGGCTTCCACCGCATCGCTGAGCACGTTGTAGCGCTCTGCGGCCTGCGCCGTGAAGACGCTCAGGGCAAACACCGCCGCAGCGGCCTTCGAGATATTCGTCAACATCACACACATCCCTTACTGAACCAAAGGCTGCCAGGTCAAATCGGGCACTTCAAACCCAATGGGGTTGCCGCGGAAAATCCGCTCCTCGCCGGAGGGGTTCAGCTCGTACTGCACGGCCGCACGCCACTTCTCCACGCCAATCAGATCCCCGGTCAGGCTGAACGACCGCTCTTCCCAGTCGATCTGCCAAGTCTTCCCTGCGGTCTTGAGGGCCGAGCGCACAACGACCTGGACCGTCTTCGTTGCGCCGACCTCATTCGGCGGCGCTTTACGCAACTCGGTGCGCACGTACTTCTCGGCCGAGCCCTTCAGGCGCGAGAAGCCCTTCTTGATCCTGTCGTTGTTGGCCTGCCGGTCAGTCGACACAGTGCGGAGGTTCTCGATCAGGTCAAACATCTCGCGATAGGCGAGGCGTGCGGGATCGGTGACGGCCGCATCGCCGTGCAGAGCCTTGACCGCTAAGACTTGGCCCAGCTTGTCGACCTCAAGGACCATCGGCACGAACTTCGACTGCATGCCCGTCCACACGGCTCCGCCGACGCCAACAGCGGCCACGGCCAGGGACAAGAAGGCGAATGCTCGCCAGTTCTTGATCTGCGCCTGAACACGCAGGATGCGATCCTCATGCAGCTTGTCCGCCAAGGCCCAGGGGTTCTCGGCAGCCAGCTCACTTGCCGCACCCGCTACCGCCGGCTGAACTGTCTTACGCTTGAAAATGGACATTTTTATATGTATCTACGGTTTAGCGGCAAAACTTGCTGTGGGTCTTCAGTCCGTATGGTGCGGGCTAATGGACACCGAAACATTTGCAGACTCGCGCTCCATGTGTCGATTGGCTTCCGCAAGCCGATCCCTTTTACGCGGCTTCCTGACCTCCCCCTGTTTCGCGAGAAGGTCTGCAACTTTCCCAAGGCTGTCCGCGATCTCACGCGACTGATCCCCAGCAATGCCAGCATTGCGGCCAGAACCGAGTTGCGGTTCAGCGGCTCCAGGGCCACCTTGCCGGGCTGGCGAATCAGACCCAGACAGATTAGGACCAATGCGACCCGTAGCAATGTCCTTCGGCACCGTGCTCGAAGCGCCTCGGGCGATGTCCTGAGGACTGCTCTCGGTTGCAGAGCTAGGGACACTAAAGCCACTGGAAGCTCCCGCGTTGACACCGCCTCCCTCCGCCGCTGCGCTGGAGCTGCTACCAGACATGGAGCCTGGACTATCGCCCGTCTCGCTACCACGCATAGCCGACGACGGCCCACCGCCACCAGTCGAACCGGGCGATCCGTTCGCCATCGACATAGTGGCACCAGAAGGCGCAGAGGACGATGGCACCGGCGCAGGGCCGGAACCCGTCGCGGCAGCGTTTCTAACTGTACCGCCCCCTCCGCCGAGGGAACCCATGAAGCTTCTCATGGACTTGGGGACGGCTGTTCCAGCCCCTGCAGCAACTGCACCTCCAGATACGATGCCTGCGCCCATAGCCGCTCCGGCAGCTGCTGCAGACGCTACGTCCGCCGTACCCATTGACGTAGAGCCAGATGCCAACGAAGCCGCAACAGAGTCGGACTTGAAGATCAGGAAGCCCAGCAGTAAGTAGGCCCCTGCGGCTGCTCCAAGCCCTTCGACGGTATCGGCTGCGTTGGTGAAAAAGGCCTCTTTGCCAAGAGAATTCAAATAGGAGCCCAGAACATTACTGACTTCACCGAATGCACCCAATATGACTGTGACAAGGATGATTCGATAGGCAAGAGAGAGCAACGACTTGAAGGGAGCGATGCCTTGGTCCCGCAGTGTATTCAAACCCAAGAATGCAAAGCTCAGAGGCGACAGCATGACGATCATCGCCAGTTCAAGCTGCAACATGAAAATCTTGAATGCGAAGTACATCCCAACCGCAAGTAGGCCTACAGCGAAGACTACCAACAAGAAACCAATCGTGTTGCTCAATACGCCCACCGCTCCTGCCACAGCAGCCAGGCTTCCGAACCCAGTAACGGTGTACTTCACCACGGCACCAGTGCTCGGCATATCAAAACCGACCAACGTGTAGAAGCTATCGCCGACTGTACTTAGAAATGAAGGGCCGTTTTGAATGACGAAAACAACGATGCCGACCCAGGCAACAGAAGAAACCAGCTTCGCAACCGCCGCTTGCAAATCCCCGTCCGAGGTTAGGAGCTTGTAGTTTGTGATGAAAAACTGAAGAGTGGCGAATGCCCCCAACCAGCTCAGCGCGTGCGCGGTCAGCTTGCTAACACCCGTAGCCATCGACCCTTTCAGGACGCCAATAATGGTGGTTGGATCAATCCCTTGTGGCACAGCGGCCTGCGCAAATGCACTCGAGATTAAGGCAACAAAAAGTGCCAGGCCTACGGATAGACGGAAAATCACTGAGTGTTTTGAGAACATCGCCGAGGTCACTCAGTTTTTGTGTATGTCTGAGCAGACGCAGCGCAGTAGATTGTTGTAGCGCTCTTGATCTCACAACTTTCAGCGACGCCCATCGATTCGTACACCCACTTCACGGCGTTGTTCTGCTCTGTGTACGCGTAGGATTGGTCTATGCCGACTTTCGTACTTACCTTCACAGTTCCACCGGAGAAAACCAGTGTCGTCTTGCCATCAGCGGCAACGTATTTACCTGCCACGCTGCTCGCCACAGGGGTGGTTTTAGCATTCTCGCTTTGACCATCGTGGTTGCCACAACCGGACAGAGCAAAGCCAACTACGAGGCCGAAAATAGAGCACAAGAAGATTCGCATAATGAGTACCGGTTATTGAAATGACCGCCGACCAATCACTTCCAAAAATCTTTCCACTTCGGCGCAGGGGCAGTCGTTACCTGAGGAATCGAGCGCCCTTCTTTGTTAAAGGCAGCCTCCTGCATCTCGACCGTTCGCTGATCCTTTGCGGTCTGCGTCGCCATGTAGGTGGTCGCAGCCTGATTCTGACTGGCCATCAACTCCTGTAGTTGCTGGAGATGCTGAATCTGCCGCACATTGATCTCGGAAAGCGTCTGCAGCGCCTGGAGGTTGCCCTCGCTCGACTGGCTCTTGTTGTAGAGCGTCGTCAGCGCGTCTTGATTGGACTGGTTCTGCTCCCGAGCCAGGCCCACGGCCTTCATGGCACCTTCGAGGGTGTCCGTGTTCACCTTGTGCCACTTCGTGAAGGCCCTGGAATAGTCCATGGCCAGGGGATTCTTGAAGTTGTTGGCAAAGTTGCGGTCGATCTGCGCCAACGTGTAGCCAATCGACTGACCGCCACTCATGATCTTGCCGATGCCGTTGATGACCCGCCCGACATCCTGCCCGAGCAAGGACGTGGGGTTGTTCATCAGGTTCTTCAGCTCGTTCTGAAGTTGCAGCCCCTGCCGGAGGTACGACTGAACCTGCTGCTCATAGCTCAGGATCAGCTGGACGTTGTTCTGGATCTGGGTGATTTCCGTAGATCCGCCGGTGCCAGCCACAGAGCCGGCGACTGCCTGCGCGCAAACGCAGAGGCTCGCGACGGCCAACACCACCCTGCACATGCGCTTCATCTCGTCGAACCTCTTTTGCGGCAAAAGTTGAATTTAATAATGTGCATTCTATAGGAGGTGGGGGACGGGTCAAGCAGGCTCATAGCCTGCCCGCTCTGCTCAGCCCTCTATCTCGCCAAGAAACGCACAGGGGGGCAGCTGCTGGACTGCGCCCAGGGGCGGCACCACCGCAGCATCGAGCGCGCCATCGAGGAAGTCAGGAAGCTCCTCAGCTTCCTCCGCCGCTCTGGGGAGGGGTGCAATCGAGGTAGGGGATGGTGTAGACCCGTCCATACTTGCCATTGTCGGTCATGTCCTTTTGAATCAACGTCCAGATGAATGTGTCGTCAGTGTCGAAGTCAGGCCGCCAGCGGCCCTTGGCCACCATGTCAGGCTTGACTCGATTGAGCGCGGCTCGCCGACTTGCCACCTGCTGCTGGGCTTGCTGTGTGTAGACACCGTGGCCGAGGTACAGGCCGTAGCCGACATACTCAGCCGTCGTCAGGCTGGTGCCAGGCATGGGGACGTTGAGCGTGATGGTGTGGCGCAGGCCGGCATCGTGGCGCGACTGGTAGGGGTACAGCCCCCCTTGGTAGGCCTGCCATCCTTGGGGGGTCAATGCAGCACCGATCTGCTGGTCCCCAGAGAGCACCCCCAGCCAGAACAGCCCAGGCTTGCCCGCATCGCCGGCCGTGCTGTATGTGACGCGCAGCGTGGGCGTGGCCCCAGACGAGCTGTAGCGCATGAGCGGAGAGCCATCGCCGCAGACCATCTCAACTTGAGCCGTCGCGCATGCAAGGCCCGCGTGTGCTCCGACCACAAGGGCGAGCATCGTTCTCATCATGAAATTTCCCTTTCTCATCTATTGCGCGCGAACACCGCGGGCACGTCGAACAATCGGGCGTAGGCCCGCACGCTCTGATCCTGGATCTCCGGAATGCTGGTAGCCCTAGCCCACCACACGTTGCTCACGGCGACGAGCACCGACGGGCGCTCGCTCATCAGCTTGAGCATCGAGTAGGTCAACAGCTGCTCATAGCAGACTGCAGCCGCAACACGCTGAGCCCCTACTTGGATGACGCTCGATCTGCCCAGGAGATCGCCCTGAGCACCATCGTCCGCCCATGGCTTCCACATCGAGATGGGAACCGGGATACCCTGCAGGGCGGCCCTGCTGTCGGCTTGCTGGGCGCCGAGCACCACCACAGCATTCAGATACCGGCTACTCCCCTCGATGGGCAGCTCTGCCCCGACAAGCACTCTGGAGCCCTTGTGTCGCAGCTCCTGCTCTGACTGGTCCAGCAAGGCCTGCCCAGCACCATCGAATCGGCCGAGCACCGTCTCAGGAAGCACTAGCGTGGCGTCACGTGGCATGTCAGCAATCGCTCGCTCCAGCCAGCGTATGCGATCCATAGCGGCGAGCACCTGGCCCGCATCATCCGCCCGCGCGCTGCTCAGCCCGGCGAACTGGGTATCGAACCCTTGCCAGCCCGGCGGGGCCGCAGCCGGCGGATCACTGTTGACCACGGAAACCAGGGCCATCGTTGCGGCCGTGAGCGCGAGCCCGGCCTTGCGTCGGCCCATCGCAAGCACCACAAAAACGCCCAGGGTCAAGCCGATGCCGACCCAGCCAGACATGGGGTACAGCACACCAGCCACCGTGATTGGGTTGGTCCAGCCAACGATGCCTATTGGCGGGGCAGCGACGACCACCAGCGCTGCAGCGAATCCGGCAGCCCTCCCCCACCCAGTCGGCCGCCAAAGGGCCATGAACGGGAGGGCCAGCAGCAGGCTTGCCGATAACCACATTGCAAGGCCCCACCAGGCCGGCGCCGAGTCACCGAAGAAGACCACGGCACCAGCAGGCAAACCTCGCGCACTGGCCAAGAAGTAGCCCAGCATCAAGGCTGCGGCCTCAAGTCGCTTGGATGCAAGCGACCAGAGCATCGGCAGGGCAAGCACGACCGTGATCTGAGCGATCCCGGCGTGGCCCCATGCGATGTGGCCAACAGCCCACCCCAGCACAGGCCAGGCAAGCGGAAGACACCGGCGACGCCAGATGCTTCCCACACCCAAAGCACTGCCAATCTCGCTCATGGTCACGCGGCTCTGCGGAACTGGTGATCGTTCAAGACTCCATCCGGGTTCAGGCCACGCTGAATGAGCCAATGACGCACCCACCCATCGCCGTGGAGGTTGTGAAGCTCCTTGATGGTCTTGCGATCATCCACGCCCGATGCACCAACGAATGCCAGAGCCACTGGGCCCAGCTCGAGCTGGAACTTGCGCCGGCCAGCCGGGCTTGTGAAGAAGTAGTCGCGCTTGAGCGTCGAGTTGACCAGCAGGTCAATCTCACGGTCGGTCAGCCCGATGGCCTTGTAGAGCTTCGCGTTGTCTTCCGACGCGGCGGCCGGGTTGGGCAGCAGGATCTTGGTCTGGCATGCCGAGAAGATCGTCGATGCGATTGGGGAGTCAGCAACATCCTGCAGCTCCTGCGTCGCGAACACGACATGGGCATTGGCCTTGCGCAACACCTTGAACCAGGCCTTGAGCCGCTCGGTGAACAGCTCATGCGCCAGCATCAGCCATGCTTCGTCCAGGATGATCATCGTCGGCGAGCCATCCAGCGAGCGCTCGATCATTCGGAAGAGGTACATGAGCACCGGGGCCACGTGCTTGTCTTTCATCTCCATGAGCTTCTCCATCTCGAAGACGGTGAAGCGACCACCGCTGATGGAATCCCGTCGATGGTTCAGCATGCCGCCGGCCATCTCGGACTCATAGGTGGCAAAGACGGCCTTTGCTTCCCGCGTCTGGATCAGCTGATTGAACTCGGTGAAGCTGCGCATCTCCGCCGGTCGAGTGGCCAGCATCTCGATGGCGCGGCGCACATCTGCGGTCACGTCCTGGTCGACCTTGACACCATTCAGCTCAAGGATCGATAGTGCATAGTCCTTGGCCCAGGTCTTGTCTCCGGTGCGGTCGATGTGAAGGAACGGAGCGAATCCGATGTGCTTCGAGGCAGGGGCGTCATCGTCCATGAAGGCGTAGTGGGTGCCGCGTGCACCGAGACACAACCCCATCAGCGATTCCCCCTTCTCGAACGCCCAGAGCCGAGCGCTGGGATAGCGAAAGTGCTGCGCCGCCATCAGGCCGAGGATGGTCGACTTGCCCGCGCCAGTCGGGCCAAGGACCAAGGTATGCCCAACATCGCCGTTGTGGAGCACAACGCGGAACGGTGTGCCGCCACTCGCCGCGCCCTGCATCAGCGGCGGCACTGGGCCAGTCGGGTAGAACTTCTGATAGAACGAGCACGGATTGGAGGTCGGGCCTTGCCATGTCGAAGTCAGCGGCAGGCAATCGGCCACGTTCATGCTGTGGATCTCAGGCTCGCGCAGGTTCTCATAGCCGTGGCCAGGCAATGATCCAAAGTAGGCCTCCACGCAGTTCACGTCCTCATCACGCACCGGATAGCCAATCGCGCCGATGTGCTTCTCCAGGTAGCGCACAGCGCTCTCCAGGTACTCCGCGTCCTCGTGCATCAGCACGACGGTCGATGCCCAGTACCCGTAGCTCACAAGGCCAGACTCCAGATCATTCAACACAGCCTCCGCATCAGCGGCCATGTCGGCGGCGTCTTGGTTCGGAGCCCCGCCCCTCTTGCCGGTGAGGTCGGCCATGAACCCCCGGATCTTCTGGCGCCACTTCCCGCGGATTCGCCTGGTGCTGGCCTTGGCCGCCTCCCGGTCACGGACGATCCAGCGGGTCGTCCATCGGAACTTCACGGGCAAACTGTTGAGCGCTTCCAGGACGCCAAAATGGGTGCCTTCGTCCGGCAGGCCCTCGATGGCCAACACGCGAATGCACGTCTTGTCGATCCTCGGCTTGATGCCCGAGACGAAGCTGTAGCTGCCAATCGCATAGTCCACCCCGGTGGCCGGACAATCGTTGGGCACGCGAATTGGCTGGGTCTTGCCAGTCAGACACTCGTGGAAGAAGGCGAGCTGGTCCTCGTACCAGACGGGCCTCAAGGTCACGGGGTCCAACTCGCGGCGCGGCATCAGGCGGTGGAGCTTCGTCTGCATGCCGGTTTCCAGCATGCCCGTGTACTCCGCCAGCATGCGCTCGAAATACTCGTAGGTCTTTGCGACGAGGTGCGCAGTTCCACGGCTGCCAGGCTCGGCCGCGTCAAACGCGAAGGACTTCACCTTGCTGACGGTCAGGGGATCAGGCAGATAGGTGAAGGTGATGAAGTAGTCGTTCTCGAAGTGAGTGCCTTCGGTACGGTACTGCTCAACGCGTTCGTTCTCGATGGCGCGCGTGACGGCATCCGGGAAGTGGCCGTTGTCGTCGTACTCCACAGACTCGGTGCGGACCGTGGTGGAGTGGATCATCCAGCCGTGCCCGAGCTTGTTCAGCATCTCGTTGACGCGCTTGCGGAGGTAGGTGATCTCCGCAATGCTGGCGCACTGCATGTCAGGGCCGCGGTACTTGAACGTGCTGATCAGCTCGCCGCCCTTCCCCACCACAACGCCAGGTCGTCGGCATGACTCGTAGCGAAGCATGTCCGGCAGGCCCTTGCGCTTGGACCGGAACTCAGGATGAAAGAAATCTACGCTGGCCACTAGGTGCTCCGAGGCTCTGAGGTGATGGTTTGGCGACCACGCGTCCCAGCGTGATCGCTTCTGACTACTTGGCGGTGTAGTCGCGGACGGCTGATGCGATCTGCCCCACGTCACACTTGGGGGCCAGGTACTTGCGGTAGTTGAACTGCCTGAGCATCACGTCGATCATGAAGGGGTCGGCCTTATAGGCCTCGCGCGCAACCCAGAGGACCCCGAAAAAGATCAGGGCCGGGATGATGGCAAAGAGGCCATAGGACAGGCCGAACCCGACGAACATCGTCCAGCCAAGCGCTGCACATGCAATGCCGGTCACGCCCACGACCCGGCGATCACCGCCGAGCCATGAGATCCGGCGTAGCAGCGACTTGCGTACTGGTGCCGCCTCCATGGGATCAGCAGCCGTTGCTTGCCATGGCGTTGAAAGCGAAGCTCAGGATGCCGCCGAAGCTCACGATCATGCCGACGATGGCAACGATGGTTACGACCTTCTTGACGCCATCGGTCAGCTCGGCGCCAAACAACAGGGCCCCACCGCCCGCGACCATGGCGAGGACGGCGATGCCGAACAGGAACTTGCCGGTGAGCAGATTCACGACACGGCAGATGCCATCGCCCAGCTCGTCCTCGCCGCCGGCCGCGCGTGCCGCGCCGGCCATCAGGAGCATGGAGAGGAACATCAGGTTGGACACCGCGCGGTTGAAAGTGAAGGTTTTGAACATGATTTGATTAACTTGAGATGGACGACTGTTGGCTCGCCTACGCGGCCAGTTGGGGAATGGGCTTCGTCTTGATGACGCGATGCCACAGGACCACACCACCGGCCGCGATCAGCACCGAGCCAGCGATGAAGGTGTAGAGAAAAGCGTGCGACTCCGCAGAGCACATGTAGGTGCTCTGTTGCCACTGGGTGAGGGAGAGGACAAAGCCATTGGCCTTGTCAATGAGCGATGCCAACATGGGGCCTCCTATTCAATGTGCTTGACCTTGAAAACCTGGGTTGCTTCGTCGTAACCCAGAACCTGAACAATCTCCTTGACCTTGCGGACGCCAGCCTCCTTCTTGAGAAAGACGACGAGGTTCACGGCCTCGCCGATCAGAACGCGCTGAGGGTGCGCAGATACTTCCTGGATGAGCTGGTCCAGGCGGGTCAGGCCTTCATAGGCAGAGTTCGCGTGCGCGGTCGCAACCCCCCCCGGATGGCCCGTGTTCCAGAGCTTGAGTAGGGCCAAGGTCGGCGCACCAGCGCGAACCTCGCCAACAGAGATCGAGTCCGGCCGCAGGCGGTTGACCGCGACCGAGATGTCGGCCATCGAAGTCCACGACGAGGTGCGCAGGAAAACACGGTTCGCAAGCTGGCACTGCAGCTCCTTCGTGTCCTCCAGCAGCAGCATGCGAACCTTGGGCAGCAGGATGGACAGCTCGGCAAGGATGGCGTTGCAGAAGGTGGTCTTGCCAGAGCTGGTCCCGCCAATCACAAGAATGTTCTTTCGGTCCCGGATAGCCTGGCGCAACACCTCGGCTTGCCTGAACGACATCACGCCGCGGCGCACGTAGTCGGCGAAGGTGTAGACAGTTCCGGCCGGCTTCCGTATCGCGAAAATGGCTCGCTCCACCACCGGGGGGGCAACGCCCTCGAAACGCTCGTTGCCAAACAGCGTCAGCTCGCCTTCCACGATGGGCTGAGACTGCGAAAGAGGCACTTTGAGTTCCGACGCGACCTGGGAGAGTATGGCGATAGCGTCTTCCGCCTTGATCTCGCCGATCCGCTCCATCTCCCCGTTGGCTTCCTTCCAGAGCGAACCGTCATCGTTGAGCATGATCTCAACGACCGAGGGGTCGGCCAGCGCATCCATGACCACCTTGCCGAACGCAAAGGTAAGCGCTTCCTTACGTCGCTGCCTTAGCGCGTCATCGCTGACTTGTGTTTCCTGCACTTCCACTTTTCCTAAACATGCCGCTTTGGCAATTGTGCATTATCTTATGTTTGCGATTGCCTTTTGCGGCAAAACTGCGCCTAACTTCTCACGCACACCTCATCGACCCAGGCCGAGAAGCCGCCCATTGATCCGCCCCTGCAGCTGGGCGATCTGCCTGGTGATGTCCTGCACGGTCTCCAGCAGTTCATCCAGACTTTCGTAGCCCATCTCCTGCGGAGAGATGCCGGTTTGCAGATCAACCAGCAGAACAGCCAAGAAGTGCCGAAGCGTGGCAAGCTGCCTCTGCACCCATTGCAGCTCCGCGTGCCCTGCCAGCTTCACGGGGTCGCCCAAGTCAAGCATCGCCCGACTGCTACTCTCGACGCAGCTTTCGACTTCGGCGATCAGATCATCCAGGGCCAGCACCCACCCTCCCCTGCTTTCAGGCCGTAGGGGCTATGGGAATCTGGATGCCGGCCTTGGACAACTGGTCCAGCCGCTGCACCAGCTCCAGTGCCATCCGCTGACCTTCCTCTTGCTGCTGCTTGCGCCGGGCCTCCTCTTCCGCCTGCCTGGCGGCTTGCTCACGCGCAGCCGCATACTGGCGCTCTGCACGTGAGCTACTTGCCCACCGGCTCGCCTCCTTGAACAGGAGATCGATGATCCGTTCCACCTGGTCGTCATCCGTTTCATCGACGTGGATCACGATGGCGCGCTTGGTGGCGTCAGCAATGAGCGACCGGACATTGAAGGCCCGGACGTTGGCGCCGATGTCCATGAAGCCCTCCGAGCCGCCGTAGACGCCCAGCCTCGCAAGTCGCACCGCGGCCTCGCGCACGAACTCGCGCTGATCCACAAAGTCAATCAGCTTGCCGAAGGTTTTGCCCAGGTCTTGCCCGCTCAGCAGCTCTTGAGTCAGGCCGCGAATCGTCGGCTCGGGCGTTTGAGCCCACGCCTTCAGGCCATGCTCGAAGCACGCAGCGTGGACCGCGCAGCTGAAGCTCATGGCGCTCGTCAATGCACCAGCGAACCAGGGGCATGCTGCGTCAACTTCCCCCAGCAGATCCCAGCGCCAGGGCTGAGCGGCGGCGCCAGGCCAAAGATGGACCACCTCGCCCTCCAGACCTTCGATGGCTTGTCCCGGCCGCTGGAGATGGAAGGTGGTGTAGCCCGCCTTGAAGCTGCTCGGCGCGCACGCGCTCACCACGGGGCTGGCTTCGCGAGCGCGGGTCGGGCGGTCCTCTTGCGCCTTGGAGGGTTGAGCCGGCGCTACCTCGGCAGCGATGTGGTGAACATGCTGGGGCTCTTGTGACATAGCCACGCGCTCAGCTGGGGCCTCAGGCGCGGCCGGAGTAACGGGCACAGGCGCTGCTGCCGGCATACCCAGGGTGGGAACAATCGGCAGCTCGTCATCGAAGTACGGCTGGCGAGCTTGGACCGGCGCAGCGGGGGCCGCCCCGGGATGGCGGGACACCCCCAGCTCGTCGCCCATACTCTGCAGCTCGCCGAGGAACAGGTCCGACAATGGCTCATCCCCTGCCGCATCCTGGAGCGCCAGAACTTCGCGGCCGACCAGCGCGCTCGACTCGGCGAAGTTGGTGATGTTCGTGATGGCTTCAGCGGCTCGCACGTCGAAGTCCATGTTGGCCGGGATGGACAGGCCGATGTCGTTCAGGAGCGGCCCCATCGTTTCGACGGGGTGATAGACCTCAGCATCCTTCCAGCCGAGCTGGAACAGGACGTGCACCAGGTCAGCAACCGCGGCCTTCAGATCGCCCTCACCGTACTCGATGGCCACATAGGCGCCGTCGTGGCGCAGCATGACGCCAGTCTCTGCGTGACAAAAGGCCCTGTCGTTGCCGGGCGTGGACGCGTCGTCAAAGCCAAAGGTTTGGAACGCGCGCAGAGTTGCCTCACGTTCCCAGGCCGGCAGATCGTTGAGGGCATGGAGTACGGCCTCGAACTGCCGGTAGTCCTCAACCCATTCGTGTGTCGCTTTCATCTTTTGCCTTGCTTGTTGAATCAGTGCATGAAACGCTGCACTACCAGCAGAACGATGGCCATGAACGCCATGCCGCCTGCGAAGAAGCCGAGGTAGTGCTTCCAAGCCTGCAGTCCAGTCTTGGACTGAGCTTGCATCTCCGCAGCGAGGTTGGCGATGAGGTCCTTAGCGATGAGGACCGCTTGGTCACGGAGGGCCATGCGGTGCAGCTCGATGGTCTCGTTCACCTTTTGCTGCAAAAGATCGGGCGCAGAATCGATGAGCAGTTGACTGCGCACCATGATCGCGAGAACCACGTTCAGCGGGTCCTCGTCATCGATGGAGAACAGGCGCTGGTACTCACCAAGCATCTTGACCTCCTCGGGCAACAGCGCCCTTTTGGCCAGCATCTCTACTTGCTGTACGAGGGTGGTCATTCGAGTTCTCCGGGAGGAAAGTAGCCCACGTTGCCGAACAGTGCCGTGCAGCAATGGATGCAGACCTTGGAGCGCTCACCAGGAATGTCCATCTCGCGCACGGAGGACAGCGGTGAAGCGCGGCCGCAGGCCGAAGCACTGGTGGGCGGCGCGTCGAAGTAGGCGTGGAAGACGCGATCCGTCCCCGAGCGCAGCCAGTAGTGCGTCAGCAGCTTCTGTTGGTCTATTGCCATCACCATTTGCCAAACTCCAAGTTGGGCACTTCCTTGTTATCCGCCATGTCCCAGGCGATTTCGTTGATTGCCCTCTGCCAGGCCAGAATGCGGGCGCGCTGCAGGGTGTGGACGGCAAACCGCTCCCCGCCATCAGCTGTGCCCGACTTCTTCAGCCGTAGCACCTCTGCCGGGTACATGCTCTTGTCGAACAGCAGCCGCACCTCGTCGCCACGCAGAGCAGGCATGTCGAGCACGACCTTGAACCCTGGCATGTAGGCCTGGTTGAATGCTGAGAACAGCTTCGGCGGTCCGAAATGAAGGTTGCGCACCGGGTACAGGAAGGAGAAGCGCTGGGCCAACTCAGGCAGGATCTCCAAGCCGTCAGGCCGATCAGACAGCAGGTAGACCATCCGAAAGTCCACATTGGCCTGCTCGGTGTGGCTTAGGGTCACGTCGAACCACTTCATCAGCACCGTGTCTGCGCCGTCCGGTGTGTTGACGATCACGTTCGGACTGCCGCTGAGCAGCTGGTGCAGCTGCGCCTCGTACTGACCGTCGAGCCGGCAAAGGTGCGACTCGGGCCTCAGATCACGGAAGTCGCCTTGGCGAGCTGGCGTCTTGCGCTTGAACGCGGCATACACATCACCCGTCCGGCCGTCCCCGTCGAATATAGCGAACCGCTCTCCCCTCATCTCGAACGCCGAGGCCAGGGCAAGGCTGAACAAGGACTTGCCCACGCCGCCCTTGTTCCCCGAGATCATCCAGACAGTCCTATCTGCCATGGGACAACCCCCAGCTATCAGGCCGCCTTGGCGTCCGCGGCCTCGAAGGCCGGAGCGAAAGTGCTGTTGCAGCCGCGCAGCCATTGCGTGAGCTTCCAGCGCTCGCTGTTCTCCAGCTGCAGATCCTCGCCGACCACGGCGTCAGCGGCATCGCTGTACGGCATGATCTTGGCGGGGTTGAGCACCTTGGCGACCACGCGGATATGCAGGCCGGGGAAGTACAGCGTCAGACCACCCTTGCGCTCGATCTGAGTCTTCAGAGGGCTTTCGTGCCACAGCACGAACGGCCCCTGAGGCGTCTGATCGCCACCGGAGTAATGCAGATTGCAGACCACGCGCACGCGGGCGAAGTGCTCGCCATAGTCGCGGTAGGCCTCGTTGAGCAGATTGACGGAATCATGGTGCACCGCCATCGTCCACCACAGCTCCATCTCCACCGGCGTTTCCTGTTCTCCCAGGAACTGAGCGAAGGAAGCCAGGTCGGACTTCATGTGCTCGCCGATCCCGGCCGGCGTGTTCATGATGATGGTGTAGCCAGGGTGCTTCATCACGAAGTCCATCACATCCATCCAGCCGTTCTCGCTGCGGATGTTGGTGTCCGCCACGGGAACATTGCCTCGGTACATGCGCCCCACGTCCGGGTTGCGCGTATCGGCCTCGACGATGGCGACCTTGGTCTTCTGATCCAACAAGTAGTTGGCCAGCGCTTGCGCGACCATCGACTTGCCCACACCTCCCTTGTCGCCATGAATGATGATGAACTTGGAAACCGGCTTTGCAGCCGGCACCGAGGCGGCCGGCCCCGGTGCTGCGCTCTTAGAAGACGCCATGCGTGACTCCGTGAAATGGGTAAGTCTGGTCCTCGAATGAGCCCAGTTCTGTAATGGTACATTATTTAATCGCCGTTGCGAGCCCTACCGACGCTCACGCCCCTATGGACTTTTGCCGCAAAAGACGCTCCCGATTACGCATGAACACTGTCGGACAAGCGCCCGCTTGCCGGGTGGGCAGTCATTGGAGTCTTCAAGAAGCAGACCGCGCTGTCCACACAATGCACTTTTGAAGCACAGCATCAGCTAGTGCAGCTAAGTTAGCGTGAGCGCTGATCTTTACCGCGGCGCGGCAATCTGACGCGCTGCCGGAAAGTGTTGTGAGTGCGGTAATTTCAGTGCTACAGTGCGATTTATTGCCGCAACTGTTCGGACTTCCTATGCCCGCCAGCCCTTCTCAACTCAAGATCACCGCGCCGCCGGCTCCCATGATCGACCTTCAGGCGCTCAGCATCCTGAGCGACAACCTGGAAGGCCTCATGGGGCGGATTCGCGAAGTGGTCTTCAAGCCGGATCGCACCAAGGTCGCTCCGTCGTTCTCGCTGCCCCAGTTGGCTGCGCTTTGCGGCGTGAGCGATGACACCATGCTACGCCGGCTGGAGAAGGCTAGCGAGCGGGGTTTGCCGCCAGGCACCTTGCCCCCTGCCTCCACCGAGCGGTCCCGGCCGCGGCGGGTGTTCTCGGTCGGCGATGCTCAGGAGTGGGTGCGCGCAGAGGGTGTGCCGTTTGTGCGTCCTGCCGGGGTGCGAGGATGCACCATCGCCGTGGGCAACTTCAAGGGCGGGGTAGGCAAAACGACCCTGACGATGTGCTTGGCCCAGGGCCTGAGCCTGCGCGGCTACAAGGTGCTTGTCATTGACCTCGACCCCCAGGGCAGCCTCACGACCTTGTTTGGGCTCTACCCTTCTCAGGTTGATACGCGCAACACATTCTTGCCGCTGACCCTTCCGCCTGCAGAGGAAGGTCAAGAGATCGACGAAGACACCGTTGAGCCCTCCGATACCTTGCACTGTTTGAAGACCTACTGGCCCAACCTCGACCTGATTGCGGGGTGCCCTGCCCTGTTCAGCGGCGAGTTTTACCTCCCCCTTCAGCAGCTCAATCGCAAGGCGGGCAGCGACTTCAATTTCATGGAAATCATGAACCGGGCGCTCGACCGAGGCCCGCGGGACGAGTACGACTACATCATCATCGACACCCCGCCGTCGCTCTCATACGTGACGATGAATGCCTACTGGGCGGCCGATGCCATTGTGATGCCTGTCCCGCCCGAGGGTTTGGACATCGCGTCGTCCTCGCAATTCTGGCAGCTCTTCCAGGATCTCGCCGCAGAGGCGGAATCTGCCGGCGGCCTGGGCAAGGCTTTCCACTGGCTCAATGTTGTGCCGTCCATGGTGGATATGACCAAGGTCCACACCAAGGATGCCCTCAAGTGGCTCCAAGCAGCCTACGGCGAGTATCTGTCCCAAGCTCGGATTCCCGAAACCGGCGCCACCAATGTCGCCGCTATGAGGCTGCAAACGGTCTACGACATCGCCAAGTACACAGGCAGCCACAAGACCTATGTGCGAGCGCGGGAGGCATACGACCGCGTGGTGGACGAATGCGATCACTTCACCCGAACGCGGGTTTGGGGCGAATCACTGCCTGAGGAGGTGTGACATGACAGGCAAACCAGGCAATGTCAAAGAGGGGCTCAACGAGATCACTGAGGCCGTCTTGAATCCAACTCCGCGGCCCCCTGGGGCCGTTGGAGTTTCCCCGTTCTCTCGCGCAAGCAGAGCGACCGCGCCTGGGCAGTTGCTGCAGTTTTCAGAGCAACAGAAGCTCATGGAACGTGAGTTGGAAGAGCTGCGCCGCCTGGCGGGAGCGCCGCGCCTACTGCAGCGGACGAAGCTGCGCCCAAGCCCCTTCCAGACTCGCACGATCAGCGACGAGGCCGTGAAGGAGCTGGCTGAAAACCTTCGAGAGAACGAGCTGGCGACGCCGCTCACAGTCCGCGAGATCGAACCCGATGTGTTCGAGATCATTGCTGGGCACAGGCGAGACGCAGCTTTCGGGCTGCTGGGCCGGGCCGAGATCCCTTGCATCGTCGTGAAGATGGACGACGACAAGGCCGAGCGCGCGGTCTTCTTCGACAACTTCTTTCCGGCTGACATCTGCGACTTCGAGAAGTACCTGGGGCTCAAGCAGATCCAGACCCGGCACCACTACTCCCAGGAACAGCTCGCTCAGCGATCAGGCATCAGCCGCTCGCTGGTCACGGTGCTGATGTCATTTGACCGACTACCGCAAGCGGCGCTGGACGTGCTGGCCAAGTCTCCGATGCTGCTCGGTGGGCGAGCTGCTGCCAACTTGGCCCAGCTCGACGCCAAGTACACACCGCGAATCGCTGAAGGACTGGAACTGGTGGCGGCCAAGAAGCTCAACCAGGCCAAGCTGCTGGACTGGATTCAAGGGAAGGAAGTCACCGCGCCGGCCAAACCGACTGTGATCAAGTCCGGATCGAGCGTCATTGCCAAGATGCAACGACGCCAAGGGCGGATCACTGTTGATGTGACGAGCTTGGACGACGCTGCGGCCCTGGAGAAGAAGATCGCCGAGGTCATCAAAGAGCACGGAGCAGCTGGCAAGAGCTGACGTGTGACTCAACTACGAATGGCAACTGCTATGAAAGGACAGGGACACCAGATCAACTAACTGCCTGATCCCGCCCAGAAAAGACAAAAGCCACGGCGCCAACCGTGGCTTCTGCTGGGCTTGCAACCTCTACCGCTGGCAGAAATCGAAGCGCCGTCGAACGCCTTCATTCTAAGCCGGTCGGTTTCAGAGTTGCAAGCTCCGGGGTGCGTTCGTCCCGAAAAAAGATGCTTGCAACTGCGGTTGATGGCAAGGCAGAGCCTTGCTTGTCTCAAAATTCCGACGCGCTGACCGAGCGCGACCTTCCCCTCACCATATCCCGAGCCATCACGCGCGCCATGACGTGGCGCGATGGCCAGTTCGCCACGCTTGGCCTGGCTGAGCGAGGAATGCTCGTTGAGGTACTCCGTTGCGTTCCTCGGAAGCAGCCGGAAGAGGGCGCTTTCATCCGCCGCGATACGCTGGCCGTCCGCCTGGCGTGCAGCGTGGCCACAGTCACGCGCATCCTTGCCCGGCTGGAGGAGCTGGGCTGGATTCTGCGGGATCAGATCAAGTCCAGGGCTCGGGGCTTCCAAGTCGGCTCCATCGCGCTGACCAAGGCGGCCGCTGAGTGGCTGGGCTTGTATCTGCCGCTCCCCACAGCGCAGCGTCACGCACCGGTGATCGACGCTTGTAGTTCTCCTATTCAATCTTTACAGAGACAACTGCCGTGCCCGGCAAGCTCTGACGACAAGTCGTCTCAAACACAGCCTGGATTGCTTGGCCGTCTACCTGAAGCACTTCGGTGGCTCGCGCAGAAGGTGTCGCCTTTCGGCATCTTCAAGCTCATGGGTCTGGCCCGACGCCGCGGTGTCCAGCTGGAAACTGTGACGACTCAGTGCCGCGATCAGATCGCAGCAGCCAACAACGGCTATGCCTACATTCGAGGCCTTCTGGCCGTCGATAAGGACTGGAGCTACTTGGCGGCCCAGGATGCGTCCAAAGCTGCCGCTGAAGCAAAGGCAGCTGAGCTGCGCGCCACTGTCAGTCATGCTGTGGATGCCCTGGAAGGGCAGGACTTCATCCGCCCTGATGGCCTTGTCTGCAAGGTGCGCGCTGGCTGGGTGTCCGTCTACACGCCGGATGAGGCCGCCCGTAGTGTGGGCGTCGCCATCGGTTGCCGACCCGTCGATTCTGCGTTCGTTGACGAGGTGGAGCGGGGCGAGGTCGTCAGAAGAGCGGAGCAGTCCACCGGAGCCATTGGCGCGTCCAAGGCTGACGAGCGTCCGGCCGTAACGCCAGCCCTCAGCAGCTCAGGCAGGCGGAATTCTGAGGCCGTGCAGGGCTGGGATGGGGGAGCACGGACTGCTGGATCTGTGATTGCGAGCCTCTTCGCGACCATTGCCGGCAGCAAGCTCGCCACCAATCGGGCTCAGTGAACCCCGGCTAAGCGGGGCGTTAAAGTTTAACTCCCTTATGAATCAACAACTTAGGTTGATGCCTACCCGTAGCCGCTCGCCCGATCAACTTTTGCCGCAAAAGTAGCATAAAGCCCAATGCATTCCTTGACTAACACGCACATGTGCGTGATAATGGAATCATTGACGAACGGGAGACAGATGTGCCCAAGCCGACTGCTGATGAGATCAAGGCCGCTATTGAGGCCCACGCCAAGTCCGTTGGCAAGGCGAACGTGAGCGTGCTGGAGGTGGCCTTGTCCTTGGACTGCCTGCGTGGTGACATGACCGAGGCGGAGTTCAGTGAACTGCGGTCTGAACTGATCCCTCTCATCGAGGAAGTGCGGTTCCTGGGGCAGCTCGAACTTTGGGCACCCACGAAGTAGCCCCGCGTAGTGCAACAGCAATCCGGCGAGCAGTCGCCGATCAACAGGTAGGAGATCAAAATGCTGACGATCAAGGTAGTGATTGTGCAAGGACGGGTTCACTTCATGCCGGTGAGTCCAATGGCTCGGGCGCTTGCCCGGCGTGTGGGTGCCTTGGTGCTGACGGCCGAGCAGCTCAGCGAAGAGGCTCGCCGTCTCGATACCGAAGTGGCCGTGGTATCGGGCAACTGCGTGGAGGCAGGACGCCTGCTGGCCGAGCAGTTTTGCGCTTGAGGCTGCCCCTAAACGCTTGAAGACTTTTGCGGCAAAAGATTGGTTAGCGGCACCTCAAGTGCGGGGTATGCGTACCGCTTGGTGGCTCGCTCATCTGGCTGTGTGGTACATTAAATAATCTGCATTTTCAGAGGTGAGCAATGGGTAATCGACTTGGAGGGAGCGGGCGCTCGATGGGAGCCCTCGTTGTTCTTATGGGCCTTCTCGGGCTGTCGTCTGCGAGCGTTCAAGCCGCGTACACGGTCATCGATGACGACCTGTATCCGACTTCCATGATCGAGGCGCGAAACACAGGCGCCAAGGGTGTCACGGAGAAGTTCAAGGTCGGCTTCACCAAGGGATCTTCGGTCCTGACTCCCATCGCTCGTGCTGCTGTTGAGGGCTACCTCGTGAAGATGCAGCCTGGCGTGACCATCACCATCACCGCGCGCATCGACAACGCCGCGCCCACCACCAACGCGCGCCAGCAAGGCCTGGCCCTGGCTCGTGGGGCCGCCATCCGTGCTTACCTCGTGGGGGAGGGCGTTGAGGCCGAAGCCATCCGGGTTGAAGTTGATCCGGCGGGCAACCCTCAGTCGGGCGCTGGTATCTCGGTCGCTGAGGTGGCTATCACCACACCGGCGCCCGTGGCTGCGCCCGCGCGCTTTGCCCCTCAAGTCGCGGCAGCGCCCCAGCGCGCCATTCCGCATCAGTACCGCAACCTGACTGCCGCTGAGCCTGACCGCACTCGCGCTGAGCCGGCCATCGCGGAGATTGCCCACCGGCCCTCCAGCGACGACCGCATCATCAAGTACATCAACAGCGCTGTGTCGTCCGGCCAGATGTCGCCCGCTGTGGCCGCCCAGATCATCCGTGCGCTGATGGAGGCCAGCGGGGTAGCTCAGCCGCCGGCACAGGTCGCGGCGCCGTTGCCCACCCGATGGGAACTCAAGGCCCGCATGACCCTGAAGGAGAACATCGATGCCTGGGCGGAGGCTTCGGGCTGGAAGCCGACGATCTGGGATTCCGTGAGCGCCTTCGAGGTCACAGCGAACCGCTGGCTCGATGGCGGCTTCCCGGACGTGCTGCGCCGGATCGCTGACAGCACCGGCCTCAATATCTGCGCGAATCCGCGGGAACGCACCATCCGCGTGACGGACGCCGCTGTCGCGTGCAACAAGTAAGGAACATATCGTGAAACGACTCTCCCAATGGATCGTTGCTGCGGCAGCTCTGTGTGCGGTGCTCGCGGCCCAGGCCGACGACCTGCCGTTCAAACGGATTCAGGCGCCGCAACAGATGGGCGCCAAGGCTGAGCAGATCGAGCGAGAAGCCCTGCCTCTCAAGCCGGCTGCGGTCAAGCCTCCTGCTGACCCGCAGCTCGCTGGCGCCATCGTGCCGGCTGCCCAAGTCGCCCCGCCTCCAGTCGTTGAGCGCTGGACCGTCGAGGTGTCCGACGGCTCCATGTCCCGCGCCCTCAAGCGCTGGGGTGAACGTGCGGGCATCCCGCTGGTCTGGGAGGCCCCGCAGGACAAGCCGGCGTTCTTCGCTGTCTATCGAGGGACCTTCGAGGAAGCCGTCACCCAGGCCATGAAGGAAACGCGTCAGACCAACTACCGGCTGCACGCATGTGGACACGACAACATCGTCCGCATCCTGCACGCCGCTCAGCGCTGCCTGTACTGAAAGGACCAGGATCATGAAATCCATCAGCACCATCGGCGTTTGCCTCGCCGCTTCCGCTCTGGCTGGCTGCGCCGTCACGTCCGGCCAGGTGGACGAACAGGGCCAGAAGGCCGCCGCTTCCATCGCCGCGATGCCCACGTCTGCCGAGATCGTCGCGGCGGCTGAAGAGCCCGACTTCCTGCGCATCCCGGGCAACTACATGGGCTCGGGAGCCATCCCGCTCGACGCAGGCAATGCGCTGCCGACAAAGTTCAACAAGGTCTCCTTCGCCTTCCGCAATGCCGAGGGGCCGCTCACCGAGGCCGCCAAGAACGTGCGGGAGGTGACTGGCCTGTCTGTCCGTCTGAACCCTGACGTTTTTGCCGTGGTGGGGCAGGGCGGTGCTCAAGCGCATAACGTGGGTGGCATGGGCGCCGCCATCACGGTAACGCCCGCGAGCGCTGCTGCGGGCGCTCCGACCGTGCCGGGCCTGTCGGGCAATCGCATCGTGCCGTCGCCCATGCAAGCGGCCGGCTCCAGCAGCTTGATCCCGGCGCAGACCGTGGTGCCGCTCAACTTCAGCGGCGCCCTGTCCGACTACCTGAATCTCATCGCCGCTTCGGCCGGTGTGAGCTGGGAGTACAACAACGGCGAGGTGAGCTTCTTCCGCCTCGTCACGCGGAGCTTCAACGTCGACCAGCTCCAGCAGACCATCGACGTGACGGACGTGACCAACGGCGGCGGGCAGACCACGCTAGGCACCGCCTCGTCGGGGGCCAACGGCGGCGGCTCGTCCACGGCGAGCAATGCGTCCACCACGGCGCTGGCCAGCAAGATCGACCCCTGGACCGAGTTCGTGAAGACGGTGCAGGGCATGCTGTCGCCGGCAGGCCGCATGGTGGCGAACCCCGCCACCGGGACGTTCGTCGTTACCGACACCAAGCCCGATGTGGAGCGCATCGGCGCCCATATCGCCCAGGAGAACGTCAAGCTGCGCACGCGGGTCGATATCGAGATCCGCACCATCACGTTCGAGCTGAACGACGCCACGAACATCGGCGCCGACTTCGGTCTCATCTACAAGGCGCTGGGCGGCTCTTACACGCTGTCTGGCACCACCCCAGCCGTCGCTGGTTCGGGTGGGCTGACCCCGAGCAGCATCACCTACACGAACGCCGCGGGCGGGCGATTCAACCGCTCCACGGTCTCGCTGTCTGCACTGGACAAGTACGGCAAGGTCGTGAGCGACAAGGTGGACACCATCCGTGCTCGCAACCGCGCTCCCGCGGTCGTGCTCGCCGTGCGAGACGAGACCTATCTGGCGCAAACCACTCCTGCGACCGGTGGCGGCACGGCCGGCGGCGCGGGTGTGCCTGGCCTCACCCCCGGCACCATCACCTACGGCAGCTTTTTCACCCTGATCCCGAGTGTGAGCGACAACGGCACGGTGACGCTCAGCTACAGCAGCACGGAGTCTCGCCTGCTGGGCAAGACGCGCGAGCAGACAGGGGAGGGCGCCACCTTCCAGCAGATCACGGCGCCGGCTTTGTCTCGCGGGAAGAACGCGACGGATCTGGTCATCCCGAAGGGCGGGACCGAGATCACGGTCAGCACCGTGTCCGATTCGTGGTCAAGCCAGACCAACCTGGGATTCACGGGCGCGAGCGCCGCTCGCACTCGCTCCCGGACCATCGCGATCACGCTGGTCACGCCCTACGTCCTGCCTGGCATCTGAAAGACCGATATGAAGAGCATCACACTCGCCTTGCTGTCCACCGCGATCATTACTCCCGCGTGGGCTGCCCAGCCGCAAGCTCCGGCGGCGCCTGTTGAGACCCAGGCTGAGAAACTGGCCAACCTGCAGGCCCAGAAGGCCCTGGGCAAGCTGCGGCTCGAAGTCGCCCGCCAGGAAGCAGAGATTGCCGAAGCCAAGGGCAAGTCGGGCGCCTCGTTCTCCGCGACCGCTCCTGCGGCGCCTGTGGTCACGAAGCCGCCGAAGCCTGTGGATCTTCCCCCTCCGGCGCTGGTGTCCATCTCGAGCGTTGGCGACAAGATCACCGCCATCGTGCTCAACGGGGGCATGCGCAAGGCCGTCAAGGTCGGCGACGTGCTCTACGGGGGCTGGACCGTGGACAAGCTGGAGACCACGAGCGTTACGGTGTCTCGTGCTGGCCAAACGCAAACCCTGAGGCCCTAAATGCGCAGCATCGCGGTTCAGTTCGACGATCTGCCCGGGCACTTTGTGCTCGGCATGTCGTGGCGCCACGAGGACAAGAAGCCCAGCACGGCCAGGCTGCGTGAGCTTGCGCAGAACCAGGGCCGCTGGGGCCTCGTTCGCAAGATGGAGGAGGGCGGCTACCAAGCGGGTTTCTGCGAGCCCGTGAACGGCATCGCCAAGGCCTCGAAGGCCAAGAGCCTGGCCGACGCTATCGCCGCGACGGCCAAGGCGCCCTGGCGCGGCGTTTTCCAGCTGGACGAAGACCTGTTCTGGTATGTGGCCGTTTCCGACGGCTTCGCGCTGCTGCCGGATGGCGACCGCGTGTGCACTGCGGAGCAGCTCACTCTGCTCCAAGACGAGCACAAGGACTTCTTCGACTGGCGCGAGGTCACGGGAAACCTTGCCAAGCTGGCGGAACTCGCCCAGGCTGGTGACGATAAGGAGGCGCTGCGCGACTTCGACGCGCGCCTCTCCGACCGTTTCAGCATCAAGCCCAAGACGGCCCTCATTGCGGGAGCACTGGTGACGCTCGCCACAGCAGGCGTGGGCGGTGCGGCCTATGTGCATCAACAGCGCGAAGCCGAGATTCAAGCCGCCATTGACAAGCGCCGCAGCGAAGTCGCGGCTCAAGCTGAGTTGGATGCCGCTACGAAGCCGCCCCCTCCGCCCTGGACGATGGTGCCCAGCTCCGGCGCCGTGGTTGAGGCCTGTCGCGAGCAGTGGTCGGGTCAGACGATTGCGAAGCCCGGCTGGGCGCTGGCAACGTGGACCTGCGTGCGTAGCCCCAGCGGCCTGGACGTGACCGTCGAGTGGACCAGCGACGAGGGGCGAGCAAAGGACGCCCCCGGCCAGCTGCTCCCCGACGGCAAGAAGGCCACCGAGTCACGATCCGTCTCGATTGAGTGGGTCGTGGAGGCGCAGCAACCATCGCACTCTGGCCAAGAGATCGTGGAGCTGCTCTCGGTAGAAGCCGCGGCCCGAGCAGCTCGTGACCTGGCACAGAAGTACGGCGCCGAGGTTTCGCTTGTGATGCCTCAGGCGCCCAAGGAGCTGCCCGGCAGCGAGAAGCAGCCGGTCTCTCCCTACGCGGAGATCGCAGTCATGCCGACTTTGCCCATGGCCCCATGGTTCGGCTTCGCCGAGGCATTCGAGGCTGTGCCTGGCTTGCGCGTTACCTCCATCAAGCTCGATCTGTCCAAGGACGCATGGGAAGTGGGTTGCCAGCTCTACGCGTCCCGTGTGCCCTCCAAAGGAGCCCAATGATGGCAACCGCAACGATCACCAAGCTCGCTGCAGCCAATGCTGTTGCTTTTGCCGAGTCAGGATTCGGCCAGTCTGATGCCTCGTCCTCGCAGAACGGTTGGGTAGCGATTCCAGCCCTTCCCGCGTCTCTCGCGGATGCGGTGGTGTACGACAAGGCGCCACGCCCCAGCTTCACGCGAGCTGCCCAGTCGACCGCCGCAATCTCCGACCGTGTTGCGGCTCAGATCGACGCGGCCAAGCGGCAGCGCGGAGAGTCATTTGCCGAGTACGCGGTGCGCGCGGGTCTCGTGTCGGAGGAGATGTTGGCGGCGATCAATGAGGCCCGCCAGCTGCGAGTCACCGTGGATCAACGCCACCTCGGATCAGCCGCTTTCCAGACGTGGCTGGATGACTTGCGTCGTGCTGACCTGCATGTCGCTATCAACGCTGTCTCCGCTCAGGAGCTGGCCGAGCTGCACCGGGCCCGTGCTGCCGCATCTGGCAGCAATGACGAAGATGCGGGGTTGGACGTTCTTGCCCAGGCTCGCGCACTGTTCGAGAACGTCTCCGCCATGGGCGCTAGCGACATCCACGTCTGGCGCAAGGCCGACCACACGGTGGTTCAAATCCGCTTGAAGGGGGACTTGCGCGATGTCCCGTCCATGACCATGCGCGCGGAGGAGGGTGACGAGCTGATCCGCTCAATCATCAGCGGCCTGACGACTACCAAGGAAGCTCAGCTCAACCGTCGTGAGTTCCAACATGCCCAGATCAACGGCTACGAGACTCTGCCCGGCACCGGTCTATCCAGCGTCCGGATCGTGCGCGGCCCTTCGTATCCGGTGTCTGGTGGTGGTCAGTTCCTGATTGCTCGCCTGCAGTACGGGGCCGATGCCATCAACACGGTAGGCAAGCCTCTGACTGTCAGCAAGCCCAAGGCGCCTGCCGGCGGGGCCAACCTCAAGCGCTTTCACTTCAGCGAGCGTCAGCTTGAGTTGATCGAAGAACTGATGCGGCTGCCGCATGGCGTCTGCCTGGTCACTGGACCTACGGGTAGCGGCAAGACGACGCTGCTGCATGCGCTGATGAAGCAGCAGGCGTGCTGGTATCCAGAGGCTCGCCAGGTGACTGCCGAAGAACCTGTCGAATACCCGATGGACTGGGCTATCCAGATCGAAGCGACGGGCGAATCGTGGCAGGAGGTTGTTCGTGAGTTCCTGCGCATGGACCCTGACATTGGCCTGCTGGGCGAGCTTCGCTCTGCCATCGAAGCGCAGGCTGCGATTCAGTTCGCCATGACCGGCCACTTCGTCTGGAGCACGTTGCACACCAATGACCCTTTCGAGGTTTTCACGCGCCTTGAAGACATGGACATTGAGCGCCTGGCGCTGCGCCGCACATGCGATGCCGGCAAGATCGTGGGCGCCATCGCCGTGCGTTTGGTCAAGGTCCTGTGCCCTCACTGCAGCAAGCCGCTGACGGCCTGCAGCAAATCCGACGTACCTGCGTTCATGGTCGATGCCTTGATGACCTGGGCCGACGATAGCCAAGGTCTGAGCAAGGTCCGGATCACGGGCGATGGCTGCGATAAGTGCGATGGCGGCTCGATTGGCCGGCGCACCGTGGCTGAAGTTGTGCTGACCAACAACACCATGATGGAAATGCTCAAGCGCCAGAACACCGATGCTGTGCGTCGTTGGCATCGAGAGCAGCCTCGCAGCGACAAGAGCATGCTGGAGAACGCCATGCCGCTGATCCTTGGCGGCGTTGTGTCACCGATTGATGTGCAACGAGAGGTGTGCCGCATCACCCCCAAGGAGAAGAAGGCATGAGCAGCCTCGGAAGTGTGAACGTGCGCCATGCGCTGTTTGAGCATGTGGCGTCCCAGGTCGAGAACGGGCTGTCCACCATTGAGTCGCTGGAGAAATTTGCCAAGCGCATGACGCGAAAGGGCAAGACCAAGGCGGCCGAGTCCGTGACTGAGATGACCCGCGCCATGCGCAATGGCAAGACGTTTAGTGACGCTCTCGGAGCAGACATACCGAGCGCCGAGCGGTCGATCATCGCCGCCAGCGAAGAAACCGGCGGACTGGTCACGGGGCTCCAGCTCATCTTGACGATGAAGGCGCGAGAGACGCGCATTCGCCGCGCAGTTGGTGGCGCGTTGCTCTCTCCGGTTGTCAACGGCTTGTCTCTCTGGGGATGTCTGTGGGTTATTGGCGCAATGCTGAACCCGCAGTTCCTCGAAGCCGTCCCACTGTCGCGCTGGACCGGCTGGGCTTACGCGATGTACCTGATGGGGGAGGCCGCCGTGAGTTGGTACGGCGTGGTGTTCTGGATGGTTCTGTTCTCGGCCATCGTCCTTGCCTATGTGCGCCGGGATAAGTGGGTGAGCCGCGGCCGTGCTTTTGCCGACAAATGGATCTTCCCGGTCACGCTGTTCCGCGAGGTCGATGGCTTTGTCTGGCTCATGACGTTCGTCGGCATGCTGCAGGCCAAGGTGCCCGACACCAACGCTCTTCGCATGCAGATCGAAGTCGCATCGCCTTACGTGAAGTCTCGGCTCCGCCCAGTGCTTGCTCGCATGCGCAATGGCATGGACCTTCCCGATGCTCTGCGCACGACCGGCAATGGCTTTCCGTCTGAGGATCTGATCGACGAGATCGGGGCCTACGCGGGCTTCCCGAATTTTGCGGCAAAAGTCGCCGCAGTCGGGGAGAAGTACGCGGCCCAGATGGAGATGCGCCTTCTCGTCATGGCAGGCCTGTCCAACTTCATTTTCACAACGCTGGTGTTTCTCGCAATGGGTGCCGTCCAGCTCGGCGCCAACGAACTCCAAACGGCAATCATGTCCACCTTCGGAGTTTGATCTTTCCTTAGGACATTCGCTCTTTCTCTCTCTACCTTCACTCTCAGGAAATTAAAAAATGGATCGTACTGTCGCCTCTATCGCTGCCACTGCCATGGCTCTGCTCGCGCTCGCTGGTGTGGTCTATGGCATCGCCACCGGCTTCTTCAACAGCAAGTCCGCCAACATGAACGGCTGGGCCGCCGAGCTGGTCGTCAATGCCCGCGGCGCCTTCTCCACCGGCCCCACCGGCTGTACCGACTTCACGACTGCCAACGTCACCCACCTCATTACCGGCAAGATCATCCCCAAAGGCCTGGTCAAGTCTGGTGTCGCTACCGATCCGTGGGGCAACGCCATGGCCTTCGGCAGTGCCAACGGCGGCGCTCAATGCACGGTCCAGTACGGTGGCGCGCTGATGCCTGCTGCTGACTGCGCGAAGACCGCTGCAGGCATGAGCGACTTCGTGACGCTGCGCATCGGCAGCACCACCTTCACTGAAGCTGCTCCTCCGACGCTCGTGAGCGCTGCTGCGGCCTGCGCCACCGGCACCACTTCCGTCCTGACGTTCCAGTAATCGACCATGGGCGCGTTCGCATTCTTCGGCATGGCCATGGCCCTGTTCCTCGTGGGAGTAGGGGCACAGTTCGCGCTGCTGGCAGCGAGCGCGCCCGGTGTCGGTCCCACTGGTATCGCCGAATCCCGCGCGATGGTTGCTGCTGGCGCCGTTCAGCGCTTCAGCAGTGACTGCATCGCCGCTGCGACGATCACGCCTGGACTGGTCGCTACCAGCATCAGCGTCTCGATGGACCTCCAGGGAGGCGGAAGCCTCCAGCTCCCTGCCGGTGCCTCTTGCATGACCACGGTTGCACCGACCGGCGGCCGCTTTGTCTACGCCAGTGCGCAGTTCACGCCCGGGATGGTCCAGCAGCTCATGGCCGACACCTATCAGAGCGCGACATGGTTTCGCGTGCTGGCGCCTGGCCAGGCTCAGCGCATTTCTGACGGCGTGACTGTCGCCGTGCCTCCCTCCATTCCTGCGGGCTCAGTGCTGAACTGGGTTCAGCTCTCCTCCTGACTACCAGCTATCCAACATGGCTCCACTCATTGGCGTTATGGCCTCTCTCGTGATCTCGATGGCTGCATTGGCAGGGTTCATTCCCTGGGCCAAGGCGGCGATGGCCAACATCATGAACGCCGCCACGGCGGGGCAGGGCAGGCTGGTCATCAAGGCGGTCGAGCAGTACGTGCAGGACAACGGGCCTGCGCTGGCCTCTTCCGCTACCGCGACCACGCCGGTGACGATCAGCTACGCCATGCTCCAGTCGCAGGGCTACATTCCGGCGGGCTTCACCAGCAGGAATCCGTTTGGCCAGGACTGGCAAGCGCAAGTGCTGCAACCGGCACCCGGCAAGCTCGAAACGCTGGTGACTTCCACCGGCGGCACGGCAATCGCTGCGAAGTACCTTTCGCAGATTGCCGCTCAGATGGGAGCACAGGGGGGCTACGTTCCCTACGCGGGACAGCTCGGGAATGCCGCCATGACGCCCTCCGTTGCCGTGGGCGCGTTCGGCGCCTGGTCGAAGCCCATGGGGAACTTCTCCAATCCCGGATCGGGTCACATGGCGGCGCTCCTGGCCTTCTCGGGGACGCAGACGAGCAACGGCTTCCTCTATCGCATCGCCGTGCCTGGCAGGCCGGACCTCAATGCGATGCAGACGGATTTGTCGATGACCGATCAATCCGGCTCTGCGCACGACATCAACGGGATAAGGACCGCCAACGCACAGACGGCCAATGTCGCTGGCCAAGTTGCTGCGGGCACGATCAACGCGGCCGGTGGCCGGTTCCAGGTCGATGCGCAGGGCAGGGCGGGTTCTGGCGGCTACGCGCCCACCGATCTGCCTGCCGGCTGGAGCGGTGGCCTCAGCACGGGCGATGTTTACAGCCATGCAACGGTGGGCGCTGGCACCGGTGGCCAGGTAGCCGCAGCCATGACGGCCAATGGCGCCATACGAGGCGCAAACGGGGACTTCCAGGTCCACACGACGGGCATCGTCAGCATGACGGCCAAAGGCAGCTCTGGTAGCGGATGTTCCATTCCTTCCGGCAGCAGCGCCATGACCACCGATTCAGCAGGTGTCCCGCTGGCTTGCGTCAACGGCCGCTGGAGGCCCATTGGTGGCACCCACCAGCGAGCCGGCTTCTTTCTGGCTGTGGATGGCGACGTGATCCCCGCGCCGGACTGCCCGAGCACCGCCACGCCTTTGGCGAAGGCAACTGTTCAAAGCCTCTATATCGACCCCACGTCCTCGGCGTCATATACGGCTCCGGGATCTGGGCCGTGGACGGTGAACATCAGGAACGGATCAAACGCGCCGATCCCTGGTGCTACTGCCCAAGTGGAAACCTTCTGCGCATTCAACTAACTAGCAATCAGCAGCCATGATCTACAAAGAAACCATCCTTGGCGCTTTGGCTTTGGTCGCGAGCGCCGCCAGCCATGCGGCGCCCCAGCGCTGCCAGCCTGGCTATCAGGACTCCTCGTGCGCGGGTGTCATTCTCCGTAGTCCTCAGACTGCACCTGTGTGCAATACCGGGCAGGGTTGGAAAACGCTGGCCCCTGCCAAATGGGCCGGCTCGCACTACACCGCACCGAGTTGCAGTTACACGCCGCCCCCGAGTTGCCCTTCCACGGGGCCTGGCTGGCAGATGACGAGCCCCCCTGTCTGGGACGGCAACACGTATAGCGCCCCTCAGTGTTCCTACACCCCTGAGCCCAGTTGCCCGGCTGGAACCGAGGCCACGCAGGGGGCGGTTTGGAATGGGTCCGCATGGGTTGGCTTGGTGTGCACTGCGGTCGCACCGACGCCTACCACGCGGGTGCTACTTCGCGTGAATGCCGATCCGACCTACAAGTACGGCGAACTGCTGAAATGGCTCATTCCCCCGTCCGCAGACTATGTGGAGGCGGATGGCACGATCACCAATCAGCCGATCAATCCGACTTCGCTCGGTGGGCCCTGGCCAGACGCGGAAACTACCGCGGTGTTCGAGCACATCAGGTCCGCCTGTGGACAGCCATCGAGGTTCGGGTATCAGAAGCCTCCAGGTCTTCAGACTATGCCGGACGGTTTTGGGGGGATCACTTACGTTTGCTCTGGCGCTAAGGGAACCATTCCTGGTGCCCCTAAGGCCTCCTGGAGCTGGGTGATCTCGTCGGGGATGGGAATGAGTCCAATCGTCTACAACCCCGACTACCCATGGTGGAGCAAGAATCACGGGTTTGAGAACACCCAGGGCACGATGACTGTTTGCACCTCAGCAGGGTCGGACCCTGCGGTGGTTCAGCGACTCAAGGCGCGATACCCTGATGCTTGGATGCTGCCCTGCGTGCCAATGGAGTTCTAGAACCTAGTTGTTCCCGGAGACGAGAGGCGAGCTTAGGGAAACCTAGCTCGCCTTTCTGTTGTCGGACCGTACTGAAGTCTGAAGGATAGTCAGAATTGGAAAAGGCTTCCCAGCCCTTTCCATTCTGCATAGAGCAAAGGGCAAACGATATGGGAACCGCTCGCCCTTCGATGGTCAGGCCGCGTTCTCGCCGGTGCTGAAGCGGAAGGTGCGGGTGAAGGCCTTGCCGTTGATGGTGCCGTTGATGGTCACGTTGTAGGTCGTGGACGGCTCCAGCGGGCTAGCCGGGTAGGCAACCCCCTGGTAGAGCTGGACGATCTTCGCAGGGTCGTTGGTCGAGTTCAGCACCAGGAGATTAACGACCGTACCAGCAGCGGAAACCATCGTCGCAGACGAGATCGTCACGGTGTCTCCCGGGTTGCCCAGGACCGTCACCGGGGTGCCAAAGGCATTGGTAGTGCCGGGCGGCTTCGGGATCTCGCTGACAACCTTGTAGGGCATGTTAGCGACGCCCTCGCACGGCCAGGTCAGCACGTTGCCAGAGGTCGTGATGTTCGCCGGAGTAGAGGTCGGCGAGGAGAAGACAACACCCCCGACATACCCGCTGAAACCCTGCAAGGTCGTCGCAGTAGCTCCGATGCCGACGAGGGTACTGTGCGACGCCACGAGGATCTGGTGATAGGCGCCCGCAGCCCAGCTCGCTGCGATCAACGATCCGGCCTCAGCAGGCTTCAGGCCATCCATGCTCAGCAACCCCGCATTCACCGTGCCAGTTCCAAGAGCGCTCGGCCATCCACCAACGGCAGCACGGTCGCTAACCGAAACGCCGGTGAATCCAGGCTTGCCCTTCTCCTGATAGTCGGTCACGAGGCTGCCGTTCGCCTGCATGTAGTCGGCGTGGGTTTGGGCGATCTTGTCGAGAAGGGTGTTCTGGCTAGCAGTCGGGAAGCCGCACTGCTTGCGGTAGCCGTTGACGGCCTGGAGCACCGAGGCGGCCACGGAGCCCGCGGTGTAGTTGGCAGTCTCAAGAGTGGTCCCAGCGGGCACCAGTGCGGCAGGAGGAGTGGGGGGCGTGACGGCACCGCCATTGTCCACAGGGCCGGTAGAGGCGCCTTCAGATCCGCCACCGCCACCGCCGCACGCTGCCAGCAGCGACACGAGGGCGATGGAAAGGGCGGTGTTCAGATGCTTGCGTTGCATGTTCAGTGCTCCCTGTTTAAGGTCTTGATCGTCAATCCCTAGACCGGCTTATTCCGATCTCGGTTGAATCAATTGTACACGCACATGTGCGTGTATTGCAAGTGGTTGAGAAGTTGTTTTTCGAGGTGTTCCACGGGCGTCATCTAGCCCATTGGGGTCCACCTTGGGTAAGGCGACAAAGCGAGGCTTTCGCTTAACTCAGTCCGTCAGCTAAAGCTCAGGCGCAGCTGGTCGCCGGCAGCGGGCTTCACCCGGTTCAAAGCCGCAGCCATCCAGGTAGTCATCTCTTCGCAGCGATGGCCCAGCGTGTTGGACTTGCCAGCCTTCAGCGCGCTCCAACGTGCCCCGCTGTCCCAGGCCATGCTGTCCGTCGATCCAATCCAGTTCATCGTCTTGAGCTTGGTGAGCGCGCTACCTTTCACGCCGAACAGGTGAGCCTTCGAGGCCTCGGGCCAGTAGCTCTCCAGCGCCCCCAGGATCGAGAACAGACCGTGCTCAGGATGCGTCAGATGCCGCTTGCACACGGACCCAATGCCGATCAGAGCGGGCGCCGCGAGCCAAGGCTGCCAGCGCTGCCACACATCCATGGTCAGCTCAAGGCTGCGCTGGTAGTCACTCGTTCGCCAACCCTGGATAGCAGGCACCGGCGGCTTGAGCATGTTGGCGACGGTTGTGCTGTTGCAGCTCTTTGCCAGCTCGTTCTGCCATTCGTAGAGGATGCGCAGGCACGCCTCCAGCAGGGTTGCAGTTGCGTCGATGCGGTAGTCGATCTCTGCCTGGCTCGTGGCCACGGCCGGCTCGCAGCAAAGGTCGGGAGCGGTGTACCAGGCGCAGCCCGTGGTGTTGGCAAACTCCAGGTACTGCGCAGCGGTCCAGGGAAAGATGCCGGCCATGCCTGCTTGCCTGCCCTTCTTCATGAAGTTGGACACGGCCACGAAGCCCGCGCTGTCCAGGGCGAAATCCAGCTCGGACAAATCGGTGTGCTCAGGGAACTTGAATGCTCCCTTCTCAGCGTTCCAGAAAGCGTTCGCGCTCACCATAGCCGGCCAGTCCTGATCGAAGGCATGCACGGCCAGTTTGCCGCCCTTGTGAGGAATTCCAACGCGCATCTGCAGAGCATCGTCGAGGATGGCGTTGACTTGTCCGACTGGCATGCTCATGGTGATCAGCTCTCTCAAAAATCGAATGCGTTAGCGTGCCTCTATTGTCACGCACATGTGCGTGTTTTGGCAAGCGCTAGATTGCGATGTTTCGAGGCGAACTTGGGAGCTATTGGTCGGTGTGATGCCCGCTGGTGGCCAAGTCAACCAGGCTAACTGTGGCCTTCACTGGCCAGGGCAATGATGGCACCCGTGGCTGTGCCAGCGCGCGCAATCGTCAGGTTCTGGCGGCCTTGGCTTGGCGCTTCTCCAGCTCGGCCTCCAGCAGATCGAGGGCCCACGGCTGGCAGTTGCGAGAGCTGGGACTTTCCGGGTCGTTAGACCACGATTGAACGGTCCGATAGCCCACAGGCCGCTTGGTTTTCTCGGACAGGAAAGCTGCTACTTCCTTCTCGGTCATGCCCAGCAGCGCACGCAGCTCTATGAATTTATCTCGATTCGTCGGCTTCTTCATTGGAGTCTTACCGGAATTCTTGTTGGCTTGATTGAATTATCCAGGAGCGGTGACACGCTGGATCTGCCTCAGGGCGGCCCTGCCTTCCGTGATGATCTTCTTGGGCTGCGCTCGCCACCATATGCCCATGTCGTAGAGGGAGTCGCCGGAGCGCGGATTGCGGTAGCACTCCGCCACGCTTACCAGCTCGGCAATCAGCGCTGGATCGTTGACTTCGACGCTGCCGAGGCCCCCGGGGCCTTCAGCCAGCTCACACAGCGCAAGAGAGGCCTCTCCGCCGCTTTCTGCAGGCGGCTCGTGAGCCCAGGCAATCCACTTCCTTGAGACACGCATGCTCACTCCTTCTTTGCTGCATCAAGCGCTTTGGTGATGGCCCTGTGTGCAATGGATTCAGCAGCAGCATCAGCTGGGGATTGGAGTACGAGAATCTCCCCGTCCACCTCGTGCACCTCGAGCACCTGGTTCGTCTCGATATCGGTCACGGCGGCCTTTCCGTCGATGCGCAACTGCGCGGTCAGCCTACGGTGGCCACTGATCACTTCCAGAATGTTGCCCTTGCAACGAACAAGTATCGTCATGACTTCGACTCCCTATTGATAGCACCTAGCGATGGCGGCCCAGCCGGCTGTATGGTCGCCGGTAAGGGCTTCCATCCAATCTTGGACGAAACCCACACCTTCTACGCCATGCTGACGCACATGACGCACACGCTTTTGGGTGATGCGCATGGACGCGGCCACACCGCGGATGGTCTTGCCGTGCTTGCGCATCAGCTTCACGATGCTGGGGCCGGTGATGTGATCCATTGAAGTAGTCCTAGCAGCTGAGTCACGCACGGACTTCCCAGGCCCGCAGATTGAACCGAGCGGCAATTTCTGCGCTGGCCTTGTCGGCCGCTTGGCGAGCGCTTCGCACGAAGTCGGCGGCTTTCGCGCCAGTGCGCCGAGGGTCATTCCAGGGCAGGGCATCGCGTTCTGCTAGCCGTGCCACTTCGGCGCGATAAGCCGGGTGCGACCTGTACTCGCGACGTGCAGTGGATAGCTGCGACTGGCGATATGCGTTGACCTCGTTTCCCAAGGTTCTACGGTCCTTGCCAGTGTTGCGGATAGCGCAGACTTGACCGTAGTGAGCGACTTCGCCTTGGTCAAGCTGGATCACCACGGTGAACTTGAGGCCAGTTCGACCGCAGCAGTCACACGTGGTCACGCTGTCGTCGGTCCCGATTGCCACACTCATGCGCGGGCCTCGACGAAGGATACTGCCTCTTGCATGGTGCAGATTTGCACCTTGCGCTCGCCGCGGATGACGGCCAGCCCGTTCTCCAGCGAGTGGATAGGGTCAGTGATCTCGACCAGCGGCAGGTACTCCCCTAGGCGGCACTCATAGCCCGCTTCACGCACGTAGTCCAAGATCCTGCACAACTCACGGAAGGGAGTGCGAGTGCTGTTCATGCCGTGGCTCTCTTTAGATTGATTGTCGCAATCATACACGCACATGTGCGTGTATTGCAAGCAGTCAGAGTCCCCGCGACTAGAACAAGCTCAGTTGTTGCAGCGAGGTCGCTCGCGACGCATCGCCGTCACGGGCGGTAGGACCACCGCTGGCAATCAACTCGCGTGCAGCCTGCCCTTCGGCCTGCCGCACAGCATAGTCCCTGTAGTCCACCAGCACGACGGGCTTGGCGATGACGTAATTCCGCCCGCGAGTCGATACCAGCAGGCCGCGCATGTCACCACGCTGGCGATGCCCGCTTTCGTAGGCGTGGATCATCTGCCCATACAGCGTAGTGTCGCCATGCCACTGCCGTGCGTCCACCAACGCCCATGCCATCGCGTGAGAGTCGCCTGGGCCTGTCAGCGTACTGCTGATTGCAAGCACCTGTCCCTCAACCACAAGGGTCTTCACTGGCGACGGGCGGTCTTGAACGCTACTCATGGACATGCATGAGTTCATCCCAATCCATACATGCTCAGGAAGTTCGATCTCGTCGGCGCCGTCCATGAAATGCTCGTTGAGGTCGGTGCTTCTGCCCACAACGAACTCGGCCTGGTCTTCGCCGGCACGCCACGCCGTTGTCTCAAGCGAGCCGATACCCGGGATGTAGATGGCCGTGGAAAGCCGCCGAGTGCGACGACGCACGACGTACTCCAGGCCCGGGAACTCCGAAACGATCAGTGGCAACGCCTGTGCAAGATCCTCGTGCAGGGTCGGGTCTATGCTGAAGGAGCTATCCCAAAGGGGAAGAGGGGTCTCGGGTTCCGGCTCGACCTTGTGACGCGCCCTGAAATTGGCCAGACGAAGTTCGAGTGCTGACGCTGCCTGGTTCAATCCGTCAGAGAACATGGACCAAAGCTGATTCAGCTCGGGGCGCGTCGTTTGCAGCATGCAAAGGGAGGCTTGGCCGGCCTCAATCGTGGACTGCCATTGCGCCAATGTCGGCGGACTGGGTTGGAGAAGGCACCCGTCACTCGGTATGACCGAGGGTTGGCCCTCTGCGATGCGTTCTACAAGGTCGGCGGAAATGCTCATTGTGCTGATTCGCGGATCACGTAATGGGCACATTATACACGCACATGTGCGTGTTTTGAGTCCTAACACGTGCCTTTTCTTGTCGCGTGAAAGTCCAGAACATCTTCCAACTGCGTAGGCTCATTCGCCTGGTCAGACAGCGCGCCGGCCTGAGCCAGAAGGCTCTGGCCTTGAGCGTAGGCATCGATCATTCGTATCTGTGCGCGCTGGAGAAGGGGCGCAGACAAGTTCAGGCGCGAGAGCGCCTCGACGTCTTGTCCCGCACGTTGGAGCTGCTTCCTCGTGACCGAGGCGCGGCTCGTGGGACTTCCCGAGCCGGCCCAGCGCCTGGTCTCTGCAGCCTTGTTCGCCGCGCAGCACCTTGAGCGCACCGAGCTGGCAGGGCTTGAGCGCACCATTCATTCGGCAACGCGTAGCAAACGCGATCTCCGGGCTTCGTCCGAACAGAGCACGTCCAGCGAGGAGGAGGCCCACATCACCTAAGAAAAACGGCGAGCGCTCATTGCTGAGCAGCTCGCCGGTGGAATACCTGGGCAATCCCAAGAACAGTCACGCCCCAAGTATTGGAGCCTGGGTCTCCGCCGTCAAGGCCTGGCTTCGCCACCGGCCCACGCTGCACTTCCATCTAGTCCAGCACGCGTCCATTTTTGGACGAGTAGGAGACCTCATGCCTTCAAAGCGTCAACGCTGGCTATGCCAAGGCACGTCGGGGACCAATGGTCAGTGGCGTGCCTGGGGCTATGTTGTTGATCCGCGGGCTGGTGCGGCCCAGTGCTCAGGACTGAAACAGTGCGGTGTCCATCTTCGTGAAGGTATCGCCGGTTCGCGTGTTTGTGACCGGCACGGGCTTGCGCCAGGTCACGCGGCGCCTCTTCTCTTCGGGCGTCTCGGTCATGATCTCGCCGCCATCAATCACAACGTACTCCAACGCTGCTCCGTAAAGGCGGGCCTGGAGCGTGAGCATCAGACCCTCAATCGCTGGGTGTTCGAGCAGCCCCTCTTGATAGACCTCCGGTGGCACGGCGTCGCGGGGCTTCAGTGGCGCGATGCCCGGCTGCAGTGCTCTCAACCGCTTCGCTTCACCGCTGGGAGGCTGCGCGGCTGCCGCGACGGCAGGCCGAGCATCTTCCTCGGGCTGCTGAGCCGCAGGCGAGGAGACGGGTTGAGTCGCCGCCTGCTGAGCAAGCCTAGGAGCTCGCTGACTCGTCTTTCCTTGGCCACCATTGGGTCGCGTCCCATCGTGGTGCTGCCCAGCAGCCGATGTCGCTATTGGGGTCGACGGATGCGTAGCAGGAGCCGCTGTCGGCGAAACAGGGGGAGCATCGGCTGCGGGCACGGATTGCGAAGCGAGTGGCGCCGGTGGTGGCTGGTTTGGCGCTGACTTGGCATGGTCTCCGCCGACGATCCCTGTGAGCACGCTCTCTATGCGGCCCGCGTTGTTCTGCCTTTGCATTGCCAGCAGGGCCTCAACCCGGTTGCTGACTTCCCTAGATTGCGCAGCTGCTTCCTTCTTGCGAAGAGCCGCCATAACGGCCAGCTGCTCATTCATGCGTGCCTGGCACAACTCCGCACGCGTAGCGAGCATCTCGTTGTAGTAGGTGCGCACCGTGGATGGCTGGAGATTGAAGCCGGTTTGGCCCAGGAGCTTGGCCAGCTGCTCAAAAGAGCATCCCTTGTTCCGCAGAACGTAGAGCTGGGGCATGAGCTTTTCAAAGGCCTGTCTCTGCTGTTGGTCATCAGGCTCGATGACTAGGGCAGCATCCTCCAGCACGCCCTTGGCGGTGGCTAGATCGGCGGCAGAAATCCGACGACGCGGGCCGGTTAGACGCCCAGATGTTGGTTGCACCATCTTCGAGTCGCTGCTGATCGTTCGGCCAGTCATGCTGCGCTGCCCTCCGTATCAGCAAGTTTTCATGTTCATGACACTGCGAATTGTGCCTGAACTAATGCACAACTCGCCCCAGCATAGCTACCGATTCGCTGTTGCTTTGTCGCAGGGAACTTCGCATCTCATCACCTCTACATCGCGGGATCAATGCACGAAGCGTGCGCGTTTGTGATGTGAAGCTTCGACAATCGCCTCCCCATCTTCGCGAGAACGTCTTGGGATCAGCGCCGAATCGTGGGCAGTTCACAGCTCAGTCGCTGTCAGATGGCCGCACAGTCACCGCAGAATCGCTGCCGGCGGCGGACCAATCGGTAAGGGCAGGATGCTAGGTGTATATCTTCGATCTACACCCATCCTGGTCCGCTAGGTCGCTTCGCGCCCGTCGCAGACACTCAGGGCTTCGCCCCGAGACCCCTTGTTATGCGCCCTGCTGGTGTCGAAAACCGTTCATGTCTGAACTTTGTTCATTCATGTCTGAACTTTCTGGATATTGCCCTGGCGAGCGCGCCAAGCAGACGCGGGGAGAGTGGTGAGGCCCATGAGGTGCGAGATGACGCAGGG
>Ga0233424_10000206_pt1 | contig 82135 bp, 76 predicted proteins | sample Watercolumn_Towu_FD_181011 | JGI IMG/M metagenome (GOLD analysis project Ga0233424, IMG submission 181011) | Freshwater microbial communities from Lake Towuti, South Sulawesi, Indonesia - Watercolumn_Towuti2014_125_MG | ecosystem: Environmental > Aquatic > Freshwater > Lake | place: Indonesia... | reverse complement strand
TCAACACCGGTGACGGCCTGGGCATGGCGGCGCGCGCCGGCATCCCGCTGGAAGACATGGAGTTCTGGCAGTTCCACCCCACCGGCGTGGCCGGCGCGGGCGTGCTGCTGACCGAGGGCTGCCGCGGCGAAGGCGCGATCCTGCGCAATGCCAACGGCGAGCGCTTCATGGAGCGCTACGCCCCGACGCTGAAGGACCTGGCACCGCGCGACTTCGTCTCGCGCTGCATGGACCAGGAGATCAAGGAAGGTCGCGGCTGCGGTCCGAACAAGGACTACGTGGTGCTCGACATGACCCACCTGGGCGGCGACACCATCCTGAAGCGCCTGCCCTCGGTGTACGAGATCGGCCACAACTTCGCGAACGTCGACATCACGAAGGAACCGATCCCGGTGGTGCCCACCATCCACTACCAGATGGGCGGCATCCCGACCAGCATCAACGGCCAGGTGGTGGTGCCGAAGAACGGCGACCCCAACAGCGTCATCAACGGCCTGTACGCGGTGGGCGAGTGCTCCTGCGTCAGCGTGCACGGCGCCAACCGCCTGGGCACCAACTCGCTGCTCGACCTGCTGGTGTTCGGCCGCGCGGCCGGCAACCACATCGTCGAGGCGATCAAGAACGCCCCGACCGCGCACAAGCCGCTGCCGAAGGACGCCGCCGACTACTCGCTGTCGCGTGTCGCCAAGCTCGACAACAGCACCGGTGGCGAATACGCGCAGAACGTGGCCAACGACATCCGCTCGGCGATGCAGCAGCACGCCGGCGTGTTCCGCACGCAGAAGTCGATGGACGAGGGCGTGCAGAAGATCGGCGAGATCCGCCAGCGCGTCGCCGGCATCACGCTGAAGGACAAGTCGAAGGTCTTCAACACGGCGCGCATCGAGGCGCTGGAAGTCGAGAACCTGATCGAGGCCGCGCAGGCCACGATCACCGCCGCCGCCGCGCGCAAGGAGTGCCGTGGTGCACACACCGTGTCCGACTACGAACGCGGTGCGGACGATGCCGAGTTCCCGCTCGGCCGCAACGACAAGGAATGGATGAAGCACAGCCTCTGGTACAGCGAAGGCAGCCGCCTCGACTACAAGCCGGTGAAGCTGCAGCCCCTCACCGTCGACAGCGTGCCGCCGAAGGTCCGGACGTTCTGATCGCCGCGACCTGACTGGAGAAAACACACATGGCTCAAAAGCGTACGTTCCAGATCTACCGCTACGACCCCGACAAGGACGCCAAGCCGTACATGCAGACGATCGAGATCGAGCTGGCCGGCAACGAGCGCATGCTGCTCGACGCGCTGGTGAAGCTGAAGGAACTCGACCCGTCGATCTCGTTCCGCCGCTCCTGCCGCGAAGGCGTGTGCGGTTCGGACGCGATGAACATCAACGGCAAGAACGGCCTGGCCTGCCTCACCAACCTGCGCGACCTGAAGGACCCCATCGTCCTGAAGCCGCTGCCGGGCCTGCCGGTCATCCGCGACCTGATCGTGGACATGACGCAGTTCTTCAAGCAGTACAACTCGATCAAGCCGTACCTGGTGAACGAGGACACGCCGCCCGAGAAGGAGCGCCTGCAGTCGCCCGAGGAGCGCGAGGAGCTCAACGGCCTGTACGAATGCATCCTGTGCGCGAGCTGCTCGACGAGCTGCCCGAGCTTCTGGTGGAATCCGGACAAGTTCGTCGGCCCGGCCGGCCTGCTGCAGGCCTACCGGTTCATCGCCGACAGCCGCGACCAAGACACTGGCGCGCGCCTGGACAATCTGGAAGACCCGTACCGGCTGTTCCGCTGCCACACCATCATGAACTGCGTCGACGTCTGCCCGAAGGGCCTGAACCCGACGAAGGCGATCGGCAAGATCAAGGAACTGATGGTCCGCCGGGCGGTGTGACGCTGCGCGACGAAGGAGTGCACGATGGACGATTCCCGGGTCGACGAGAGGACGCTCAGCCGCCTGAAATGGCGGTGCCGGCGCGGCCTGCTCGAGAACGATCTGTTCATCGAGCGCTTCTTCGCTCAGCACGAAACCTGCTTGACCCGCCGACAGGCAGGGGCATTGGAACGTTTGATGGATCTCTCCGACAACGATCTGCTGGACCTGCTGCTGCGCCGTACCGAGCCCGAGGGGCCGCTGGGCACCCCCGAGATCCGGGAGCTGCTGTCCCTGTTGCGCCAGCCTGTACCGGCCGGTGGTCCGTTCCCCGCAGCCTGACCGTTGCACCGCCCCGCTTAACACCCCCGAGAAGGAAACCACGATGAATCCCTCTGATGTCAAGGCGACCCTGTCGTTCTCCGATGGCAGCCCGAACATGGAACTGCCGATCTACAAGGGCACGATCGGCCCGGATGTCATCGACATCCGGAAGCTGTATGCGCAGACGGGCAAGTTCACCTACGACCCGGGCTTCCTGTCGACCGCCTCGTGCAACTCGACGATCACCTACATCGATGGTGACAAGGGCGAGCTGCTGTACCGCGGCTATCCGATCGAGCAGCTCGCGGTCAACTGCGACTTCCTCGAGACCTGCTACCTGCTGATCTACGGCGAACTGCCCAACGAGCAGCAGAAGAACGACTTCGTCGACCGCGTGACCCACCACACGATGGTCAACGAGCAGATGCAGTTCTTCCTGCGCGGCTTCCGCCGCGACGCGCACCCGATGGCCGTGATGACCGGCCTGGTCGGGGCGCTGTCGGCCTTCTATCACGACAGCACGGACATCAACAACCCGCAGCACCGCGAGATCTCGGCGATCCGCCTGATCGCGAAGATGCCCACGCTGGTCGCGATGGCCTACAAGTACGGCACCGGCCAACCGTTCATCTACCCGAAGAACAGCCTGTCGTACTCGGCCAACTTCATGCGCATGATGTTCGCGACGCCGTGCGAGGAGTACGAGCCGAACGACGTGCTGGTGCGTGCGATCGACCGCATCTTCATCCTGCATGCCGACCACGAGCAGAACGCCTCGACCTCGACGGTGCGCCTGTGCGGCTCGTCGGGCACGAACCCGTTCGCCGCCATCGCGGCGGGCGTCGCCTGCCTGTGGGGCCCGGCGCACGGGGGCGCCAACGAGGCCGCACTGAACATGCTGGAAGACATCCAGAAGATGGGCGGCGTGGCCAAGATCGGCGAGTTCATCAAGCAGGTCAAGGACAAGAACTCCAGCGTCAAGCTGATGGGCTTCGGTCACCGCGTCTACAAGAACTACGACCCGCGCGCCAAGCTGATGCGCGAGACCTGCTACGAAGTGCTGAACGCACTGGGCCTGGGCAACGACCCGCTGTTCAAGCTGGCGATGGAACTCGAGAAGATTGCGCTGGAAGACGAGTACTTCGTCGCCCGCAAGCTCTACCCGAACGTCGACTTCTACTCCGGCATCGTCCAGCGCGCCATCGGCATCCCGACGTCGCTCTTCACCGCCATCTTCGCGCTGGCCCGCACGGTGGGCTGGATCGCGCAGCTCAACGAGATGATCAGCGATCCGGAATACAAGATCGGCCGTCCGCGCCAGCTGTTCGCGGGGTCGCCGCGTCGCGACGTGAAGCCGCTCGGCGAGCGTTGATCGACGCGCGTTCGCGCACCATGAAGAAGCGGGCCTCGGCCCGCTTTTTTTTTGGGTGCGCGGATTCGATTCACCGCCGCGCGACGGCGAGAATACGCTTGCAAATGAGATTGGTTCGCATTTAATATGCAGCCATGCAGCACGCACACACCTCCTCCGCCTACGAAGCCCCTCCGGCGGTGTCGCATGACGCCGCGGTGGCCCCCTGGCTGGTGCCGGTCGCCTCGGGGCCGCGGCGACTCAGCAGCGAGTCGCTGCTGGGTGGCGCCCGTGAAGTCGAGATCGACCACCAAGGTTCGATCTACCGTCTGAAGATCACGTCGCTCGGCAAGCTGATCCTGACCAAATGACTCCGCGGCGGCCGCCGCCCGGCCGCCGATGCACCGCCAGCCTGCGCCAGCCGTGCCCGACCTCGATGGAAAGCACGCGCATGTCGCACGAAGCTCCCGATCCTGGCTGCCATCCCCGGCTGCTGGGCAGTGGCCCCCTGGGTGCCGTCTCGCAATGCACCGAGTGTGGCCAGATCCACCTGACCCTGGCCTACCTGACGCTGCGGTTGCAGCCCGATGCCTTCCGCGAATTGACCGGAATGATGGCGATGGCGTTACAGCAGCTGCCGTCTCCGCCCCTGGCTGCGCCGCTGCACGCCGCAGTGCCGCTACATTGAGGAGGCGACACGATGTGCAGCGATCCGCGACCCGCCCCGTTCACACCGCTGGCCGTGCAGGCCGCCGACCCGGTGCCGCCGACGTCGACGCTGGCATCCGCCACCGTGCCGCGCGGCTCGCGCCGCCGCCGGCTCTGGGAACTGTCCTCCCATGCGCATTGCCCGGTGCTCGGGCTGTGCCTGCCGTTGAAGACACTGCGCCGGCTGATCGACAAGACCGTCGGCGGTTGCGTCGTCGCCGACGACTACGCGCTGCACAGCGGGGCGGTGGCCGATGCCCGCACGCGCACCCGCACCGCCGAGGCGCTGCAGCGCGAATTCGACCAACGCCACGCCGGCGCGGTGCGGCTGGCGGGCCTGGCGAAGGACCGCGACGCGCTGATGGCCTGGTGGCGTGAGGCCTCCGTCGGGCCGAACCTGCCGGGTGCCCTGTGGGCGACGCTCACGCACCCGCGCTGCGACCTGTGGCTGGAGGACAGCGTGCTGCGCGACGTGCACATGCTGCAGCACCAGATCGGCGCGGCCGAGCGGGGCGACCTGGAGCGCCTGCAATCGCTGGCCAAGGAGAACGCGGTGCTGGCCCGCGAACTGGCGGCAGCGCAGCAGCGCAGCACGCGGGTCGCGCAGGAGCAGGGCCGCAAGATCGAGCAGCTGCAGGCGCAGGTGCTGCAGTTGCGCGCCGAGCTGATCGGCCGCGACACCCTGGTGTCGCAGGCCCGCGAGTCCCTGGCCGACTTCGAGCGCAGCGTGCCGCACCTGCGCAGCCGCAACGAGCTGGCGCGGCAGAACGAACAGTCGCTCGAGCGCATCCGCGAGCTGGAACGGGCGGTCGCCCGCGAGCGCGAGCGCGCGGAACGGGCCGAGCGCGCCGAACGCGACCGCCAGGCCGACGCGCGTGTGCAGCCGGTGGTCGTCGAAGCGCTACCGGCCGGCCCCGCCGCCGTTGCGCTGGGAGACTGCGCGGTGCTCTGCGTCGGGGGCCGTGCGGCCAGCGTGCCGGTGTACCGCGAACTGGTGGAGGGCGCCGGCGGACGTTTCCTGCACCACGACGGCGGCGACGAGGACAACGTCTCGCAGCTCGACGCGACGCTGGCCGCGGCCGACCTCGTGATCTGCCAGGCCGGTTGCATCAGCCACGACGCCTACTGGCGCGTGAAGGACCACTGCAAGCGCACCGGCAAGCAGTGCGTGTTCGTCGAGCAGCCCAGCCGCAGCGGGCTGCAGCGCGCCCTGCAGAGCCTGTGCGGCGAGCCTGCCGAGGCCGGCGCGCCCACCCGACCGGTGATCCCGCTGCGCTTGCGCAGCTGATCGGCCGCACACCGGTCCCCGTCGCTTCTACACTGCCGCTCGGTCGCGTCCAGCGCGACGGAACAGGGAGTCGAAACGACATGCACGAGAACGTCGACGACGGCATCGACCGTCGTCTTTTTTGCGGCCGGATGGCCGCCACCTTCACCGCCGTCACCGCCTTCACCACGGTCACGCAGGCCGCCAAAGCCTCGAGCCCCGTCCAGGCCCCGCTGTCCACCGAGGCCTTTGCGCAGTTGCCACGGTTCGCGGACATCGTCCTGTCACCGTCGGGTCAGTTCATCGCCGGGCTGATCAACGTCGGCGAGGACACGGCGCTGTTCGTGCGCGATGTCGCCGGCGGGCCGATGCGGGTCCGGTTGAAGAGCGACAACCAGAAGATGCGCTTTCGCTGGGTGCGCTGGGTCAACGAGCGCCGGCTGGTCGTCGGGGTGGTCTTCGCCTCCTCGCGCGACTACGTCGAGACCTTGGAGACGCGCCTGTTGGCGATCGACCGCGAGGCTGGCGAGGCGCTCAACCTGGTGTCGCAGCGCGGTCGCGGCAGCCAGTTGCAGGACGACGTGCTGGACTGGCTGCCGCAGGACGGTCAGCACGTGCTGCTGGCCCTGGTGGCCGATGGAGGACGCTCGCCGGCGGTCTACGAAGTGGACGTGGCGACCGCGCGCCGCCGCCAGGTGCAGGGGCCGCTGCGCGATGTCTGGTCCTGGTGGACCGACGCGCAGCACCGCGTGCGGCTGGCGCTGCGCAGCACCGACGAGGGCATGACCGTGCTGCTGCGGCGCGAGGAGCGCGGCGACTGGCTGCCCCTGTGGAGTTTCGACGGCCCGACTGCCGACGCCGTGTGGCCGCTGGGCTTCGGGCGCGGCGCGGACGAGCTGTACGTTCGCGCCCAGCAGGAGGGACGCTGGGCCGTCTTCCGGGTCGACCTGTCGCAGCCCTCGCTGCCGCGGACCCTGGTCGCCTCGCACCCGCGCCGCGACCTCACCGGAGAACTGCTGTACTCGCCCAAGGACGGGCGTGTCGTCGGCCTGCGCAGCTCCGTGGAGGACGGCGAGCGCACCACGTGGTGGGACCCGACCTGGCGCCAGCTGCTGCAAGCGATCGACGAGGGGCTGCCGCAGCGCCACAACCGCCTGCTCGAGCTCAGCGGCGACGAGCTGCGCTACCTGGTCTACTCCAGCGGCAACGGCGTGCCGGGCGAGTACTACCTGGGGGATCGCACGACCGGAGAACTGACGCTGCTCGCATCGGACCATCCCGGCCTGCCGGAGGACCGCCTGGCGGGCAAGAAGCGACTGCAGCTGAAGGCGCGTGACGGCCTCGCCCTTGAAGCTTTCTTGACGCTGCCGCGAGGCGCGGACCCGGGCCCGCGGTCCCTGGTGCTGATGCCCCATGGCGGCCCGCATGGCAGGGACGACGGCGACTTCGACGTGTGGAGCGAATTCCTCGCGGCCCGGGGATATGCCGTGCTGCAGGTGAACTTCCGCGGCTCGACCGGCTTCGGCGCCGACTTTTTTGCAGCAGGTTTGCGCCAGTGGGGCCTGGCCATGCAGGACGACCTGACCGACGCCGTGCAGTGGGCGATCGGGCAGGGCATCGCGCGCGCGGGCCAGGTGGGCATCGTCGGCGGCAGCTATGGCGGCTACGCGGCGCTGATGGGTGCCGTGAAGACCCCCACGTTGTACCGCTGCGCGGTCGGCTTTGCCGGCGTCTACGACCTGCCCGACCTGTGGGACCACCAGTCCCAATACCTCGGTGGCACCGCTGCCATGCGGCGCCAGCTCGGCGAGCGCTGGGGCGACCGCGAGCGGCTGCGCCAGACCTCGCCGGCGCTGCAGGCGCAGCGCATCGCCTGTCCGGTGCTGCTGGTGCACGGCTCGGCGGACCGGGTGGTGCCGGTGGAGCAGAGCCGCGACATGGCGAAGGCCCTGCAGCGCGAGGGCAAATCGGTGCGCTATGTTGAACTCGAGGGCGGTGACCACCACCTGGCCCGCCAAGGCGACCGGTCGCGCTATTGCCAGGAGCTCGAGCGTTTCCTGGCAGCCCATTTGCCCCATGCCGACCTCGATCCGGCGTGAAGCCGCATGATAGTCGTGTACTATCGCATGAGGTCTTTTATTCAATTGGCGCAATCGACAGCCGATCCGTACGATCCCGTCATTCGCTTAGAGGATCCTTCGCTACCGGAGGGACCCCCTCCGGCTTTTTTTGATCGTCATCCAACCAAGGAGAGCTCCGCATGTCCCTGATCAACACCCAGGTCCAGCCGTTCAAGACCCAGGCCTTCCACAACGGCAAGTTCATCGAAGTCACCGAAGAGTCCCTGAAGGGCAAGTGGTCGGTCCTGATCTTCATGCCGGCGGCGTTCACCTTCAACTGCCCCACCGAGATCGAAGACGCCGCGGACAACTACGCCGAGTTCCAGAAGGCCGGTGCGGAGGTGTACATCGTCACCACCGACACGCACTTCTCGCACAAGGTGTGGCACGAGACCTCGTCGGCCGTCGGCAAGGCCAAGTTCCCGCTGGTGGGCGACCCCACGCACCAGCTGACCAACGCCTTCGGCGTGCACATCCCGGAAGAAGGCTTGGCGCTGCGCGGCACCTTCATCATCAACCCGGAAGGCCTGATCAAGACTCAGGAAGTGCACAGCAACGAGATTGCCCGCGACGTCTCCGAAACGCTGCGCAAGCTGAAGGCCGCCCAGTACACCGCCGCCCACCCGGGCGAAGTGTGCCCGGCCAAGTGGAAGGAAGGCGCCAAGACGATCGCCCCGTCGATCGACTTGGTCGGCAAGATCTAAGCACGCTTCCTTTTTGCTTCGATGGCCGGGTCACACGCCCGGCCATCCCCCGGCGGCCGGGGTGATCCTCCGGCCGGCCCACATTTCCAGAACTACAGGAATCTGCCATGTTGGACGCCACCCTCAAGACCCAGTTGAAGAGCTACCTCGAGCGGCTCGTCGACCCGATCGAGATCACCGCCTACACCGACGGCGGCGAGCACTCGCAGGAGCTGCAGGCCCTGCTGCAGGACATCCAGGAAGTGGCGCCCGCGGGCAAGTTCTCCGTCGTCTTCGGTGACCCCGCCGGCGAGCGTGTGCCGAGCTTCCGCGTCTCGCGGGCCGGCCAGGCCATGGGCGTGCGCTTCGCCGGCCTGCCGATGGGCCACGAGTTCACGTCGCTCGTGCTCGCGCTGCTGCAGGCCAGCGGCTACGCACCGAAGGTCGACGCCGAGGTGATCGAGGCCATCAAGGGCCTCGATGCCGACCTGAAATTCGAAACCTACGTCTCGCTGACCTGCCACAACTGCCCGGACGTGGTGCAGGCGCTGAACCTGATGGCGGTGCTGAACCCGCGCATCCAGCACGTGATGGTCGAGGGCTCGTGGTTCCAGCAGGAGATCGACGAGCGCGAGATCATGGCCGTGCCCACCGTGCTGCTGAACGGCGAGACGTTCGGCCAGGGCCGCATGACCATCGAGGAGATCGTCGCGAAGGTGGACACGGGCGCGAAGGACCGCGAGTCGGCCAAGCTGAGCAGCAAGGACACCTTCGACGTGCTGATCGTCGGCGGCGGCCCGGCCGGTGCCGCGTCGGCCATCTACGCCGCCCGCAAGGGCATCCGCACCGGCGTGGCGGCCGAGCGCTTCGGCGGCCAGGTGCTGGACACGCTCGGCATCGAGAACTTCATCTCGGTGAAGGAAACCGAAGGCCCGAAGCTGGCGATGGCGCTCGAGCAGCACGTGAAGGAATACGACGTCGACGTGATGAACCTGCAGCGTGCGGTGGCGATGGTGCCGCCGGCGAAGGTGGGCGATCCGATCGAGGTCAAGTTCGAGAACGGTGCGACGCTGAAGGGCAACACCGTGATCGTGGCCACCGGCGCGCGCTGGCGCACGATGAACGTGCCCGGCGAAGACCAGTACAAGACCAAGGGCGTGGCCTTCTGCCCGCATTGCGACGGCCCGCTGTTCAAGGGCAAGCGCGTCGCGGTGATCGGCGGCGGCAACTCCGGGGTCGAGGCGGCGATCGACCTCGCCGGCATCGTGGCCGAGGTGACGCTGCTCGAGTTCGACGGCCAGCTCCGCGCCGACGCGGTGCTGCAGCGCAAGCTGACCAGCCTGCCCAACGTCAAGGTGCTGACCTCGGCGCAGACGCTCGAGGTGCTCGGCGACGGCCAGAAGGTCAACGGCCTGGTCTACAAGGACCGCAAGTCCGGCGACACCCACACGCTGCAGCTCGAAGGCATCTTCGTGCAGATCGGCCTGGTGCCGAACACCGATTGGCTGAAGGGCAGCGTCGCGCTCAGTCCGCGTGGCGAAGTGGAAGTGGATGCGCGCGGCCAGACGTCGGTGCCGGGCGTGTTCGCCGCAGGCGACGTGACGACGGTGCCGTACAAGCAGATCATCATCGCCATGGGCGAGGGTTCGAAGGCGGCGCTGAGCGCGTTCGACCACCTGATCCGCACGACCGCACCGGCGTGACATCCTGACCTGATCGACATCGCCGTCTAAGGGCCGCTGCCAGCAGCGGCCCTTTTTTCTTGGCGATAATAGGGTTTACCCTTTACCAAGGCACGCATGACCACCGCCGCCACTCCGGGCGTTCCGGCCCGTACGCCGTTGCAGCAGACGCCGGGCTGGAGCCTGCTGCTGATGCTGGGCAGCCTGATCGCTTTCGCGCCGCTGTCCATCGACATGTACCTGCCCGGGCTGCCGGACATCGCGCGCGAGTTCGGCGTGTCCGCCGGGGTGGCGCAGTACACGCTCGCGGCGTACTTCGTCGGCATGGCGCTGGGCCAGCTCATCTACGGCCCGCTGGCCGACCGCTTCGGCCGCAAGCCGCCGCTGTATGCCGGCCTGGCGCTGTACACCGTGGCCTCGCTCGGCTGCCTGTGGGCGCCCGACGTGAACGCATTGATCGGCTGGCGCTTCGCGCAGGCGCTGGGCGGCTGCGCCGGCGTGGTGGTGCCGCTGGCGATGGTCTCCGACCGGTTCGACCAGGTGAGCACCGCGCGGGCGCTGTCGCGGCTGATGCTGGTCATGGGCGTGGCGCCGATCGTGGCACCGGTGCTCGGCAGTTTCGTCGTCGCGCACAGCGGCTGGCGCACCATCTTCGGCCTGTTGGCTGCGGCGGGTGGCCTGGCGCTGGTGGGGGTGCGCTGCGTGCTCGCCGAATCGCTGCCGGCGGCGGCTCGGCGCACGGTCGGCGTGGCCGGGGCATTGCGTGGCTACGCGCGGCTGCTGGGCCAGCGCGACTTCGTGGGCCTGGCGCTGGTGGGCGGGTTCTCGGGCGCCGGCCTGTTCGCGTACATCGCCGGCTCGTCGTTCGTCTTCATCGACCTGTTCGGCCTGACGGCGCAGCAGTACGCCGCGGTGTTCGGCGCCAACGCGCTTGGGCTGATCGCGGCGTCGCAGGTCAACCATGCGCTGCTCGGCCGCTGGCGCTCGGCGCAGCTGCTGAACGTGACGCCCGCGGCGATGGCGCTGTTCGGCCTGGCGGCCTGCGCGGTCAGCGTCTGGCTGCCATCGCAGCCCGCCGGCGACGCCGCGGCGCTGTGGGCGCTGCTGGTGCCGGTGTTCGGCGTGCTGGTGATGTTCGGTGCCACCAGCCCGAACACCTCGTCGTCGGCGATGGCGGTGCAGCGGGGCGGCGGCGGCAGCGCCTCGGCGCTCCTGGGCACGCTGCAATTCGGCCTGGGCGCGCTGTCGGGCGGGCTGGTCGGCCTGCTGAACGACGGCACCGCGCTGCCGATGGTCGGCGTGATGGCTGCCAGCGCACTGTGCGCCTGGGCGAGCTGGCGGTTCGTCGTGACGCCGGCGGTGCGGCGCGGCTGAGCCGCTGAACGGGGCTTCTGTAGGGGTTCTGTAGGAGCGCCTTCAGGCGCGTCGTCCCACAGAACAGCCGACCAGCCAGAGTGGCAGGGGGTCGTCAGCGCGGCAATTCGATGCCGCGCTCGCGCAGCAGCCCTTCCAGCGCCGGCAGCAGCGGGCCGAGCCGGTCCTCGACGACGTCGCGCACCGTGTCGACGATGACCTGCGTGCTGCGCTCGATCTCCAGGTTCAGCACCGCGCCCGGCCCCTTGTCGCCAAAGGTGGTCATGCGCAGCGTCTCCGGGATCAACCAGACCTCGAACCAGCCTTCGCTCCGGTCGGCTTCGGCGATGGTCAGGCTGGCGCCGTTCACCGCGATGTAGCCCTTCGCGAAGACGTAGCGCGTCAGCGCCTTCGGCACGCCGATGCGCAGCACGTGGTTGTTCTCCGGCTGGCGCACCGAAAGCACCGTGGCCACGCCGTCGACATGGCCGGACAGCGGATGGCCGCCGATCTCGGCGCCGTCCTTCGCGGCCCGTTCGACGTTCAACCGGTCGCCGACCGCGAAACCGCCCAGCGTCGTCAGCGACAGGCTCTGCTGCATCACGTCGAACTTGGCGGCGTGCGGCGCCAGCTCGGTGACGGTCAGGCAGACCCCGTCGTGGGCCACGCTGGCACCGATCTCCAGTCCGTCGGTGAAACCGGGCGGGAAAGCCATCGTGAAGGTGCGCAGCCCGGGGCGGTCTTCGATGGCAGCGATGGTGGCGACGGCCTGGACGATGCCGGTGAACATGGTGGAGCGGTCCTGCGACAGGGAAAACAAGCGAGCCCGACAGCTTAGCAGCGGCGCCTGGGAAGAGCCGGTTTGCCGGTCAGGCGTGATCGGCGAACACGGCGTCCTTGAAGCCCACGGTGATGCGGCCATCCGGCCAGCGCACCACCGGCCGCTTGATCAGGCTGGGTTGCGCCTGCATCAGCGCCATCGCGCCGGGGGCGTCCGCCGCCCGCGCCTGCTCGGCCGCGTCGAGCTTGCGCCACGTGGTGCCGGCGCGGTTCACCAGCTTCTCCCAGCCGTGGCGGTCGACCCACTCGTGCAGCGCGGCGTCCGGCACGCCTTCCTTCTTGAAGTCGTGGAAGGTGTAGGCCAGGCCGCGCGATTCGAGCCAGTCGCGCGCCTTCTTGACGGTGCTGCAGTTCGGGATGCCGTAGACGGTCAGGGTCATCAGGTCGTCCTGTTCGATCGAAGGGAAGGGATCACTGCCGTGCGCTGCGCACGTTGGCCGGCAGGCGGGCGGGGTGGCTGGTACGGAACGGGTTGATGTCCAGCCCGCCGCGCCGCGTGTAGCGGGCGTACACCTGCAGCCGGGTCGGGCGGCAGCGGGTCCACAGGTCCATGAAGATGCGTTCGACGCAGTGCTCGTGGAACTCGTTGTGCTGGCGGAAGCTCACCAGGTAGCGCAGCAGCCCTTCCTGGTCGATCGGCTGCCCGGTGTAGCCGATCTGCACGCTGCCCCAGTCGGGCTGGCCGGTGACCAGGCAGTTGCTCTTCAACAGCCGCGAAGTCAGCACCTCGCTGACCGGCGCCTCGTTCACGTCGACCTTCAGCAGGTCGGGCGCGGGCTGGTAGTGCGTGCAGTCGATGTCGAGGCGGTCCAGGCTCAGGCCGTCGAGTTCGGCCACCGCCTCGCGGTCGAAATCATCGGGGGCGACGAGCTTCACGCCGACATGCACGCCGACCGCTCGGCTCAGGTCCTCCACCAGCCGTGCCTTGACGGCCTCGGCGCTGTCGAACGGCGTCATCGTGAAGCTGTTCAGGTACAGCTTGAACGATTTGCTCTCGACGATGGCCGGCGATTCGCAGGGCACCGTGACATGCGCGAGCGCCAGCTGCGGCTTGCCGCGCGGGTTGAGCCAGGAGAGTTCGAACGCGGTCCAGAGGTCCGCGCCCATGAAGGGCAGGGGAGCCCCTTCGGGCAGCCCGATCTCGGCCCGCTGCACCTGGCGCGCGATGGGGAACAGGAGTTCCGGCGCGTAGGTGTCGCGGTAGGCGGCCGGCTTGCCGAGGGGAGAGCCGCTGGGAGAGGGTTCGAGGGACATCAGGCCGGCATCTTAGCCAGCCGGCGATGCCCGCGCCGCCTGGAAGACGGGTCAGCGCAAAGGCTTGAGCGCTGCGAGCTCGTCGTCGCTGAACAGCCGCGCGGTGGTGTGGAAGCACTGGCCGCTGCCCTGTTCGAGCGAGAAGGTGCCGCCTTCGCCGGTCACGACGTCCAGCATGATCTGGGTGTTCTCCCAGACGTCCGCGAGGCTGCGGCCGATGTAGTACGGCACGCCGCCGACATGCCCGAGCAGCACGTCGGTGGCGGGCGAGGTGGGCATCTCGCCCACCTTGAAGCACATGGGCGTCGCACCGTCGCAGCAGCCGCCGGACTGGTGGAACATCAGCGCGCCGTGTTCACCGGCGAGCCGATCGATCAGGACCAGGGCCTTGGCCGTGGCGACGACGCGTTGCACCATGTCGTTCCTCGTTCAGAAGAAGCCCAACGCATTGGGGCTGTAGCTCACCAGCAGGTTCTTGGTCTGCTGGTAGTGATCGAGCATGGCCTTGTGCGTTTCACGGCCGATGCCCGATTCCTTGTAGCCGCCGAAGGCCGCGTGCGCCGGGTAGGCGTGGTAGCAGTTGGTCCACACGCGGCCGGCCTGGATCGCGCGACCCATGCGGTAGGCGCGGCTGCCGTCGCGGCTCCACACGCCGGCGCCCAGGCCGTACGGCGTGTCGTTGGCGATCTGCAGCGCCTCGGCCTCGTCCTTGAAGGTGGTCACGGCCAGCACCGGGCCGAAGATCTCCTCGCGGAAGATGCGCATCTGGTTGTGGCCCTGGAACAGCGTCGGCTGGATGTAGTAGCCGCCGGCCAGCTCGCCGCCGAGCTGGGCACGGTCGCCGCCGATCAGCACCTTCGCGCCTTCTTCCTTGCCCAGCGCCAGGTACGTCTGGATCTTGTCCATCTGGATCTGCGAGGCCTGCGCACCCATCATCGTCTCGGTGTCGAGCGGGCTGCCCTGCTTGATCGCCGCGACGCGCTTGACGGCGCGTTCGATGAACCGGTCGTAGATCGATTCCTGGATCAGCGCGCGCGACGGGCAGGTGCAGACCTCGCCCTGGTTGAACGCGAACAGCACCAGGCCTTCGATCGCCTTGTCCAGGAAGGCGTCGTCCTCGGCCATCACGTCCTCGAAGAAGACGTTGGGCGACTTGCCACCGAGTTCCAGCGTGGCGGGGATCAGGTTGGTCGCGGCGGCCTGGGCGATCACGCGGCCGGTGGCGGTCGAGCCGGTGAAGGCGATCTTGGCGATGCGCTTGCTGGTGGCCAGCGGCATGCCGGCTTCGCGGCCGTAGCCGTTGACGATGTTCAGCACGCCCGGGGGCAGCAGGTCGGCGATCAGCTCGGCCAGCACCAGGATGCTGATCGGCGTGCTTTCGGCCGGCTTCAGGACCACCGCATTGCCCGCGCCCAGCGCCGGCGCGAGCTTCCACGCCGCCATCAGGATCGGGAAGTTCCAGGGGATGATCTGGCCGACGACGCCCAGCGGCTCGTGGAAGTGGTACGCGATCGTGCCGTGGTCGATTTCGGACAGCGCGCCTTCCTGCGCCCGCACGCAACCGGCGAAGTAGCGGAAGTGGTCGACTGCCAGCGGGATGTCGGCGTTCAGCGTCTCGCGGATCGGCTTGCCGTTGTCGACGGTCTCCGCGTAGGCCAGCAGTTCGAGGTTGGCCTCGAGGCGGTCGGCGATCTTCAGCAGGATGTTGGCGCGCTCGGCCGGCGCGGTCTTGCCCCAGGCGGGCGCGGCGGCGTGCGCGGCGTCCAGCGCCAGCTCCACGTCCTCGGGGCCCGAACGGGCCGCTTGCGTGTAGGGCTTGCCGTTGATCGGAGTGACGACGTCGAAGTACTCGCCCTTCAGCGGTGCGACCCACTTGCCGCCGATGAAGTTGTCGTAGCGGGACTTGTAGGGAACCTTGGAACCGGGCGTGCCGGGCATGGCGTAGAGCATGGCGTCTCCTGAGTTGGGCTGCGAAACAGACGCGGCACACGGGGCGGTGCCGACGGGGATGCATCCGCGAAAGCTGTGCCAACCCGTGCCACTGCCGACAACGGGCCGATTTGGCGGCATTCGCTTGGGAAAACCCTTTGCTGCGGCGGCTGCGGACACCCCTCCCGTGGCGCTGTCCCGCCGGTCCGCCGCCCGGCGTGGAACAGGGGTTGTGACACCTGTGTCAGCGTGGCACACGCTGCGACAGAGGGGCATCGTGCTCCAGAACTTCTGGAGAAGCGAAAAAAACGGCCCGAAACCCCTTTGTCAAAAGCGTTCCGCGCAACCGACTGCAATGCCGGGAAAGGGGGTGGCCTCTATACTGCAAGGTATAGATCGGATCGACATGCCGGCCCATTTCGGCGGCGCGAGAGGTGTTTTCTGATGAAGACCAAGTTCAAGGTGGCGGGTTGGATGGCGGCTGGCGCCATCGCGGGCGTCCTGACGACGCTGCAGTTGCAGGCCACCGCACGCAGCAGCACGACGCCGCTGCCCCTGGAAGACATGCAGCAGCTGGCCGCGGTGTTCGACCTGGTCAAGCGCTCGTACGTCGAGCCGGTGGACGAGAAGAAGCTGATCCGCGACGCCATCAGTGGCATGGTGTCGGGGCTCGACCCGCACTCGCAGTATTTCGAGGGCCAGGCCTACAAGGAATTCCACGAGGGCATCAGCGGCAAATTCACCGGCGTGGGCATCCAGATCGAAATGGAAGACGGCCTGGTGAAGGTGGTGTCGCCGATCGAAGGCTCGCCGGCCTACCGCGCCGGCATGATGACCGGCGACCTGATCATCAAGATCGACGACGCGCTGGTCAAAGGCCTGACGCTCGACCAGGCCATCAAGCGGATGCGCGGCCCCAGCGGCACGAAGGTGATGCTCACCGTGCTGCGCAAGGCCGACAACAATCGCACCTTCCCGGTGGCGATCACCCGCGAGGAGATCCGCACCAAGAGCGTCCGCTCGAAGGTGGTGGAGCCCGGCTACGCCTGGATCCGCGTGACGCAGTTCCAGGAACCGACGCTGAAGGACTTCTCCGACCAGCTGAAGGAGATCTTCAAGCAGGAGCCGAAGCTGAAGGGCCTGGTGCTCGACCTGCGCAACGACCCGGGTGGCCTGCTCGATGCGGCCGTGGGCATCTCGGCGGCGTTCCTCCCGAAGGATGCGGTGGTGGTCTCCACCAACGGCCAGATCCCCGAGTCGAAGAGCACGCTGAAGGCGACGCCGTACTTCTACTCGCGTGACGGCAGCGACCCGCTGGGCAGCTTGCCGGCGCTGATCAAGACGGTGCCGATGGTGGTGCTGGTCAACGAAGGCTCGGCCTCGGCGAGCGAGATCGTCGCCGGTGCGCTGAAGGACTACAAGCGGGCCGTCATCATGGGCTCGCAGACCTTCGGCAAGGGTTCGGTGCAGAGCGAGATGACGCGCCTGCCCATGCCCAACACGTCGCTGAAGATCACCACGGCGCGGTACTACACGCCGTCGGGCCAGTCGATCCAGGCCAAGGGCATCGTGCCGGACGTGATGATCGACGAGACCGCCGAAGGCAATCTGTTCTCGGCGCTGCGCGTGCGCGAAGCCGACCTCGAGCGCCACCTCACCGCCGGCACGGCCGATGCCGCCGCCTCCGCGGTGGTGAAGGACGTCGAGCGCGAGAAGGCCCGCGAGGCAGCGCTGAAGCGGCTGGAAGAAGCGAATGCCAAGAACAAGGACAAGCCCCCGGTGCGGCTGCCCGAGTACGGCACGGCCGAAGACTTCCAGCTCGGCCAGGCGCTCAATCGCCTGAAGGGCAAGCCGGTGATGGTGAGCAAGACGCAGGTCGAGCGCAAGCCGGACGAGCCGGCGACCGAGACGAACTGATGTGCTGAACTGACGCGGCGAACCGACGCCGCGGGGAAGAAGCGAGGGGCCTGCGGGCCCCTCTGCCTTTCTTCGCGCACAATGGCCGCATGGATGACTCGCAACTGCTGCGCTACAGCCGGCACATCCTGCTCGATGAGATCGGCATCGAAGGGCAGGCCCGATGGTTGGCCTCGCATGCGCTGGTGATCGGTGCCGGGGGCCTGGGCAGTGCGGCGCTGCTCTACCTGGCCTCGGCCGGCGTCGGCCGCATCACCGTCGCCGACGGCGACACGGTGGACCTGACCAACCTGCAGCGCCAGATCGCGCACAACGAGGCCCGCGTCGGCCAGCCCAAGGCCGGCTCTGCCGCCGAGGCGATGGCCGCGCTGAACAGCACCGTGGTGCTGAACGCGCTGCCGTACCGGCTCGAAGGGGCCGCGCTTGACCAGGCCGTGGCCGCGGCCGACGTGGTGCTCGACTGCAGCGACAACTACCCGACCCGCCAGGCCGTCAATGCCGCCTGCGTGAAGGCCGGCCGGCCGCTGGTCTCCGGCGCGGCGATCGGCTTCGACGCGCAGGTTTCGGTGTGGGATCCGCGCCCGCCGGACCGACCCTGTTATGCCTGTGTGTTTCCCCCCGATGCGGAGGTCGACGCCGTGCGTTGCGCGACCATGGGGGTGTTCGCACCGCTCGTGGGCATGATCGGTGCCCTGCAGGCGGCGGAGGCACTCCGGTTGCTGGCGCAGGTGGGCGAGAGCCTCGCCGGCCGGTTGCAGATGCTCGATGCCCGCAGCATGCGCTGGAGCGAGCTGCGGGTCGCGCGCGATCCGCAGTGCCCGGTGTGCGGCAGTACCAGAACCAGACCAGAACCTGACCCAGCAGAGAATCGATGAAGCACCGCAAACCCCTGCATGCCCGCAACTTCCCGAGCGCCGTGGAAGAGGCCGCGATCGCCGAGCCGTCGCGGTATGCCAGCCCTGAAAGCGCCTACCGTCTCGCGTTCACCGACGTCGACTTTCTGCTGCGCGAAGAGCTGCGGCCGGTGCGCATGCAGCTGGAGCTGCTCAAGCCCGAGCTGGTCCAGCGCGAACAGGGCATCGAGTCGACGATCGTGATCTTCGGCTCCGCCCGCATCGGCTCGCCCCAGGCGATGCAGGCGCGCCTCGCGGTGGCCGAGGCCTCCGGCGATGCCCAGGCGATCGCGCGGGCGAAGCGGCAGGTCGAGATGTCGCATTACTACCAGATGGCCCGTGAGTTTGCCGAGCTGGTCACGGTGGAGTCGGCCAAGCTGGCCGCGCCGATCCACGTCGTCACCGGGGGCGGACCCGGCATCATGGAGGCCGGCAACCGCGGCGCGTTCGAGGCCGGCGGCAAGACCATCGGCCTGAACATCGTGCTGCCGCACGAGCAGGAGCCCAATCCGTACATCACGCCGGAGCTGTGCTTCCAGTTCCACTACTTCGCGCTGCGCAAGATGCACTTCCTGATGCGCAGCATCGCGCTGGTGTGCTTCCCCGGCGGCTTCGGCACGCTGGACGAGTTGTTCGAGGTGCTGACCCTGATCCAGACCGGCAAGTGCCGCAGGCGCCCGATCTACCTGTTCGGCCGCGAGTTCTGGGAGAAGCTCATCAACCTCGACCACCTGGTCGACACCGGCATGATCGGCCCGGACGACGTCAACCTGATCCAGTACGTCGAGACGCCGCAGGAGGTGTGGTCGGCCATCGTCGCCGAATACGGCCTGGGCGAAAGCGACTCGACGATGGGCGAACTGCAGATGGACATCTGAGGCGCTGCGATGACCGCCCGCCTGAGCGATGTCAGCCTGATCGGCGTGCCCACCGATGTGGGCGCGTCCGAGCGGGGCGCGTCGATGGGGCCGGAAGCGTTGCGGGTGGCCGGGCTGCGCGAACGTCTGGCGGCGCTGGGCGTGGACGTGCGCGACCTGGGCAACCTCAACGGCCCGAGCAACCCGTGGCAGCAATCCGCGCAGGGTTACCGCCACCTCGCGGAGGTGGTGGCCTGGAACGCGCTGCTGCATGACGCGGTGACCGCGGTGCTGGGCGAAGGCCGGCTGCCGATCACGCTGGGCGGCGACCACTGCCTGGCGATCGGCTCGATCGCCGCGGTGGCCCACCATTGCAAGGCGCAGGGCAAGCGCCTGCGGGTGTTGTGGCTGGACGCCCACGCCGACTTCAACACGCCGTCGATCACGCCCAGCGGCAACCTCCACGGCATGCCGGTGGCCTGCCTGTGCGGCCACGGTCCGGACGAACTGGTGCACCTCGGCGGGCCCGGTCCGGCGCTGCAGGCGCGGCAGGTCCGCCAGATCGGCATCCGCAGCGTCGACGAGGGCGAGAAGCGCTTCGTGCACGAGCAGGGCCTGGACGTCTACGACATGCGCTTCATCGACGAGATGGGCATGCGCCACACGATGGAAGTGGCGCTGGCGACGCTGGACGAAGGTACCCACCTGCACGTGAGCTTCGACGTCGACTTCCTCGATCCCGAGATCGCCCCTGGGGTCGCCACGACCATCCCCGGCGGTCCGACCTACCGCGAGGCGCAGCTCTGCATGGAGATGATCGCCGACACCGGCCGGCTGGCCTCGCTCGACATCGTCGAGGTCAACCCGGCGCGCGACGTGCGCAACCGCACCGCCGAGGTCGCGGTGGACCTGGTCGAGAGCCTCTTCGGCAAGAGCACGCTGATGCGCCGCCGGCCGGCGGCTTGAGGGACCGGCTCAGACGGTGCGCACCCAGCGCACCAGGCGGAACGGCATGTTGCGCAGCGCCGGCACGCGTTCGGTGAGGGCGCCCAGCAGCGCCATGTCGTGCTGGTTCCAGACCCGGAACAGCAGCGTGGCCAGCAGGTAGAGCACGACGTACAGCACGCCGGCGACCACCTCCGTGACCAGGCCGGGATGCAGCGCGATCAGCCCCAGGCAGAGCGCGCCGGCGCACAGGGACGCCGCGGCCAGCCGGGCCATGTCGGCATACGGCATGCGGATGCCCAGCGCCAGGCGCACGCAGACCAGCGCGAACGACAGCGCCGAGACGGTGGAAATCGCATGCGCCGCCACCGCGCCGATCAGGCCCCAGCGCGGCACCAGCAGCAGCGCGGCGATGACCGAGATCGTCACCGTGAACACCGACTCGGCAGCGCGCAGCCGCTGGTGTTCGGTGGTGCTCAGCAGCGCTCCGACGGCGGCCGACGACAGCGTGAAGCCGCGCACCACCACCATCACCTGCAGCAGCAGCGTCGCCGGTGCGTAGCCTTCGCCGTACATGCCGTGGATCACCGGGCCGGCCCAGAACAGGCCGACCCCGGCCAGCAGCAGGCCGAGGAAGTGGAACAGCCGCACGGAATCGGAAGCGATCTGGCCGACCCGGCCGATGCCCCCCTCGCCGAAGGCGTTCGCCATCTTGGGCATCAGCACGGTGGACAGGCCCGACGACAGCAGCTCGACGCCGCCGCGCGTCAGCGTCGCGGCGATGACGAAGAAGCCCACCGCCTCGGCGCTCACCAGCTTGTTGAGCAGGAAGGTCTCGGTCGACTTGTTGCTGAAGGCGTAGACGAAGGTCGAGAAGACGGTCCAGCCCAGGTGCGGCCGCACACGCGCCAGCAGCGAGCGGTCGGTGGGCTCGTGGCTGCTGGCGATGCCCGCCACGCGCGACTGTCGCAGTGCCAGCAGCGGGTGCGCGACGCTGATCGCGAGGAACAGCCACAGATAGCCCTGCAGCGAGTCGTACAGCGCGAACATCACGCCCACCAGTGCCAGGTTCAGCACGCTGAGCAGGCTCATCGAGCGGGCCTCGATGTCGAAGCGGCCGTGGCCCTTGCCGACCGAGATCGTGAACAGGTACAGCGCCTTCGCGGCCGAGGCGCCGAGGCAGACGGTGCCGAACAACCAGAGCTGGTCGGCAGCCCAGCCGGCCGGCTGCAGCCACGGCAGGCAGGCGAGGAACAGCAGGCCGACGATGACGATGGAGGCACGCTGCAGGCGCTTGAACCAGCCGTGCAGGCGGCGGGTGCCGTCCTCGTCGTTGCGGCCCAGGGTTTCGGACAGGAAGCGGATCGCCGACACGGTGAGGCCGCTGTTCATCAGGATGACCAGCACGCCCGAGAGCCAGATCAGGTAGGCGTAGCGACCGTAGTCCGCCGGCCCGAGCGAGCGGGCGATCAGCGTGTTGATCACCAGTCCCGCGGCGTAGGCCACGTAGGTGGAGCCGGTCATCAGGAGGGCCGACCGAAACAGCGCCGAGGCCCCGAATGGATTCTTCATGTCACTCTAGGAAGGCGCGTGGCAGCGCGGCTGCCGCGGCCGCTCGATGCTCAGGCTGCCGTGGCCGACTGTCTCACCGTCGCCATTCGCAGCATGCGGGCCACGAAACTCATGCCGTGGCGCTCGTTGGGCACGAACCTCGGCATCTGGAAACGGTGAGCGTGCAGTGTAGCGACCCCCACGGCCGTGGAGACCGCGGCGACGTAACCGACTTCACGCACCACCTCCGCGTGTGCCGCGCTGTAGTCGAGCGTCGGCTTGCCGTTGGGGTACGCAAAACACGCCGGCGGGCGGCCGAGCAGGTCGGTCAGCACACGGTGGTTGCCGACGATCTCGTCGCGCGCCACCTCGAGCGGCACCTTCGAGAGGATCGGGTGGTTCAGCGTGTGGCCGCCGATCGAGACGCCGTGGCGGGCCAGGTCGACCACCTGTTCGCTGCGCATCATCAGGTCGTCGGGCAGCGGGCTGTCGGCCATGTGGGTGAGCCGCCGGCAGGCGTCGTCGCGCTGGTCGGGTTCGAGGTACTTGATGCGCGTGGCGAGCTGCAGCCCCAGCGCGCGGCGGGACACCACATCGCCCACCCGGCAGCGGCCCAGGCCGAGCCAGCCGAGGTCGACGTCGCCGCCCGGCAGCCGGCGCACCGCCTCGAAGATCGTGTCGTTGAACATCCGCCCGCCGTCGAGGAAGCCGGAGGCGACGAACACCGTCGCGGTGAGCCGGTGCTTCAGCAGCAGCGGCAGTGCGATCGAGTGGTTGTCGGCGTAGCCGTCGTCGAACGTGATGCACACGCTGCGCGCGGGCAGCGTGCCTTCGTAGAGGTGCTGCGCTGCGTCTTCGAGCGGCAGCACGTTGAAGACATCGGCGAGTGCGCGGAACTGCGTGTCCAGTGTGGCCGCCGTGGGTACTTCCGGCTGCAGGGCATCCAGCTCCGGTACCACCCGGTGGTACATCAGGATCGGCAACGCCGCTTGGCCGCCACCCCTGTAGCGGTTGCTCGCCACCTGTCGTACCAATGGCCGCGTCACCGAGCCGACAGGGCGGCCCATGCTGCGGGACATGGCGAGGAGTTTGGACATCACTGCAGGGAGTACGGGAATGCGGAGCGAGTGTAAACAAGTGATTCGTGGCTGGCGTCCTCCACACGGGGGAGGGCGGGCGGCCAAAAGACACAAACCGGGGGGTGAAAAAAAACGATACACGGCGATACCCGGCCGAAAGGACGACCGGCCGGCGGCTCGCGAACATGGCGCCATGTGCTGAGGAGGACCGGTGTCCGGTCCCGGCACCCTGGAGAAACACCATGAAACCCTGGATCAAGACCTTCGCACGCCGCGGCGCTTTCGCCGTCGCCGGCCTCGGGCTGGTCGGTTCGGTCGCGGCCTTCGCGGGCGGACCCGGCGGCCACGGCGGGCGCCACCATCCCCCGTTCGGTGAGGGCGATGCCGCGCAGATGAGTGCCCGGATGGTCGAGCGGGTCGGCCAGCGGCTGGACCTGGACGCCGCGCAGAAGGAGCGGCTGAAGAAGCTCGCCGACACGCTGCAGGCGCAGCGCAAGGGCGCGCAGGGCGATCGGCCGCCGCACGAACAGCTGCAGGCGCTGGTCGCCGGCGACCGCTTCGACCGCGCGGCCGCCCAGGCGCAGGCCGAGGCCCGGGCCGAGCGCATCCGCCAGGGCAGCCCGGCGGTGATCGCGGCGGCGGCCGACTTCTTCGATGGCCTGCGGCCGGAGCAGCAGGCCAAGGTGCGCGAGTTCCTGAAGCGCGGCCCCGGCGGGCGGGATGCGCGAGGGCACGAACGGCCCGGCCGTGATGGTGGCCCGGCGCCACGCGGCTGACCTCAGGCCCGCGGCAGCGGCGCCACATGCCGCTGCCGCTGCCGCTGCCGCTGCCGCCGTGCGACCATCCCACCATGCACCGTGTCCTGCTGATCGACGACGACGAGGCACTCGGCCCGCCGCTCGCCGCGTACCTGAAGCGCTTCGAATTGGCATTGACGCAGGCGGTGCGCCCGAGCGAGGCGCTGGCACGCCTGCGCGAGGCCCGGGCGGGCGGTACACCGTTCGACGCCGCGATCCTCGACGTGATGCTCCCGGAAATGGACGGCTTCGCGCTGTGCCGCCAGCTGCGCGCCGATGCCGACGAGGCGCTGCGCGACCTGCCGGTGGTGATGCTCACCGCGCGCGGCGAATTGAGCGACCGCGTGGTGGGCCTCGAGCTGGGGGCCGACGATTACCTGCCCAAGCCGTTCGAGCCGCGTGAGCTGGCGGCCCGGCTGCAGACCATCCTGCGCCGCACGCGCCTCGTGCCGGCGCAGCCGGCCGCGCCGGCGCAGCTGCGCTTCGACGGGCTGGCGATCGACCGCGAGCGCCGCGAGGTGCTGCGCCAGGGCGAACCGGTCGCGCTCACCGGCACCGAGTTCGAGCTGCTGTGGCTGCTCGCCAGCGAGCCGAACCGGGTGTTCCACCGCGATGAAATCCTGACGCGGCTGCGCGGGCAGGACGGCGACGACCTCTACACCCGCGCGGTCGACATCCTCGTCAGCCGGCTGCGCAGGAAACTCGAGCCGCTGCAGTGCATCCGCACGCTGCGCAATGCCGGCTACACCTTCGCCGGGAGCCGGCTGTGATGCGCCAGCGGCTCGGCCTGCGGTTGCTGGCGCTGTTCATCGTGCTGGCGCTGGCCGTGGGGGGCGTGTTCGTGCTCGGCATGCAGCGTGCGTTCGCCGGCGGCTGGCAGTCCTGGGTGCGGCCGCTGCTGGCCGACTACGTGGAGCACCTGGCCACCGAGATCGGCTCCCCGCCCGACGTGCGCCGTGCCCAGGCGCTGGCCGACCGGCTGCCGCTGCGCATCCGCATCGACGGGCCCGGGCTGCACTGGCGCTCCGACCGCCGGGCGCCGGAAGAGTGGGACGAGCTCGGCCCCCCGCCACCGCCGGCGGCCCGTGGCCCGGGCGGCGGCCATCCCGGGCCGCATGCCGGCCTGCGCGGCGGGGCGATGCGCGGCTGGCTGTGGCGTGTGCAGACGGCCGACGGCTACACGATGCGGTTCGGGTTCGCCCGCTTTCCCGTGCGAGAGGAACCGCGTGTCGCTGCCGGCGTGACGCTGCTCGCGCTGCTGGGCTGCACCGCACTGGCCTATGCGCTGGTGCGCCGCTGGCTGCGGCCGCTGAAGGACATCCACGCCGGCGCCGGCCGCTTCGGCAGCGGCCGTTTCGACGCGCCGATCCCGGTGCGCGGCAAGGACGAGCTGGCGCAGGTGGCCGAGCAGGTCAACGCGATGGCGGCGTCGATCCACCAGATGCTGGAGGCCAAGCGGGCGCTGCTGCTGGCGATCAGCCACGAACTGCGCTCACCGCTGACACGCGCCCGGCTCAATGCCGAACTGGCTGCGCCGCCGCCCGAGGCGCCGGCCGACAGCCACGCCGCGCACGCCGGCCTCCTGGCCGACCTGGCGCAGATGCGCGACCTGGTGACCGACCTGCTCGAGACCGAGCGCCTGAGCCAGGGCCATACCGCGCTGCAGCGCGAGCCGGTGGACGTGGCGGCGCTGGCCGCGGAGGTGGTGCGTGCCGAGGGCGGCGGCCGGGCGGTGTTGGCGGTGGGCGAGGGCGCCCTGCCGCTTGCGCCGGTGCCGCTCGACGCGATGCGCCTGCGGCTGGCGCTGCGCAACCTGCTCTCCAACGCGCTGCGCCACCAGCCCGCTGCAGCAGGGCCGGTGGCCGTGGTGCTGTCGGTGGCGGCCGGCGAGCTGCTGCTGGCGGTGCGCGACGACGGCCCGGGCGTGCCGCCCGATCAGCTCCAACAGCTCGGCCAGGCCTTCCACCGCGCCGACACCGCGCGTTCGCGCAGCACCGGCGGCGTCGGGCTGGGCCTGTACCTGTGCCGCCTGGTGGCGCAGGCACACGGCGGGCGGCTGGCGTTGCACAACCGCACACCGGGCTTCGAGGCGGTGCTGCACCTGCCGCTGGCATCGCCGGGCTGACCGTGCCGGCCGAGGGGCCGGTGCGGCGCCGTCCTGCGGGGCGCCCTGCGGCGCTTGGGTAGGATGCGCCGGCCAAACCGCACAGGAGCGTCATGAACGGCCCCGCCCCCGTCCCGCCCCCCGAACCGCACGACCACGACAACGCCCTGCTGGTACTGCTCGCCATCATCTCGGTGGGTTTCCTCTGGATCCTCTGGCCGTTCTACGGCGCGGTGCTGTGGGGGGTCATCATCGCGATCCTGTTCGCGCCGCTGAACGGCTGGCTGCTGCGGCGGCTGCCCGGACGGCGCAATGCCGCGGCGATCCTCACCGTGCTGGTGGTGCTGGTCGGCGTGATGCTGCCGCTGGGCCTGATCGCCGCTGCGCTGGTGCAGGAGGCGATGGTGATGGTCACCAAGCTGCAGAGCGGCGAGGTCAACGTCGCCGAGTACTTCAACCGCATCCTGGCCGTCGCGCCCGAGTGGCTGGCTCGGTGGCTGGCGCGTCTGGGATTGGGCTCGCTCGGCGAACTGCAACAGAAGCTCAGTGCCTCGCTGACCACCGGCAGCAAGCTCATTGCCGCCCAGGCGCTGGGGATCGGGCAGAACACCTTCGAATTCATCGTCAACTTCTTCGTCACGCTCTACCTCGCGTACTTCCTGCTGCGCGACGGCGGCTGGCTCAAGAAGAAGATTGGCGAGGCGGTGCCGCTGAACCCGCGCCATCGCGGCAAGCTGTTCGACAAGTTCGCCACCGTGATCCGTGCCACGGTCAAGGGCAATGTGGTGGTCGCGGCCACCCAGGGCGCCCTCGGCGGACTGGCGTTCTGGTTCCTCGACGTGCATGGGGCCTTGCTGTGGGCGGTGCTGATGGCGGTGCTGTCGCTGCTGCCTGCGGTGGGCGCCGCCATCGTCTGGTTGCCGGTGGCCCTGTACTTCCTGGCGGTCGGCAGCGCCTGGCAGGGCGTGGCACTGATCTTCTGGGGGGTGGTGGTGATCGGTCTGGTGGACAACCTGCTGCGCCCCGTCCTGGTCGGCAAGGACACCAAGCTGCCCGACTACCTCGTGCTGATCTCCACGCTGGGCGGCATGGCCATCTTCGGCCTGAACGGCTTCGTCATCGGCCCGGTGGTCGCGGCGCTGTTCATCGCCGCGTGGGACATCTACGCGCAACAACGTTGAGGCAGGCGCCGGTTGAGGCGCAAACGCCACAGACCGCACGGCGGTGACCCGCGGCGGGGTCTTGTCCGCTTGACGGCGTCGGCCGGCGCTGCGAACGTGGCAGCAGGCGCGCACGGTATTCCAGAGTCCTGAACTTGTCTGATCCCGCAGTCCCCGCACCGGCCACGGCCGCTCCCCCTGCGCCTGCACCGGAGGCCCCCCGCAGGGTGTGGGCCGACCGCCGCACGGTCACCGGCTTCTGCACCGGCTTGCTGCTGGCCTGGAGCGGTGCGTTCGTCGCCGGGGCCGCGTGGGAGATGCGCACCTCGCACTTCCAGGCGCTGTTGTTCAGCCGGCTGGCCGCGCAGGTGCACTACGCGGTCGAGCCCGGGCGCAGCGACGCCATCCGCTACCCGGGCCCGGGCCCGTACGACGAGCGCCTCGGCTACACCGCGTTGCCGCAGTTCGTCACGCGGCTGACCGAGCAGGGCTACGCGGTGACCTCCCAGGCGCGCCAGTCGCAACGGCTGCGCTCGTTGATGGACCAGGGCCTGTTCGCGATCTACCCCGAGAAGGCGCAGGCCGGCCTGACGGTGCTCGACTGCCGCGCGCAGCCGATGTACCGCCAGCGGGCGCCGGAGCGGGTCTATGCCGGGTTCGAGGACGTGCCGCCGGCGCTGGTGACCGCGCTGCTGTTCATCGAGAACCGCGAGCTGCTCAATGCCGACCAGTCGCGCCGCAACCCCGCGGTCGAATGGGACCGCCTGGGCCGCGCGGTGCTCGACCAGCTCTGGCACGTGGTGGACAGCAACCACTCGACGCCCGGCGGCAGCACGCTCGCCACGCAGATCGAGAAGTACCGCCACTCGGCCAACGGCCGCACCGATTCGCCGATCGAGAAGCTGCGCCAGATGGCGTCGGCCTCGCTGCGGGCCTACGCCAACGGACAGGACACGCTGCCGCGGCGCCGCCAGATCGTGCTCGACTACCTGAACACCGTGCCGCTGGTCGCACGGCCGGGGTTCGGCGAGATCCACGGCCTGGGCGACGGCCTGTGGGCCTGGTACGGCCGCGACTTCGACGAGCTGAACCGCGTGCTGGCGCAGCAGGACGAGGCTTCGCTGCCGGAGCGCGGCGCCGCGTTCAAGCAGGCGCTGTCGATGATGATCGCGCAGCGCCGGCCGGCCTACTACCTGGCCGAAGGCGAGGCCGACCTGCGCGCGTTGACCGACAGCTACCTGCGCCTGATGGCCGCGGCCGGGGCGATCGAGCCCGGCCTGCGCGACGCGGCGCTGCAGGCACCGCTGCAGCGGCTGGCGAAGGCCCCCGAACGGCCGTCGATCTCGTTCCTGGAGCGCAAGGCCTCCACTGCGGTGCGCAACCGCCTGGCCGCGATGCTGAACGTGCCGCGCGCCTACGACCTCGACCGCCTCGACCTCGTCACCACCAGCAGCCTCGACCTGCAGGTGCAGGAGGCCAGCACCGCGATGCTGCTGAGCCTGAGCGACCCGGCGGGCGCGAAGGCGGCCGGGCTGTACGGTTTCCGCCTGCTCAACGAGGGCGACGACACGCGCCGCCTGACTTTCAGCTTCACGCTGTTCGAACGCGGCGAGGGCGCCAACTACCTGCGCGTGCAGACCGACAACCTCGACCAGCCGTTCGACCTGAACGAAGGCGCGCGGCTCGACCTCGGCTCCACCTCCAAGCTGCGCACGCTGGTGACCTACCTGGAGCTGATCGCCGAACTGCACCAGCGCTGGCAGGGCCTGTCGCGCGAGGAGCTGGCGGCCTTGAAGCTGTCGCGCAAGGACGCGCTCGGCCTCTGGTCGCGCGACTACCTGACGGCCGCCGCCGGCGAGGCCCGCACGCTGGGCGCGATGCTCGATGCAGCGATGCAGCGCAAGTATTCCGCCAGCCCCGGCGAGGCCTTCTTCACCGGCGGCGGGCTGCACCACTTCGAGAACTTCGAGCCCGAGGACAACGGCCGCATCGTCACCGTGCACGAGTCGCTGCAGCGCTCGGTGAACCTGTCGTTCATCCGCATCATGCGCGACGTCGTGATGCACCTGGTCTATCGCAGCGAAGCGGCAGGGGGGGACAGCGAGGCGCGGGACATCCTCGAAGACGCGAGCCACCCGCAGCGCCAGGCGCTGCTCAAGCGCTTCGCCGACCAGGAGGGCCGCACCTTCCTGTGGAGCTACTACAGCAGCTTCCGCGGCAAGAGTGCCGAGCAAGTGGCGCAGCTGCTGATGGGCAGCCGCACCGGCACGCCGGCCAAGTGGGCCGCGGTGTTCTTCGAGCTGCAGCCGAGCGCCGGCGCGGTCGAGCTGAGCGCCTTCCTCGATGCCCGCCTCGGCGCCGACCGCAAGAAGACCGTCAGCGACGCGGTGCTGGCCGAGCGCTACGGCGCGGGCCGCTTCAGCCTGGCCGACCGCGCCTACGTCGCCGGCGTGCACCCGCTGGCGCTGTGGCTCGCCGGTTACCTGCGCACCCATCCGGCGGCCACCTGGGCGCAGGCGGTCGAGGCGTCGACGCAGCAGCGCCAGGATGCCTACGCCTGGCTCTTCAAGACCCGCCACAAGGGCGGCCAGGACACCCGCATCCGCATGCTGCTGGAGCAGGACGCCTTCGAGGAGATCGACAAGCGCTGGCGCCGGCTGGGCTATCCGTTCGACCGCATGACGCCGTCGTACGCGTCGGCGCTCGGCGCCTCGGGCGACCGCCCGGCCGCGCTCGCCGAGCTGATGGGCATCATCGTCAACGGTGGCATCCGCCAGCCGGTGGCCCGCATCGGGCAGCTGCACTTCGCCACCGACACCCCGTTCGAGACCCACTTCGCGTTCCAGCCGAAGGGCGGCGAGCGGGTGCTCGAGGCCGAGGTGGCGCGGGTGGTGCGCAGCGCCCTGATCGACGTGGTCGACAACGGCACCGCCCGGCGCCTGAAGGGCATCCTCACCGGCCCGGACGGCAAGCCCGTGGCCATCGGCGGCAAGACCGGCACCGGCGACCAGCGCTTCGACACCTGGGGTCGCGGCGGCGTGCTGATCTCGTCGCGCGTGGTCAACCGCACCGCCACGCTGGTGTTCCTGATCGGCGATCGCTATTTCGGCACCGTGATGGCCTATGTGCACGAGCCGTACGCGGCGAACTACAAGTTCACCAGTGCGCTGCCGGCGCAGATCCTGAAGTCGCTGGCGCCGACGCTGCTGCCGCTGCTCGACGACGGGCACTGCAGCGCCGAGGCCGGGATGACCGCGCCTATGCCGCCTGCAGCAGTGCCTCGCGGGTGACCAGCAGCACCTGGTCGGCACCGGCGCTGGTGTCGAGCCACACCACCTCGAGGCGGGGGAAGGCGGCTTCGAAGTGCACCCGTTCGTGGCCGATCTCCAGCACCAGCACGCCTTGTGGTGCGAGGTGCGAGGGGGCGTCGCGCAGCAGCGTGCGCACGAAGTCCATGCCGTCGTCACCGCCGGCGAGGGCCAGTGCCGGTTCGGCCTGGAACTCGGCCGGCAGCGCCGCCATCGACGCGGCGTTGACGTACGGCGGGTTGCACAGGATCAGGTCGAACACCTGGCCCGCGACCGCGCCGAGGCCGTCGCCCTGGCGCAGCGTGATGCGGTCCTGCAGGCCGTGGCGGTCGACGTTGATGCGGGCGACGGCGAGGGCGTCGTCGCTGAGATCGGCGCCGGTCACGCGCACTTCGGGATAGGCCATCGCCGCCAGCACCGCGAGGCTGCCGTTGCCGGTGCACAGGTCGAGCACGTCGCGCGTGTGCTCGCCCAGCCAGGGGTCGATGCCGCCGTCCGCCAGCAGCTCGGCGATGAACGAACGCGGCACGATGGCCCGTTCGTCGACGTAGAACGGCACGCCCTGCAGCCAGGCTTCCTGCGTCAGGTAGGCGGCCGGCCGGCGCTCGGTGATGCGGCGCTCGACCAGCGCCTGCACCGCGGCGGCGTCGGCCACCGGCTGTGCGGCGACGCCGTCGAGGTCGTCCAGCGGCAGGCCCAGCCGCCACAACACCAGCCAGGCGGCTTCGTCGAAGGCGTTCTGCGTGCCGTGGCCGTACGACACGCCGGCGGCATCGAGCTTCGCGGCCATGGCCTCTATCAGTTCCAGGACGGTCATGGTGCGGTCAGGCGAGCAGCGTGGCCAGCGTGGCACGGTAGATCTCGGCCAGCGGGCCGAGGTCGGCGACGCTGCCGTTTTCGTCGATCTTGTGGATGGTCGCGTTGATCGGGCCGAACTCGACCACCTCGGGGCAGATCCGTGCGATGAAGCGCCCGTCGGAGGTGCCGCCGCTGGTGGAGAGTTCGGTGGTCAGGCCGGTGGTCGCGGTGATCGCCTGGCCGAGGGCCTCCAGCAGGCGGCCCGGGCGCGTCAGGAACGGCGGGCCGCTCAGCGCCCAGTCGATCGAGTAGTCCAGCCCATGGCGGTCGAGCACCGCCTGCAGCCGCTGCTTCAGGCCATCGACGGTCGATTCGGTCGAGAAGCGGAAGTTGAAGTCGAGCACCAGCTCGCCGGGGATGACGTTGTTGGCCCCTGTGCCGGCGTGCACGTTCGACACCTGCCAGGACGTCGGCGGGAAGTGGTCGTTGCCGCGGTCCCATTCGATCGCGACGAGTTCCGCCAAGGCCGGCGCGAGCGCGTGGATCGGGTTCTTCGCCAGCTGCGGATAGGCGATGTGGCCCTGCACGCCGCGCACCTTGAGCTTGCCCGAGAGCGAGCCGCGGCGGCCGTTCTTGACCATGTCGCCGAGCTGCTCGACCGAGGTCGGCTCGCCGACGATGCAGGCGTCGAGCGTCTCGCCACGCGCCTGCAGCCATTCGCACACCTTCACGGTGCCGTCCACCGACGGGCCTTCTTCGTCGCTGGTCAGCAGGAAGGCGATGCGCCCGGCGTGGTCGGGCGTCGCGGCGACGAGCTGCTCCACCGCCACCACCATCGCGGCCAGCGAGGCCTTCATGTCGGCGGCGCCGCGGCCGTAGAGCCGGCCGTCGCGGTGCGTGGGCACGAACGGGTCGCTGTGCCACTGTTCGAGCGGGCCGGTGGGCACCACGTCGGTGTGGCCGGCCAGCACGACGGTGGGGCCGGGGCGCGTGCCCTGGCGCACCGCCCAGAGGTTGGTGACCGCGGCCTGCTCGGGTCCGAACACCAGCGTGTGGCAGTCGAAGCCCAGCGGTTCGAGCCGCTCGCGGATCAACGCCTGGCAACCGGCATCGTCCGGCGTCACGGAGGGGCGGGCGATCAGCTGCTCGAGCAGCGTCAGCGTGGCGTGGTGGGAAGGCGTCATCTGCGGAAAGAAGAGGGCGGTGCCGCGGCGTGCACGTCCAGCGTGATCTCGGTGAACGACGGGCCGGGCTCGGCTTCCTTCTCCTCGGTCTCGATGGTGCGCTTGCTGATGGCCGCGTCGTTCTGCAGCCGCCACAGCAGGTTGCTCGGCGAATCGGCGTAGGCGAGGCCTTCGTCGCGGGTGACGATGCCGTCCTGGATCAGCCGGGCGATGTCCTGCTCGAAGGTCTGCGAACCTTCGGCGATCGAGCGCTCCATCGCCTCCTTCACGCCAGGGAAGTTGCCCTGTTCGATGAGCTCGCCGACCAGCTGCGTGTTCAGCAGGATCTCGCAGGCGGCGACGCGGCCGCCCATCGTCGAGCGCAGCAGCCGCTGCGAGACGATGGCGCGCAGGCCCGACGACAGGTCGGACAGCAGCGCGGGCCGCGTCTCGGGCGTGTAGAAGCTGAGGATGCGGCTCAACGCGTGGTAACTGTTGTTCGCGTGCAGCGTGCTCATCACGAGGTGGCCCGACAGCGCGTACGACAGCGCGGCGCTCATCGTCTCGCGGTCGCGGATCTCGCCGATCAGGATGCAGTCGGGCGCCTGCCGCATCGCGTTCTTCAGGCCGATCTGCAGCGACTGCACGTCGCGGCCGACCTCGCGCTGGTTCACCACGCACTTGTGGTTGGTGAACAGGAACTCGATCGGGTCCTCGATGGTGAGGATGTGGCCCGGCAGGTTCTTGTTGCGGTGGTCGAGCATCGCCGCCAGCGTGGTGCTCTTGCCGGTGCCGGTGGCGCCGACCAGCAGCACCAGGCCGCGCTTGGCCATCGCGATCTCGGGCAGCTTCTCGGGCAGGTCGAGCGACTCGAGCGGCGGGATGTCGGCCGGGATGCAGCGGAACACCGCGGCGATGCTGCCGCGCTGCTTGAAGGCCGAGAGGCGGAAGCTGCCGTTGCCGCCGAGCGAGAGACCGAGGTTCAGCTCGCCGGTCTCTTCCAGCTCCTCGAGCTGCGCCGGCGTCAGCACCTCGGCCAGCAGCTGGCGCGGCTGCTTGTCGGTCAGCGACTCCTGCGTGAGCTGGAGCATCTGGCCGTGGATCTTGATCAGCACCGGCATCTGCGCCGAGAGGAACACGTCCGAGGCCTTCTTCTCGGCCATCAGGCGCAGGATGCGCTCCATGTTCTTGGGCGTCGTGGCCATGCTCTCCCTGCGCGTGCCGGTGCGGATCGATCGCTGCGCGACGATCAGTCGCGCAGCAGTTCGTTGATGCTGGTCTTCGAGCGGGTCTGGGCGTCCACGCGCTTCACGATCACGGCGCAGTACAGGCTGTACTTGCCGTCGGCCGACGGCAGGTTGCCCGACACCACCACCGAACCCGCGGGGATGCGGCCGTAGCTCACCTCGCCGGTGGCCCGGTCGTAGATCTTGGTGCTCTGGCCGATGTACACGCCCATCGAGATCACCGAGTTTTCCTCGACGATCACGCCCTCGACCACTTCGGAACGCGCGCCGATGAAGCAGTTGTCCTCGATGATGGTCGGGTTGGCCTGCAGCGGCTCCAGCACGCCGCCGATGCCCACGCCGCCCGACAGGTGCACGTTCTTGCCGATCTGCGCGCAGGAGCCGACGGTGGCCCAGGTGTCGACCATCGTGCCTTCGTCGACGTAGGCGCCGATGTTGACGTAGCTGGGCATCAGGATCGCGCCCTTGGCGACGAAGCTGCCGCGCCGCGCCACCGCCGGCGGCACCACGCGCACGCCGGTGGCGCGCAGCTGCTCGGCCGACAGGCCGGCGTACTTGGTCGGCACCTTGTCGAAGAAGGTCAGGTCGCCCTGGCCCATCGGCACGTTGTCGTTCAGGCGGAAGCTCAGCAGCACCGCCTTCTTCACCCACTGGTGCACGGTCCACTGGCCCACGCCCTGGCGCTCGGCCACGCGCAGGCGGCCGGCGTCGAGCTCGGCGATCACGTGCTCGACGGCTTCACGCACTTCGGCCGGGGCGGCGGCGGGGCTGATCTGGGCGCGGTTTTCCCACGCGGTGTCGATGAGGGATTGCAGTTGTGCAGTCATGGGGTTCTTCGGAGAGGAACTTGGAAAATCGGTTCAGGCGCGGTGCGCCCGCACGAAGGCGGCGATGCGGTGCGCCGCCTCGAGGCATTCGTCGACGCCGGCCACCAGGGCCATGCGCACGCGGCCGGTGCCGGGGTTGCTGCCATGCGCCTCGCGCGCCAGGTAGCTGCCCGGCAGCACGGTGACATTGTATTGAGCGAGCAGTTCGCGGGCGAACGCGGTGTCCGAGCCGCCGCACACGTCGGCCGGCACCTTCGCCCACAGGTAGAAGCCGGCGTCGGGCAGCGCCACGTCGAGCACCTCGGCCAGCACCGGCGTGACCTGCGCGAACTTGCGCCGGTACATCTCGCGGTTGTCGACCACGTGCTGCTCGTCGTCCCAGGCGGCGATGCTGGCCTGCTGCACGGCCAGGTTCATCGCGCTGCCGTGGTAGGTGCGGTAGAGCAGGAAGGGCTTGATGATCTCCGCGTCGCCGGCGACGAAGCCGGAGCGCAGTCCCGGCACGTTCGAGCGCTTCGACAGGCTGGTCAGCAGGATCAGCCGCTCGAAGCCGCGGCCGAGCTTCGCCGCTGCCTCAAGGCCGCCGAGCGGGGCGTCGTCGCGGAAGTAGATCTCCGAATAACACTCGTCGGAGGCGATCACGAAGCCGTGCCGGTCCGACAGCTCGAACAGGGTCTGCCACTCCTCCAGCGGCATCACCGCGCCGGTCGGGTTGCCGGGCGAGCAGACGTACACCAGCTGCGTGCGTGCCCAGGTCGCCTCGTCGATCAGCGACCAGTCCGGCGCGAAGTTGCGTGCCGGATCGCTGTTGGCGAACACCGGCGTGGCGCCGCTGAGGTACGCCGCGCCTTCATAGATCTGATAGAACGGGTTCGGGCAGACGATCACCGGGCCGCCGGCATCGCGGTGCCGGCTCGGGTCGATGACCGTCTGCGCCAGTGCGAACAGTGCCTCGCGGGTGCCGTTGACCGGCAGCACCTGTGTGGCCGGGTCGACCGTGACGCCGTAGCGGCGCTGCAGCCAGCCGGCGCAGCTCTGGCGGAACGCGGCCTCGCCGGCGGTGGCGGGATACCCCGCCAGGCCGTCGAGCGAATCGCACAGGCGCTGCTTGAGGAACTCGGGGGTCGGGTGCTTGGGTTCGCCGATGCCCAGGCTGATGGCGCGGAGGGCGGGGTTGGGCGTGACGCCCTGGAACAAGGCGCGCAGCCGCTCGAAGGGATACGGCTGCAGGCGCTGGAGCAGCGGGTTCATGGGCGCGCATCATACGGGCGCGCCACCGTGGCACGGTGTGCGCGCGCTAGCGATGTGACGCCCGCACGAAGCCCGGTGCCTTCGTGCGCACTGCTGGCGCCTCCCAGCCGGGCGGCCACACCGGCGCGCGGTGCTCTTCGCCCAGCGGGTTGGGCAGGCCGAGCCGGCGCGCCAGCGCGGCGGCGTCGTAGGGCGCGTGCACCTTCACATCGTTGTCGAAATAGCAGTAGACGTCGCGCCGCGCCCGCCGCGGCCCCTGCGTGCCCGGTGCGGCGCGCTGGGCGTCGGCCACCTGCTGCCCGCGGCGCCAGTGGTCGATGCGGGCCGCCCAGCGGTCCAGCGCGGCGTCGCCATAGCCGCTGGCGTACAGCTCTTCGTCGCCGTGCAGTCGCAGGTAGAGGAAGTCGCTGGTCAGGTCCTCCAGGAGCGGCCACTTGCCCGCGGTGTCGGCCACCACCAACGCGATGCGATGGCGCCGCAGCAGCGCGATGAACGCCGGGTCGCGGAAGCTTTCGTGGCGGATCTCGACCGCGTGGCGCAGCAGCCGGGGGCGCCCGACCGCCAACGAGGTGCGGCCCTCGACCCGGCCGTCGTGCCGCCGCGCCAGCGCGAGCGCAGCGTCGGTGTCGCGCGGCAGCAGCGAGAAGAAGGCATCGAAGCGGGCGGCGTCGAACGGCAGCGTGGGCGGGCATTGCCACAGCAGCGGGCCGAGCTTGTCGCCCAGTTCGAACAGGCCGCTGGCGAAGAAGTTGGCCAGCGGCGTCTCGACCTCCTTCAGCCGCCGCAGGTGCGTGATGTAGCGCGGCCCCTTGACCGCGAAGACGAAGTCCTCCGGCGTCGCGTCGTGCCACTCCGCAAAGGAGGCCGGGGTCTGCAGCGAGTAGAACGAGCCGTTGAGCTCGATGCTGGAGAACATGCGCGAGGCGTAGTCCAGCTCGCAGCGCTGCGGCAACTGCGGCGGATAGAACACGCCGCGCCACGGTGCGTAGCGCCACCCCGAGATGCCGATGCGGACGTCGCCAGGTCGCATGACCCCCAGGGGCAAACAAGGTGCCGGTGGTCGGTGGGGTATCATGCGGCGGTCTCGAAAGGCGCCCCTGCGTGGCGCCTTTTCTCCATCAAATCAATGACTTAGACGACGCTCGCTGCCGCATGCGCCTGAACTCGATCAAGCTGTCCGGCTTCAAGTCCTTTGCCGAACCGACCAACTTCCAGCTGCCGGGCCAGCTCGTGGGGGTGGTGGGGCCCAACGGCTGCGGCAAGTCCAACATCATGGACGCCGTGCGCTGGGTGCTGGGCGAAAGCAAGGCCAGCGAACTGCGCGGCGAGTCGATGCAGGACGTCATCTTCAACGGCTCGGGCAACCGCAAGCCGGCCAGCCGTTCGAGTGTCGAGCTGGTGTTCGACAACACGCTGGCGCGTGCCGGCGGACAGTGGAACCAGTTCACCGAGATCGCCGTGAAGCGGGTGTTGACGCGCGACGGCACCAGCAGCTACTACATCAACAACCAGCCGGTGCGCCGCCGCGACGTGCAGGACGTGTTCCTCGGCACCGGCCTGGGCCCGCGCGCCTACGCCATCATCGGCCAGGGCACGATCAGCCGCATCATCGAATCGCGGCCGGAGGAACTGCGGCTGTTCCTCGAAGAAGCCGCCGGCGTCTCGAAGTACAAGGAACGCCGCCGCGAGACCGAGAACCGGCTGAAGGACACACGCGAGAACCTGCTGCGCGTGGACGACATCCTGCGCGAGCTGAACGCCAACCTCGAGAAGCTCGAACGCCAGGCCGAGGTGGCCGCCAAATACCGCGAGCTGCAGGATGCCGGCACGCTGAAGCTGCACCAGCTGTGGTTCCTGAAGCACCGCGACGCCGCCACCGAGGAGGCCCGCGTGCAGGCCGAGGCATCGGCCGCGACCAATGCGCTGGAAGCGCGCCTGGCCGAGCTGCGGGCGGTGGAAGCCGGCCTGGAGGAGGTGCGCCAGTCGCATTACGCCGCCAGCGACGAGCTGCACACTGCACAGGGCGCCCTGGCCGAGGCGTCGCTCGAGGTGAGCCGGCTCGAGGAACGCATCCGCTACGTGGTCGAAGGCCGCCAGCGGGTCGAGCGCCAGATCGCCGAGCTGAAGGCGCAGAGCGCGCAGTGGCGGCTGCGCGCCGAAGAGGCCGTGGCCGAACTGGACACCATCGCCGAGCAGATCGCCGCCGCCGAAGAGCAGGGCGAGGTGCTGGCCGCGCAGGCCGAGGACCAGCAGCTGCAACTGCCGCAGGCCGAAGACAGGCTGCGCGCCGCGCAGCAGCGCGCCAACGAACAGCGCACGCTGGTGCAACAAGTGCAGCAGCAGATCCAGCTGCTGGCCGCGGAATCGCGCAACCTCGACGAACGCAGCCGCGAACTGCAGCAGCGCCGCGAGCGGCTGGGCAGCGAGAAACGCCAGCTCGCCGCGCCCGACGAGGCGCTGCTGGCCGATCAGAAAACCCGCCTCGCCGCGGCCGACGAACAGGCCGCCATCGCCGAAGCGCAGCTGCACGAGCTCTCCGAGCAGGTGCCCGCGCTCGACGAACAGCGCCGCGCGCAGCAGCAGCGGGTCAACGACGAGGTCAGCCGCCAGGCCGATCTCGCCGCCCGCCTGGAGGCGCTGCGCACGCTGCAGGAGAAGGTGCAGACGGAAGGCAAGCTGAAGCCCTGGCTGGCCAAGCACGGGCTCGACAGTCTGGCAGGCCTGTGGACGCGCATCCACATCGAGAACGGCTGGGAAGTGGCGCTCGAATCGGCGCTGCGCGAGCGCCTGAACGCGCTGCAGATCGGCCGGCTCGAGACGGTGCAGGCCTTCGAACACGACGGTCCGCCGGCCAAGCTGGCCTTCTACACCACGCCGCAGGCCGCGCACGACGACCCGCACCGCACGCTGCCGCGCCTGAGCGAATTGCTGCGGCTGGACGACACAGGCCTGAAGGCACTGCTGAACGACTGGCTCGAGGGCGTCTACACCGCGCCGTCGCTGCCCGAGGCGCTGGCGCAGCGCGGCAAGCTGACCCACGGCGAGGTCATCATGACCCGCGAGGGCCACGCGGTGAGCCAGTTCGCGGTGGCGTTCTACGCGCCCGATTCCGAGCAGGCCGGCATGCTGCAGCGGGCCCAGGAGATCGAGAACCTGGACCGCCAGCTGCGCGCGCAGACGCTGCTGAGCGACGAGGCGCGCAGCGCGCTGGTGCGTGCCGAAGCGGCGTACACCGATGCGGCGTCGCGGCTGGCCTCGGCCCGCCGCGACGCCCAGGAAACCCAGGGCCGCGCGCACCAACTGCAGGTCGAGGTGCTGCGGCTCGCGCAGCAGGCCGAGCAGGCGTCGCAGCGCCGTGGCCAGCTCGACGCCGACCTCGGCGAGATCGACGCGCAGCTCGAGGAGCTGCAGGAGCGCCGCATGACCGGCGAGGCCCGTTTCGAGGAGCTCGACCTGTCGCTGGCCGACGCGCAGGAGCGCCATGCGACGCTCGACGAAGATGTCATCGCCGCCGAGCGTGGCCTGCAGGGCGCGCGCGAGCAGCTGCGTGGCCTGGAGCGCCAAGCGCAGGAGGCGCAGTTCAACGCCCGTTCGCTGGCGGCGCGCCGTGGCGAACTGCAGCGTGCGATCGAGACGGCACAGCAGCAGGTCGTTGCCAACGAGACGTCGACCGCGCAGGTCCAGGATGAACTGTCCCGGCTCGACGACGCGGCGGCGCAGGGCGGCCTGCAGGAGGCGCTGGCGCTGCGCGCCGACCGCGAGGCCGAGCTCGGCGCCAAGCGCAGCGCCTACGATGACCTGTCGGCGCAGTTGCGCCGCGCCGACGAGCAGCGCATGGCCTTCGAGCGCAGCCTGCAGCCGATGCGCGACCGCATCACGCAGCTGCAGCTCGAGCAGCAGGCCGCGCAGCTCGGCGGTGCGCAGTTCCTGGAGCAGCTCACCGCGGCGAACGTCGACCTCGACGTGCTCGCGCAGGGCATCGAGGCCGGCCAGGTCAAGCTCTACGGCTTGCAGACCGAGATCGACCGCATCAACCGCGAGATCGCCGCCCTCGGCGCGGTGAACCTGGCCGCGCTCGACGAGCTGGCCGCCGCGCGCGAGCGCAAGGGCTTCCTCGATGCGCAGAACGCCGACCTGCAGAAGGCCATCGGCACGCTGGAAGATGCGATCCGCAAGATCGACCTCGAGACCCGCGACCTGCTGAAGAAGACCTTCGACTTCGTCAACGAGCACTTCGGCGCGATGTTCCCGAAGCTGTTCGGCGGCGGCAACGCCAAGCTGATGATGACCGGCGACGAGATCCTCGACGCCGGCGTGCAGGTGATGGCGCAGCCCCCGGGCAAGAAGAACAGCACCATCCACCTGCTGTCGGGTGGCGAGAAGGCGCTCACCGCGATCGCCCTCGTGTTCGCGATCTTCCAGCTCAACCCGGCGCCGTTCTGCCTGCTCGACGAGGTGGACGCGCCGCTGGACGATGCCAACACCGAGCGCTACGCGAAGTTGGTGAAGAGCATGTCCGACAACACGCAGTTCCTCTTCATCTCGCACAACAAGATCGCGATGGAGATGGCCGAGCAACTGGTGGGCGTGACGATGCAGGAGCAGGGCGTCTCGCGCATCGTCGCGGTGGACATGGCGTCGGCGCTCACGATGGCCGATACATGACCCGCTCCTTCGGGCATCATCGGGGCCGTTCGTTCACATTCACATGGAACAGGTCTGAAGGGCGGAGATGGGTTCGTTGCAGCTGTGGTTGGCGGTCTTGGGCGGCGTCGTGCTGGCCGGTTTCGTGGCCCATGGGGCCTGGCAGACCCGGCGTGCCGCCGCGCTCGAAAAACCCGCTGATCCGCCGCCGCTCGACGATGACGAGCGCACCCGGCCGGCCGCCCTCGACGAGGTGCGTGAACCGGTGTTCGACCTGCCCACCGGCGAGCCCGGGACCGACGCCGCCGCAGCAGCGGCCGACAGCACTGCGCCGGCGGCCCCGGTGGTGCCTGCCAAGCCGCGCATGGCGGCGCCGCGCATCGATGCGCTGATCGACGCGATCACGCCGTTGTCGCTCGAGCAGCCGATCAGCGGCGACTTCGCGCTGGCGCACTTCCCGGCCACGCGCCGCGCCGGCAGCAAGCCGGTGCTGATCGAAGGCCTGCATGCCGAACGCGGCGAGTGGGAGACACCGGTGCCCGGCCAGCTCTACCGCGAGCTGCAGGCGGCGGTGCAACTGGCCAACCGGCATGGCGCGCTGAACGAGATCGAGTACTCCGAGTTCGTGCAGAAGATCCAGGCCTTCGCCGACGCGCTGTCGGCCACGCCGGACTTCCCCGACATGCTCGAGGTGGTGGGCCGTGCGCGCGAACTCGATACCTTCGCCGGTGGCCACGATGCGCAACTGGCGATGCGGCTGCGCGCGCAGCGCAACCCATGGCCGCTCGCCGCCGTGCAGCAGCATGCGCAGCGGCACGGCTTCATCCCCGGTTCGACGCCGGGCCGGCTGGTGCTGCCGTCGAACGAGGACGGCGCACCGCCGATGCTGTCGATCCAGTTCGACTCGCAGGTGGCACTGGACGACGAATCGAAGCAGGCCCGCATCGCCGAGTTCGTGCTGGCGTTCGACGTGCCGCAGACCCCGGCGCAGGACGACCCGTACAGCGCCTGGTGCGCGGCCGGCCGCGCGCTGGCGCTGGGCCTGGATGCGCTGGTGTCGGACGACAACGGCCAGCCGCTGCACGACGACGCGTTCACCACCATCGGGCTGGAACTGGCGCAACTCTACGAGCAGCTCGCGCAGCGGGATCTCGCGGCGGGTTCGCCGGTGGCGCGACGGCTGTTCAGCTGAGCCCGGCGGTGGGCTGTCTCCCAGTGGGAGCGGCTTCAGCCGCGATTCGCGCCATGCCACGAGCCCATCGCGGCTGAAGCCGGCTCCTACGGAGCCCGCGGCACATGAAAAAGGGGCCTCACGGCCCCTGTTCCTTTTGTCGCAGACGGCTTACCGCGGCTTGTTCGGCCGCGGACCACCGAAGCCCCGCTGCTCGCGGCGGCCGCCGAAGTCGCCCTCGCGGCGCGGGCCGCGGTCGTTGCGCGGCTCGAAGCGGCCTTCCGGGCGCTGTGCGTGCTGCGGTCGGCCCTCGTGGCCGTGGTGCGGCGCGCGCGGCTCGAACACCCGCTGTTCCGGGCGCTGGCCCTGGAAGCGGTCGCCCTGCGGATGGCCGTGGTCGCCCCGGTCGCCGCGGTTTTCGAAGCGGTTGTCGCCGAACGACGGGCGGCCTTCGCCGTAGCGCGGCTCGCGGCGCTGCTCGAACCGGCCACCGCCACGGAACGGCGGGCGGCCGCCGTCACGGCGATCGCCGAAACGGCCATGACCGCTGCGCGGGCCACCGGGGCCGCGCGGGGCGGGGGCCGGCAGGCGCGGCTCGAGGCCGGCGACCACGGCCGGGGTGATCTGCTGCGTCGTGAAACGCTCGATGCGGCGGATCATGCCGACGTCGCGGTGTTCGGCCAGCGTCACCGCGATGCCTTCGCGGCCGGCACGGCCGGTGCGGCCGATGCGGTGCACGTAGTCTTCCGGCTTCATCGGCAGGCCGTAGTTGATCACGTGCGTGATCGTCGGCACGTCGATGCCGCGGGCGGCGACGTCGGTGGCCACCAGCACGCGCAGGTGGCGCTGGCGCAGGCCCTGCAGCACGCGGTTGCGGCGGCCTTGCGGCATGCCGCCGTGCAGCGAGGCGACGGCGTGGCCGATGTCGGCCAGGCGGTCGGCCAGGATGTCGGCGTCACGCTGCGTGCTGGTGAAGATCACCGCCTGGTCGACCTCGCGGTCGGCCAGCAACTGCTCCAGCAGGGCGTTCTTGTGTCGCAGGTCGTCGGCCCAGTGCAGGCGCTGTTCGATCTGGGCGTGCGTGTCGGTGTGCGACGCGACCTCGATGCGCTGCGGCTCCTTCGTCAGGTTCGCGGCCAGGCGGCCGACGTGGCCGGCGAAGGTGGCGCTGAACATCAGCGTCTGGCGCTGCTCGGGCAGGCTCTCGGCGATCGTCGTGATGTCGTCGATGAAGCCCATGTCGAGCATGCGGTCGGCTTCGTCGAGCACGAACATCTCCACGTGTTCCAGCACCGCGGCGCCGGACTGGAGGTGGTCGAGCAGGCGGCCGGGCGTGGCGATCAGCACGTCGAGCGGGCCGCGCAGCGCGCGCAGCTGCATCGCGTAGGGCACGCCGCCCACCACGCAGGCCACCCGCAGGCCCTGCATGCCGGCACCGTAGGTCTGCACGGCCTTGGAGACCTGCATCGCCAGTTCGCGCGTCGGGGCCAGCACCAGCACGCGGGGGCCGACCGCCATGCCCTTGGCGCGGCGCTTGGAAGCGTCGCCACGGGCTTCCTGAATGCGCTGCAACGCCGGCAGCACGAAGGCCGCGGTCTTGCCGCTGCCGGTCTTCGACGACACCAGCAGGTCCTGGCCTTGCAGCGCGGCGGGCACGGCACGGGCCTGCACATCGGTGGGATGGGTGTAGCCGGCACGCCGCACGGCGTGGAGGATCTCGGCGGCGAGGCCGAGGTCGGCGAAGGTCGGGCCCGTCGAGGCGGTATCGGCCTCCTGGTCGAGCAGGACTTCGTCTTGTTGAGGATCGAGACTCATGAACAACTTTCAAACGCGCAGCCAAGCCGTTCCGCTGCTGCGGACAGCCAAGCTGCAACACGGCTGCGGGCCTCGTAGGCCATCGCCGTGTGGGTGGGTCGCTGTGTGTGCTGACGGCCTGGGGAGGCTGCCCAACGGTCTGGAGCGACGGCATCGCCGCCAACCATGGCTCAAGACTGGGCTGTCGTCTGGCGAACCGCGTGGTTCGCATCCCGGCTTGAAAGGGTCAGGGTGATGAACGAATGCGTCTGGACGAAACCAGGCGCAGCCCGCCATTGTGATCGAGTCAGGGGTTACCCGCAAGAGAAGCGGGCATCTCCTTGTGCGATGGCGGACAAAAAAAAGCCCGGGCAAGCCGGGCTTTCAAGGGTACCTGGAAGCCGTTCTTCAAGGGTACCGAGGAGACAACGGGTGGGGAACCCGCGGCGAGGCGCGGCAGGTTCCCGAAGAGGATGCTCAGACGGCAGCGGCGCGGCGCGGCTTCGGTGCGGCTTGCGCAGCGGTCGTGGCGGCGTTGGCGGCGGTCTGGGTGATGGCCTGGAAGTTGGCTTCGGCGACGCCGGCGGCCTGCTTGGCAGCCTTCTGCAGGCTTTCGTAAGCGTTGCTCGAGGCCGACAGGGCCGAGCGCACGAGGGCAGCGGCGTTTTCGCTGCCGGCCGGGGCGTTCTTCAGCGCGCCGTCGACGAGCGTCGTGAACTTCTCCTGGGCGCCGGCGAACTGGCTCTCGGCGACCTTGGCCACTTCGGCCTGGGTCGACGAAGCGATGTCGTACAGCTGGCGGCTGTAGGACACGAGCTTTTCCGAGGTCGGCTGCAGCAGGCTGGCTTGCAGGGCCAGGACTTCCTGGGCATCCTTGGCCGACAGCAGGGCCTTGGTGTGCTCGGCCGATTCTTCCAGCGAAGCCTTGGCAGCTTGCAGGTTCAGTTCGACGATCTTCTCGACGCCGGCAAAGGCCTTCTGGCCCAGCTCGAGCAGGGTTTCGATGTGGGCCTTGTTCGAGGCGGCGAATTGTTCAGCGGTCAGGGACATGGTGGCTCCATTGCAGGTCAATGTGGAAGTCCGGTTGCGGTGCCCTTCTGACTGGGTGCTGCACTGCAACATGGCTCTCAGTATAGTCATTGTGCGCTGCAACACAAGCGTTTTTTGTGCAGTGCAATAGAAAGTTTCTGATCGAACGGGACAGCGATGCAGGCGTTCTACTGTGACCACCAGCGGTTGCCGTTGCCGCCCGGCCATCCGTTCCCGATCGACAAGTACGCGCTGCTGCGGCGCCAGGTCGCCGCGGCGCTGCCCCAGATGCGGCTGCAGACCGCGCCGCCGGTCACCGAGGGCGAGCTCGCGCTGGTGCACACGCCGGCGTACGTGGATGCCGTGCTGCACGACGGCCTGCCGCACGAGATGCAACGCGAGATCGGCTTCCCGTGGTCGCCGCAGATGGTGCAGCGCTCGCTGCACTCGGTGGGTGCCACGATCGCCACCGCCCGGGCGGCACTGGGCGAGGGGGTCGCGGCGCACCTGGCCGGCGGCACGCACCACGCGTCGGCCGACCGCGGCGGCGGCTACTGCGTGTTCAACGATGTCGCGGTCGCCGCGCGATTGATGCAGGCGGAGTGGCACCGGCACCAGCGTTCGCTGCTGCGCGTGGCGGTGGTCGACCTGGACGTGCACCAGGGCAACGGCACCGCCGAGATCTTCCGCGACGATCCGACGGTGTTCACGCTGTCCCTGCACGGCGAACGCAACTTCCCGTTCCGCAAGGTGGCCGGCGACCTCGACGTCGGCCTGCCGGACGGCTGCGACGACACCGCCTACCTGGCGGCGCTCGACGATGCGCTCGACCGGCTCTGGCATGCCGTGACACCCGGGTTGGTGTTCTACATCGCCGGGGCCGACCCGTACCGTGGCGACCGCCTGGGCCGGCTCGCGCTCAGCCCCGAAGGGCTGCAGGAGCGCGACCGGCGGGTCTTCGCCGCGTGCCGCGCGCGCGGCGTGACGGTGGCGATGACCATGGGAGGTGGTTATGGCCGCGTGCTGGAAGAGACCGTCGCGGTGCAGCTCGGCAGCTTCCGCGAGGCCTGGGCGGCGTGGCAGGCGTGGCAAGCGGAAAGGACGGGGACGGCTTCTACACTCGCGCCATGTCCGTGAGTCCCTCCCTCGAAGTGCCGCCTGCCGCCGTCGCGCAGGAAGCGGCCCGGCTGCGCGAGCAGCTCCAGCACCATGCCCACCGTTACTACGTGCTCGACGCACCGGAGATCCCCGATGCCGAGTACGACCGGCTGTTCCAGTCGCTGCAGGCACTGGAGGCCGAGTACCCGGCGCTGCTGACCGCCGACTCGCCGACGCAGCGTGTCATCGGCAAGGTGCTGCCCGGTTTCAAGCCGGTGCGCCATGCCGTCGCGATGCTCAGCATCCGCACCGAAACCGACACCACCGCGGCGGGGGCGCAGGCCTTCGATGCCCGCGTGCGCCGCGAGCTCGCGCTGACCGAGGCCGACCCGCCGGTGGAATACGCCTGTGAACTGAAGTTCGACGGCCTGGCACTGAACCTGCGCTATGAACACGGCATCCTCGTGCAGGCCGCGACCCGTGGCGATGGCGAGCAGGGCGAGGACGTGACGCAGAACATCCGCACCATCCAGCAGGTGCCGCTGCGCCTGCGGGGCTGCGCGGCCGAGGTGGTGGAGGTGCGTGGCGAGGTCTACATCCGCCGCGATGCGTTCGAGCGGCTCAACGAGCGGCAGCGCGAGCTGATCGCCGCCGGCGCGAAGCAGGAGAAGACGTTCGTCAACCCGCGCAACGCCGCGGCCGGCGCGGTGCGCCAGCTCGATCCGGCGATCGCGGCGAAGCGGCCGTTGAGCTTCTATGCCTACGGGCTGGGCGAGGTGCGCGGCTGGGCGGTGCCCGACACACACGGCGGCGTGCTCGATGCGCTGGCGGCGATGGGACTGCCGGTGGCCGAGCAACGTGCGGTGGTGCAGGGCGCCGACGGCCTGATCGCGTTCCACGCCCGCATCGCCAAACAGCGCGACGCGCTGCCGTTCGACATCGACGGCGTGGTCTACAAGGTCAACCGGCTCGAGCTGCAGCAGCGCCTGGGCTTCGTGACCCGCGAGCCGCGCTGGGCGGTCGCGCACAAGTACCCGGCGCAGGAGCAGATGACGCGGCTGCTGGACATCGACATCCAGGTCGGCCGCACCGGCAAGCTGACGCCGGTGGCCAAGCTCGAACCGGTGTTCGTCAGCGGCACCACGGTGAGCAACGCCACGCTGCACAACGAGGACGAGGCGCGCCGCAAGGACGTGCGCATCGGCGACACCGTCATCGTGCGCCGCGCCGGCGACGTGATCCCCGAGGTGGTCGGCGTCGTGCTCGAGAAGCGTCCCGCGGAGGTGGGCGAACCGTTCGACCTGTACCAGCGGCTGCAGGGCCGCTGCCCGGTGTGCGGCAGCGACATCGTGCGCGAGGAGGGCGAGGCCGACTGGCGCTGCACCGGCGGCCTGTTCTGCGGTGCGCAGCGCAAGCAGGCGCTGCTGCACTTCGCGCAGCGCCGCGCGATGGACATCGAGGGCCTGGGCGACAAGCTGGTCGACCAGCTGGTGGACAGCGGGCTGATCCGTACTTTGCCGGAGCTTTACAAACTCGGCATCGCCAAGCTCACCGAGCTCGAGCGCATGGGCGCCAAGAGCGCCCAGAACCTCGTCGACGGGCTCGAGAAGAGCAAGCAGACGACGCTGCCGCGCTTCCTGTTCGGGCTCGGCATCCGCCATGTCGGCGAGGCCACCGCGAAGGACCTCGCGAAACACTTCGGCGCGCTCGACCGCATCATGGCCGCGTCGCTGGAAGAACTGCACGAGGTCAACGACGTGGGCCCGGTGGTGGCGCAGAGCCTGCGCACCTTCTTCGACCAGCCGCACAACCGCGAGGTGGTCGAGCAGTTGCGCGCTGCGGGCGTGCACTGGCCCGAACACGACGGCCAGGTGGCCGACCTCGGCCCGCGGCCGCTGCTCGGCAGGACGCTGGTGCTGACCGGCACGCTGCCAACCCTCACGCGGGATGAGGCCAAAGCGATGATCGAAGAGGCCGGTGGTAAGGTTTCCGGATCGGTCTCGAAGAAGACCGACTACGTGGTGGCCGGCAGCGAAGCGGGCAGCAAGCTGGAGAAGGCCCAGACGCTCGGCGTGACCGTGCTCGACGAGGACGGCCTCAAGGCCCTGCTGGGGGCAGCGACGGACCCGTCCGCGGCCTGAGGGCCGCGCCGGCGGTGCCCGCCGAGCACCCCGGCCGCCACGGCTTCGCACACTGTCTCTGATGGAGTTTTTCAGCATGCGCTTGCGCACCCCGCACCGCCGGCCACTGGCCGGCCTCGCGTCCCTCGGCGCCGTTCTGGCGATGTCCGCTCCCCTCGGCGCCCACGCACAGGCCACGGTGATCAAGGATGGCCAGTGGCGCTACGCGCTCGGCGCCGGTGCCAGCCTCACCGGCGGCAACACCCGTTCGAGCAGCTTCAACTTCACCGGCGACGCGGTGCAGGTCACCGAGGACGCCAAGTGGGCGCTGCACGTGCAGTCGCTCTACAGCCGCAACAACGGCAGCGTCACCGCCGACAACCTCGGCGGCAACGTGCAGCGCGACAAGGACTTCACGCCCGACTGGTTCGGCTACGGCCGCGGCGACTACCTGCGCGACAAGCCGGCGAACCTGACCTACCGGGCGTCGGCCTCCTCCGGTGTCGGACGGCACATGATCCGCGACGACCAGAACACCTTCGACCTCTCGACCGGCCTGGCGTACACGGTGGATCGCTACATCACCCCGGTGGACGTGGCCGGCGGCCCGCGCGACACCTACTCGCGCGTCGAGTGGGTGCTGACCGAGCTGTCGACGCACCGCGTCAGCCCGACCACCTCGCTGCGCCAGCGGCTCGACTTCGCCACCGATGTGCGCGGCGGTGGCAACCGCGCCAACTTCGACAGCGGCATCGCCGTGTCCATCACCCGTTCGCTGAACCTCACGGCCAGCTTCGTGCTGCGCTACAACGGCGATCCGGGGGTCGGCGTGAAGAAGGTCGACACGTTCCTCGTCACCGGCATCGGCCTGAAGCTCGACTGAGCACGGCTCAGCCGCCTTTGGGCAGCGCCCGCGTGGCGGCGTTGAGCTGTTCGGCGGCTTCCTTCAGCGTCTCGTCGAGCCCCTGCTGTTCGAGCGGGCCGAGCGGCGCCGGCGGGTCGAGCCGCTGGACCGTGAGCGCCGCCAGCCGGCGGGCTGCCGGCAGCACCGGCGCGCGCGGGTCGTCGGCCGGCAAGCGGGCGGCCTCGAGCTCGGCCAGCGCACGCCGCATGGCCGGCGCATGCACCGCGTGGCTGCGCTGGGCCAGCTGCGACAGGCTCACCCGGCGAGCCTGCAGCGCCTGCTGGTCCTGCTGCAGTGCGCGGATCACGCCTTCGAGCTGCCGCATCCCCTCGACGAAGTGCGCCTCGCCCTCGAACAGCGCGCGCACGTCGCGCTGCGCCGGCGGGGCGGTGACCGTCAACAGCAGGCATGCCAGCAGCGTGGCCGCGCTGCCCGCCAGCAGCGGCTTGGCCACCGGCCTGCGCGCACTGTCGGCGCTGAGCCGCTCGGGCAGCGTCCAGGCCAGCGCCGCGCCGGCCAGCAGGCCGCCGATGTGGGCCGCGTTGTCGACGCCGGTCTTCGTGAAGCCCTGGTACAGCGAGTAGGCGATGAAGAAGAGCATGCTGTTGCGGTTGCGCGCGCCGAACAGCGGCGGCAGCGCCTTGCGGTGCCGGATCACCACCGTCAGCAGCGCCCCGGCCAGCCCGAAGACCGCGCCCGAGGCGCCCACCGAGATCGCCTTCTGCGCCGAGAAGTGCAGGCTGAAGCCGCTGCCCACCAGCGCCGCGGCCAGGTAGACCAGCACGAACAGGCGGTGGCCGAACAGCCGCTCCACCGTCGTGCCGATGGCCCACAGGCCGACCATGTTGAGCGCCAGGTGCATCGCGCCGCTGTGCAGGAAGGTCGCGCTGAGCAGCCGCCACCAGGCGCCTTGCTGCACTTCGGAGGCGGCATTGCCGCCCCAGGCGAGCAGTTGCAGGGCCGAGGGGCTCAGCGGGTCGGCGCCCAGCAGCAGCGTGACGCCCCAGACGACGATGTTCAGCGCCGCCAGCGCATGGCAGGCCCAGGGCACCGGCGTGCGCGCCTTCAGGTCGGCTTCGAAGCGGTGTGCATCGTGCAGCGCGCTGCCGCGGGCCGCGCCGGGGTCGCCGGCCTCGCGCACCGAGAGCCGGCGGCGCAGCGCCTCGACCAGCCGCAGCTGGTCGTCCGCCGCGAGCACGTTGAGCACGATCGTCGGGCGGGCCGGGTTCAGGCCGCTCCAGAACGCCCGCCGGTCCGGCCGGTCGGGATGGGGCGCGAGCCGCAGGCGCAGCACCGGGTAGCCGTGCACGATGGCGGTGGAGGCCTCGACGATCTCGTCCCAGCGATAGCGCTGCGCGAGCGGATGGAATCGCGGCGAGGCCAGGCCGTCGTCGTCCAGCACCATCACGGGTCGCCCCGGGCGCAGCTGGCGCGTCAGCACGGCGTGCACCAGCAGGCAGATCGCCAGCGTCGTGCCGGCGGACACCCACCAGGCGGTCGTGCCGCCGATCTTGGGCCACGACAGGGCCAGCGGCAGGGCCACCGCGACCCACATCCAGCGGCGCAGCCGCGCAACCTGGCTCGCCTTGGAGGGAAGGAAGACCTGCGGCGGCAGGCGGGCCGGGTCGGCGGAAAGGGTCGGGCGCATCGACCCGCATGCTAGCCGGGCCGCCTGACGGCGCCCGGCGCGCGGGTCAGACCAGCTCGATCAGCTGCGACTGCTCGAGGATCTTGTCGATCAGCTCGCGCTTGAGCGCATCGGCCGTCTCGTTGCGGCCCTGGCAGGTGCCGGCGGCATCGTGGCCGCCACCGCCATGGCCCAGCATCAGCGAGCCGATCTGGACCGGGTTGCCGCGCTTGAAGATCGACTTGCCGACCGTGTAGACCGTGTTCTGCTTCTCGCGGCCCCACATCACGTGCATCGAGATGTCGCACTGGGGGAACATGGCGTAGACGATGAAGCGGTTGCCGGCGTAGATCACCTCCTCGTCGCGCAGGTCCAGCACCACCAGGTTGTCGCGCACCTCGGCGACACGCCGGATCTGCTCGCGGAAACGTTCGTGCTGCTCGAAGAACAGCTCCACGCGCTCCTTCACGTCCGGCAGCGCGAGGATCTCCTCGATGCTCATGTCGCGGCAGCAGTCGATGAGCATCATCATCAACTGGTAGTTCGAGATGCGGAAGTCGCGGAAGCGGCCCAGGCCGGTGCGCGCGTCCATCAGGAAGCTGAGCAGCTCCCAACCCTTCGGGTTCAGCACGTCGTCGAGGGTGAAGCCGGCGGAGTCGGCCTTGTCGACGGCGGCCATCATCTCGTCGCTGACCAGCGGGAAGCGCGCCCGGCCGCCGAAGTGGTCGTAGACCACGCGTGCGGCCGACTTGGCCTCCGGGTCGAGCACGTAATTCGGCATCGCCCGGCAGCCGTTGCGCAGCGATTCGCTCTCGTGGTGGTCGAAGCACACCGCGCAGCCGCTGACATAGGGCAGGTTGGTGATGATGTCGCGGTCGGTCACCGCGACCTTGCCGTCCTGCACGTCCTTGGGGTGGTGGAAGACGATCTCGCCGAGCAGGTTCAGCTCCTTCAGCAGCACGGCGCAGACGAGGCCGTCCATGTCGCTGCGGGTCAGCAGTCGGTACTTGCCGGTGAGTTCGAGGGTCATGCAGGTTCTCCGTGTGTGTGCGTGGGCACGCCGCGCGCAGGCGTGCGTGTCCTTGCGGCCCTTATCGGCCGTCCTGCGACAAGTTTGAGTCGCCGTGGCCGGGGCAATCCCGGGAGAATGCGGGTGTCCGATGCTGTTTTTTCGTTTCCGGGAGGTTGCAAGTGGCGTGGGGGCTGTTGATCGTGGCCGGTCTGCTCGAGGTGGGCTGGGCCATTGGTTTGAAGTACACCGAGGGTTTCACCCGCTTCTGGCCCAGCGTGGGCACCGTGGCGGCGATGGTGGCGAGCATGCTGTTGCTCGGCCTGGCAGTGCGCTCGCTGCCGGTGGGCACCGCCTACGCCGTGTGGGTGGGCGTCGGGGCGGTCGGCACCGCGGTGCTGGGCATGGTGCTGTTCGGCGAAGCCGCCAGCGGGGCCCGGCTGGCCAGCCTCGGGTTGATCGTGGCGGGCATCGTCGGGCTCAAGCTGGCGGCCGGCTGATCGGTCAGCTCGTCACGCAGGTGAAGTTGGCCGCGTCGTCGGGCGATGCCCCGCTGGCACCGGTGAACTGCGGCCACGCCGGGTAGCGGCACATCGGCCGGGTGCGGGACGTGCCGGGGTTCTTGTCGGTGGCGGTCAGCGTGCCCGGTGCCTGGGCCTGGCGGACCCAGCGGTCGAGCACGCCGAGGCCGTCCCAGCCGGCGTTGAACGGCCCGAAGCCGTGGCCCCAGCCCGGCACTTCATAGAAGCGCAGGAAGGTGTCCAGCGTGGTCTGGCCGAACGCCGAGAGCTGGCGCGCGTAGTACGCCTCGGTGTTGTGCGGGCTGATGAAATCGTCGGCCGTGCCGTGCGTCAGGATCACCTTGCCCCCCTTGTTGCGGAACGCGTCGAGGCTGACGGCGGTGACATCGGTGATGTTGCCGAGCTGCTCCAGCCGGGACCGGTAGGCCGCCGGGTCGAAGGTCAGCGCGTTGAACGACGGGTCCTGCGTCACGAAGTACTTCACGTGCGCGGCGCCCACCGCGTACAGCAGCGCGTCGGTGCCGGCGGGCGGCTCCGACGGCGTGGCACTGGTGCCGAAGCTGGACACGTCGAACTTCGCGCCCTCGAGCAGCGGCCAGCGCGGGAAGCTGCTCTGGCCGGCGACGTCGAAGCCGAGCGAGTACGGCGAGGCGATCTGCGCGACCGCGGCGATTTGCGCGTCCGACAGGCAGGTGTCGCCGGTGTCGGCTCCCCCCGGACAGCGCAGCGTGGTCTGCACGCCGGTGATGCCGAAGGCTGCGTTGCAGCCGGCCACATCGGAGATCACGCCGTCGGTCACCCCATCGAGCGGGTCGCAGGTGTTGTAGACCGTGTTGATCAGCAGCGTCTTCTTGGCCGGGTTGATCCAGCCGGCGCCGCCGTTGCCATACAGCGCGCGGCCGACGTTCAGCGAGGCCTGCTGCAGCAGCGTGATGTTGTAGGCCGGGTAGTTGGCGACGACGCCGTCGTAGTCCTGCGGGTAGCGGGCCGCGGCGTCCAGCGCCTCGTGGCCCCCTTGCGAGCCGCCGATGAAGTAGAACTGCTGGGGCTTGGCGCCGTAGCGGGCCTGGATGACCGCGATCGCGGCGTCGTGGGTCTTCTTCACCGAGAGCTGGCCGTAGGTCAGCAGGGCTTCGGCATTGAGCGCGAAGGTGCCGTCGAACGAGCCGCCGCTGGTCTGGTGGCCGCCGTCGCTGCCCAGGGTCACGTAGCCCTGCTTCAGCGGGTTCTCCACGTTGGCCGGCTGCGCGGTGAAGGCGCCGGTGCCCGTGACCAGCGTGCCGTCGTAGCCGCCGCCGCCCATCTGCAACGCGCGGTTGTTCCAGTCGGTGGGCAGGTTGACCTGGAAGGTGAGGTTCGGCGCGGTGGTGTCGGCCGGCCGCACGATGCCGACCACTGCGCAGTAGGCGCCATTGGCGTTGCCGCTGGCCGCCGCCTCCACGTAGGTGGCGGTCTGCACGGTGCCGCCGTTGCTCGGCGTGCCGATCGACGCGGCGTTGATCGCCAGGCCCTGCAGCTGGCTGCAGGCGGCCTGCGGCGTGGCCGTCGGCGGCGTCACCGGGGCGTCGTCATCGTCGTCGCCGCAGGCGGCGACCAGCAGCGTCGACGACAGCACGCAGGCGAGGAGGCCGGTCGTGCCGGCCCGCGCGGGGAAACGGGGAGGTCTTGTCATGGGACTGCCTTTGGAGTGGAGGAGAGCGAAGCCCGACGGTACGCAGGGGTGCTGGCGCCGTCGTTCAAGCGATTGCGCGCGCGTGCAACGCCTTGCGGGGGTAAACGCTGTGTGTCTGGCGCGTGTTTTCCTACACAGCGGCGGCGTGGGCGGCCTAGCATCCGCGCGTGAACGCAGTTGCAGTAGACCCACGCGAAGACCGGCGCCTCTGGCGCCGGGTGAACGATGTCCCGGTGCCTTGTGACGACTTCGAGCCGTCGCTGCTGAGCGGCGCCGACCTGCACGCCTGGTCGGGCCTGCGGCTCGGGGTCTACCGGGCCGTCTCGCACGAGGTGCGCCAGCACGTCACCACCGAACACGCCATCGTCGCCGCCATGCTGCGCGGGCGCAGCCGCACGCGCATGCGCAGCCGCGGCGAATCGGTCGACCTGTGCCCGGGCCCCGACCACGTCGGCCTGTTCGGCCCGCAGCTCGACCTCGACTACTCGTGCTGGGACGTGACGCCCGGCACCGAGCGCGTGATGGTGGAGGTCGACGGCGGCATGCTGCGCGAACTGTTCGACCTGCCGGTGCTGCTGCCGCAGCCGCGCCGCCTGCGGCAGGCCCTGACGCTGCGCGACCCGGAACTGGCGCGCCTGCTGCACGCGATGGCATCGGAGGCCCGCCACGGCAGCCCCCACGGCCGGTTGTTCGCCTCGTCGTTGTCGCTCGGCCTGGCCGCCTACCTGTGGACCCACCATGCCGAAGGCGGCAGCGCCCCGGGCCGGGAGCGCGGCGGGCTGACGCCGGCGCAGCGCGAGCGGGTGGTGGCGCTGATGCAGCAGCGGCTCGGCGAAGACCTCGACCTCGGCGATCTCGCCGCGGCCGCCGGCCTCAGCCGGTTCCACTTCCTGCGCCTGTTCAAGCGCAGTTTCGGCCAGACGCCGTACCGCCACCTGCTGGAGCAGCGCCTGGCCGCGGCCCGCACGATGCTGTGCGAGACGCCGCTGCCGGTGGCCGAGGTGGCCGCCGCCTGCGGTTTCTCGAGCCAGAGCCACCTCTCCACCGCGCTGCGGCGGCATTGCGGCGTCAGCCCGGCGGCGTTGCGGCGGCAGGAGGGCCGCAGCGGTGCCTGACCCGTTCGACCTGCAGCGTTTTGTCGACGCCCAGGCCGGCGTGGTCGACGAGGCGCTGGCCGAGCTGCGCCGCGGCCGCAAGACGTCGCACTGGATGTGGTTCATCTTCCCGCAACTGGCCGCGCTGGGCCGCAGCCCGATGGCCAAGCACTACGGGCTGCGCTCGCTCGACGAGGCGCGGGCCTATTGGGCCCATCCGCTGCTCGGGCCGCGGCTGCAGGCCTGCTGCGACACGCTGCTGGCGCTGCCGCAACTTGACGTGCACCATGTCTTCGGCACGCCCGACGACCTGAAGTTGCGCTCGTGCCTGACGCTGTTCGAGCGCGCCGCGCCCGAGGCGCCGGTGTTCGGGCTACTGCTCGACGCCGGCTGCGGCGGCCAGCGCGATCCGCTGACCCTGGTGGCGATCGGCGCGGCCGGGTGAGGGCCGCCGAGTACCATCGGCCTCCCTGCCGAGGAGGACCGCCATGTCGTACATGCTGCTGATCATCGAACCGAAGGGCCAGCGCGAAGCCCGCACCGCCGAAGAGGGCCGGGCGGCCTACGACGCCATGATCGGTTTTGCCGAGTCGCTGCGCGCGCAGGGCCTGCTGCTGGGGGCCAACGCGCTGAAGCACGAGTCCAAGGGCGCGCGGGTGCAGGTGCGCGAGGGCCGCACGCGGCTGCTCGACGGGCCGTTCAGCGAGGTCAAGGAAATGATCGGCGGCTACTACCTGCTCGACTGCCATTCGCTGCAGCAGGCCCAGGCCATCGCCGCCGAGTGCCCGGCGGCCCGCTGGGCCACCATCGAAGTGCGCGAGATCGGCACCTGCTACGAATAGCGCGCGGCCTGTCGATTCCGCCGGGGCCGGATCGTCGTGGGCATGACGACGAACCGATGCAGCCGAAAGGAGACCCGATGCGCTTCCTGATCCTGGAGAAGGCCACCGCGCGCAGCGAGGCCGGCGGGCTGCCCCCCGAACCGCCGCGCGCTGCGTTCCACGAGGCGCTGGCGCGTGCCGGCGTGCTGCTCGATGCGCAGTGCCTGCGGCCCAGCCGCGAGGGTTGGCGCATCGACTACGGTGACGGCCCGCCCCGGCGGGTCGACGGGCCGTTCCCCGATGCGGGTGAACTGCTCGCCGGCTACGCGCTGATCGACGTGCCCAGCGTCGAGGCCGCGCTGGAATGGAGCCGGCGCTTCCCGTCCGGCGTCGCGGGGCAGATCGAAGTGCGCCGCGTCGACGAGCCCGACAACCTTCCCACCCGATGAGCCATCCCCGTTGGAGTCTGCCATGCAACACCGCGACATCTTCGTGAACCTGGCCGTGAAGGACCTGCCGCGCTCGCGCGCCTTCTTCGAGGCGCTGGGCTACTCGTTCAATCCGCAGTTCAGCAACGACATGGGCGCCTGCCTGGTGCTCGGCGCCAACCTCTACGCGATGCTGCTCACCGAGCCGTTCTTCCAGGGCTTCACGAAAAAGCCGGTGGCCGACGCGAAGGCGGTCACCGAGGTGCTGGTGTGTGTTTCCTGCGAGAGCCGCGAGCAGGTCGACGAGCTGGTGCGCCGGGCGCTGGCCGCCGGCGGCAAGGCGCCCAACCCGGTGCAGGACCACGGCTTCATGTACGGCCACGGTTTCGAGGACCTCGACGGCCACCAGTGGGAGCTGAGCTACCTGGACATGAGCCAGTTCCCCGCGCAGTCGTGAGCCGATGAGCCACGACGCCCACCGTGCCACCCACCAGGCCATCGAGGCCGTCTGGCGCATCGAATGTGCCCGCATCGTGGCCACCGTCACGCGCCTGACGCGCGACCTCGGCCTGGCCGAGGAGTGCGCGCAGGAAGCCCTGGTGTCGGCCCTCGAGCACTGGCCGCGCGGCGGCGTGCCGGACAACCCGGCTGCCTGGCTGACCACCGCGGCCAAGCGCAAGGCGCTCGACCAGCTGCGCCACCACCAGCTCGCGGCGCGCAAGCACGAGGAGATCGGCCATGACCTCGAGGCGCAGGAGGCGCTGATCGTGCCGGACTTCGTCGACGCGATCGACGCGGCGCGGCAGGACAGCGTCGGCGACGACCTGCTGCGGCTGATCTTCATCGCCTGCCATCCCGTGCTCTCCACCGACGCCCGGGTGGCGCTGACGCTGCGGCTGCTCGGTGGCCTGTCCACCGACGAGATCGCCCGGGCCTTCCTGGTGCCCGAGCCGACCATCGCACAGCGCATCGTGCGGGCCAAGAAGACGCTGGCGGCCGCGCAGGTGCCGTTCGAGTTGCCGGCGCGCGAGGCGCTGGCCGAGCGGCTGGCCTCGGTGCTCGAGGTGGTGTACCTGGTCTTCAACGAAGGCTACGCCGCCACGCAGGGCGACGACTGGATGCGCCCGGCGCTGTGCGACGAAGCCCTGCGGCTGGCGCGGGTGCTGACCGGGTTGGCGGGTGAGGAGCCGGAGGTGCAGGGCCTGGCGGCGCTGCTGGAGCTGCAGGCCTCGCGCAGCGCCGCGCGGCTGGATGCGCAGGGCCGTCCGGTGCTGCTGCCGGACCAGGACCGGCGCCGCTGGGACCGCTTGCTGATCCGCCGTGGCCTGGCTGCGCTGGAACGCTGCCGCGTGCTCTGCGTGCAGCGCGGCGAGCCGCTCGGCCCGTATGCCCTGCAGGCCGCGATCGCCGCCTGCCATGCCCAGGCGCTGCGCGCCGAGGACACCGACTGGCCCTCGATCGTGGCGCTGTACGACGCGATGCTGCAGGCCGCACCCTCGCCGGTGGTGGCGCTGAACCGCGCGGTGGCGGTGTCGATGGCCTTCGGGCCGGCCGAGGCGCTGCCGCTGGTCGAACGCCTGGGCGACGATCCGAAGCTGAAGGGCTACCACTGGCTGCCCAGCGTGCGCGCCGACCTGCTGGCCCGGCTGGGCCGGGTCGACGAGGCGCATGCCGCGCTGCTGGAGGCGGCCGCGCTGGCCCGCAATGGCGCCGAGCGGCTGCTGCTGCTGGAACGCGCCGCGGCGCTCAAACCGACCCACTGACCGCGCCGGCGGGGCCGGCGAAGCGCCGAGCTGGACGGCGCCCTGCCGCTGTTCCGGCGATCGCCTGCCGCACAAGCCGCCTACAGTGCGGCATTGAAAGGCAGTCACTCGTATGGTCCCGCGTTCGTTCTGGATGTCGCTGGTGGGCGCGTTGGCGCTGGGTTCCGCCCAGGCCGCGCCGGACGGCAAGCTGCTGCTCACCGGCGGCGTGTCGAGCATCGACGGCGCGGCCGGCGGGGGGCTGACCCCGTGGGCGGTGACCGGTTCCTATGCGCAGGGCGATGCGATCGGCCTGACGGCATTCGCGAGCGGTCTGCGCACCCCGGACTACCGCCTCGCGGTGGCCGGCGTGGCCGCAGCATGGGGCGAGCGCGTGGAGGTGTCGCTCGCCCGCCAGCAGTTCGACACCGGCCGCACCGGCACGGCGCTCGGCCTGCCGGGCCTGCGCCTCAAACTGGACATCGCCGGCGTCAAGGTGCGCCTGGCCGGCGACGCGGTGCTCGACAGCGACCGCTGGATGCCGCAACTGGCCGTGGGCGTCGAACGCAAGGCGCTCGATGCGGGTGGGCTGGCCGGCACGCTCGACGCGCTCGGCGCACGCCGCGACGACACCGAACCGTACCTGAGCGCCACCAAGCTGCTGCTCGAACAGGGCGTGCTGCTCAACGGCACGCTGCGCTGGAGCCGCGCCAACCAGAACGGCCTGCTCGGCTTCGGCGGCAGCGCGCACCCGGCGCGCCGGCTGCTGCCCGAGGTGTCGGTGGCCTGGCTGCTGCGGCGCGACCTGGCCGTCGGTGCCGAGTGGCGGGCGATGCCCGATGCCCTGAACCCTTCGGCACTGGGCGACGGCCTGCGCGCGGACGACTGGCGCGACCTGTTCGTCGCCTGGGCGCCGAACAAACATCTCTCGGTGACGGCCGCCTGGGTCGACCTCGGCCGCGTCGTGCCCGCCGTCGTGCCGAAGGCGCAGCGTGGCGCGTACCTGTCGGTCCAGCTGGCCCATTGAACGAGGAGAGGCCCATGTCGTTTCACCGCCGGCTCCTGCTCGCGGCGCTGCTGGCGCCAGCGGCTGCGGCCTTTGCCCAGGCCGACCTCCCCTCGCCGGCGGCCGCCGCCTCGGCCCCGTTCGTGCTGCCCGACCTGACCGACACCTACGTGCCGCCGCGGCCGCCCGACGACACGCTGTACCGCGCGCTCGGTGCCGCGCCGGGCCTGGAGCGCCTGGCACGCGACTTCCTCGACCGGCTGCTCGCCGACCCGCGCACCGGCCCCTTCTTCAGCCAGGCCGATCCGGACCAGTTCCGCCGCGAGATCGCGCTGGAGTTCTGCACGGTCTCCGGCGGCCCTTGCCACCGCAAGCGCAACGTGCGCCGGCTGCACAGCGCGATGGACATCGACAAGTCGCACTTCAACGCGGTGGTCGAACTGCTGCAGCAGTCGCTCGACGCCTCCGGCGTGCCGTTCGCGGCGCAGAACCGCCTCCTGGCGGTGCTGGCGCCGATGCACCGCGACATCATCACGCTGCCCTGAGCCGCACGGCACGGAGGCGCAACGGGCTGCTCAGTACGGCGTGCCGTCCTTGTGCGTGAAGACCCAGCCGTCGTCCACGCGGGTGGCCTGCAGGTCGTCGAACGGGTAGAGCCCCTCGTCGCCCGCGGTGCGGTCGCCGATCTCCAGGTAGACCACCGGCGTGTCGGTGTCGTTGCGCAGCTGGTGCGCGCGGCCGCTGCCGGCACGGAAGCCGGCGCACATGCCCGGCTCGAGGCGCTGCGGCACGCCGTCGAGCACCAGCGTCGGGCAGCCTTCCAGCACGTAGATGAACTCGTCCTGCCGCGTGTGCGCATGGGCCACCGACGACAGCGCGCCGGGCGCCAGCACGGTGCGGTTGACGCCGAAGTTCTGCAGGCCGAACAGGTCGCCGAGCGGCTGCTTGGTGCGCCCGGCCATGCGCGCGGCGAACGGCTCCGGGTAGTTGGAGGGCTTCGTGCGGCGGGGCGCTTCCTCGGCCTTCACGGCAGCGGTCGAGGGATGTTGGGGTTTGGCGGCATCCATGGCCGCACGATAGCGTGAACGCGGCGCTCAGCGCTGGCGCAGGCGCGCGCGCAGCGCCTCGATTTCTTCCAGCAGGTCGCTCACCAGCGCCGACAACTCGGGCACCGCGTCGAAGTCACGTTCGACGCGGCGCATCTGCCGCACCCGGCGCAGCGTGACGGCATCGAAGCGCCACTGGGTGTGCGCTTCGCCGCGCGCGGCGCGCAGCAGGCCGGCCTCGAGGCGCTCGACCACCCAGGCCGGGGTCACCGCGGTGGCGCGGCAGAGCGTGTCGAGGTCGAACAGGCCGTCGTCGAGCGGCACCTGCAGGACCGGGCGGGGAGGGCGGGAGGAAGGGGTGTTCATCGCGGCGGTTCCTGTGCGCCGGCTCAGCCGGCGCGGGCCTGCTGGCGGGCGTCGAAGTCGGGGAGATCGCGGGCCATCTGTTCGTAGGCGGCGCGGGCGCGCGGGTCCATCGCGCTGGGCAGCAGCACGCGCACGACCAGGTCGAGGTCGCCGGGCGTCGCGCCGGGCAGCCCCTTGCCGCGCACGGTGAGCTGCTGGCCGCCCTGGGCGCCCGCGGGCACGCGCACCTGCAGCATGCTGCCGTCGGGCAGCTGCACCGGCACCACCGCACCGAGGGCGGCTTCCCAGGGCGCCACCGGCAGCTCGGCGACAAGCCGGTCGCCGACCACCTCGAAGCCGGGCTGTGCGCGCAGGTGGACCTCCAGGAACAGGTCGCCCGCGGGCGCGCCGCCCCAGCCGGGCGCGCCCTGGCCGGCCAGTCGGATCAACTGGCCCGGCCGCACACCGGCGGGGATCTTCACGTCCAGCGTGCGTTCCTGCAGCACCACCTGGCCCTGCGCATCGAATTGCGGACTGCGCAGGGTGATCTGCCGGGTGGCACCTCGCCAGGCATCCGCGAGGTCCAGCACGATCTTCGCGTGGTGGTCCTCGCCGCGCCCCTGCGCACCCGCCGCGCCGGCGCTGCGCGCGCTGCTGCCCATGCGGCCGAAGAGCTCGGAGAAGAAGTCGCTGAAGGCCTCTTCGTCCAGGCCGCCCGTGGGCGCGCCGCGGCCGCTGAACTCGAAGCCGGCATCCCAGTCCGGCGGCGGGGTGAACGACTCGCCGGCCCGGTGGCCTTGGCCCATGGCGTCATAGGCGGCGCGTTTTTCGGGATCGGAGAGCACCGCATGGGCCTCGTTCACCTCGCTCATGCGCGCGGCCGCATCCGGCTCCTTGCTGACGTCCGGGTGGTACTTGCGGGCGAGGCGGCGGAACGCCTTCTTGATCTCGTCGGCGCTCGCGTCGCGGGCCACGCCCAGCGTCTGGTAGTAGTCGCGGTAGTCCAACTCGCTGACCTCCTGCATGCCGAGATGGGAGCGGAAAGACCGGGTTCAAGCCCCTCTTGAAGCCGCCGCCGTCGACCCTAGCTTCGGTGGGCAGGGACGCCGCAAAGCGCGTTCCGAACGGACCCCCTTCCCTTTGTCTGGAGGAAAACACCATGATGTACCGAAGCCTGTTCCCCCGCGACGTCTTTGCCGACCTGGACCGCCTGCAGCACGAGATGGCCGGCCTGTTCGAGGCCTCGCCGAGCATCCGCGGCCTGGGCCGCGGCGGTTATCCGGCGGTCAATGTCGGTGGCACGCAGACCTCGGTGGAGGTCTACGTGTTCGCACCGGGCGTCGAGCCGGCGGCGATCGACGTGAACCTCGACCGCGGCGTGCTGACGATCTCCGGCGAGCGCAAGAACGCGCTGCCGCCGAGCGACGAGAAGACCGCGCTGCACACCAATGAGCGCTTCACCGGCCGCTTCCGCCGCGTGATCAGCCTGCCGGACGACATCGACCCGTCGGCCGTCTCCGCGAACTACCGCGACGGCGTGCTGCACGTCAGCGTCAAGCGCCGTGAATCGGCGCAGCCGCGCCGCATCGAAGTGCAGTGATGCGATCTGATCCGCCATCCGAAACTTCCAGGAGCACCGCCATGAACGAAGTGACTGCCACCAAGGACAACGTCCAGACCCCGAATCGCCAGGAGCGCCAGGAGCGCGCGCTGCTGCCCCCCGTCGACGTGGTGGAGGACAGCACCGGCATCACGCTGTACGCCGACCTGCCCGGGGTGCCGCGCGACCAGTTGCACCTGCGCGTGGAGGGCGACCAGCTCGCCATCGAGGCCGATCTGCGCCTGCCGGTGCCGGAGCAGATGACCGCAGGCCATGCGGAGGTGACGTTGTCGCGTTACCGTCGCACTTTCACGCTCAGCAAGGAGCTGGACGCCGACCAGGTGACCGCCGAGCTGGCGCAGGGCGTGCTGCGGGTGCGCGTGCCGAAGGCGGCCCATGCCCAGCCGCGCAAGATCCAGGTCCAGGTGGCCTGAAGTCAACCAAGGAGTGCCGCGATGAAGTTCGACGACCTGCGAGAAGACCTGCGCCAGAGCTTCGGCTCGCTGTGGGGCACGATGTCCGAAGGCTGGGACCGACTGCGGCACACCGCGGCGGGCGCGTTGACCCGTTTCCGCCCCGGCGACAAGACCGCGCTGCCGCTGCGCGACGAGGTGGACGACGTGCTGTACCTGCCGAACCACCATTGGGCGATGCTCGGCGGCGACGTGTTCGAGGACGACCAACGGGTGGTCGTGCGCCTCGAGGTGCCGGGCCTCGAGAAGGACGACATCGACGTGCAGGTGCACGACGGCCAGTTGCAGGTCCGCGGCGAGAAGCGCTTCGAGCGCGAGAGCACCGAAGGCCGCTGGCGCGTGCTGCAGTGCGCCTACGGCAGCTTCCAGCGCAACGTGGTGCTGCCCACGCCGGTGAAGGGCGACGAGGCCGTGGCCGCCTACCGCAACGGTGTGCTGAAGGTGACGCTGCCCAAGGCCGAGGCGGCGAAGCCGCGGAAGGTGGACGTGCAGGTGTCGTGAAGACGCTGCTGATCGTCTGGCACAGCCAGACCGGCGGCACGCGCCAGATGGCCGCCGCCACGGCCGAAGGCGCGCGCGCCGCCGGGGGCGTGCGGGTCGTGTCCCGGCATGCGTCGGCCGCCGGCGCCGACGACCTGCTCGCCGCCGACGGCCTGGTCTTCGCCACCCCCGAGAACCTGGCGGCGATCAGCGGTGCGTTGAAGGACTTCTTCGACCGCACCTACTACGCCGCGCTCGACCGGCTCGACGGCCGCCCGTACGCGCTGCTGGTCTGTGCCGGCAGCGACGGCGCGAACGCGGTGCGGCAGCTCGAGCGCATCGCCACCGGCTGGCGCCTGAAGGCGATCGCCGAGCCGGTACTCGTTTGCACGGGCGCCCAGACGCCCGAGCAGATCCTCGCGCCCAAGCAGCTCGCACCGGCCGCGCTGGCCCGCTGTCGCGACCTTGGCGAAGCCTTCGCCACCGGCCTGGCGCTCGGGGTGTTCTGATCCGGCGCAGGCTTGCCTGCACAATGTCCGGATGACCGATGACGACCGGCTCTTGCAGGGGTGGGCGCTGCTGCTCGGCTTCGCGATCCTGATCGCCTACGAGGGCTGGGTCACGTGGCTGGGCCGCAGGCAGCCGCAACGCGTGGCGCGGCGCGCCCACGCGCGCCTGCGGGCGGCCTGGGTGCGCGTGCTGAGCGACCAGCCGGGCTTCGAGATCGTCGCGGTGCAGACGCTGCGCAACTCGCTGATGTCGGCGACCATCACCGCGTCCACCGCGGCGCTGTGCATGATGGGCGTCGTGACGCTGTCCGGCAGCCGGCTGCTTGGCGGCCTGGCGGTCTTCCACGGCAGCCGGCCCGCAGCGGCCGAATGGCTCGACCTGGCGCTGCTGATCGTGCTGTTCGCCTCGTTCGTCTGCTCGGCGTTTTCGATGCGGTACTACAACCACGCCGGTTTCGTCGTCTCGATGCCGGCCGGCAGCGCGGTGCGGCTGCAACACGAGGCGTTGGCGGTGCGCTATGTCGAGCAGGCCGGCGTGCTCTATGGCTGGGGGCTGCGCTGCTTCCTGCTGGCCGCGCCGCTGCTGGCGGGCATCGTCGCGCCGCTGCTGATGCCGGCGGCCAGCGGCGGACTGGTGCTGGTGCTGTGGTCGTTCGACCGGCCGGCACCGCCGGAGGCGGATGCGTAGACTGCGCGCCCCATGAAACCCTTCGACATCACGATCTACCACAACCCCCGCTGCAGCAACTCGCGCGGCGCGCTGGCCTTGATCCAGGACGCGGGCTTCACGCCGGTGGTCATCGACTACCTGCAGGCGCCGCCCTCGCACGAGCGGCTGGTGGCGCTGCTGCGCGAGGCCGGGTTGACCGCGGCCGAGCTGGTGCGCTCGAAGGAGCCGGTGTTCGCCGAATTGGGCCTGGACAGCGCCGACGAGGCGCGGCTGATCGACGCAATGCTGGCGCACCCGGTGCTGATCAACCGGCCGCTGGTCGTGACACCGCTCGGCACGCGCCTGTGCAGGCCGCCCGAGCGGGTGAAGGAGATCCTGCCGGCCGCGTGACCGGCCAGGCGGCCTCAGGTGGCCGCGTTGGCGCGCGCCAGGCGCATCGGCCGCGGACGGCTGGGGAACGAGTGCCGCACGATGCGCCAGACCACCTGGGCGAACTGCTTGGGCAGCGAGCCGGTGTTGTAGTGCACGCCGTAGCGGCGGCAGATGTCGCGCACCACCGGGGCCATTTCGGCGTAGCGGTTGGCCGGCACGTCCGGGAACAGGTGGTGTTCGATCTGGTGGCTGAGGTTGCCGGACAGGAAGTCGAGCACGAAGCCGCCCGACAGGTTCGACGAGCCGCGGATCTGGCGCACGTACCACTGCGCGCGGGTCTCGCTCTTCACCGTGCTCTTCGGGTACGTGATCACGTCGGTGGTGAAGTGGCCGCAGAAGATGATGGTGTACGTCCAGACGTTGCGCAGGCCGTTGGCCACCAGGTTGCCGGTGAACACGGTCAGGAAGCCAGGGCCGGCCAGCAGCGGGAAGACGATGTAGTCCTTGATCAGCTGGCGGCGCATCTTGCGGCCCACCGGGATCAGCTCGTTCTTCATCTCGCGCATCTTGCGGCGGCCCTTGAGCAGGCGGCCCAGGCGCAGGTCCTGGATGGCGACGCCCCACTGGAACAGCAGCGCGAAGATCACCGCGTAGAGCGGCTGGAAGAGGGCGGCCGGGTACCACTTCTGCTCGGGGAACAGGCGCAGCACGCCGTAGCCCATGTCGTCGTCGAGCCCGTGGATGTTGGTGTACGTGTGGTGCTTGAAGTTGTGGGTCTTGCGCCAGTTGGCACTGGTGCCGGCGATGTCCCACTCGAACTTCGCGCCGTTCAGGTGCGGGTCGCCCATCCAGTCGTACTGGCCGTGGATGACGTTGTGGCCCAGCTCCATGTTGTCGATGATCTTCGACAGGCCGAGCGTCAGCGCGCCTGCCAGCCAGCAGGCCACCAGCCACGGCGTGGGCAGGAACGCGCCGCCCATCAGCAGCGCGCGGCCGAGCAGCTCGGTGTAGCGCACCGCCTTGGCGACGTTGCGGATGTAGCGCGCATCGCGCTCGCCCAGCGTGGCGACGGTGCGCTCGCGCAGGGCCTCGATTTCGGCGCCCAGGCGTTCGAGGTCTTCGGTGCCGAGGGGGCGGTCCAGGGTCTTGGTGCGGCTCATGCGGGTGGGAAGGTTCAGAGATCCAGGGTCAGGTCGGTGCGCGGGCGGCTCACGCACAGGCGCAGCGCCGTTTCGTTCTCGGTGTCGAGGTCGCCGGTGTCCATCGACTGGGCGACGCCGTCATGCTTGGTGCACACGCAGGTGCGGCAGATGCCCATCCGGCAGCCGGTGGGGATGCTCAGGCCCTGCGCTTCCAGCGCGGGCAGCAGCGCCTGCCGGTCGTCCACCGTGACGGTGCGGCCGGAGCGGCGCAGCGTGATCTGCACGGCCTTGGTCGGCGCCGCGGCGCCGTCGTCCAGCACCACCGGCGAAAAGGCTTCGCCGAGGAACGACTTGGCGTACGGTGCCAGCAACGTGCGGGCGGTGGCGACAAAACTGCCGGGGCCGCAGGCGCGCACTTCGGCATCGCCGAGGGTCTCGGGGCGGCCCAGCACGGCTGCCAGGGTCTCGGCGCCGATGCGGCGGCTCGGGTCTTCGGTGGGCTCGCGCGTCAGCACCGCTTCGAAACGGAAGCGCGGGTGCTGCTTCGCGATCGCCTCCAGCGCCGCGACGGCGGCCAGCTCGGCGCGGGTGCGGGCCCAGACCACCAGCGTCAGGTCCACCGGCATGCCTTGCGCGGCCAGTGCGCGGGTCATCGACAGGAACGGCGTGATGCCGCTGCCGGCGGCCAGGAACACCCAGCGGCATTGGGGCTGCGCCGGCAGCGTCATCTCGCCGAACGCCTCGCCGAGCGCCAGCACATCGCCCACCCTCGCGTGGCGCACCAGGTGGGTGGACAGCCGGCCGCCCTCGACCTGCTTGACGGTGATGGCGATGCGGCCGTCGGCGCGCGGGGCGTCCGACAGGCTGTAGCTGCGGGTGATGCGGCGGCCGTCGACCTCGGCCGACACGTTGACGTGCTGGCCGGGCTGGAAGCCGCGCCAGTGGCGGTTGGGCTTCAGCACCAGCGTGACGGTGCCGCGGGCTTCTTCACGGCGTTCGACGACCCGGGCGAGCGTGCGCGACCACGACCAGGTGGCGTTCACATGCCCGGCCCAGAAGTCGAACACGGCCGCGTCGACGAACGGCAGCGCCCAGCGCCCCCACCAGGGGGTCGGATGCGTCAGCAAGGAGGAGGAAGACACGATGGCAGGGGTGGGTGGAACCAACAACAGATGGAAGTATACGGGCGTCTATACAGTTGTATAAAAATTTCTCCGCCTATGATGCGTGCGTTTTGCGGCAAATCGATGAACCACACGATCGCTCCCACGCTTGCGCACACTGACGCGGTCGCTCCCGCACCGGCGCCCGGCCGCAAGGCCACGATCTCGCGGGAGGACATCATCGAGGCCGCCGTGAAGCTGGTGGGGCCGCACCGCAGCGTGTCGACCCTGAGCCTGCGCGAGATCGCCCGCGAGGCCGGCATCGCGCCGAACAGCTTCTATCGGCACTTCCGCGACGTCGACGAACTCGCGGTCACGCTGATCGAACGCGCCGGTGAATCGCTGCGGCGCATCATCGGCGACGCCCGGGCGCGGGCCCACACGGAGCGCAGCGTGGTGCGCGGCTCCGTGCAGGCGTTCATGGGCCAGCTGCGCGCCAACGACCGCCACCTGCACCTGCTGCTGCGCGAGGGCACGGTGGGTTCCGACGCGTTCAAGCAGGCGGTGGACCGGCAGCTGAACTTCTTCGAGGAAGAGCTGCGGCTCGACCTGATCCGCTTCGCCGAGGCCAACCGCACCGGCCTCTACGAACCCGCGCTAACCGCCAAGGCGATCACCAGGCTGGTCTTCACGATGGGCGCCACGGCCATGGACCTGCCGCCCGAGCGCCTGGACGCGTTCACCGAGCAGCTGGTGATGATGGTGCGCATGATCATGACCGGCACGCAGACCCTCGCGGCCAACCCGTCGGCCCGGCGCTGAGCGGCCGGCGCGATCCGCTGCGCCGGTTCAGCCGTCGGCGGCGGCCAGGCCGTTGTCGAAGTGGGCGCGCATCAGCCGCGCCGCGGCCGGTGCGTCACGCGCCTCCAGGGCCGCCATCAGCGCCCGGTGCTCGCCGAGCGACTCGTCGAGCCGCCCTTGCGCGAACAGCGAATGGTGGCGGTTCAGCTTCATCACCTTGCGCAGGTCGATGACGATCTGCTCGCGCCAGCGGTTGCGGCCGATCGACAGCAGCCTCAGGTGGAACGCCTCGTTGGTGGCGAAGAACCGTTCGCGTTGCCGCACCTCGCGCTCCAGGCGGTCGTGCAGTTCGCGCAGCGTGCGCAGCTCCTCGTCGGTGGCGGCGCGCGCGACGTCGGCGGCCGCATCGCTCTCCAGCAGCGAGAGGAGGTGGTACACCTGCTGCACGTCGTCGCGCGACATCTCGGTGACGTAGGCGCCGCGGCGCACCTTCATCGTCACCAGCCCTTCGACGGCGAGCACCTTCAGCGCCTCGCGCAGCGGCGTGCGGCTGATGCCGTACTCCAACGCCAGGCGCTGCTCGTCGATCCAGCTGCCGGGTTCCAGCTCGCGGTGGTAGATCTGCTGACGCAGGCGCTCGGCCACGTCCTCGTAGAGGGCGCGGCGGGGCGCGATGGCCGGAATCTCGGGCGGGGCGGCGGACACGGGGGGCAAGCGAAGGTCACTGGAAGGGCAAGGCGCGCACTGTAGCAACGAACCGTCGCTGCAGGCGAACCGGCAATTCATAATTATGAATGATGTAAACTGTGGGAATACGCGAAACCGGAGAACCCCGCATGTCCCAGCCGCCCCAGTTCCGTCCCGCCACGCTGGCGCAATGGATCCAGGCTGCCGCCAAGTCCGCGCCCGGTGGAGCGGTCGACGCGCTGAACTGGACGACGCCGGAGGGGTTGACCGTCAAGCCGCTGTACACCGCGGCCGACCTGGAAGGTCTGGCGCACACCGACACGCTGCCCGGGTTCGAACCCTTCATCCGCGGTCCGCAGGCGACGATGTACGCCGTGCGGCCCTGGACCATCCGCCAGTACGCCGGCTTCTCCACCGCCGAGGCCTCCAACGCGTTCTACCGCAAGGCGCTGGCCGCCGGGGCGCAGGGCGTCTCGGTCGCCTTCGACCTGGCCACCCACCGCGGCTACGACAGCGACCACCCGCGCGTGCCGGGCGATGTCGGCAAGGCCGGCGTCGCGGTCGATTCGGTGGAGGACATGAAGATCCTGTTCGACGGCATCCCGCTCGACCAGGTGTCGGTGTCGATGACGATGAACGGCGCCGTGCTGCCGGTGCTGGCGGGCTACGTGGTGGCGGCCGAAGAGCAGGGCGTGCCGCAGGACCAGCTGTCGGGGACCATCCAGAACGACATCCTCAAGGAGTTCATGGTCCGCAACACGTACATCTACCCGCCCGCACCGAGCATGCGGATCGTCGGCGACATCATCGAGTACACGGCGCGGCAGATGCCGAAGTTCAACTCCATCTCGATCAGCGGCTACCACATGCAGGAGGCCGGCGCGAACCAGGCGCTGGAGCTGGCCTTCACGCTGGCCGATGGCAAGGAGTACGTGAAGACCGCGCTCGCCAAGGGGCTGGACGTCGACGCGTTCGCAGGCCGGCTGTCGTTCTTCTGGGCGATCGGGATGAACTTCTATCTCGAGATCGCGAAGATGCGCGCGGCCCGGCTGCTGTGGTGCCGCATCATGAAGGACTTCGGCGCCAAGAATCCGAAGAGCCTGATGCTGCGCACGCACTGCCAGACCTCCGGCTGGAGTCTCACCGAGCAGGACCCGTACAACAACGTGGTGCGCACCACCATCGAGGCGATGGCCGCGGTGTTCGGCGGCACCCAGAGCCTGCACACCAATGCGCTCGACGAGGCCATCGCGCTGCCCACCGAGTTCAGCGCCCGCATTGCGCGCAACACGCAGCTGATCGTGCAGGAAGAGACGCACATCACCAGCGTCGTCGACCCGTGGGCCGGCTCGTACATGATGGAGTCGCTGACGCAGCAGATGGCCGACAAGGCCTGGGCGATCATCGAGGAGGTCGAGGCGATGGGCGGCATGACCCGCGCGGTCGACAGCGGCTGGGCCAAGCTGAAGATCGAGGCCAGCGCGGCTGAGAAGCAGGCCCGCATCGACAGCGGCCAGGACGTGATCGTCGGCGTCAACAAGTACAAGCCGCCGAAGGAGGCGCCGATCGACATCCTCGACGTCGACAACGTCAAGGTGCGCGAGGCGCAGGTGGCGCGGCTGCAGCAGCTGCGCGCCACCCGCGACACCGCCAAGGTGCAGGCTGCGCTGGCCGCGCTCACCGAGGCGGCGCGTTCGGGCGAGGGCAACCTGCTGGCCCTGTCGATCGAAGCGGTGCGCCTGCGTGCTACCGTCGGCGAGGTGAGCGACGCGCTGGAGCAGGTCTTCGGCCGTCACCGTGCAGACATCCAGAAGGTGACCGGTGTGTACGCTGCCGCCTATGACTCCGCTGCCGGCTGGGAACAGCTCCAGGGCGAGATCGCTGCCTTTGCCGAGCAGCAGGGGCGCCGTCCCCGGGTGATGATCGCCAAGCTCGGCCAGGACGGCCACGACCGCGGCGCCAAGGTGGTGGCCACCGCGTTCGCCGACCTCGGCTTCGACGTCGACATCGGCCCGTTGTTCCAGACCCCGGAAGAATGTGCCCGCCAGGCGATCGAGAACGACGTGCATGCAGTGGGCATCTCGACGCTCGCCGCCGGCCACAAGACGCTGGTGCCGGCCATCATCGACGAACTGCGCCGGCAGGGCGCGGACGACATCATCGTCTTCGTCGGCGGCGTGGTGCCGCAGCAGGACCACGGCTTCCTCTACGACGCCGGCGTGAAGGGCATCTACGGCCCGGGCACGCCGATTCCCGCCAGCGCGAAGGACGTGCTCGAACACATTCGCGCGCAGGTGCAGCGGGCCTGACCTGACGGACGAGAATCCGGCGATGTCCGATCTTCCGAACCGTCTCCCCCCCGTGGTCGAGCTCAAGCCCGCCGACGAGGCCGATTTCGAATCGCTGCTGTCGCTGCGGCTGGCCGCGATGCGCGAAAGCCTCGAGCGCGTGGGCCGCTTCGACCCGCAGCGCGCGCGCGAGCGGCTCAGCCGCGGCTTCAACCCGGTGCACACCCGCCACATCCTGGTCGACGGCCAGCTGGTGGGCTTCGTCGTCGTGATCCCGCGCGAGCGCGACTGGCTGCTCGACCACCTCTACATCCACCCGAGCGCGCAGGGCCAGGGCGTGGGCAGCCAGGTGCTGCAGCGGGTGTTGAAGGAGGCCGATGCACGCCACCTGCCGATCTCGCTGACGGCGCTCAAGCACAGCGAGGCCAACCGCCTGTACCTGCGCCATGGCTTCGTGCTCGAGGCCGAAGGCGAGTGGGACCTGTACTACCGCCGCCCCGCGCAGGGCACTCCGGGTCCGCATGGCTGAGGAGCGTCTCGCGGCGGACCTGGCGGCGCTGTTGCACGGTGACGGACCGCGGCAGCGGCGCGCCATCGCCAAGGCGATCACCTTGCTGGAATCGACGCGCGCCGACCACCGCGAACAGGCCGAACGCCTGCTCGACGCGCTGATGCCGCACACCGGCCGGGCGCTGCGGCTGGGCATCTCCGGCGTGCCGGGGGTGGGCAAGTCGACCTTCATCGAGGCGCTCGGGCTGTTCCTGATCGAGCGCGGCCACCGCGTCGCGGTGCTGGCGGTGGACCCGTCGTCCAGCCTCTCCGGTGGCTCGATCCTCGGCGACAAGACCCGCATGGAGCGGCTCTCGGCCGACCTGCGCGCGTTCATCCGGCCGAGCCCTTCGGCCGGTACGCTCGGCGGCGTGGCCGAGAAGACCCGCGAGGCGATGCTGGTGCTCGAGGCCGCCGGCCACGACGTCGTGATCGTCGAGACCGTCGGCGTCGGCCAGAGCGAGACCGCGGTGGCCGGCATGACCGACCTGTTCGTGCTGCTGCAGCTGCCCAACGCCGGTGACGAACTGCAGGCCATCAAGCGCGGCGTGATGGAGCTGGCCGACCTGGTCTGCATCAACAAGGCCGACCTCGACCCGGCTGCCGCGACCCGTGCGCAGGCGCAGATCGTCTCGTCGCTGCGGCTCTTCGGCCCGCACGGGCATCCCGCGCACGGCGAAGCAGCGCCGTGGCAGCCGCAGGTGCTGCCATTGAGCGCGCTGAAGGGCGATGGCGTGTTGGCGTTCTGGGAGGTGGTGCTGCGCCACCGCCAGCAGCAGGAGCGCAGCGGCGCCTTCGCGCGGCGCCGCGAGGGACAGACGCAGGCCTGGCTGTGGGAGCGCATCGATGCCGGCCTCAAGACCCGCTTTCGCAGCCACCCGCGCGTGCGCGCCGCGCTGCCGGCGCTGGCGGACGACGTGCGCGCCGGGCGGCTTGCAGCGTCCGTCGCGGCACGCCGGCTGCTCGACCTGATGGACCGTCCCTGACCCCGTATTTCCCGTTGGAGGAGCCACGAGACCATGCATGACATCAACGAACTGCTCGAGAGGAAACGCGCGCAGGCGCTGCTGGGCGGCGGCCAGAAGCGCATCGACGCACAGCATGCCAAGGGCAAGCTCACCGCCCGCGAGCGGCTCGAACTGCTGTTCGACGACAACACGTTCGAGGAGTGGGACATGTTCGTCGAGCACCGCTGCGTCGACTTCGGCATGGCCGACCAGAAGGTGCCCGGCGACGGCGTCGTGATCGGCTACGGCATGATCAGCGGCCGCCTCGCGTTCGCCTACAGCCAGGACTTCACCGTCTTCGGCGGCGCGCTGTCGGAGGCGCATGCCGAGAAGATCTGCAAGCTGATGGACCAGGCGATGAAGGTCGGTGCGCCGGTCATCGGGCTCAACGACTCGGGCGGTGCGCGCATCCAGGAAGGCGTGGCCTCCCTGGGTGGCTATGCCGACGTGTTCCAGCGCAACATGCTGGCCTCGGGCGTGATCCCGCAGATCAGCTTGATCATGGGGCCGTGCGCCGGCGGCGCGGTGTATTCGCCCGCCATCACCGACTTCATCTTCATGGTGAAGGACACCTCGTACATGTTCGTCACCGGCCCCGACGTGGTGAAGACCGTGACGCACGAGGAGGTGAGCGCCGAGGAGCTGGGCGGCGCCGGCACGCACACCTCGAAGAGCGGCGTGGCCGACCTGGCGTTCGACAACGACGTCGAGGCCATCCAGATGCTGCGGCGCTTCTTCAGCTACCTGCCGCTGAACAACCGCGAGAAGCCGCCGGTGCGCAAGAGCGGCGATGCGGCCGACCGGCTCGATGCGTCGCTGGACACGCTGGTGCCGGACAACCCGAACAAGCCCTACGACATGAAGGAGCTGATCGCCAAGACGGTGGACGACGGCGACTTCTTCGAGCTGCAGCCCGACTATGCGGCCAACATCGTCGTCGGCTTCGCGCGCATGGACGGCCAGACGGTGGGCATCGTCGCCAACCAGCCGCTGGTGCTGGCCGGCTGCCTCGACATCAAGTCCTCGATCAAGGCGGCGCGCTTCGTGCGCTTCTGCGATGCGTTCAACATCCCGGTGATCACCTTCGTCGACGTGCCCGGCTTCATGCCCGGCACCTCGCAGGAGTACGGCGGCATCATCAAGCACGGCGCGAAGCTGCTCTACGCCTATGCCGAGTGCACCGTGCCGAAGGTCACCGTGATCACCCGCAAGGCCTACGGCGGCGCCTACGACGTGATGGCCTCGAAGCACCTGCGCGGCGACGTCAACTTCGCCTGGCCGAATGCCGAGATCGCGGTGATGGGTGCCAAGGGCGCGGTGGAGATCATCTTCCGCGAGGACAAGGGCGACCCGGCCAAGCTGGCGGCCCGCGAGGCCGAATACAAGGCCCGCTTCGCCAACCCGTTCATCGCCGGCGCGCGCGGTTTCATCGACGACGTGATCCAGCCGCACGAAACGCGCAAGCGCATCTGCCGGTCGCTGGTGATGCTGCGCGACAAGAAACTGGACAACCCGTGGCGCAAGCACGGCAACATTCCGTTGTGACGTTCGGCTCCCTCTCCCTCCGGGAGAGGGCTGGGGTGAGGGCAGCCGCCCGTCCCTGAACACCGTCGGTGAGCGGCGCGGCAGCCCGCCCTCACCCCGACCCTCTCCCCGAGGGAGAGGGAGGAAGAGAGAGACCCAGATGTTCGACAAGATCCTCATTGCCAACCGCGGCGAGATCGCCTGCCGCGTGATCAAGACGGCCCGCAAGATGGGCATCAAGACCGTCGCGGTGTATTCCGAGGCCGACAAGGACGCCCGCCATGTCGAGCTGGCCGACGAGGCGGTGCTGCTCGGTCCGGCGCCGTCGCGCGAGAGTTACCTCTGCGCCGACAAGATCATCGCCGCCTGCAAGCAGACCGGTGCGCAGGCGCTGCACCCGGGCTACGGGTTCCTGTCCGAGAACGAGGCTTTCGCGCAGCGCTGCGAGGAGGAGGGCATCGTCTTCATCGGCCCGAAGCATCACTCCATCGCGGCGATGGGCGACAAGATCGCCTCGAAGAAGCTCGCGAACGAGGCGCGCGTCAACACCATCCCGGGCCACAACCAGCCGATCCTCTCGCCCGAGGAGGCGGTGGAGATCGCCCGCCGCATCGGTTATCCGGTGATGATCAAGGCCTCGGCCGGCGGCGGCGGCAAGGGCCTGCGCGTGGCGCACACCGACAAGGAGTGCCTGGAGGGCTTCACGTCGTGCCGCAACGAGGCCCGCAACAGCTTCGGCGACGACCGGGTGTTCATGGAGAAATACGTCCAGGAGCCGCGCCACATCGAGATCCAGGTGCTGGGCGACGCGCACGGCAACGTGGTGTACCTGCACGAGCGCGAATGTTCGATCCAGCGCCGCCACCAGAAGGTGATCGAGGAGGCGCCGTCGCCGTTCATCAGCGAGGCGACGCGCCGCGCGATGGGCGAGCAGGCCGTGGCGCTGGCCCGGGCGGTGCAGTACCAGTCCGCCGGCACGGTGGAGTTCGTCGTCGGCAAGGACCAGGACTTCTACTTCCTCGAGATGAACACGCGGCTGCAGGTGGAGCACCCGGTCACCGAGTGCATCACCGGCCTCGACCTGGTGGAGCAGATGATCCGCGTGGCCGCCGGCGAGCCGCTGGCGTTCCGCCAGGAGGACATCCGCCGCGAGGGCTGGGCGATCGAATGCCGCATCAATGCGGAAGACCCGTTCCGCAACTTCCTGCCGTCCACCGGCCGGCTGGTGAAGTACCAACCGCCTGCCGCCGCGCTGGAGCAAGGCAGCGAGACGCTTCGCGGCGCGGCGTATGAGGGCGATCGCTTCGGCGGCGTTCGGGTCGACACCGGCGTGTATGAAGGCGGCGAGATCCCGATGTTCTACGACTCGATGATCGCCAAGCTCATCGTGCATGGGCGCGACCGCGCCGACGCCATCGCGAAGATGCGCGAGGCGCTGAACGGCTTCGTGATCCGGGGCATCAGCAGCAACATCCCGTTCCAGGCCGCGCTGCTGGCGCATCCGCAGTTCGTCAGCGGCCAGTTCAACACCGGCTTCATCGCCGAGCACTACCCGAAGGGCTTCCGCGCCGAGGACGTGCCGCACGACGATCCCGACTTCCTCGTCGCGCTGGCCGCGGCGGCGAACCGCCGCTTCCTCGAGCGCGCCGCCGGCATCAGCGGCCAGCTGCCGGGCCACGAGGTGCAGATCCGCGACGACTTCGTCATCGTCGTGAAGGGCGAGGCCGGGCAGCACCGCTACCACGACGTCACCGTGCACACCAACGGCAGCGTGAGGGTGACCGTGGGCGGGCGGGTCTACGACCTGACGAAGGACTGGCGCTTCGGCGGCATCACCGCCAGCGGCCTGTGCAACGGCCGGCCGTTCACCGCGCAGATCGAGCGCACCGGGTTGTGGATCGGCGTGCAGCACAACGGCACGCGCATCAATGCGCAGGTGCTGACGCCGCGCGGCGCCGCGCTCTACCGGCTGATGCCGTACAAGGCGCCGCCGGACACCAGCAAGTTCCTGCTCTCACCGATGCCCGGCCTGCTGGCCAACGTGTCGGTGAAGGTCGGCCAGGCGGTGCAGGCCGGCGAGCGGCTGGCGGTGATCGAGGCGATGAAGATGGAGAACATCCTCACCGCGGTGCAGGACGGCGTCGTCGCCAAGGTGCTGGCGCAGCAGGGCGAAAGCCTGGCGGTGGACCAACCCATCATCGAGTTCCAGTGATGAGCCCCGACACGCCCAAGCCTTTCCGCATCCTCGGCATCCAGCAGATCGCCATCGGCGGGCCGAGCAAGGACCGGCTCCGCTCGCTGTGGGTCGACATCCTCGGCCTCACGGTGAAGAGCACCTTCGTCAGCGAACGCGAGAACGTCGACGAGGACATCTGCGCGCTCGGCAGCGGCGCCACCGCGGTGGAGGTCGACCTGATGCAGCCGCTCGATCCCGACCGCAAGCCGGCCGTGCACACCACGCCGCTGAACCACGTCGGCCTGTGGGTGGACGACCTGCCCAAGGCGGTCGAATGGATGGCCGCGCAGGGCGTGCGCTTCGCGCCGGGCGGCATCCGCCCCGGCGCGGCCGGCCACGACATCTGCTTCATCCACCCGAAGGGCAACGAGCTGTTCCCGATCGGCGGCGAGGGCGTGCTGATCGAGCTGGTGCAGGCTCCGCCGGACGTCGTGGCGCAGCTGTCAGCGGGCGGTCATGAGCAGCTGTAGCTGGCGGCCTGAGTGACATCGCCACTGCCGTAGGTGATGCGCTTGGGATACACGCACACCGGCATGCTGCGGGTCGTGCTGCCCGACGTCGCCTGCAGCACCACGTCCTCTGGCGCCGCGCCCTGTTCGACCCAGCGGGTCAGCAGCTCATAGATCTGCGTCGCGCCGAAGTTGGGCACCAGGGCGCCCGGGTTCGCCGTGCCGTTCGGCGTGCCGTGCCCGGCACCCGGCACCAGGTACAGCCGGTAGAACGCCTGCGCTGAGGCCATGCCGCCTTGCTGTGCCGCGACCCGCTCGTAGTAGTTCACGGTGCCCTGCGGCATGATCAGTTCGTCGGCCAGACCGTGCCAGGTCAACAGCTTGCCGCCGCGGGCCTTGAACGCCGACAGGTCGGGGTTCTCGGTGTTGATCCCGCCGAACTGCGACTGCAGCGCCACGCCGCGGTCGTAGGCATTGGACAACTGCGCGTACGACAGCGACTTCCACAGCGACTGGCCGTTGCCGGTGGCGTTGCGGAACGTCGGGTCCGCGAGCGTGGGATTCTGCAACTCCAGCGCTACCTGGTCGGAGGCGATCGAGAACGCGCCGTTCGGGCTGGTCAGGCCGTTGAGGCCGAACGCGGCGAAGGCCGCGCCGTACAGCGATGTGCCGCGGGTCAGGCCGAACCAGCGTTGTGTGCCACCGGGCAGTGCGGCGGTGCGGGCGGCCGCCCAGCCGTTGTCGGTGGCCGGGTCGGGCACGCTGCCATCGCCGGTCATGCCGTACCAGACCTTGTTCAGCGCGGTGGCCTGCGCTTGCGTCAGGCAGGCCGACGTGGTGTTGGTGCCGCCGGCGCTGGTGCACAGCACGCTGGCATCGCTGCGCGGGTCGTAGCTGCAGGCGCCGGGGTCGAGCACGTAGCCCAGGTGCTGGCCGCCCACCCCGTCGCACGCGGCGATCGCGGCGTTCGACGCCAGGTCCTGCTGCGCCCGGGTCAGCGGCACGCCGCCGAGGTCGCGCTGGAACACCACCTGCGGGTACAGCTCGGCCGTGATGAAGCGGCTCCAGTGGATCGCCGGGAAGTTGGCGACGATGCCGTCGAAATCCTCCGGGTGGTTCTGCGCCAGGCTCAGACCCTGCCGGCCGCCGGTGGAGCCGCCTTCCCAGTAGGCGTAGCGTGCGGCCTTGCCGTAGAAGGCCTGCGCCAGCGCCTTGGTCTTCACGGCCTGCTCGTGGATGCCGCGCTGCGCGAAGTCGGACCAAAGCGTCTGGTTGATCGTGCCGTCCGGGTTCATCGCGAACGAACCATTGCCAACGGCATGGCCGGTGTCCGTGGTCGACGACACCGCGCCTTCGACGCCCGCCACCGCGGCCGCGGCAGTGCTGGCGATCGCGCTGGCCGACCCGGCCACGCCGCCTTGCCAGCCGCCGCCGCCCAGCGCGTGCACACGCTGGTTCCAGTTCGCCGCGGTGGGCAGCCAGACCTCGATGCCGATGCCCGCGGAGGTCGACGGCGCATCGGTCGGGCCTGCATGGCCCGGTCCGACCATCAGCTTGACCAGGCACACGTCGCGGGTCGCTGTGGGCGTGCCGCTCGGCGCGGTGCTGGCCAGCGTCAGGGCATCGCCGGCCTTGAAGGCCTTCACCAGTACCACCTGGGTGTTGGCATCGGGCTTGAAGCCGGTCTTGACCGAATCGTCGCAGGCCAGCGTGGTGGCCTGCGGTGCGGTGGCGACGGGGGCGGGATCGTCGTCGCTGCCGCAGGCGGCCAGCGCGGCGGCGCAGATCAACAGCAGGGGCGGCAGCAGCCGGCGTGTGTCGTCGGAACGGAGCGTCTCGGGGATCACGGGTGTCTCCTGGCGAATGTATGAACTAAAGTGCATTTGCACCCGAGCAGTCTCGGCCTGCCGTCACCCTGGGTCTATCGAGAAACGCGCACAGCTATCGTGAAACGAGCGCCGCCGACGGGGATTTACCCGGCCGACGTCGCCCGGAAACAGGAACTAAACTGCATTGCTTCTGACTCTTCTTCGAGCGCGATGCCAACGACCCCGCCGTCCGGCCGCTGCGTGTTCCTCGATCCCCAAGGCCGGGTTCACGACCCGGCGGGGGAGTGCCTCTTCGACGCCCCGCAGGTCGGTTGGCAGGGCCTGCCGCTCGAAGCGCACGCGCTCACGGGGCCGGGCGAGGGCGGCCCGTCATACGCGGCCCACCCCACGCTGGCGGTCTGCGTGGGAGGGCGCGGCCACAACGACATCCACTGGGACCGGCGCTGGGTCCGCCTGCCGTTCCGGCGCGGCGTGATGGCCCTACAGGCCGATCAGGTGGGCGCCAGCCGTCAGGTGTGGACCGGCCGGGCCGACGAAATCCTGATCTTGCAGATGCCGCCGGAATGGGTCTCGGCGCTGCTGCCGGAGCAACCGGCGGGGCTTGGCCTGGTGCCGCTGGCACCCTTCGAAGACGACACCCTCGCCGGCCTGCTGCTCGCGATCCGCGACGAATGCCGGCGCGGTGCCCCGACGGGCCGCGCCTACGCCCAGGGCCTGTCGCTCGCCGTCGTCAGCTACCTACAGCACCGCTATGCAGCAGTCGCATCGCCGCCGCCGGCCGGCGGGCTCACCCCGCGCGACCTGGCCCGCATCGACGACTACATCGCGCACCACCTGTCGCACGACATCGGCATCGACGACCTCGCCGGCCTGCTGCGCCTCAGCCCTTCGCACTTCACGCGCCTGTTCCGCCGCACCACCGGCGTCCCGCCGTACCGCTACCTGCAGCGGTGCCGCATCGAACGCGCGACGGCGCTGCTGCGTGGCGCTGACTCACTGGCCGAGGTGGCCCACCAAGTCGGCTTTGCCAACCAGTCGCACTTCACGGAGGTGTTCCGGCAGCACATGGGCAGCACGCCGGCGCGGGTGCGTGCCGAGTGGCGAGGAGCGCGGGGGACGTTGGAGGAGCGGGAGCCCTGACGAGGCGGAAAGGACACGCCAAAAGACGAGGGCCCAGCTTCGTTTGAAGCTGGGCCCTTGATCCTGGTGCCGGCAAGAGGAGTCGAACCCCCGACCTTCGCATTACGAATGCGATGTTTGTTGCATTTTTGGGTGTTGATCGTTGTTGGCTTAATGGGTAAAAATCAATATAAATCAATAACTTGCGTAGATGTTGCGCAGGGGCGAGGATTCGTGGGTGTAGAGCGAAATGCCTATAATCTGCTTACATGGGCGCTTACATGGATTGGCTGGCGCCCAGCTGTCCAACGGTAGGCCATGGCGCGCATCAAGTTCACTGCTCCTCGAATCGAGTCCTTCACATGCCCTGCGGGCAAAAGCCAGGCGTTCCTCTGGGACGACGCAGCACCCGGGTTGGCGCTGCGGGCGACCGCCGCCGGGGCGAAGGCCTATGTGTTCCAGTCACGGTTCGACGGCGCACCGATCCGCGTGACGATTGGCGATCCCGCCTCTTGGAGCATCCCGGCCGCTCGCACCGAGGCGCGGCGTCTGCAGACCCTCATCGACCAGGGGAAGGATCCTCGCGAGGAGAAGGCGGCCAGCATTGCGAAGGAGCAGGCGAACCGACAAGCTGCGGCTGCGAAGCGTGCCCGGGAGTCGCTGCTCGTCGAGGAGGCCTGGGTCGCCTACTTGGCTGCCCGGCAGCCGAAATGGTCCCCGCGGACCTACCTCGATCACGTGCGCCTCTCGGCTGCTGGGGGCAAGGAGCGCAAGCGAGGGACTGGCGTCACGGTGGCGGGGCCTCTGGCGCCGCTGATGCGGCTGCGGTTGGTCGAGCTCACAGCCGAGCGGCTGGAAGCCTGGGCGGTCGAGGAGGGCGCTACACGTCCATCCAATACGGCTCATGCGTTCCGGCTCGTGAGGGGGTTCATCCGCTGGTGTGCGGATCAGCCCGAGTACCGAGGCGTGGTGGACGCCGAGGCCTACCGGTCCAAAGCGGTCGCGGAAGCTGTTCCTTCCACCAGGGCGAAGGAGGGTGACAGCTTGCAGCGAGAGCAGCTGAAACCGTGGTTCGACGCCGTCCGCCGGATCCCCAACCGCGTCATCTCCGCCTACCTCCAGGGGCTGCTCATCACTGGTGCCCGCCGGGAGGAGCTCGCGGGCCTGCAATGGGAAGACGTCGATTTCCAGTGGCGCACGCTCATCATCAAGGACAAGGTCGATGGCATGCGGGTGGTCCCTCTCACGCCGTATCTGGCGGGACTGCTCGACGCATTGCCGCGGGCGAACGAGTGGGTATTCTCAAGTGCACGCCTCGTAGCCGATCCGCGGACGGGAGAGGCGGGGTGGGTGAATGTCAGCGAGTCGGGTCACATCGCAGAACCGCGGATTGCACACACGAAGGCCCTATCGGCGGTTGGCCTGCCCCACGTTAGCCTCCACGGATTGCGGAGGTCCTTCGGCACATTGTGCGAGTGGATCGAGATGCCCAGTGGCATTTCCGCGCAGATCATGGGGCACAAGCCCTCGGCGCTGGCGGAGAAGCACTATCGTCGTCGACCGGTCGACCTCTTGCGGATGTGGCACGAAAAGATTGAGGCGTGGATGCTTGAACAGGCGGCCGTATTGCGTGTTCGGGCAGAGGTACAAGCAGCTGGCGTTGGCATCCCCGCACCCGGTTGATGAGAGCGGACGTCCGATAATCTGCTCATCGCTAGCGCCGCCGTGGTTGTCGGCTGGCCGGCAGTCGGTCGGGCGGTCGGGCGTAAGGCGCCCTGTTGCGCCATGAGCGAGTCTTAGATTAATAGACGTGGTATTCAAAATGAAGAAGTACTATACCTTTGCTGAAGCAGCGCGAAAAGTTGGTATGGAGTGTGGCGAGCTGAAAATTCGGCTGTTCGCGGAGCGTCCCGTTACGCTGGTTCGCCTGTCAGAATCTGGGTTGCCTATCGATTTTGATTTCGAGCATATCTTGATCGGCGACAAGGTAACTGATGATGGTCTCATTCTTATGAGGACAAATATCACTGGAGATATATATAGGCAGAGCTGGGACAACGTGCCGGCGGGGCGGCTATATATCCGGGTGGTAGATTTTCCACAGTTAAAGAAGTATCTGGTTGGTGATGATGAATTTGGCAGACAAGAAGCCGGCGAGAGAACTCGCTCGGTATTCGAGAGCGTCTGGGCGTATCTCATAGAGCAACTGAAGCAACGGCAGTACGCAACCTGCAAGGAGTTCTACCGTCACCTGTGTGAGGGGGCCGATACGGCATCCTCCCCATTTGTCCGAGGAGAAGGTCCCCACCGAGGCTGCATCATCGTGGCAGCGGGCGGTCAACCTATCAGTCAGAAGACCCTGCAGAACCGATGGGCGGAGCTGAGGAAGGCCGCGCTGTAGCGGCAAGGCGTGCCCGCGATGCCCTGGGGGCACTGAGGGCACGCGAGGGCACGTAGGGCATAAATACTTCGGAACCTTCTCGACAAGGCCTGTGCGCCTAAAGAAGGAACCGATGACGCTTCCCCTGGATGATCGCCACCACTCGGCGAGCTTCTCCCCAACCCCGCATGTCACGCCGTCGCAACCCCCGCAGCCGGTGTTCCCGCCTCTTGACCAGCAGACTCGTTCGGCTGTCGACACGGCTGCTGCGGCTTACTACCTGAACCGCCGCCCGCAGACCCTCCGCGCCTGGGCCTGCCTGGAGAACGGCCCGCTCCGCCCGATCCGCGTGCATGGCCGCCTGGCCTGGCCAGTCGCCGAGATCAAGCGCATCCTGGGTGTGACGCACTGATGAAGGCCTCCGCCCTCAGCGCCGCGGTGACGGCCTACGTCCACCGCGCCCTCCCGTTCATCGATACGGTGGTCCAGAACTTCTGCGCCGCCTCCGCCGGCATCCTTTGGGCCAACATCGCGGTCCAGCGGGGATGGTTGTGATGTCGCACCCGATCGAACTCGTGACGCAGCGGCTTGAGCCGTTCCGGATCCGCGCCGATGGCGAGCGCCGCTGGCGTGCCTGCTGCCCGGCGCATGCGGGGGGCAACTCCACCGCCCTGTCCGTCCGCATGGGGGACAACGACGCTGTGCTCCTGCACTGCTTCGCAGGGTGCGACGTCGAGCGCATCACCCAGTCGCTGGGCCTGGAGCTCTCCGATCTCTTTCCGCCCACTGATTCGATGAGGTCGGCTCCCACCCGGCGGCCCCGTCTGTTGTCGGCGACCCAGGCCTTGGAGTTGCTGCGCAGCGAGTCCAACCTGGTGTGGGTGGCTGCGCACAACCTTGCAAACGGCCATGCCTTGGCTGCGGCCGATCTCGTCCGGCTCGACCAGTGTGCGAACCGCATCGAGTACATCGCGAGGGAGGCTGCGCGATGATGGCCCGCCCGGACTACCAAAGCCTGGAGCGCTATGGCGCCCTTTGCGATGGCGCGGTCGAGGCTGCAGCGGCCGAGCACATCGAGCTGTCCGACCAGCTGCCCGCTCTCGTCGAGCGAAGCGCCAGGTGGAGCACCGCGAGCGATCAGGTCATCCTGACGTCCGCAGCCGACATCAAGATGGCCCCGATCACCTGGCTCTGGCCGGGATGGCTCGCCTGCAGCAAGTTGCATCTCCTCGCAGGCGCCCCCGGGCAAGGCAAAACGACCATCGCGATGGCACTCGCGGCAGCAGTGTCTGCCGGCGGCCGTTGGCCGGACGGCAAGCGCTGCCCCCAGGGCAACGTGCTGATCTGGTCAGGAGAGGATGACCCGGCCGATACCCTCCTGCCGCGCCTGGTGGTCATGGGCGCCTGCCGGGAGCGCATCTACTTCGTGACCGGGGCGAGGGTCGACGGAGAGGTCAAGCCGTTCGATCCCGCGCGAGACCTGATCGGACTCTGTGAAAGGGCGAGCGAGGTTGGCGATGTCCGCCTGATGATCGTGGACCCTATTGTTTCCGCGGTGTCCGGCGACTCCCACA
>Ga0233424_10000204_pt1 | contig 83357 bp, 75 predicted proteins | sample Watercolumn_Towu_FD_181011 | JGI IMG/M metagenome (GOLD analysis project Ga0233424, IMG submission 181011) | Freshwater microbial communities from Lake Towuti, South Sulawesi, Indonesia - Watercolumn_Towuti2014_125_MG | ecosystem: Environmental > Aquatic > Freshwater > Lake | place: Indonesia... | reverse complement strand
GCGAGTGAATGACCCTCGGAAAGCCGGATGCGGGAAAACCGCCCGTCCGGTTTGATGAGGGGCGGAGCGAGACGGTCATTGGCCTTGCGCCTCTTCAACCCGTCCGCTCCGCCTACTCTACTGAGCCGGCTTTTCCTTTGGCGCGCTCCGGTGGTTCGTGTTCAATCGCCGCCGATGCGCAATCCCATCATCGTCGCGCTCGACCTGCCGGACGCCGCCGCCGCGCTCGCGCTCGCGACGCAGCTCGCGCCGGTCGTCGGCGCGTTCAAGGTCGGCAAGGAACTGTTCACCGCCGAAGGGCCGGACATCGTCCGCCGGATTCGCGCGGCGGGCGGCAGCGTGTTCCTCGACCTCAAGTTTCACGACATTCCGAACACCGTCGCGAAGGCCGTCGAGTCCGCGGTGAAGCTCGACGTGCAGATGCTCACCGTCCACGCCACCGGCGGCGCGGCGATGTTGCGCGCGGCGGAGCAATCTGCGCAGGAGGCGTCGCGCACACTCGGACGACCCGCGCCGCTCGTGCTCGGCGTGACGGTGCTCACGAGCCTTGATTCCTCGGACCTCGCGAGCATCGGTGTCGGCGGCGATGTCGCGTCGCAGGTCGAACGGCTCGCGAAACTCGCGGTCGCGAGCGGATTGCGCGGGCTCGTGTGTTCGCCGCTGGAAATCGCCCTGCTCCGCAAGCGGCTGCCGCCGGACGTGCAGCTTGTGACACCCGGCATCCGGCCCGCCACCGCGAAGGCCGACGACCAGAAGCGCACGATGTCGCCCGCGGACGCGCTCGCCGCCGGCGCGAACTGGCTCGTCATCGGCCGACCCATCACCGCCGCCCCCGCCCCTCGCGCGGCGGCGGAGGCCATCCTCGCAACGCTTCCGGCACAGGCACGGGTTTGACTTCGCCCCGCGGGCCGTCCACCCTCGCGACCATGTCAAGCATCGGCAAACTGATGAAGCAGGCGTCGCGAATGCAGGCGCAAATCGAGCGCGCGCAGGCGGAACTGGCCGCGCGCACCGTCGAGGCCACCAGCGGCGGCGGCGTGGTGAAGGCCACGGCGAAATGCGACGGCACGCTCGTGTCCGTGAAGATTGATCCGCAGGCCGTGAATCCCGCCGACATGGAGTTGTTGCAGGACCTCGTGCTCACCGCCGTCAACAGCGCCCTCGCGCAGGCGAAGGAAGTTTCCACGCACGAAATGGGCAAGGCGACGCAGGGATTCAACCTGCCGGGCTTGATGTGACGCAGGATTCGTCCACGTCTTCGTTCTGGTCGTCGGTTCGACCGGTCGAGGACGAGGACGAGGACGAAGGAACGGACCGATGTCCTCCCTCCCCGACCCATTGCGAGCGCTGATGGCCGAACTGGCTCGGCTGCCCGGCATCGGCCCGCGCTCGGCGGAGCGCATCGCGCTGCATCTCGTCCAAGCCGAGGCTGGCGCATCGAAGCAACTTGCCGAGGCCATTCTCAGCGCGCGCGAACGCATCCGGCTCTGCGGGACGTGCGGCGCGCTCACCGAGCAGCAACCTTGCGCGACGTGCAGCGACGCGCGACGCGACGCGTCCTTGTTGTGCGTCGTGGAGCGGCCAACCGACATTTTGAGCGTCGAGAAGGCCGGCACATTTCGCGGGCGTTACCACGTGCTCGGCGGAAGGATCTCGCCCGTGAACGGCGTCGGCCCCGAGGAACTGCGCATCGCCGAGCTGGAGTCGCGCCTCGGCGCCGAGCCGGTGCAGGAAGTGATTCTCGCGCTCGGCACGGATGTCGAGGGCGACGCGACCAGCCATTACCTTGCGAAGCGCCTCGCCGCCCGCGGCGTGAAGGTGAGCCGCATCGCGCACGGCCTGCCCGCGGGCACGGGGCTGGATTTCGCGGACGAACTCACGCTGAGCCGCGCGCTCGAGGGCCGCCGCGCGATGTGACCGCATGGACCGGCTGATTGTCATCTACGACACGAGCTTCCTCATGCGCCAGGAGGAGCCGGTGCAATTCGAGCGCGGGTCAAAGGGCCTGCGTGGCGGTGTTGAAGCCGCGCTTCCGCCGGTCGCGCACATCATTCCGCGGCAGGTGAAGGAGGAAATCCACGCGCGGCTCGAAGGCGAGGAGGCGGAGGCGGCGCAGCGCGCGCGGACACTTTGCTCGAAGATCATGGCGCTGCCGGGCTGCGACGAGGCGGACCTCGGCCGCGTGGTGTTGCCCGACATTCGCGAGCGGTTCCTCGGGCCGCAAACCGAGCGCGACCAGCGGCTCGTCGGCCTTGCGCTGGATTTTCTGCGCGAGCAGCCGCGGGCGGCGGTGTATGTGGCCACGCTCGACGGCGGCATCCTCGCCGAACTGTCGCACCGCCGCGCGAAGGAGGGGCTGAACGTGTTCACCGCCTCGACGCGCGGCCAGTTGGACGCGCTGCTGGCCGCGACCGCGGACGAGCGTCGCGAACAGGCGGCGCAGGAACGGCACGAGCGATCGAGCGGGCGCGCAACGGCGACCAATCGGCGCAGGTTCGTGTTCGCGGCGGTTGGAGCGGTGGCGGGCGCTGCGGCCGGCTACTGGCTGGTGCGGCAGAAGCGCGGCGACTCGAGCTTCACCCTGCTGGCCGGCGGGCTCGGCGGTGCGGTCATCGGCGGGTGGTTTGCGAGCCAGGCCGCCGGCAATTGACGCCGCCTACTTCTGCTTGCGCTTGAGCAGGTGGCCGTTGGCGGAACTCTTCTCAAACTTCTCGAGCTGTTCCGGCGTGAGCACTTCCTTGATCTTCGCCTGAAGGGCTTTCTCGGATTCCGCGAGCTTGGACTTCTTGTCCGCCTTCGACAGCTTGTCGTCGGCGCGGAGGTCGCGAAGCTTGGCGGCCTCGTCGCGAAGGGCGGGCCCGAGCTTGGCCTTCTGCTCCGCCGTGAGGTTCAGGTCGGCGAATTGCGCGAGGTGCTTCTCGACAGCGGCGTCCCGCACAGGCTTCTTGCGCGCGGCGGGCTTCGTGTCGGCCACGGGCTTCTTCTCGGGCGCGGTCTCCGGCTTCTTTTCCGGCTGCTTCTCGTCCTTCGTTTCGCCGGGCTTCTCTTGCGCGAAGGTCGCGGGCGCAAGCGCGAGCGCGGTGCCAAGGGTGAGTCCCGTCAGGATGCGTGCGGTCTTCATGGTGTTGCGAGGTTGGGGTTTTCTTTCCAAGGCAGACAAGCGCGCTTGGAATCGTGTTCGAACTGCAAGACGGCGCCGCGCGGCGCGGGTTACGGGGTGGGTCAGACCGCGACGACGGGGTTCTCGAGCGTGCCGATGCCGGAGATGCCGATGCGCACGACGTCGCCGACCGCGAGTGAGAAGTCGTCCGGCGGCACGATGCCCGTGCCGGTGAGCAGCACGGCGCCGTGATTGAAGACCTGGCTTCGGCAGAGGAAACCCGCGAGCTCCGCGAACGAACGCTTGAGCTGGCCGACGGACGTTTCGCCCGTGAACACCGGCAAGCCGCCGCGGGCTATTTCCATGCGGATGGTCCACGCGCGCGCGACGTCCTCGGCCGGCGCGACGACGACCCACGGGCCGATCGCGCACGAGCGGTGATAGACCTTGGCCTGCGGCAGGTAGAGGAGGTTTTCGCCCTCGATGTCGCGCGCGCTCACGTCGTTGCCGATGGTGCAGCCGGCGACCTTGCCGTGTGAATTGATGACCAGCGCCAGCTCGGGCTCGGGCACGGTCCAGCGCGAGTCGTTGCGGATGCCGATGGCCTGCCCGTGCGGGACGACCTTCTCGGCTAGCGACTTGAAGAACAGCTCGGGCCGCCCGGCGTCATAGACCTTGTCGTAGGCGTTCGCGCTGAACTGGCTCTCGTCCATGCGCGCTGTCTTGCTGCGCTGGTAGGTCACGCCCGCGGCCCAGACTTCGTGCTGCTCGATGGGCGGGAGCAACTTCACGTTCGACACGCGATGCGAACGCATCGTCGTCTCGGCGAGCTTCTCGACCAGGCGCAAGGGGTCCTCCGACTCCAGCAACGTCTCGAGCCGCTCGACTCCGGCGAGCGAGAAGTCCATCACGGACACGTCGTCGAGCGTCAGGCCGACGCGGGGACGGCCGTCATCGAGGTGGAACCGGCAAAGTTTCATAGGAGCGCTGGCGGGATGGAACACGGAACGGAACGGGAAAGCCACGGGAAAAATCGGCCGCGCTTCTTCGTTGCCGCGGCTCGCCCCCGTTCCTTACGCTGGCGCCGGTCCCACTGAATCGCACACACTCGAATGACCGGCACGCACCTCATCCTCGGCGTGGACATCGGCGGCACGAGCATCAAGGCCGCCGTCGTGGACACGCGGCACGGCACGCTCACCACCGGCATCGCGCGCATCCGCACGCCGCAACCCGCCACCCCCAAGGGCGTTGTCGCCGCCATCAATGAACTGCGCAAACGCCTCCGCTGGACCGGGCCCGTCGGCGTGGGCTTTCCCGGCCTCATCAAGCACGGCGTCGTGCGCCGCGCGCCGAACCTCGACCCGTCGTGGGTGCGGCACGAAATCGTGGACCACATGCGCCGCGCGCTCGGCGTGCCGTTCGTCGCCGTGGGCAATGACGCCGACGCCGCGGGACTCGCGGAGGCGCGCTTCGGCGCGGGCCGCGGCGTCCACGGGACGGTTGTGCTTGTGACGCTGGGCACGGGCATCGGCTCGGCGGTGATGCACAACGGTTCGCTGCTGCCCGACACGGAGCTCGGCCACCTCCAGGTGGGCGGATGCGACGCGGAGACGTTCGCCTCGGCCGTCGCTCGCGAGCGCCACAAGCAAACGTGGGCGAAGTGGGCGCGCGGCGTGGACCGCTACTTGACCACGCTCGAATACATGCTCGCGCCGGACCTGTTCATCATCGGCGGCGGCGTTAGCGCCGAACCGGAGAAGTTCTTCCCCTACCTCGAAAACGTCGGGTGCAAGATCGTCCCCGCGACCATGGGCAACGACGCAGGAATCGTGGGTGCGGCGCTGTTCGCCGTGCGCGGCGTCAAGGCGCTGGCGCGCAAACGCAGGCCAGCGGGCGGCGCGTGAGCCGCAGGGGCGCGGCATCACGGCCCGCCGCGCGCGGGGTTCAGCCACGGGGTGTTGGCGTAATACCACGAGTTCTTCAGCGTCTCGATGTGGCCATCCACGAACAGCACGGTGCTGCGTCCGTTGTGGCGCAGGTGCTGGCCGCCCCAGTTCGGGTCGCCCGGATTCACCGCGCCCTGCGAGCCGGCGACGTTCGACGCGGGGTCGGGAAGAATCCAGCAACCGGGCTTCTCGACGGACTTCTCGTTGACCGCGAGGTCTGGGTTCGGGCTGTTGGTCGCGCGTGTGCCGCCATCGGAGATGTGCACCGTGGCATCGGGCCGGATGACGCCTTCCTCGCGGATGGGCTTGATTTGCCACGACGGCACGCCAATCCAATCCGACCCGCCGAGCTGGTAGTTGGCGCCGTAGTTCACGATGGTGCCGTCCGTCGGATACTGCACCTCGCCCTGAATGACCTGCGGCATGCCCGCGATGTTGATGAGCCGGGGCGCCATCATCGGCCGCACGGGACACAACATCACGACGCGGCTGCCATGATACGGGAGCAGGTATTGGAACCACGAGGTGCGGACCATTTGCGGCGCCGTGTTGCTCAGTGAAAAGGTCCACGCGAACTTCGACCCGTTCTCCTCCGTGTATAGCTTGCTGGCGGTGCCCATTTGTTTGCAGTTGTTGATGCACTGGGCGGCCTTGGCCTTCCCCTTGGCCTTGGCAAGGGCCGGCAGCAACAGGCCCGCAAGAATCGCGATGATGGCGATGACCACGAGCAACTCGATGAGAGTGAACGCCAGCAAGCGCAAGCTGGGTTCGATGGGACGTGTGTTCACGGTGGTGGATCCGGTGTGATGAGAGGCTACGGGGCGAAAGCGCGGCGTCAATGGCAACTTCGAGCGCCCCAGTGTCGTGGTTGAATTCCCCTTTCGGCGTCGCGTCCCACTGCTCATGCTTGCGTTGCCTCGCGTTTCCCGCATCGCGATTCTCGTGGTCGCGGTCGCGGTCTTCGGGTGGAGCGCTACCGCCGCGCCCGCGCCGCGTCCGAACATCCTCGTCATCATGTCCGATGACATGGGCTGGTCGGACCTCGGTTGTTACGGCGGCGAGCTTCGGACGCCCGCGCTGGATTCGCTTGCTGCGGGCGGGATTCGCTTCACGCAGTTCTACAACACGGCCCGCTGCTGCCCCACGCGCGCGTCGCTGCTCACGGGCCTGTATCCGCATCAGGCGGGCATCGGGCACATGATGGACGACAAGGGCCGCGCCGCCTATCGCGGCGAGTTGAGCCGCAACTGCGTGACCATCGCCGAGGCGCTCAAGGCCGCAGGCTACGCGGCTTACGCGGTGGGCAAGTGGCACGTCACGAAGGCCACCGACCCGAAGTCCAACACGCAGAAACACAACTGGCCGCTGCAGCGCGGCTTCGACCGGTTCTACGGCACCATCCACGGCGCGGGCAGTTTCTGGGACCCCAGTTCGCTCGTGCGGGACAACCACATCATCACCGCCTTCAACGACACGGATTACCAGCCGCGCGGCGAGTATTACTACACGGATGCCATCAGCGACCACGCGACGCGATTCATCGCGGAGCACTCGCAGCGCGATCCGCGAAAGCCCTTCTTTCTCTACGTCGCCTACACCGCCGCACACTGGCCGATGCACGCGAAGGAAGCGGACGTCGCGAAGTGGAAGGGGCGCTTCGATGCCGGCTACGAGGCGGCGCGGCAGGCGCGACTCGCGAAACAACGCGACCTCGGGCTGCTCGACGGCCGCTGGCAGCCGACGCCGACCGTCGGCGATTGGGCCGCGGTGACGAACCGCGCCTTCGAAGCGCGCTGCATGGAGGTTTACGCGGCGATGGTCGAGTGCATGGACGAAGGCATCGGTCGCATCGTCGCGGAGTTGAAGAAACACCGGCAGTTCGAAAACACACTCGTGCTTTTCCTGCAGGACAACGGCGGTTGCGCCGAATTGATGGGGCGCGGCCCGAACTTCACCCCGCGCGCGGACAAGCCCACACTCGAACCGCTGTCGAAGGACTTCCTCCAGCATGGCAGCACGCCCAAGCAGACGCGCGATGGCTATCCGGTGCGGCAGGGTCACGGCGTCATGCCCGGTCCGGCCGACACCTACATCGGCTACGGACGCGAGTGGGCCAACGTGAGCAACACGCCCTTCCGCGAATACAAGCACTGGGTCCACGAAGGCGGCATCAGCACGCCGCTCATCGCGCACTGGCCGGACGGCATCGGTCCGGCGCGGCGCAACTCGCTGGCGCACGCGCCCAGCCATCTCATTGACGTGATGGCCACGTGCGTGGACCTCGCGGGCGCCGCGTATCCGGCCGCGCGCGACGGCCAGCCCATCAAACCGCTCGAGGGCGTCAGCCTCACCCCGGTGTTCCGCGGCGAGCCGCTCGCGCGCCCGCAGCCGCTCTTCTGGGAGCACGAGGGCAACCGCGCCGTGCGCGACGGCCGCTGGAAGCTCGTGTCCAAGTTTCGCGGCGAGTGGGAACTCTACGACATGGAAGCGGACCGCACGGAAATGGTGAATCTCGCCGCGGCGCAGCCTGGCAAGGTCGCGCAACTCTCCGCAGCCTACGACGTGTGGTCGGGACGCGCCGGTGTGGTCGCGTGGGCTGAATTGAATCCGCAGCCGGGCGGAAAGAAGGGCGCGCAGAAAGAGAAGTAGTGCGGCGCATCCTCCTGCCTCCTAGCGTCTTGTCGCCATGATTGAGCATTCCCTTCAGCTCGACGACGGACGGGCTTTCCTGTTCCGCGTTGACGTGGAAAGGAATTTTGACTCGGCCGCCGACTGCGCGCGCCGCACGCGGCATGGACGCAGCTCGACTTCAAGTAATGCCAGAACTGCCCGCTCTCGCGCGACGAGTTCCGGCACTGTCCCGTGGCGCTCGCCATCGAGGAGCTCATCACCAACTTCCGCAGCATTTCTCGTTCGAGACCGTGAACGTGGAGGTCCGCACGGAGGAGCGCCTTCATTCCAAGCGCACGGACGCGCAGACCGCGCTGCGCTCGCTCATGGGCCTGGTGATGGCCACGGGCGCGTGCCCAATCCTCTCCCGCCTCAAGGGCCTCGCTCGGTTCCACCTTCCGTTCGCCTCGATGGAAGAAACGATTTTCCGCACGGCCGGCGCGTATCTCATCCAGCATTTCTTCATCTTCCGTGACGGCGGCACGCCCGACCTCGAGCTCAAGGGCCTCAACGCGCTTTACTCGGACCTCCAACTGGTCAACCGCTGTTTCAAGGAGCGCATTGACGCCGCGAGTGAGCGCGACGCGAGCATGAACGCCGTCGCCTCGCTCGTGTATCTGGCGATGGGCGTGAGCTTCTCGCTCGCGGACAAGATGGGGGAGATGCGCGCCATCATTCACATCCCGCCGGCGCCGCAGCGGCGGGCGCGCTGAGGCTGGAGTGCCGTCGCGCGCCCGTCTTTTGGCGTGCAAACGCGCGTCGCGTGCCCGAACCTTCGCGCATGGCGACGGAGACGCTCAGACAACGGCCCAGCGACCCGGTGTTGCAGTTCTCGGTCTTCACGGCGAACAAGCTCGGACGGCTCCACGACCTCATCAACCTCTTCGCCGACCACAACGTCCACGCCGTCGCCATCACCGTGCTGGACACGACCGACAGCGCCATCCTTCGCTTCGTGGTGGACGACCCGGCCAAGGCGCGCGCGCTTCTGCGCGAACACGGATTCGCCTTCACCGAAAGCGAGCTGCTCGTCTTCGAGGTGGACTCCGAGGCGTCGTTGCCGAAGGTGCTCTCGGTCCTGCTCGAGGCCGAGATCAACATCAACTACCTTTACGCGTTCGTCACGCACCCGGACGGCCGCACGGCGCTCGCGTTGAGCCTCGAGGACCGCGAGCTGGCCGAGTCCGCGCTCGCGCGGCACCAGTTCCGCGTGCTGCACCAGCGCGACATCTCGCGCTGACCGGCTTGCCCGCGCCGCTGTTCCCATGAGTGAAGCCGCAGGCCACGCCCACCTCGACCATCAATCCTCCACGCCCGTCCTGCCCGGCGTGCTCGGGGCGATGCGGCCCTTCCTTGAAGGCGGCTTCGGCAGCGCGTCCTCGCTGCATCGCCACGGGCTGCGCGCTCGCGATGCGCTCGCGAAGGCGCGCGAACAAGTCGCGGCCTTCGTCAACGCCAGTTCGCCGGAGGACATCATCTTCACCAGCGACGGCACCGAGTCGGCGAACCTCGCCGTGAAGGGCGTCGCGTGGGCGAACGAACGGCGCGGACGCCACCTCGTCGTGAGCGCGACCGAGCATCCCTCAGTGCTCAACTCCGTCGCGTTCCTCGAGGAGCGTGGTTTCAGTGCGACGCGCGTGAAGCCCGACTCCGCCGGCATCCTCGACCCCGACGCCGTGCGCGGGGCGTTGAAGGATGGCACCACACTTGTCGCCGTGCACCATGCGAACCACGACATCGGTGCCATCCAGCCGGTCGCCGCCATCGGCCGTCTCGCGCGGGCGGCGGGCGTGCCGTTCTACGTGGACGCGGATGCGAGCGCGGGCTGGCTGCCGCTGGACTTGGAGGTGATGGGCGCGAGCCTGCTGTCATTTTCGCCGCACCGGTTTGGCGGAGCGCCGGGTGTCGGCGTGCTCGCGCGACGCGGACGCGTCAAGCTCGCGAGCCTGCTGCACGGCGGCGCGCAGGAAGGCGGATGGCGCGCGGGCGCCGAGAATCTGCCCGCCATCGTGGGCGCGGGCGTGGCGTGCGAACTCGCGGGCCGCGAGCTGTCCGCGCGCGCCGCGAACGCGGCGCGGTTGCAGCGCGTGTTGTGGGATGGGATTCGCGCGGTCGTGCCGCACGTGAAGTTGAACGGCCCCGAGCCGGGATCGCACCGCGCGCCGGCCAACCTCAACTTCAGCGTCGCGGGCACCGAGGGCGACGGGCTGGTGATGCTGCTGGATTTGCAGGGCGTGTCGGTGGCGAGCGGCACGTTGTGCGCGAGCAAGGAACTGCGCGTGTCGCCCGTGCTGCAGGCACTCGGCGTCGGGCACGCGCTCGCGCAGGCGGCCATCATCGTGTCCTTCGGCCCGCGCAGCACGGACGCGGACGTGGCGCGATTCCTCGAGGTGTTCCCCGGCGTCGTGGCGAAGCTGCGCGCGATGTCGCCACAGTGGGACGAGTTCATGCGCGGCGCTCGCGCCCGCCCTTGAGCGCGGACCCGGGACTCAGCCGGAAACGATGCGGTTCGCGGTGCGGTTCACTTCAACGCGGAGACGCAGAGGACGGAGAGAAGGCAGAGTTGAACCAAGCAGCACGGTCACCGGTTGGTGATTTTCACCGGCTTCCCATCTGCGACTCTTTGCGCCCGCTGCGTCTTTGCGTTGAAGCGGGCCGGCGCAAAGGCAACTGCATCGTTCCGGCTCAGAACTCAGAACCCGGAATCCCCTCCGTCCCCGGTTTCGGACGTAGCCGCACTTTCAGCGCCGGTCCCGCCGAACCGCGTGGTTTGAGTGACGTCCCGTTCCCGTTCGTCGCCAGCGCAATGAACTCGGCCTGGCTCCGTCGCGGCGCCGCGCCGCGCTTGACCACGGGCTCGCGCCACGCGCCATCGGGCTGCAACACGCGCGCCTTCACGTTGTCCGCCAGCGGCGCGTCCAGCAGCACGGACTTCACGCGCTCGCGCAGGTTGCCGTCCTCGATGGGGAACACGACTTCGATGCGACGGTGGAGGTTGCGCGGCATCCAGTCGGCGCTGCCGGCGAACGCCTCGGGCTGGCAGGCGTTCTCGAACCAGAACACGCGGCTGTGCTCCAGGAAGCGGTCCACGATGCTGCGCACGGTGATGTTCTCGCTGACGCCCTTCACGCCCGGCCGCAGGCAACAGATGCCGCGCACGATGAGGTCCACTTTCACGCCCGCCTGCGAGGCGCGATACAGCTCGCGGATGATGTCGGCGTCCACGAGCGCGTTCATCTTGGCGATGATGCGCGCGGGCAACCCTCGCGCGGCGTGGCCTGCCTCGCGCCGGACGAGCGCGACAAGCCGGTCCTTGAGTTCGAACGGCGCGACGATGAGCTTGCGCATGCCTCGGAACTGGCACACGCCCGTGAGCAGGTTGAACAGGTTCGTCGCGTCCTCGCCGAAGTCCGGGCGGCACGTCAGCAATCCGAGGTCCGTGTAGAACCGCGCCGTGGTCGGGTTGTAGTTGCCGGTGCCGAGGTGGACGTAGCGGCGGATGGCGTCGTCGTCGCGCCGGACGACGAGCGTCATCTTCGCATGGATCTTGTAGCCGACGAGCCCATAGACGACGTGCACGCCCGCCTCCTCGAGGCGGCAGGACCACGCGATGTTGTTCGCCTCATCGAAGCGCGCCTTGAGCTCGACCACGGCCGTGACCTGCTTGCCGTTGCGCACGGCCTCCATGAGCGCGCCGATGATGCGCGGGTCGCCGCCAGTGCGGTAGAGCGTCTGCTTGATCGCGAGCACGCGCGGGTCGGCGGCGGCCTGTTCGAGGAAGGTCACCACGCTGTCGAAGCTGTCGTAGGGATGATGCAGCAGCACGTCGCGCTCGCGCACGGCGGCGAAGATCGAGCCGGACTCGCGCAACGCCGGTGCGACGGGCGCGACGAATGGCGGGTCGCGCAGCTCGGGCGAGTGGTCGCCCTCGCACACGGCCATCAGGCGCGTCGGGTTCACTGGTCCGTCAATCACATGCAGGTCGTCCTCCTTGAGCCGCAGGTATTCGAGCAGTTTGTCGCGGATGTCCTGCGGGCAATCCAGCTCGACTTCGAGCCGCACCGCCTCGCCCTTGCGGCGGTTGTGCAACTCGGTCTCGACGGCCTTGAGCAGGTTCGCCGAGTCGCCTTCATCAATGTAAAGCTCGCTGTTGCGCGTGGCGCGGAACTGCCAGTGCCCGAGCACGCGCGTGCCGGGAAACAGGTCCGGCAGGTAGTGGCCGATGATGTGGCTGAGGAAGACGTAGTTCATCCGCCCGCCCGGGTGCGGCAGCTTGACGAGCCGCGGCAGCACGCGCGGCACCTGCACGACCGCGAGACGCCGCGCCTGCTTCCCGCTCTCGCTCACCTCGAGCTGCACGATCATGTTGAGCGACTTGTTGAGCAACTGCGGGAACGGGTGCGCGGGGTCAATCCCCAGCGGCGTGAGCACGGGCCGCACCTGCGAGCGGTAATGCTCCTCCACCCACGCGAGGTCCGCGCGGCCGAGGTCCTTGAAGGTCAGGAACCGGATGCCGTGCTCGGCGAGCGCGGGCAGCAACTCGCCCCGCCAGCGGGTGAACTGCCGCGCGACCATGCGCCGCACGCGGCGGTTCACCGCGCGGAACGTCTCGCTCGCAGTCAGGCCGTCCACGCTGCGCTCCACGGCCTCGCTCTCGATCTGTTGCTTGAGGCCGGCCACGCGGACCTCGAAAAACTCGTCGAGGTTCGAGCTGGCGATGCAGAAGAACTTCACGCGCTCTAGCAGCGGCACCGAGTCGTCGAGCGCCTCGTCGAGCACTCGCTGGTTGAACTCCAGCCAGCTCAACTCGCGGTTGAGGAAGTGCGCGGGCGCGAATTCGGCGGCGGTGTCAGCCATGGCAACGCGGGAAGATACGGGCGGACATGGGGCGAGGCCAGTGACAACTGCGTGGCGGGCCGCGCGACCCCGGTCACTTCACGTCCGTCTGGATTTCAATCCACAGCGTGCCGATTTGCAGCTTGTTGCCGCCGTGCAGCGTGTGGGTCGAACTCGTCAGCTTGTTCTCCATCTCCACCTTGCCGCCGTGGAATGTCACGATGGCCGTCACCGGCGGGAAGCCCTTCTCCTTCGGCAGATACAGGTGCGCCTCCGGCGACGAGCCGAGGATGACCGGGTCGTGGCCGAGGTTGATCACCGTGCGCTCGTTCTCGTGCCAGTGCACGACCAGCGCCGCCTCGCGCGCGAGCTTCTCGATGACGGCCACCATCAGCCCGATCGTCGCCCCGAGCAGCACCGCGCCGACGAGCCGGCCCGTCACATCGCCCGTCTTGGCCAGCGCGTAGAGGAACGCGACCGCGCCGAGAAACCCACCGAGCACGCCCGCGAAGCCGGCCCGCACGCGCGGCAGGTTCGGGATGAAGAAGCCCATCCCCGCGCCCATCAATCCGCCAAGCAGCATCCAGCCCGCGACCTGCCCGGCCTTCACGATGCGCGACGGGTCCTCGAGCTGCGCGGCGAACTCCTGCGCGCCGAGCGCGAACAAATACTGGCTCACCGACCCGCTAACCAGCCCCGCGAGCAACCCGCCGCCAATCACGATGGCCAGCCCGCGCGCGGCGAGTAGTTGCCGGTGCATCAGGAGGTTCTGCCCGACGACCAGCAGCATCGAGGCGAAGATGGCCAGCAACGCCGTCCACAAGCCGACGACCACCGCGGCCTTCAGCGACACCGGCGCGCGGTCGCGCGCCTGGTTGATGGCAAGCGCGGCCGGCTCGAGGTCGAACTCGTGCACGCGGTTGGTCTGGTAGAGCGACACGCTGCCCTTGAACTCCTGCACCTTGTTGCCGGCCTTCACGCCCACGGTGAACGACGTGTTGTCCACGCCGCCGTGCCGCTGGTAGTGGTGCACCGTGATGACGTAGCGCCCCAGCGGCGCGCCGCCGCCCGGCCAGTAGATGTTCTCGACCGGCCGCGACGAATACGGCGGCCCCGCGTTCATGTCCACGTCCAACTCGCCGCCGGAGGAGACCTTCTTGTTGCCGAAAAAAATGTGCGCGCCCGTCGGGTCAATGCAGTGCAGGTCGAGATCGTTCTGGTTGTCCCACATGAGCGAGAGCTGCACGTCGCCGGTCTTGGCCGACTCGCGCTCGAGCCGCTTGGCCAGCTCGACGTTGAACACGAGCACCGGCGCGGCCTGCGGCGCATCCGGCGCGGCGGACTCGGTCGGCTTGAGCACGCGCAGCAACGGCTCGCCAGCCAGCCAGCCCACGAGGCAGCCGACCGCGCCGAGCAACGCGAAATACAGCGGCTTGGGCAGGAGATGGATGAGTCGGCTCATGGACGCGTCCGCGCGAATCGCCCGGCTTGTATCACGCGCCCGCGAAGGCTCAAAGAGGAATCACGGCGCGGCGGCGTGAAGCGCCGAGCAGTTATTCCTCGCGGGTCATGGGATTCACTGTCGCTCAGCGGGCTTACCAAACTTCTCGGCAACCGCGAGCAGGATTGCCCCGGCGAAGATGGCGTTGCCGACGAGGAAGCCGCCCAGCGCAAGCGGAATCCAGAAATCTTGCGAGGTCTGCGCCGACAGCGCGGCAAATACGAGCATCACGCCGGGAACGCCGGGGACGAGAAGGGCCAGTGCGGCCGCGATTCGGAGCAAGGTTTTCATGGTTCTGTGAAGTCGGGTCGGGTCAGCTTTGCGGCTTGTGCTTTTGACGCTGGCCCTTCACTGGCGGCGTCTTTGCCGGCGTGTCCGCGACCGTGGAATACCAGTGGCTCGCGAAGAACTTCTTCTCCGCCGGCAGGAACGTGTCCGCCGAGCCCACGATGGGCCGCAGCGCCGTGGTCATCTGCATCGCGACCAGCAGGAAGATGATGACCCACACGCCCAGCGGACCGCTCTCGGTCTGCGGGCTCAGCCGGTCGAACGACGAGATGAGGAACCGCACGCCGAAGCACAGCGCCACCATGAAGAACACCAGGTGCAGCGCGCCCATCGCCGCGACCGACTCGGTGCTTTGCGAGAAGACCCACGCCACCGGCGCGAAGCCGATGAGCAGCACCGTCATGAGCGCGAGTTTGCCCGCAACCACGCCGATGATCTCGACGAGGCGCGCCTGCGACCCGCTGAGGCACGCGAAGATATAAAGGCTCGGCAGGCAGATGAGCGCAGTGAGCACGAGTCCCGCGGCGATCTTCAGCGGCGCGGCCCACATTTGCGCGCCGCCGGAGAACGTGCCGACCACGAGCCCATACACGGCCGCGCTCAACAGCGCGATGCACAGCAGCCCCGCGATGAGTGGACGCGCGTTCGGCTGCGAGAGGTGGAACATCAGCCGCCGCGGCTGCCGCAGCATCGCCTCGATGGTGGAGAACACGTCCGCAATCGGCTCGCGCTCCGCCGGGTCGTCGGCCGGTGTTCGCGCCGGTTCGATGGGCGGCGGCGTGAGTTGCGTTGGGAGCATCGGCGGTGTGGGTGGTGGCGTTGGGTTCATGGTGGGTTGGGTTGGGGTTGGGCTGAAGTCACTCACCGGTGAAAACCCGGCGAAGAGCGATGAGAATGGTCTCGTAAAAGTTGCCTTGAAACGCATCGGGCCGGAGAAACTCGACCGGCCTGCCGGGAACGCCAATGAACGGACGCAGAATCCACGTGAGCTGGCTGCCGAGCAGCAGGTTCACCGCGAGCCACGCAAAGAGGACGCGGCGCGCCGCAGCCACGCCGCCGCCGAGGTGCTCGAGCAACTGTCGAAGGCGCAAGTTTGCGGCGATGCCCGCAAAGGCAATCACGGCCACGAACGCAAGCTGGACAAACCGGTAGGCGGTTGTCGCCGTCGCGCCCGGCGAATCAAGCGGCGGCGTGTTCCACACAAAGAACGCCATGATCGGCGCGAACGCTCCGAGGATCGCCGACGCGATGGCGAAGCTCATCAGCATGGCGAGCAGCGACTGTCGCAACGTGATGTTCACGCCAAGCAACGGCGCGAGCATCGCGTTGATAAGCGCGTTGCCGAGCGTGGTGAGCAGGAGGACGAGCGGAAACTTGATGGCCGTGTAAGCCGCCTGCAAAGGCGCGCGCCACCAGCCCATCGCCGCGCCGTAGAGCGCGCTGCCCGCCACGATGACGAGCGTCCACGCCAGCGCGCGACGCCACTCGAACGACTTGAGCCAGCCGCTCGCCTCCGCCACGTCGCCGCGCAGCAGCACGGGCGTCTGTCGGATGGCGAATTGGAACGTGGCGGCTTGCATCGGTCACATCGAGGAACGGGCGTGCACGATGGCGATGAGCACCGCGCCGCTGGCCACCCCGAGCGCGCCGAGTCCTAGCAGGATGTAGCCCGCCATGCGTGTGGACTTCGGAATCGTGAGGACCAATCCGGCGAACGCCACCAAGAACGGCAGACCGAGCACGATGAGCTTCATGGGAACGTGCATGGAATCAGGCGGCGAGAGTTTCGGTAACGTCTGGAGCGGCCTGTGCGGATGCGAGTTGAAGCGCGAACGTGTGCAGCAGCGCCTCGACCGCGGCGATGGTGCCGTCCGGCGTGCTCGTGCCGGCGGTGATGCCGACGGTGTCGTCCGTTCGAAACCACTCGACGCGCAGGTCGTCCGCAGCCTGCACGTGGTGGACGCGCGGGCAGTGGCGCGAACAGGTGGCGACGAGTTCGCGCGTGTTGTTGCTGTGGGCGCCGCCGATGACCAGGACCACGTCGCAGCGCTGCGCCAACTCGACCGCGGCTTGCTGCCGCTGCTTCGTCGGCTGGCAGACGGTGTCCACGAAACGCACGTGGGACCTGGGAAACCGCGCGCTCAATCTCTCGACCAGCGCGCGAACACGTTCAATCGGTTGCGTCGTCTGCGCGGTGATGCCGAATCGCGGGCGCTCGCGGAGCGCGTCCACGTCGGCCTCGGTCAACACGACGTCGAATACGGCGAGGTCTTCGGTCAGCCCGCGGACTTCCACGTGGTCGCGTTTGCCGACGATGACCGGGTGGCAACCATCCGCCACGAGCAGTTTCACGGCGCGGTGCGCGGCATGGACGAGAGGGCAGGTGGCCTCGACCACGTTCAACCCGCGGCCGCGGACGAGGTCCATGCGCTTCTCGGAAGCGCCGTGCGCCGTGATCATCACCGTGCGAGTGGCGACCGAGCCGAAGTCGGACTCGACGCGCACGCCACGGGCGCGCAGGGCGTCGAGGACGGTTTCGTTGTGCACGAGCTCGCCGAGGACGGTGAGCGGGGCGGATTGAGAGTGTTCGAGCGCAAGCGCGATGGCGTCGCGGACGCCGAAGCACATGCCGAGATGGTCAGCGCGGATGAGGTTCATGGGTTTTGGGGTTTCCGATTGCCGATTGCCGATTGCCGATTGCCAAATGCCGGATCACGTGCCGGTCTTCGCTTTCACTTTGTATTACAAAGCATGAGACCGGCCAGTTGCAGGTATGTTCAAAACGGGAGGTCATGGGCAGGCTTGGAGGCGGGTTGGCGGCAGGGAGAGCGGCACCTTCGACAGCAAGGCGGCGGAACCAACCGGGAGTGAATCGAATGCGCAGTTCATCGTTCTCTCGCCTGCTTCACGATCTGTTCGAGCAGGCTGATGTAGCCCTTGAAGGCCTTCTCGCCGGGCGCGGTGAGCGAGACGGTGGTGAGCGGGCGGTTGTTTTGGTAGCTCTTGGCGACGGCGACGTAGCCGGCTTCCTGAAGAGTGCGGATGTGCGTGGTGAGGTTGCCGTCGGTCATCTGGAGCGAGTCGCGCAGCTCGGTGAAGGCCAGCTCCGGCGCGGCGGCGAGCAGCGACATGATGGCCATCCGCCCCTTCTCGTGGATGACGCGGTCGAGCTGGAGAAACGGTTCGGGATTCACTGCGCATTCCGGGACTTCTCGGTGAAATAGAGGTAAACGCCAGCGACGAGGTGGAAGCCGCCGAAGGTGAGGCCCATGAGCAAGTGCGGCGAAAGCAACGGCATCAGTGGAAATGACTCACCGACCAAAAGCACAGGCACCGCGGCGGAGGCGATGATGAATGCCCAGGCGAGCCGCCGCATCCCGGCCGAGATGAACATTGCAGCCGAGTGCAGGGCGCAGCCATAAAGGGCGAGCCACAGGAATACAAGGACGGGTCCCCGGCCTTTGACCTCATCAGGCGCAGCCGCGGTGACGAAGAGCGTGAGAAACGCTGCGGTGACAAGGGCGGGAACAATTGCAGAAGCGACTTTTCGTGTCGGCGCGGACCAGAAGGCCTCGTTTGCCTGGAGCGCCTGCCTTCGGCTGATCCAAAGCGCAGTCGTGATAGTGACGCCGCAGATCACTGTCCAGTAGAGCGCGAAGGTCCGAAGCATTGACGCGGCGAAATGAGCGGACCCGAACGCCGCCAGAATACCGATCGCTCCCGTCGTGAGCATGATCGGTGCGAGCGCGCGGCGGTAGAGCGCGCTGCGCTCCATGAGGGTGCGGATGACCTTGAGGTTTTCCTCCGCCCAGTTCGGTTCCATGGCTTGGACTTTGCATGGCAAAGTAATGGAGTCAAGCGCGGAGTCGCCTGCGGCTGCCGTGTGGGGTTCGCCCTCGTGCGGGTTCGATGGGTCGAAGGGGACGGATGTGACGGACGAGGCGAGGACGAGGAGGATGGACGAGGGCGCGCGGGTAACTGGCTGCTTCCACCGGCGCGGCTGGGCGCGTAGTTTCCGGGCATGTCGTCACCGGTCCTCAGCGTCGGGCAGATGCGCGAGTGGGAGCGCGCGACGTGGGCTGCGGGCGTGTCCGATGGGGCGGTCATGCGGCGCGCAGGCGCGGCGGTGGCGGCGCGCGCGCTGGAACTCACGATGCCGGGCGACGAGATTCTCGTGCTCGCGGGAAAGGGTCACAACGGGGACGACGCGCGGTTCGCGGCGGAGGGGCTGGCGGGGCGGAAGGTCCGCGTGGTCAACGTGGCCAGCCCGGGCGACTCGCTGTCCGTGACGCGTGACGCGGGCGCCGCGCTGGTCATCGACGGGCTGTTCGGCATCGGGCTGAACCGTCCGCTGGGCGCGGCGTGGAACGAGTTCATCCGCGCCTTGAATGGGCGCAATCTGCCGGTGCTGTCGGTGGACGTGCCGAGCGGGCTGGATGCGGACACGGGCGAACCGCACGGCGAGGTGTTGCGCGCGACGGTGACGGTGACATTCGGCGCGGTGAAGCGCGGTCTGCCTTCGGCGAGGGCAGTTCCGTTCGTCGGCCGGCTGGAACTGGCGGGCGACATCGGGTTGATTCCGTGTCCGTTCGGCGCGGCTGCGTTGAACTGGACTGCGCCGGAGGACTTCGACGGGTTTCCACCCCGGCGTCCGGTGGACAGCCACAAGGGGTCGTTCGGGCACCTGGCGATATTCGCGGGGAGCACGGGCTTTCACGGCGCGGCGGTGCTGGCGGCGCGCGGAGCGTTGCGGGCCATGCCGGGGCTGGTCACGGTGTTCACGACGGAGCGGGTGTTCGTGCCGGTGGCGTCGCAACTACAGCAGGCGATGGTGCAGTCGTGGACGCCGCGGTCGGGGTTGCCCGGGTCGTGCACGGCGGCGTTGATGGGGCCGGGGCTGGCGGGCGAGGACGTGACGGCGGAGTTGAAGGCTGAAGTGGCACGGCTGTGGCGCGAGGCGGAGTTTCCGGTCGTCGCGGATGCGAGCGCGCTGGATTGGCTCCCGCGCGGGGCGCTGCGCGAGGGCGCGACGCGGGTGATGACGCCGCATCCGGGAGAAGCGGCGCGATTGCTGGGATGCAGCAATGCGGAAGTGCAGGCGGACCGGCCGTTGGCTTTGCGCGAGTTGTCACGGCGCTGGGGGAATTGCTTTGTGGCGCTGAAGGGCCATCAATCGCTGGCGGGTCGCAGTGAAGGCGCGCTGTTCATCAACCCGACGGGCAATGCCGGACTCGCGCAAGGCGGCACCGGGGATGTGCTGGCGGGATTCCTCGGCGGAGTGCTGGCGCAACCGGCTGCGCAGGCAGACGCGCTGCAGGCGGTGCGGTTTGCAATGTTCCGCCATGGACGGGCTGCGGATGCGCTCGCTGCGAGCCGCCGGACGTGGGATGTGGAGGATTTGCTCGGCGCGCTCGGGGCATAGGGCGCGTGGGCGAAAAGTGCTTCCGCCGTCCGGACCCTTCTGGTAACACCTCGCGCATGAACCGTCTTGTCGGATTCTCCGCCCTGTGTGGTGTCGTTGCCGTCGCCACGCTGTGGGCCCATGCGGCGGATTTCAAGCTGAACAACGGCCAGGTGCTCAAGGGCGAGCCGATGGGCCCCAACAACGGCGGCGTCATCATCCGCGACCCGGATGGCAAGATGTCGTCGCGCGTGCCGTGGACCAATTTCTCGCAGGAAGCGCTCAAGGAACTGGCGAAGAACGCGAAGGCGAAACCGTTCGTGGAGATTCTCATCGAAGAACCGGAGCAGGAGTTGGACACATCGCTCATGCCCGCCGTGCAGAAGCGCGCCAAGCCCACGGTCAAGCTCGCGAAAGTGGAGGTGCCCGAGCGTTACGAGAAGGCGCGGCCGGGATTCCTTGGCAGCATTTTCACGTCCGGCATCGGATGGTTCACGCTTCTCATCCTTTACGCAGCGAACCTCTTCGCGGCCTATGAAATCGCGATTTTCCGGCGCCGGCCTGTGAAGATCATCGTCGGCATTTGCGCCGCGGCGCCCGTGGTCGGACCGGTCACGTTTCTCTGCATGCCCGAGGTGAAGGAGGAAAAGGCAGCCGCTCCGCCGCCCGTCGCCGCGGAAGAGGAGGTGGTCCATGCCCCCGGTCCGAAGGGCATGCACAAGGGCCCCGGCGGCCTGGCGCTCGGCGCGCACGCGGCAGGTCCTGCGGCTGATTTGCCGACCATCGTCCCGGAGGCGCCGCCAGCGCCCAAGACGCAGTATTTCCGCCGCGGCGAAGTCTCGTTCAACCGGCGGTTCATGGAGTCGAAGTTCGCGCCGTTCTTCAAGGTCGTGCTCGCCGACAAGGAGAAGGACCTGTTCCTCGTCTTCAACACCGTGCGCGGACAATACATCTCGCAGCACGTGACGAAGGTCGGGCAGGCGGACATCACCGTGCAGATCGAGGCCGAGAATGGCGCGACGTGCGACGAGAACTTTCCGTTCAACGACATCCAGGAAATCCAGATCCGCCACCGCGACGCGACCGACTGATGCGCTACCGCACCGTTCTTCTTTTCGGCGCGCCCGGCGCCGGCAAGGGCACGCAGGGGAAGATTCTCGGCAGCATCCCCGGCTACTTCCACTGCGCGTGCGGCGACGTGTTCCGCAACCTCACCGTGGACAACGAGCTGGGCCGCAAGTTCGTCGAGTTCTCCGCCAAGGGCCAGCTCGTGCCCGACGAATACACCGTCAAACTCTGGCGGCAGAACATTGATGCCAGCACCGTCGCCGGGCGCTTCAACCCCGACCGCGACGTGCTCGTGCTCGACGGCATCCCGCGCACCGTCCCGCAGGCCGAACTGCTCAAGGAAACGCTCGACGTGCGCGCCATCATCTACCTCTCCTGCCCCGACACGCAGCGCATGGTCGAGCGGCTGCAGCGCCGCGCGCTGCGCGAGAACCGGCTCGATGACGCCAACATCGAGGTCATCATGCAACGGCTCCAGGTTTACCGGCAGGAGACCAAGCCCGTGCTCGACTACTACGGAGAGCACCTCGTCCACACGGTGGACGCCACGCAGCATCCGGTCGAAGTCTTGCAGGACGTGCTCAACGTCGTCTCCCGGAGCCGCGCGAAGTGAGCCGGACGGTTGCAGCCCTGAATTGTTGAACGCCCGGTGTGAAGCCTGCACTCGCGCCGGCTTCAAACCTCTGACCTCTCACCTTGCCTCCGACACTCCGCACCGTCTTCATGGGCACTGCCGGCATCGCGTGCCCCTTGCTGGGTGCGCTGGCGGAGTCGCCCGCGTTCCAACTGCTCGCCGCCGTCTCGCAACCCGACAAACCGCGCGGGCGCGACCTGCAACTCCAGCCCACGCCAGTGAAAACCGCCGCACTCGCGCTCGGCTTGCCGGTGCTGCAACCCGCCCGCGCGCGCGATGAAGCCTTCCTCGCGCAACTCCGCGCGCTCGCACCGGACGTCATCGTGGTGCTCGCCTACGGACAACTTCTTCCCCAGTCGCTGCTCGACATCCCGCGTCTCGGCTGCCTGAACATCCACACCTCGCTCCTTCCGCGATGGCGTGGCGCGGCGCCCATCCAGTGGGCGTTGCTCGAAGGCGACACGCAGACCGGCGTGACCCTGATGAAAATGGACGCCGGCCTCGACACCGGACCCATCGTCGCCACACGCACAACACTGATCAGATCCGACGACAACGCGCAATCCCTCCACGACCGGCTCGCTTCGATTGGAGCCGAACTCGCCGTGCAAGAAATCCCGCGCTACGCCGCGGGCGAACTCCCTCCGCGTCCGCAGCCCGCGGATGGCGTCACGCTCGCCTGCAAGATCACAAAGGACGACGGCCGTCTCGACTGGTCACTGCCCGCGCGCGCGCTGCTCAACCGCATCCGCGCCTTCAACCCGTGGCCGTCCGCTTACACCTTCATCGCCGCGCAATCCAAGCCGCGCCTGTTGAAAATCTGGCGGGCTGAGTTGGTGACTGCCTCACCGGGCGAACCCGGCCTGGTGCTTCGCGCCGACAGGTCAGAACTCATCACCGCCTGCGGGCAGGACGCGTTGCGCCTCCTCGAAGTCCAAGCCGAAGGCGGCCGCCGCATGAGCGCGCAGGAATTCCTCGCCGGACATCTCCTCGCCCCCGGCAGCCGCCTCGGAGCCGCATAGCATGTCGCCCGCGCCACCTCCGGCTGACGCTCTCGAATGCGTTGCCATTAGCGCGCTTGCCGAGCGGGCCACGAATCCGCCATCGTTGAGCGCGTCAACCGGACAGCTTCCGGGCCGCAACGGCCAGTCGGCGCTGCGGACCGACCATGAACCGAACCTCCCAGCCAATTCGTTTCAGCGCGGAACTCATCCGGCCGGCGGAAACCGGGAAAGGCGGTTCCTGGACTTTTCTGACGCTGCCAAAGGACGCGAGCGCGAAGCTTCCCTCGCGCGGCATGACGACAGTCGAGGGCACGCTGAACGGCGTGTCCTTTCGAGCCACGCTCGAGCCCGACGGCCAAAGAGGACACTGGCTCAAAGTGGACCGGAAACTGAGCCAAGCCGCCGCAGCGTCGGCAGGCGACATCGTGACGCTCTCGTTTGCGCCCGTGGACGAAGAACCGGAACCCCGCGTGCCGGCGGACTTTCGGAAGGCGCTCGCAGCCGACGCGAACGCGCGGGCGCTATGGTCGGACATCACGCCCATCGCGCGGCGGGATTGGATCCAGTGGATCACCTCCGCCAAGCAGTCGGAAACGCGTGCTCGTCGGATCACCAACGCCTGCGCGATGCTCGCGGCTGGCAAGCGCCGCGTTTGCTGTTTCGACCGGTCCGGGTTTTACAGCAAGGGCTTCAGCGCGCCAAAGCCAGCGACTCCCTGAGCATCGCGGAACCGGGCGACCCCTTCGCGTGTGCACTGCGCTTCGTGACGGCCGTCGTTCGGCGGCGTCATTTCAGTTCCTTCACGAACACGCTGGCGAACCCGGCGGGCGCGCCGTCGTGACGGAGGGCGAATGGGCCGCGTGCTGTTGATTTCACCGCCATGTTCTCGACGAGCGCCTGTCCGTCCACTGTGATGGAGAGTCGCTCCCCCTTGCGCGTGATGAGGAAGCGGTGCCATTGGCCGGAGCGGCGCGCCTCGAGCTTGGGTGCAAGCGCGGCGCGGAGTGGGGCGGCGTCCAGCGACTCGTCACCGCCGGGCAGGATGACCGGCAGCGGCACGCCGTCCGGCAGCTTCGTGGGCCGCCAATCCACGACGAGCGAGAAGTCCGCGAGCGCGTTCTGGCTCCACAGGTTTTTGTCCGCGGCTTCGCTCTTGCCGTCGTAATTGAGCGTCCAGTCGCGCGGCTGCCAGTGGCCCGCGTGACCGGCGTCGGCCTTGAAGTTCCGCAGGTCGAGCCCCGTGTAGAGCGAGACGAAGCCGTCGTAAGACCGGGCCACGTGCTCGGGTGCGGGATTCGCGGAGGGCAGCTCCTTGATGCGGATGTTGCGGAAGTGAATCTCGCTGCCCTCGCTTTCGAGGCAGAGGTAGCCCTTGCGCGGGATGCAGTCCTTCGACGTGCTGACTTCCTTGCCGTTGACGGAGAGGCTCACGGTGCCGTTCGTCGCCACCACGCGGTAATGGTTCCACTCGGGCGATGGCTTGGTCCGGTCCTCGGTGGGAAAGGCGCGGCCGCCCTTCGACACGCGGCCCAGTGGCGTCATCTTCGCGCCGTGAATCGGGAAGATGTCGCCATGCGTGGTGAAGGAAACGTTGCGGGCCGGATTTCCCTCCCCGTAGCCGGGGTCGAGAATCTGCACCTCGATGCCGCGCGAAAACGGCGTGCCCGCCGCCGAGATGGGATCGCCCCACAAGAAGAGCCCCGAGTTGCCGCCGGGCTTCATGTGCCGCCATTCGAGCTCGATGATGAAATTCTCATACATCCGCTCCGTGCGCATCGTGCCGGTCGGGATGCCGGTGCAGTGGATCATCCCGTTCTTCACGCTGAACGTCTCCGGCGCGACGTTCACGGGAATCCAGCCGCTGAGGTCACGACCGTTGAACATCAGCACGAAGCCGTCGCCCTCCGCCGCGCCACCGGCAGGCAACGAGGACATGAGGACGACCGCGGCCGCAGTGGTGGTGGCGAGGAACGCGACGCGAAGGGAAAGCGGGCTTTTCATAGACAAGTTGCAGTCGGGTTTGCAGGATGAATCTAACGAAGGCCCGCCCGTTGCAAATGAAAAAGTCTGCCAAGCCCGCCGCGTTCGGCACGCCGCGAAGCAAACCGGCGCGGCGTAGTGGCACGGGCGTCCCGCCCGTGCGAATCGGAACTCCCGGGCGAGACGCCCGTGCCACTGCCAGAAAGGTCGCCGAATTGGAGAACCTCCTGAGCGAACCGACCGCCGCCGCCGTCGAGGCGATGCGCGAACTCGAAGGCGACCTCATCCTCCTCGGCGTCGCCGGCAAGATGGGCCCGACCCTCGCGCGCATGGCGAAGCGCGCTTCGGAAGCCGCAGGCGTGAAACGCCGCATCATCGGCGTCTCGCGCTTTTCGAATCCAGCGGACGAACCCGCGCTCCGGTCGCACGGCATCGAGACGATCCGGTGCGACCTGCTCGACGAGGACGCCATCGCCAGCCTGCCCGACGCGCCCAACGTCGTCTTCATGACCGGCATGAAGTTCGGCGCAACGGGCAACGAACCGCTCACGTGGGCGATGAACGTCCACCTGCCCGCGCTCGTGTGCCGCAAGTTCCGTCGCAGCCGCATCGCCGCGTTTTCCACCGGCAACATCTACGGCCTCACGCCGGTCGCGCGCGGCGGCTCGGTCGAGACCGACATGCCCCTGCCCGTCGGCGAATATGCGATGAGCTGCCTCGGCCGCGAGCGGATGTTTGAGCACTTCAGCCGCGCGCTTGGAATCCCGGTCGTGTTGCTGCGGCTCAACTACGCGGTCGAGTTGCGCTACGGCGTCCTCGCCGACCTCGCCCGCAAGGTGTGGGCGGGCGAGCCCGTGGACCTCGCGATGGGCCACTTCAACTGCATCTGGCAGGCGGACGCGAACGCGATGACGCTGCAATCGCTCGCGCTCGCCACGTCGCCCGCGCTCGTGCTCAACGTCACCGGTCCCGGCGTGCTGCGCGTGCGCGACGTGTGCGAGGCGCTCGCGGACCGGCTGAGGCGACGCGTGCGCTTCACAGGTGAGGAGGCTCCGACCGCGCTCTTGAACAACGCCTCCGCGGCGCAGAAGCTCCTCGGCTCGCCCGCGACTTCCCTCGACACGATGCTCGGCCGCGTCGCCGGCTGGGTGAAGCGCGGCGGCGCGAGCCTCGGGAAGCCGACGCACTTCGAGTCGCGCGACGGGAAGTTTTGATTCACACCGCATGGACGTCACCCCGCTGCTCGAAGCGCGCGCGCTGGAAAAATCCTTTCCCGGCGTGCGCGCGCTCAAGGGAGTGGACCTCGCTGTTCACAGCGGGGAGGTGCTCGCCGTCATCGGCGAAAACGGTGCGGGCAAGAGCACGCTGATGAAAATCCTCGTGGGCGTGCAGGCCGCCGATGCCGGTGAAGTGCGCCTCGGCGGAAAGCCCGTCACCCTCGGCGGAGTTCAGGACGCGCTCGCGAATGGCATCGCGCTCATCCATCAGGAACTCAATCTCGCCGACAACCTCGACATCGCGGCGAACATCTTCCTCGGGCGCGAGCCGGGGCGCTTCGGGCTGCTCGACACAGCGCGGATGCATCGCGAGGCGAGGCAGTTCCTCGCGGCGGTGGGCTTCGACGCGGACCCCGGCTTGCTGGTGAGCGCGCTGCCCATCGGCCAGCAGCAGCTCGTCGAGATTGCCAAGGCGCTCTCCGTCAACGCCCGCGTGCTGATCATGGACGAGCCGACCTCGAGCCTTTCGGCGCGCGAGTCGGAGAACCTTTTCCGCGTCATTCGCGACCTGCGCGCCCGCGGTGTGAGCGTCGTATACATCTCGCACCGGCTCGGCGAGGTGAAGGCCATCGCCGACCGCGTGACCGTGCTGCGCGACGGCGAGAACGCGGGCGCGCTCGCGCGCGAGGAGATCACGCACGCGGCGATGGTCCAGCTCATGGTCGGCCGCGACCTGTCGCAATTCTACGCGCACGAACCGCACACGCCCGGCGACGTCGCGCTTGAAGTCACGGGCTTGCGGACGCCAGCCCATCCGCGGCACGAGGTCGCGTTCCGCGTGCGCGCGGGAGAGATCGTTGGCATGGCAGGACTCGTGGGCGCGGGGCGGACAGAGCTGCTGCTCACGCTGTTCGGCGTGACGCCCGCGTGCGGGGGCGCGGTGCGCGTTGGCGGACGCGACGTGACGCCGCGCACGCCGCTCGAGGCCATCCAGGCCGGGCTTGCGCTCGTGCCGGAGGACCGCAAGCAGCAGGGGCTTTTCCTCGAAATGGCCGTGCGCGAGAACATCAGCCTCGTGAGCCTGCGTTGTGAGCAGCGCGCTGGTTTCCTCAACCTCGCGCGCGAGGCGTCGCTGGCGCGCGAGATGATTTCCGCGCTGCGCATCAAGACGCCCGGCGACCGCCAGCCCGCGCAGTTCCTCTCGGGCGGCAACCAGCAGAAAGTCGTCCTCGCCAAGTGGCTCGCGGTGCGCCCGCGCGTGCTGCTTCTGGACGAGCCGACGCGCGGCATTGACGTCGGCGCGAAGCAGGAGATTTACAAACTGATGGAAGACCTCGCGCGGCAGGGCGTGGCGGTGCTGTTCGTGTCGAGCGAGATGGAGGAAGTGCTCGGCATGAGCGACCGCGTGCTGGTGATGCACGAGGGCAGGCTTGCGGGCGAACTGGCGCGGGAGGGCGCGACCGAGGAAGCGGTGATGCACATGGCCACGGGAGGTGGCGCGTGAAGAAACTCCTCGGCATCTTCAGCCTGCTCGTGGTGGTGTGCGTGGCGACCGCGCTCGCGAGCGAGAGCTTCCTGAGCGGATACAACCTCGAAAACCTCGTCCGCCGCACGGCGCTTTTCGGCATCATCAGCATCGGCGTCGCGTTCGTGATTGTGACGGGCGGCATTGATCTCTCCATCGGCTCGGTCATCTGCCTGGTCGGTTGCGGGCTGCCGTGGCTGCTCACGGTGCAGAAGTGGCCGTTGCCCGCGGCGCTGCTCGCGGTCGCGCTGGTGTCGGCGGGAATCGGTCTCGCGCACGGGCTGCTCATCACCAAGCTGCGGCTGCAGCCGTTCGTGGTGACGCTGTGCGGCCTGCTGTTGTATCGCGGCGTGGCGCGCGGGTTCACGGCGGACCAGACCGTAGGCTTTGGGGCGGACTTCAAGGGCTTGCGGACACTGGCAACGGGGAAGATTCCGATTCCGTTCGTGCAGGGCTTCGAGGTGCCCGCGCCGGTGGTGTTCCTGCTTGTGGCGTCGGTCGTGGCCGCGGTGCTGCTCAACCGCACGCTCTTTGGCCGGCACCTGCTGGCGCTCGGGCGCAACGAGCAGGCCGCGCGCTTCAGCGGCATCCGAACCGACCGCATGACCATTCTCGCCTACGTCATCAGCTCGTCGCTCGCCGGGCTTGGCGGCGTGTTATTCGTGCTCGACGTGAACTCCGCGCAGCCCGTGGACTTCGGGAACTTCTACGAGCTTTACGCCATCGCCGCGGCGGTGCTTGGCGGGTGCAGCTTGCGCGGGGGCGAAGGCTCCATCCTCGGCGTCATCATTGGCGCGGCGCTGATGCAGGTGTTGCGCAACATGATCACGCTCGCGACGACGCGGAACAACATCGAGTTCGCCATCATCGGGGCGGTCATCCTCACGGGCGTCGTCGCGGATGAATTGGTCAAGCGCTTCGCCGCACGACGCCGGGCCGTGCGCGAGGCGGCGGAACGCGAACGTCCCGCGTCATCAGGCGCAGCCGGCCGGGAAACCCATTGACGCCGCGCGCCCGCGCCGACAACGATTCGCCCGCACACACGATGAAAACCCGTTTAGCCCGGACACTCCCGCTGCTCATGCTCGCGCTCGCGATGCACGCGACTCCCGCCGATGCCGCTGCGCCGAAGCGCGGCGTCACCTGCACGACCCACGGCCGCACGGCTGACGGGCAGACGGTTCATTTGTTCACGCTCGTGAACCGCAACGGCCTCGTCGCGAAGGTCACCACTTACGGGGCGCTGCTCACCGAGATGCACGTGCCCGACCGCAACGGCGTGTTCGCCGACGTGACGCTCGGGTTCGAGAAACTCGACGGCTACCTCAGGGGCCATCCGTTCTTCGGCTGCACCACGGGCCGATACGCGAACCGCATCGCCAAGGGCCGGTTCACACTCGACGGCGAGACTTACACGCTCGCGACCAACAACGACCCGAACCACCTGCACGGCGGCGTCAAGGGCTTCGACAAGCGCGTGTGGCTCGCCAAGTCCGTCGAGACGGCGCACAACGTCGGCGTCGTGTTCAGCTACGTGAGCCGCGACGGCGAGGAAGGCTACCCCGGCACCGTCACCACGATCGTCATCTACCTGCTCACCGAGGACGACGAGTTGCGCATCGATTACGAGGCCACGACCGACCGCGCCACCGTCATCAACCTGACCAATCACGCGTATTGGAACCTCGCCGGCGCGGGCGAGGGCGACATCCTCGGGCACGAGCTCACGCTCCACGCCGTCCACTTCACTCCCGTGGATGCGACGAGCATCCCGACCGGCGAAATCAAGGCCGTCGCGGGCGGACCGATGGACTTCACGAAGCCCAAGCTCATCTCGAAGGACTTCGCGGCAATGGCCGGCAAGCCCAGCGGTTATGACCACAATTACGTGCTCAACAAGCCGCGAGCGGGCGAACTCACGCTTGCCGCGGTGCTGCGCGACCCCAAAAGCGGCCGCGTGCTGCGCATCTCGACGACCGAACCGGGTATCCAGCTTTACACGGGCAATTATCTCGACGGCACCGTCATCGGCAAGGGCGGCAAGCCGTATCCGCAGCACGCCGCGCTCTGCCTCGAGACGCAGCACTTCCCCGACTCGCCCAACCGGCCGAACTTCCCCTCGACCGTCCTGCGCCCCGGGCAGACCTACACGCACACGACCGTGCACAAATTCGAGGCGAAGTGAACACGCCGCGTGCGTGGCGCGTCCTCCGATTCGGCTTCGCCCACGAATGAACATTCCGACGGCAACCCGTCCGCTGCTCGCGATGTTCGTCGCGGCGGGCGTCTTCGCGCGGGCACCCGCGGCGACGCCGGCGGGCGGCGCCGTGGACTTCAACCGCGACGTGCTGCCGATTCTTTCCGGGCATTGCTTCAAGTGCCACGGCCCCGACGAGAAGACGCGCGAGGCGAAGCTCCGTCTCGACACGCGAGAAGGGGCGCTCCGCACCAGGGACCCGGTCATCGTCCCCGGCAGGCCCGCGCAGAGCGAACTCCTCAGGCGCATCACCGCGAAGGACCCGAACGACGTGATGCCGCCGCCGGAAGCGAAGCACAAACCCAATCCCGCGCAGGTCGAGACGCTCCGTCGGTGGATCGCCCAGGGCGCGAAGTGGGCCACGCATTGGGCGTGGACGCCACCGCGACGCCCGGCGGTTCCGGCGGTTCAAAGTTCAAAGTTCAAAGTTCAAGGTTCGAAGTTGCCGGTCCGCAACGAGGTTGACCACTTCCTCCTCGCGCGCCTCGCGCAGGAAGGGCTCAGCCCGTCCCCCGAGGCTGCGCCCGAGGCGCTCATCCGTCGCGTCACGCTCGACCTCACCGGACTTCCGCCGACTCCGGCCGAGGTGGACGCGTTTCTTCGCGAGTCGCAGGCCGAGCGCGCGTCGGACAAGCCTTACGAAGCCCTCGTGGACCGCCTCCTCGCCTCGCCCCGCTACGGCGAGCGCATGGTGTGGGACTGGCTCGACGCCGCGCGCTACGCGGACTCCAACGGCTACCAGGGCGACGGCGAGCGCACCATGTGGCCGTGGCGCGACTGGGCTGTGCAGGCGATGAACGACAACATGCCGTTCGACCAGTTCACCGTGTGGCAGATCGCGGGAGACCTGCTGCCCGATGCCACGCGCGAACAGAAGCTGGCCACCGGCTTCAACCGCAATCACATGATCAACGGCGAGGGCGGGCGCATCGCCGAGGAGAACCGCGTGGACTACATCTTCGACCAGCTTGAGACCACCGCGACCGTCTGGCTCGGCGTGACCATCGGCTGCTCGCGCTGCCATGACCACAAGTTCGATCCGCTCACGATGCGCGATTACTACGGCCTCTTCGCGTTCTTCAACGGCACACCCGTCGCCGGCGGTGGCGGCTCGGGACAGACCGCGCCGGTGATGGACTTCGTCACGCCCGAACAGACCGCGCGGCTGGAGAAGTTGCGGCAGGACGTCGTGCGCATCGGAGCCGCCGTGGATGAAATGGAACCCACGGTTTTCCCGCGGCCAGCGGGCAAGGCGTCGTCCGACTCGACCGTCGCGAAGGATTTCGCCGCGGAACCGTTTGCCGCGCTCAAGCAAAAGGGTGCGGCGCGCAACCTCACGCAGTTGCGCGGACTCGCGAAGCTCTACAAGGACAAGGAACCCGCTGACTACGCGAAGGCGCTCGCCGACCTCGTCAAGGCGATGGAGGACCGCGACGAATTCAACCGGCTCATCCCGCGCGTGATGGTGATGGAGGAAATGCCGAAACCGCGCGACACGTTCATGCTCGTGCGCGGTCTTTACAACAAGCCGACCGAGGAGAAGGTCGCGCCTGCGTTCCCTGCCAGCCTCGCGGCAAAACCGGGGACCGCAGACTCGAAGCACGAAACGAACCGGCAATCGCGCCTCGACCTCGCGCGCTGGCTGGTGGCACAGGACAATCCGCTCACCGCGCGCGTCACCGTCAACCGCGCGTGGCAGCGTTTCTTCGGCACGGGGCTGGTGAAGACCACGGAGGACTTCGGCGTGCAGGGCGAGAAGCCGTCGCATCCCGAACTGCTCGACTGGCTCGCGACCGAATTCGTTCGCACCGGCTGGGATGTGAAGCGCCTGCACAAACTCATCGTGATGAGCGCGGCGTATCGGCAGTCATCGCGCGTGACGCCGGCGCTGCTCGAGCGCGACCCCGAGAACCGCCTGCTCGCGCGCGGCCCGCGGCAGCGGCTGCCCTCGTGGATGCTTCGTGACCAGGCGCTCGCCGTGAGCGGACTGCTCGTGGACCGTCGCGGCGGTCCGCCCGTCAAGCCTTACCAGCCCGCAGGCGTGTGGGAGGAGGCGACTTTCGGCAACAAGACCTACAAACAGGACCACGGCGAGGCGCTGTATCGCCGGAGCCTCTACGTTTTTTGGCGGCGCATCATCGGGCCGACGATGTTCTTCGACGTCGCTTCGCGGCAGAACTGCACCGTCAAGACGCCGCGCACCAACACGCCGCTCCACGCGCTCGTCACGCTGAACGATGTCACCTTCGTCGAAGCTGCGCGCGCGATGGCGGAGCGCGTGTTGAAGAATGGCGCCCCGACGGACGCGCGCATCGAGCACGCCTTCCGGCTCGCCACTTCGCGCAAGCCTTCGCCCGCGGAGGCGGACATCCTCACCGCGCGCCTCGACGCGCTTCGCAGGCAGTTCGGCGCGGACAAGGACGCTGCGCTCAAGCTGCTCAAAGTCGGCGAATCGCCGCGCGACGAGAAGCTCGACGCGGTCGAGCACGCTGCGTGGGCTTCGCTGTGCAGCCTGTTGCTCAACCTCGACGAGGCGTTGACCAAGCCATGAGTCGCCGCGCCCAAGTCGTCGTCACGGACTTCCTCGAAGAACCCCTCGACCACGAGCGCCGCATCCTTGGCGACCTCGCCGACGTCGTCGCGCTGCGCGGACGGCACGAGGATGAACTGGCTGGCCGCATCGAAGACGCCGATGCGGTCATGCTGTATCACTTCCTCTCGCTCACCCGGAAAACCATCGAGCGTCTGCGTCGTTGCAAGCTCATCGTCCGCTGCGGCGCGGGTGTGGACAACGTGGACCACGCTTGCGCCGCCACTCGCGGCATCGCCGTTGCGAACGTCCCCGACTACGGCACCGAGGAGGTCGCCGATTCCGCCATCGGCCTGGCGCTCGCACTCGCTCGAGGATTCCACCCGCTCAACAGCCGTCTTCGCGCGGGGCGCGGCGAGTGGAGTTACACGCAAGCCGCGCCGGTGTGGCGACTCCGCGGTCGCGTGTTCGGCATCGTCGGCATCGGACGGATCGGCACCGCATCGGCACTCCGCGCAAAGGCCCTCGGCATGGACGTCGCGTTTTACGACCTGTTCGCGCCCGAGGGTCGCGACAAGTCGCTCGGCGTCCGGCGGGTCGAACACTTCGACGACCTGCTCGCACAAGCGCACGTGTTGAGCTTTCATTGCCCGCTCACGCCGGAAACGCGCCACATGCTGAACCGCGGCAACATTGCCCGGATGAAGCGGGGTTCGTTCGTCGTGAACACCGCGCGCGGCGCCGTGGTGGATGTGCTCGCCGTGCTCGACGCGCTTGGCAACGGCCACCTCGGCGGCGCGGCGATCGATGTGCTGGAGATCGAGCCGCCTTCCGACGACCACCCGTTGCTCAAGGCGTGGCGCGACCCGTCGCATCCCGCGCACGACCGGCTCATCCTCAATCCGCACGCCGCATTCTATTGCGAGGAAGGCCTGCTCGATATGCGTATCAAGGGCAGCGAGAACGTGCGCCGGGTGCTCCTCGGAGAACGACCGCGCAATGTGGTGAACACGGTGAAACCGGATTGAGCTTTGAGGCGCAGACGCCGCGGATGAACGCGGAAGCTTGCATCACGACGTGTAGGAAGCTACTTCACTGACTTCCCGGGTTGCTATGCGAGTCTTTGCGCCTTTGCGTTGAACTTCGTCGTCTGGATTCGCTCAACAACGGGCTTAACCTTGCCTCAACGTCCGCTTGTCGCCGTCGCGGCGCGTCACCCCATCTCGGTCAAGTCGTTCGAGGAGTGGAATGAGAATGCGGCGGCTCGTGCCGAGCGACTGGCGGATGTCGCTCGCGGTCGCCGGGCCTTTCGAGCGGATGTGCGCCTTCACCGCCTCGGTCGCGCGCTGGAAATGTTCCGCCAGCAGCACAACGTCCTCGCTCAACTCGACCGCCTCGCCCGTGTTCAACAGATAGCGCAGCGCCTGCTGCGTGAGCGCGTCCGGCGCGAGTTCCTTGCGTGATGGCGGTTCGAGCGGTTTCGCGGACAATGCACCGCGCACCTTCGCGCCCGCGGCCATCAACTGCGGCGGCAGCGCGAGCTTGTGCGAGCCGCGCCGGATGGCCGTGCCGCTTTGCGCGAAGCCGCCGGCGCACAGCGCGGCGACGAGCGGGTCGAACAGCTCGGGCGCGGGCAGCGACTTCACCAACGCCGTGCGCAACTCGCTGAGCGGAAGCCCCGGCCGGTCCGGATGCGCCTTGTGCGCCGCATCAATCGCCGCACCGGCGCGCTGTTGTGCTGATTGCCACCACGCGGCGTCCACGAGCCAGTCGCCGACGACCAGCGCGTGCTTCGCAGTGACGACGCGGCTGATGGCGTCCGTGATTTCCGCCGCGCTGAAGCGGCTCTTGGCGAGCAACCCGGCGCGCTTGCGGGCGGCGTCGCGTGCCAGTTGAGAACGCACCAGCGCATCCGCTGAATCAGGCTCCGCCGCCCGCGCTTGGAGAAACTTGAGCCGCGCCGCGCTGCGGACCTGCCGGCGCGAAGCGTCGGGGTCGAGCAGGATGCCGCCGGCCAGCGTCGCCTGCTCGGACCAGTCGCGAATGATGAAACGGTCCCCGATGAAAGCGAAAACGGGCGACTCGAATCGCAGTTGCGCCAGCGCGCGGGCGCCGGGCGCGAGAGTTTTGGCGTCGAGAATCTGCACTCGCGCGGGCGTGTTGCCGCTCCCGTGGTGCACGCGCACAAGCGTGTCGTCCTTGAGCGGGCGAGCCGCGGCGACCTTGAACGCCGGACGCTCGCCGTGGGCGGCGGATTCCTCGGCCTGCACGCTTACGAGACGCGCGGACTTCTCGATGACCACATCCCACGTCTCCGCGGCAGCGCCGAATTCGGCCAGCGTGATGACTTCGCCTCGGGCGATGCCGTCGGCACCGGCAGTCGCGCCCTGCACGTCGGGCACGTTCACCGCGGTGCGCGTGCCGGGCACGCTCGCCTCAACGTCGCTGCTGTGGTTTTGAAGACTGCGAACCTTGGCTGGGCGCGCGCCGGGTTGGACGACGACCGCCTGCCCGCGCTTGAGCACGCCGCCGATGAGCGTGCCGGTGACGACCGTGCCGATGCCGCGCAGCGTGAACACGCGGTCCACCGGCAGGCGCGGCTTGCCGATGTCGCGCGGTGGCGGGGCTTCCGCGAGAGCGCGGGCGAGCGTGGATTTCAGTTCCCCGATGCCGCGGCCCGTCACGACGGACGTCGGCGCTATCGGAGCTGCGGCGAAGGGCGTGCCTTCGAGCTGGGAGCGGAGCGCCGCGAGGCTCCCGGCTTCGTCCAGAGCGAGGTCGGCTTTCGTCAGTGCGACGACCGCGCGTGGCACGCCGAGATAGGAGAGGATTTGCAAGTGCTCCTCCGTCTGTGGCATCCAGCCGTCATCCGCCGCGACGATGAACAGCGCGAGGTCAATCGAGCCGACGCCCGCGACCATGTTCTTCACGAAATCCTCGTGGCCGGGCACGTCCACGATGCCGACATCCAACGTGGATTGAGCGTTGCTGGAATCGGGAGCCGCGAGCGACAGGTGCGCGAAGCCGAGGTCAATCGTGATGCCGCGAGCCTTCTCCTCGGGCAGTCGGTCGGGGTCGGTGCCGGTGAGCGCCTTGACGAGCGAGCTTTTGCCGTGGTCCACGTGGCCCGCGGTCGCGAGGATGAAATGCTTGCTGGCCATCGGCGCGCGATTGTCGGGAAGCGGGGCGCGAATTCAATCGCAATGCTGGCATGAGATTGCCATGGCGCATTGCGGACGGCCCGGTTGCGTCTGGTCACCGTTGAATCCCTGCACACTGCCGGCCGTCCATCTGCCCAACCTATGAAGACCCTCCTTGTCATCTGTGCCTCCGCCGCGCTCGGAGGCATCGCCACGCCGATCCGCGCCGATGAGCCGGTGAAGAAGGTGGACGCCAAGCCCGCCGCCGCCGAACCGTTGAAGGTCGGCCAGCGCGCGCCGGACTTCCGCGTGAAGGACAGCACGGGCAAGGACATCAACCTCGCCGAGCTCAGCGCGAAGGGGCCGGTGCTGGTGCGGCTCACATGCGGCTGCCTCGGCTGCGACAAGGAACTGCCTTATTTTCAGGCGCTGCACGAGGCTTACAAGGCGCAGGGGCTCGTCAGCCTCGCGGTGTTCAAGGAAGCCGACACGAAGGTCGAGGCTTACGTGAAAGAGAAGAAGCTCGACATGCTTTACGCCGTGGACACGAAGGGCGCGAGCTGGGACGTGTGGCGCACGAAGACGATGCCGAGCAACTTCCTCATCGAGAAGGGCGGCACCATTGCGGCAATCTCGACCGGGTGCGACCCGAGCGGGTTGATTGCGAAGCGCCTGTCCGAGAAGGCCGCCAATCTCGTCGGCGGTGAGACCGTGGATGTGAAGTCCAAGGTGGACGTTGCCCGCCAGAGCAAGCCGGAGCCGAAGAAGTAGCGGCCGTCCGCCGGCCTCTCATTCGAATCCTGAGCGCGGCCGCACTGAACGGATCCGGCCTGCGCCGATGGGACTTCAAGCCACTCTTCGCCGGACAGGCCAGCCCGCCACACTCATGTTCGCCTCCCGCGTTCCTGTTCGCACCGTCCTCATCGCGGCACTGCTCTTTGCGGCGTCCACCGCGCTGCGCTCCGCCGAGCCTGCGGCGCGCTGGTGGAAGGGCAACCTGCACACGCACACGTTCTGGAGCGACGGCGATGACTTTCCGGACATGGTCGCCGATTGGTATCGCGCCAACGGCTACCAGTTCCTCGGCTTGTCCGACCACAATACCGTGCAGGACACGAACAAGTGGGTGGACATCAATTCGCCCGTCCGCCAGCTCGCCTACGACAAATACGAGCGGCGCTTCAAGGACGGCGTGGATTCCGGCGTGCTCAGCGGCGTGCGGCGCGTGCGGCTCAAGACGTTTCCGGAACTGAAGGCGCAGTTCGACGACCCCGGCCGGTTCCTGCTCGTGCAAAGCGAGGAGGTCACCGACCGTTGGAAGACGGCGCCCGTGCACCTGAACGCGACCAACGTGCGCCAGCTCATCAAGCCGCAGGGCGGCTCCAACATCGTCGAAACCATCCAGAACAACGTCAACGCGCTGCTCGGCCAGCGTTCGCCGGCTCGGCGTGCCGATGTTCCTTCACTTGAATCATCCCAACTTCGGCTTCGCCATCACGGCGGAGGAATTCATGCAAGTGCGCGGCGGCAGGTTCTTCGAGGTCTATAACGGCCACAACCGCGTTTACAACTTCGGCCACACCAATGGCGCGCCAAGCATGGACCGCTTCTGGGACATCATCCTCACGTGGCGGCTGGCCGTGCTTGGACTGGATGTGATTTACGGCGTCGGCACGGACGACTCGCACAACTACCACGACATCGCGTTCTACAAGGCGCAGGACGCCGCGAAGAAGGCCGCGGAGACCAAGTCCAAGTCCGCGGAGCCCGCAAAGGCCGCCGAGCCTGCGAAGACCGCACCCGCTTCACCCGCGTCGCGCGATCCGGCCCGCGACCTTGCGACCAAGACCTACTCGGGCCGCGGCTGGGTCGTGGTCCGCGCGCCGCGGCTCGCGGAATCGGAACTCGTGCAGGCGATGGAAGCGGGCGAGTTCTACGCGAGCAACGGCGTGACCCTGCGCGACGTGCGGCGCGAGAAAGGCCGATACACCGTCGAGATCGAGCCCGAGGCCGGAGTGACCTACACCACACAGTTCATCGGCACGCGGCGCGGGTTCGACCGCACCAACCAGCCGCTTCGCAACAAGGCCGGCGAGATGCTGCGCATCACGCACACCTACAGCAAGGACGTCGGCGTCGTGCTCGCCGAGGTGCAGGGCACGAGCCCGAGCTACACGCTCAAGGGCGACGAGATTTACGTCCGTGCAAAGGTCATCTCCTCGAAGCCGAAGGCCAATCCTTCGGAGTTGGGCGAGAAGGAGCAGGCGTGGACGCAGCCCTTGGTCACCGGTGTGAAGTGAGTCGCGGCGACGCGCGGGCTACTCCTGCCACGCGGCCAACCGCTCGTTGGCCCAAATCTCATCGGTGCGCTGGCGCGCGCGGACGAGCGCAGCATCCCCGCCCCTCACGAGAACCTCGGCGGCGAGCGGGCGCGTGTTATAGTTGGAACCCATCACCGAGCCGTAAGCGCCAGCGCTGAGCAGCGCGAGGTAATCGCCCTCGCCGACTCGCGGCAGCGGGCGGTCCTTCGCGAAGTAATCGCCCGACTCGCAAATCGGCCCGACGACGTCGGACGACACGAGCGCGCCGCCGCGCTGACGCACGGGGACGATCTCGTGATAGGAGTCGTAGAACGCCGGGCGGATGAGGTCGTTCATCGCGGCGTCCACGATGACGAAGGTCTTCCTGCCCGTGCGCTTCACATACTCGACGCGCGTGATGAGCGCGCCAGCATTGCCGACGATGAACCGGCCCGGCTCGATGAGGATGCGCAACCCGAGCGGCTTGAGCAGCGGCACAAGCCGCGCCGCGTAGGTCGCGGGCGTGAGGATGCTCCGCGACGCGCGTGACGCCCACCAGCCGCGCCCGCCGCTGGCGAGCGCGGGCTTGTAGATGATGCCGAGTCCGCCGCCGATGCTGAAGAACTCGAACTTGTGCCGCGCGGCGAGTTTCCGCACAAGCGGGAGCACTCTTTTCACCGCCGCCTCGAAGGGCGACACGCTCGTGAGCTGCGAGCCGATGTGCATCTGGACTCCGCGCAGGCGGAGGTGCTTGAGCTTCGCCGCGCGGCGATACACGCCCTCGACCTGCTCGAACGCGATGCCGAACTTGTTATCGTAAGTCCCGGTGGTGATCTTCGCGTGCGTGCCGGCGTCCACGTTCGGGTTCACTCGCACCGCCACGGGCGCGACCTTGCCGAGCCGGGCCGCCACTCGATTGATGCGCGCCAGCTCCGGTTCGGACTCGACATTGAATGAGTAAATGCCACGCCGCAGGGCGAACTCGATTTCGCCCTCGGTCTTCCCGACTCCGGCGAACACGCACTTCCTCGGGTTGCCACCCGCAGCGATGACGCGGCGCAGTTCACCCTCGCTCACTACGTCGAAGCCGCCGCCGAGGTCGGCGAGCGTGCGCATGACGGCCGCGTTCGAGTTGGCCTTCATCGCGTAGCAGACGAGGTGGTCGAGCGGCGCAAGTGCGCGGTCGAGCTTGCTGAAGTGGTCCTCGAGCGTGTGCTGCGAATAGACGAACAGCGGCGTGCCGAGCGTGCGGGCGAGCGCCTCGATGCTCGCCCCTTCGCACATCAACCGGCCGCCAGCGTAATGGAAATCATGCATCGCGCGGCGTGTTATGCCAAAGCCACCGCGCGCGGGGAAGGGGGGAAGTGAGCGCGGCTTGCGCCATCAGTCCTGCGGATACACGAGGATGCGGTCGTGCACAAGCAGGACGAGGTCGTTCTTGCCGTCGCCGGTCACGTCCACGATGAGCGCCTCGCGCGGCTCGGGCGCGTCGGTGCCGCGGCTGCGGAACGTGCGTTCCTCAAACACCTGCCAGCGGTTGGCGGGCGTGAGCTTGTGCGGCGCGTCGAACGTGACCATGTCCACGTGGTGCTTGGCCGTCTCGAGGAACACGAGGTCTTTGCGCCCGTCCTGGTTGAGGTCGCCCGTGACGACATCGGCGAGGCGGCCGTCCTTGATGGGCGTTTCGTAGCCGTCGAGTTCCTTCAACTCCCACACGCTTCCGTGCAGGGCGAGCGACGCGGCGGCGTTGAGGCCGAGGAAGCCGAGCCCCGCGGGACGCGCCGGGCCGGATGCGATGGGCGCGAGCGAGTGAAAGTCCGTGAACGGCAGCGTCGTGTTCCTCGTGATCTGCCACACACCCGAGGCGTCGCGCTCGCACGCGGTAAGGGCTTTGCGCTCCGCGTCGAGCAGGAAGAGCACGGATCCCGCGCCGGCGCGCATCGAGGTGGCGGCGACGATGCGCGAGTTGGGCGCGGCGCCGTTGATCTGCTCCTTCACCGTGAACGTCCACGACGGTTTGGTGTCGGCAGCGGCGGGCTTTGCTTCGCGCGCGAGCACGACGGCGCGCACGAAGTTCTTCTGCGCCAGCAGCAGCTCGGGCTTGCCGTCGCCGTCCACGTCCGCCGCGCTGAACCACGGCTGCTCCGCCGCGCCGCCGGGCGGCGTCACGTCCACTTCTTCAAAGGGCTTGTCGGGAACTTGCAGCAGCAGCTTGACCTTCTCGTAGGGCGTGAGCACGACGAGGTCCGCGAGGCCGTCCTGGTTCGCGTCGTGGATGGCGAGCGTCGCCGGGTTCGACTTGTAAGAATCGGAAAGCTTCTGCTCGCGGCGCGAACCATCGGCGGAGTGGAGCTGCACGACGCGCCTGCCGTCCTGGTCCACGATGAGGGCGAGCACGGGCCGCGCGCCGGCCACGAGCGCGCCCGCGGCGAGCGCGAGCGGCTTGCCGTCGGTCGGAAGGATGCGGGGAAAGGCGACGCGGCCGCTCGGTTCCATGCGCGTGACTCCCGTCTGCCGTTCGTCCGCGCTCAGGAGGAAAATCTCCGCGCGGCCATCGCCATCCCAATCCGCCACGGCGAGGTCGCTCACGCCGGTGAACGTGGGGAAGCGGCGCGGCGCGGCGAAGTTGCCATCGTCGAGCTGCAATGAAATGGCAAGCTGCCCGCTCTCGGGCTCCGCGACAACGAGATCCGCGAGGCCGTCGCCGTTCACGTCGGCCCACGCGACGCCGCGGCGCGATTTCTCGGACTTGCCGAGGGGCGTGACGGCGAACTGGCCGAGCTTGAGGGGGCCGAGGAGCGTGTCCGCGGGTTTCTGCTCGAAGTTGGCGATGGCCGCGCGGCCGGATTGCTGTGTGATGGTGATGATTTCGGTCCGACGGTCATGGTCGAGGTCATCGGCCCAATAGGCGCGCACGGGCGGGTGCTGGAAATGGATTTCCGGCCCGAGCTGGCCCGCGCCGAGCTGGAGGCGGAAGCGGAACGGGACGGCGTTGTCCCAGTTCACGAGCAGCAGGTCGTCGCGGCCGTCGCCGTTGATGTCGAGCACCTGCGCGGCCTTGATGCTGCCGGTGAAGGGGATCTTCTGCGGCTCGGCGAGCGTGTGGTCGGGCTTCTGCGCGATGAACCACACGTGGCTTTCGGAGAGCAGCAGCAGGTCGGTGAGCTTGTCGCCGTTGAGGTCGCCGCAAGTGAGCGCGTGCGGCGTGTTCTGGCCGTCGTCGAGCGGAATGCGCTTGGGCGCGCTCCAGCCGTTGGTGCCGTTGTTGAACACGATGAGCAACTCCCGCGGCTCGCCGTAATACGCGATGTCGGGCCGGCCGTCGCCGTTGAAGTCGGCAACCGCGAGGCTGGTGATGCGCTTCTCCGAGGCGAGCGACTCGATTCGAAAGCGCGCGTCCGGCGGCAGCTCGTTCACATCGCGTCCGCCCGCCGGCCGCGGGCCGCGGGCAAGGTTGGTCCTGCCCGTCTGGTTGTAGAGCAGCGTGATCTTCGAGCGGGAATTGTTGGCGACGACGAGGTCCATGCGGCCATCGCCATCCAAGTCGGCCGCGGCGAGGCCGAGCATCTGCGGCGCGATTGGAAAAATCTCCGGCCCGGTGAAGTTGAAGCGGTTGCCCGGCGCGGCGGCCGCGACCGCGGTGGCCAGCGCGGCCACGAAACTGCACAGTGAAAACCGCCGCGCGGCGCGACGGGAGAAGGACAGCGTGCTCATGGCGCGGGCGCAGAGTAGCGGGAAGGGAAGTTCACGCCAGCCGATTTCCAGCGGGCGGACGGACTGCGCGCGGGTCAGGCCGCGGCCGCCCCGGGCTTGCGCTGGAGGATGGGCTGGGCCTCGCCACGGACGGCTGCGCCGGTGATGGTCACGGACTCGACGTCGCCGGCGTGCGGGATTTCGAACATCACGTCGAGCATGAGTTTCTCGATGAGCGCGCGAAGGGCGCGGGCGCCGGTGCCCTTGCGGAGCGCGGCCTGCGCGAGCCCGCGCAGGGCGTCGGGCGTGAAAGTCAGGTCCACGCCCTCCATCCACAGCAGCTTGGAATATTGCTTGGTGAGCGCGTTCTTGGGGTCGGTGAGGATGGTGACCAACTGGTCCTCGGTCAATTCGTCGAGCACGCTCATCACCGGCAGGCGGCCGATGAACTCGGGGATGAAGCCGTAGGTGAGCAAATCCTCGGGCTCGACGCGGTGGAGCACTTCGCGCCGCTCGATGGCCGCGGCCTTCGCGGTCTGCTGCGCCGCGCCGAAGCCCACGACACGGTTGCCGAGGCGGCGGTGGATGATTTTCTCGAGCGCGACAAACGCGCCGCCGCAGATGAACAGGATGTTGGTCGTGTCCACGCGGATGTATTCCTGCTGCGGATGCTTGCGGCCGCCCTGCGGCGGGACGTTGCACACGGTGCCCTCGAGAATCTTGAGGAGCGCCTGCTGCACGCCTTCGCCGGACACGTCGCGCGTGATGGACGGGCTGTCGGCCTTGCGCGCGATCTTGTCAATCTCGTCAATGTAAACGATGCCGACCTGCGCGCGCTTGACGTCGTAGTCGGCGTTTTGCAGGAGGCGCAGGATGATGTTCTCGACGTCCTCGCCCACGTAGCCGGCCTCGGTGAGCGTGGTGGCGTCGGCGATGGCGAACGGCACGTCGAGCGCGCGGGCGAGCGTGCGCGCGAGCAGCGTCTTGCCCGAGCCCGTTGGGCCGATGAGCAGGATGTTGCTCTTCTCAATCTCGACGTCCGCATGCGGGTCGGCCTCGCGGCGGTTGCGATGCTCGGAGTCGGACTGGTGGAGGATGCGCTTGTAATGATTGTGCACCGCGACCGCGAGCGTCTTCTTGGCGGCGTCCTGCCCGATGCAATGTTCGTCGAGGATGCGCTTGATTTGCGCGGGCTTGCTCACGCGCACGCGCGGCGTGACGCGGCGCGTCTCGGCGGCGAGCTCCTTGTCGAGGACGCTCTTGCAGACGGCGATGCAGCCGTCGCAGATGTAAACTCCCGGGCCGGCGATGAGCTTGCGCACTTCCGCGTGCGACTTGCCGCAGAAGCTGCACAAGGTCAGGTTGTGGGGCCGGGCCATGATGAGGTGCGAAGTGTGAAGTAAGAGGTGTGAAGTTTCAGGCGTTCTTCAAGTCGGCGAGTTTCTGGTCGGCCAGGCCGGGGATTTCCTTGCGCGAGACGACCACCTCGTCCACGAGGCCGAACGCCTTCGCCTCCTCGGGCGACATGAAATTGTCGCGGTCGCAGGCCTTCTCGACCGTCTCGATGGACTGGCCGGAATGCTTCGCGATGATGGCGTTGAGGCGCTGCTTGAGCTTGAGCATGTATTTGACGCGGATTTCGACGTCGCTGGCCTGGCCTTCCGCGCCACCGAGCACCTGGTGAATCATGATGTTGGCGTTGGGCAGGACGTAACGCTTGCCCTTCGTGCCGCCCGCCAGCAGCACCGCGCCCATGCTCGCGGCCTGGCCGATGCAGTAGGTGTTCGTGTCGCACGTGAGGAACTGCATCGTGTCGTAAATCGCCAGCCCCGCGGTGACGCTGCCGCCGGGCGAGTTGATGTAGAGGTGGATGTCCTTCTTCGGGTCCGACATCTGGAGAAAGAGAAGCTGCGCGATGACGAGGTTGGACACCATGTCGTCAATCGGCGTGCCGATGAACACGATGCGGTCCACGAGCAGCCTCGAGTAGATGTCGTAACCGCGCTCGCCGCGCCCGGTCTGCTCCACCACCATCGGGACAAGGAAATTCTTCATAGTGCTTCCGCCAAAGGCGCGCGGAACGTAGTGGCGGGCATGCGGCCCGTCAAGCGCGCCACTGGTTTCATAGCAAATCCGGGACGCCCCGTGAAGCCCTTTGTCGGCGCGCTTGTGCCCGGGCGCCGCGCCCGATAGTTTTCGTGGCGTCCCGGATTTCGTATCGTCATGACCACGCTCCAGCGACTCGGCACCGGCCTGGCGGTCGTCGCGATGGCGGCGACGCTCGCCTCATGGAACCGCGGCCCGCGCGAGCCCGAGTGGCAGGGCCGGACGTTCAGCGCGTGGTGGACGGACCTGTATTCGCTGTCGGAGCCCGCGCATTCGCCCGCCGCGGTCGCGCGGCGTGCGCCGGCTCAACAGGCGGTGCGCGCGATGGGCGTCACGGCGGTGCCGCACATCCTTGCACGGATGGACGCGCCCGACACGGTGGCGCGGTTGCAAGCCGACGGGGTCTTCTCGCGCGCGGGCTGGCGCGGCCATCCGTTTGCGCCGGGCGCAGCAGAGCAGGGCCGCGCGATGTTTGCCTTTCAAGCGCTCGGCGTGGCCGGCGCGGATGCCGTGCCGCACTTGCGAATGATGCTCGAGGATCCGCGGCTCACGCAGGCGGCGGCGGTGTCGCTGGGCTGGATTGGCCCGGCCTCGTTGCCGGCGCTCACCGAGGCGGCGCAACACCGCGACCCGTGGGTGCGGCTTTGGGGAACGCTCGGGCTGGGCTGGCTGAACGACGGCGCGCGTCCCGCCGCGCCGATGTTGCGCGATGCGCTCGGGCGCGAACCGGACGCGCAGGTGTGCTGGGCAATTGCGTGGACGCTTCAGCGCGTGCGCCCCGAGTGGAGCGTGTCGCCGCCTGCGCTCGCGACCTCCGCGCCCGCGCCCGGCGCGCGTTGAGCCGGTTTCTCCGTCGCGCCCGTGCAATCGCTCGTCGAGGATTTCCTGGTTCACCTGCGGCACGAGCGCGGACAGGCGGCGAACACGGCGGCGACTTACGCGGGCCTGTTGAACCGGTTCGTGTCGTGGGCCGGCCGCGAGGGGTTGCGCGACTGGCGCGAAGTCGGGTTGAAGCACTTGATGGCGTTCCTCCAGCGCGAGCGGACGCGGCGGATCGAGAACACGAAGGAGGCGACGCCGCGCAAGCTCAGCACCGAGAGCGTGTATCTGCAAATCGCGGCGTTGCGCGCGTTCTACCGCTACGCCGAGCAGGAGAAGCTGCTGCCGCACAATGTTGCCGAACAGCTCTCGCTGCCCCGCCGCTGGAAGCGCCTGCCCAAGTCGCTCACCGCGGGCGAAATTGAAAAACTCCTCGCGCCGCCCGCGCAGGCGACGCCCGAAGCGCTGTGCGACCACGCCGTCCTCGAGCTGGCTTACGCGAGCGGGCTGCGACTCTCCGAATTGCGCGGCATCCGGCTCGAGCAGCTTCATCTCGACGCGGGCTTTGTGCTCGTCGTCGGCAAGGGCAACAAGGAGCGGGTGGTCCCCGTCGGCCGGAAGGCCATCGCCGCGCTGCAACGCCACCTCGATGCCGGCCGGCCCGCGCTGGTCAAGCCGCGCTCGCCGGCGAACGTGTTTCTCACGAAGCGCGGAACTCCGTTCGCCCGGACGACGCTGTGGTTGCGGGTGAAACGCTGCGTGAAGCAGGCGGGCATCGCGCGCAACATCACGCCGCACATGCTGCGGCACAGCTTCGCCACGCATCTGCTCGAACACGGGGCGGACTTGCGGGTGATCCAGGAATTGCTCGGGCACGCGAGCATCGCCACGACGGAAGTTTACACGCACGTCGAGGGCAAACGCCTGCGCGAGGTGCACCGGAAGTTCCACCCGCGCGCGAAGTGAGGTGGCCCCGGCAGCCGGCGGGACGACTCAACCCTTCTTGTAAAGTCCCGCGACGAGGTCGCCGTAGCCGTTGTATTTGAGCGTGCGGATGCGGTCGCCGGTGTCCACGACGCGTTCGACGGCCTGCGACCAGCGCGGGTGCGGCACGTCGGGATCCACGTTGGAGAGGAAGGGATACTCGTTCGGCTGCAGCGCCTCCCACAAGCCGACGGGTTGCTTCGCCGTGAACTCGATCTTCACGATGGACTTGATGCTCTTGTAGCCATACTTCCACGGCACGACGATGCGGATGGGCGCGCCGTTCTGCTTGGCGAGCGGTTTGCCGTAGAGGCCGGTGACCACGAGCGCGAGCGGGTGCATCGCCTCGTCGAGGCGCATGCCCTCGTTGTAGGGAAGCGGGTAGCCCTGGTTGAGCAACCGGTGCCACGACGGATACTCGTCCGGACGCGTCGCCGTTTCAAAGCGCAGGAACTTCGCCTCGGGCTTGGGCGCGGCGCGCTCGACAAGCTTGCGCAACTCGAAGCCCGTCCACGGAACCACGGCGCTCCACGCCTCGACGCAGCGGAACCGATACACGCGTTCCTCGAGGCCGAAGAGTTCCTCGAGTTCCTTCGCGTCGAGCGTGAACGGCTTCTCGCACAGCCCGTAAACCTGCACCGGCCACGGCTCGATCTTGAAGCGGTCGGTGAGCAGGCTCGGGCGCTCCTTGTCGGTGGAGAACTCGAAGTAGTTGTTGTAGCTGAGCATCACCTTCTCCGAGGTGAGCCGCCAGTCGGGCGAGAAGTCCTTGTTGCGCGGCGCGGGGAAGCCCTTGCGGAGCCCGCCCTTCGCGGCGGGTAAGGCCTTCGCAGTCGCGGCGGGTTTTTCGGCCGCCTCGGCGCATGCCGTCAGCGGCGCGGCGAGCAGTCCGGCCCCCGTCATTCCGAGCCTCCGCAGGAACGCGCGTCGTTGAACATAAGCCGCCTCGGGCGTGACGTGCCGTTCAGCGATGTGCCACGGTGGCCGGATGAGGAGATTCGCCATGCCGGTAGGATGCTGCGCGAGGCGGGGCAATTCAACGTGGAACTCGGGCCAAACGACTCGGAACTGGAACACCGAACCCGGCTCCCGCCGCATCCGCGCAACGGAATGGCCGACCCGCTCAGGCGGGTGACGAAGATGTCCGCCTCGCCGAGGCTCTTGATGAGTGAGTTGCCGTCCCATGTGGCCTTGCCGAAATACTGGCCGGTGATGAACGCATTGCCGTTCGTGTCCACGGCGATGGCGTGTGAACTGATGCCTCCCATGGCGCCCGCCGTGCGGACCCAGAATTGCCGGCCCGACGGGGCATACTTGGCGAGGAAGATGTCAGAGTTGCCCGTGCGTTCGAGCTGTTCGGTGTCGAACACGCAGTTGGTCGAGTAAAAACTGGCCCGTGATGTCGCTGCATCCCTCGGCGTCCACCGCCACGCCGCGGCCGTAGTCGTCGAACGACCCGCCAGCCTGCCGCACCCAGAGGAGGTTCCCGAGGTTGTCAATTTTCGCGAGAAACACGTCGCTGAACCCGCGGCTGGTGAGCTTCTTCACCTCGCCCTGCGCCGGGAACTCGATCACGCCGCCGAAGGAACCGACCACGTAGGCGTGGCCGAAGCCATCCACGGCGATGGCGTTGCCCGCGTCATCCTCGGTGCCGCCGGCGCGGATCGCCCATCGGAACGACGGGTTTTGCGCGTGCGCAACACCCGTGAGAAGGGCGACCGGGCAAGCGCGACGAACAGTCCATCACGAACAAGCCCGGTCATGCCGACGCGGGATCTAGGTTGCATAGACGGGATTGCAAGCCGGCACCGCAAGCCGGCGGGTGACTGGATGTTGGTCGCGATGCGGCCACTTCGAGTGCGGTAAACGCTGCCCGCCCCAGAAAGCGCGAGCGATTCTGTCCCCGCCTTTGAAGCCCGCCGCGAACCACTTGCACAAGAGAATTCACGGCTCTCTCGCCCGGCGCGAGCGCCCAACCCGAACTCCGAAACGGCATAGTCGCGGAAGAACGCAAAGCTCGCAAAGTGGAGAACCAACCAGGTGTTTGAAGCGGGAGAAGTTTTTTACACCTGCTGAGGAGGCATTGGAACGCCATGCTTCTTGTTCTTTGCGTTCTCTTGCGGCCAACTTCGGAATTCGGGCTCAAATCAGGTGGCAGAACATCGCGTCGCGCAGCTTCGGCTCGAACCATGTGCTCTTCGGCGGCATGATGCCGCCCGCGTCGGCGATGGTCATCAAGTCCTCGATGCTCGTCGCGAACATCGAGAACGCGCACGCCGCCGCGCCGGAGTTCACGAGGTTCTCCAGCTCCGCCGTGCCGCGGATGCCGCCGACGAACGCAATGCGCTGGCTCGTGCGCGGGTCGTCAATGCCGAACAGCGGCGCGAGCACGAACTTCTGCAGCAACGTCACGTCCAGCTTCTCGATGGGGTCACCCGTCGCGGCGAATTGCGGGCGGAAGTGCAGCGTGCGCCAGCGGCCGGCGAGGTAAAGGCCCAGCTCGTGTTTGCGCGAAGGACTTGCCACACCGGGTTCCTTCACGACGAACACCGCGTCGAGCTTCGCCAGCAACCGCCCGGGCGAGTGGCCGTTCAAATCCTTCAACACGCGATTGTAGGGGAGGATTTGAAGCTGGTTGTGCGGGAAGATGACCGACAGGAAACGGCCGCTCTGGCCCGCGCCCTTGCGCGCCTCGAACACCCGCGCCGCCGCCGCGCTGCGATGATGCCCGTCGGCGATGTAGAGGCACGGCACGCGCGCGAACTCCGCCTCGATGCGCTGAAGGTCCGCGGGCGCGCCCACGACCCACGCGCTGTGCCGGATGCCATCCGGCGCGGTGAAATCCACCTCCGGCGCTGCGGTCGTCACTCTCGTGGCGATTTCATCGAGCGCGGCGGTGGCGCGATACGTGAGGAACACCGGCCCGGTTTGCGAGTCGAGCGCCTCGATGTGGCGCACGCGGTCGTCCTCCTTGTCCGGTCGCGTCAGCTCGTGCTTCTTCACGATGCCGCGCTGGTATTCCTCGCAGCTCGCGGTGGCCACGAGGCCGACCTGTGCGTGCCCGCCCATGACCTGCCGGTAGAAATAATAGTGGGGTGCCGCGTCCTGCCGCAGCGCGCCCTCGGCGATGAGGCGGCGGAAGTTCTCGCGGCCTTTCGCATACGCGGCGGGCGAATACGGGTCGGTGCCGGGCGGCAGGTCAATCTCCGGCTTGCTGACGCGCAGGAAACTGAGCGGGTTGCCCGCGGCCAGGGCGCGCGCCTCGTCGGAGGACATCACGTCGTAGGGCAGCTCGCAGATGTTCGCGGCGAGTTCAGGTCGCGGCCGCAACGCGGCGAAGGGTTTCACGGTCGCCATAGGGCGCGGCGAAGATAGGGGCGCCCGCAAACTGTGCAAGGCGGGAAGTCGCCCTCGTTCACTTCACCCGGAACTGGCCGCGCTCCACGAACGCCACTGTCTGCTCGCGCGCCTCACGGTTCCACATCAGGAACGTGTGCGTGCTGTGCACGACAGCGTGATCCTTCATGCCCGCGACGCGCGTCGAGGCAACGGTGACTTTGCTATCGTTGGGTTTCTCACCGAGCAGGAAGCCGCCGAAAAGCGGTCGGTCGCCGGCGATGACGCCGAGTTCGAAATCCACCGGGCCGAGTTGCGCGGGCAAGTCGTCGGGGCCCGTGCCGAGGCGCGGGAGGTTGGGTCCGGCAAGCCAGCGCACGACTTCGCAGCACTTGAACCAGTCCGCGAGTGCGCTGCCCTGGTTCGGCGGACCGAGCATCACCACGCGGCCGAGGTTCTCGACACGGTGCGTCGCGAGGAAGCGCCGCACGACAATCCCGCCGAGCGAGTGGGTGACGAAATGAACGCGTTGTCGCGGAGTTTGAACAGAAGGTAACGAAGGGAACGAAGTTTCGACGGAAGAAACGCAGTCCGGCCCTGCCTTCGTTTCCCTGGTTTCCTTCTGTTCAAGTCCGGTCCGGTCTGACTTGAGGGTGCGGATGCCGAATTGGGCGAGCTTGCGCGGCAGGTGCTCATCCGCAATGCGCTCCACAGGCACTCGCCACGAGGGGTAGCTGACGTTCACGACGGTGAAGCCCGCGCGCTGCAAGTCGCGCTCGATGGGCCGCATCGAGATCGGAAACCGGCCGAGGCCGTGCAGCAGGACGACGACGTCGCCACGTGCGCCAGGTTCAAGTGGTGCAGCCGCGCCAGTCACAGCCAGAAGTGCAGTGCCACACAACGACATGGTCGATCGAAGGTAAGTGGAAGCGCCCATGTTACGGAATAGGCGAACGCATTCGATGCCCAATGAACCAGCCAATGAAAAGGAAATGCCACAAGGCATCAACCGACATGAGGATTCTGGACGCCCATCGTGCCACTTTCCCCGCTGCCGTGTGAGCATCGGAGGGCGTGTTCATCCGCCACGCCCGCACGAGGAAGGCGGCCATGCCGATCCACACACAGAAGGTGTGGAGAACCTGCAACACGACCGAACGCCGAAACGTCTCGAACGAAAGGTCCGGCCAGTGGAACAGGCAGGCCAGGGCAAAGCAGGCAGCCAAGTTCCTCCCGACGGTTTGCCAGGGCGTCCTCATGGCTCCATCATCTGCTGCAACTCCCGGTGGTTCACCTTGCCGGTGCCGAGCTTCGGGATTTCGCGGACGACCTTGATCTCGCGCGGCACGCAGAGGTTCGAGAGCCCCCTGGCTTTCACAGCGTCGCGGACTTCGCCGAGTTGCAGCTTGGACTCGTTTGACACGGCGATGAGGCGCTCGCCCTTGTCCTCGTCGGGCACGGCAAGGACGGCGACGGCGCAGCGCAAGCCGTAGTGCGGGAACGCGCCCGCGAGCGCGTCCTCGACCGCGGTGAGGCTGACCATCTCGCCGCTGACCTTGGCGAAGCGCTTCATGCGGCCGCGGATGCTCATGTAGCCCTCCGCGTCCACGGCCACGATGTCGCCGGTGTCATACCAGCCGCCGTGCGATTTGAACTTCGCGTCGGCGTCGGCGTTCACGTAACCGCGCATGACATTCGGCCCGCGCACGAAAAGACGGCCGCCCTGTTCAACGCCTTCCACCGGCTCCAACTTCATCTCCATTCCGGGAAGCAGTTTGCCGACGCTGCCCCAGCGCGGTTCGAGCGGCGTGTTCACGCACACGCACGGCGCGCATTCGGTCGCGCCGTAGCCTTCGAGGATGCGGATGCCGAACTTCTGCGACCACGTGGTGGCCGTGGCCTCCTGCACCTTCTCCGCCGCGGCGAACAGGTAGCGCAGGCTGCGGAAGTCGTAGGCGTTGGCCTTGCGCGCGTAGCCGTTGAGGAACGTGTTCGTGCTGAGGAAGACCGTGCAGTTGGACTCATACACCGCGCTCGGCACGACCTTGTAATGCAGCGGCGACGGGTAGAGGAACACGTGCATCCCGCGCACCAGCGGCAGCAGCGTGCCCACCACGAGGCCGAAGCTGTGGAACAGCGGCAGGCAGTTGAAGAGCCGGTCCTCGTCGTGAAGGTCCGTCACCGCGAGCATCTGCCGGACGTTCGCGAGGATGTTGCGGTGCGAAAGCTCGACGCCCTTGGGCACGCCCTCCGAGCCGCTCGTGAAAAGCACGACGGCGGTGGAGTCGGGGGATTGCGGATTGCGGATTGCGGATTGCGGATTGAAGAAGCTCGCGAGGAGCGCGGTGAACTTGTCGAAGCCGCTGATGGTCGCGCGGACGTCCTCCAGAAAAACCAACTCGATACCGGCTTGCGTGAAGGGCTCGGGCTTGAGCCGCGCGCGTTCGAGGAAGAGGCGCGAGGTGATGACCTGCTTCAACCCCGCAAGCTGGCAACACGCAACCATCACGGTCGGTCCTGTGGAAAAGTTCAGGATGGCCGGCACTTTGCCGAGCGCCCACAGCGACAGGAGCGTCACAGGCATCCCGTTCACGTTCGGCAGCAGCACGCCGACGCGCTGATCTTGGGAGGGCGCGGTTCCACCCGCGCCTGCTCCGGAGGATGGGGCGGAGGTGGAACTCCGCCCTCCCATGCGCGAAGCGAGCGCGTTCGCGAGCACGCGCACGCCGACCATCAGCTTGCGATACGTCAACTCCGTGCCGCTCGCGTCCTCCATCACCACGTGACCGGGGATTTGCGCCGCGGTCGCGGCGACGGCGGAGAGCACGTCGCGCGGGCCGAACTCCATCTCCACGTTGAACTGCTGTTCCACCATGCGGTCGCGCAGCCACGCGGTGAGCGCGGCGCGCGCGTGCGCGGTGCCGGCGTGTTCGAGCCGCGGCGGCGTGAGCAGTTCGCTGAAGTGCGCCGTCACCCGGGGGCAGCATTTCTTCCAGCCCGGGTGCCGCGAGTAGGGCAGCCGGTGCGCATCGCGCAAATAGGCGGTGATGACCTTTGCCTTCGTCTTGTGCAGCAGGAAGCCCGTGCCGTCGAAGAGCTTCATCAGCGCGCCGGTAAGCGAGAGGCGTCCCTCGGGGAAGAGCACGAGCCGCCCGCCGCCTTGCAGAAATTCCGCCATGCGCTTGACCGCGTAGGGCGACGCGGGGTCCACGGGGAACGTGTGGCGGTTCACCATGAGGAAGCGATGCACCGGGCTGACGCGCGACGCGGGTTCGCTGGTGACGAAGCGCCAGTCGTCGTCGAGGCACACGTAGAGCAGGAGCCAGTCGAACCACGAGACGTGGTTGGGCAGCAGCAACACCGGCCCGGGCGTGGACAGCGCGGCGGTGTTGTAGGAGCGGAAGCGCAGCAGCAGCCGCAGCAACGGGCGGAAGATGAGCTTGATCATTGAGGGGTGCGGCTTGAGGACTCACTTCTGCTTCGAGTCGTAAATCTAATCCTGCTCTCCCTCTGCGCGGGCGGAGGATTAGGATCAAGAGCAGGATTGGGATTAAGTAGGGAGATCGGGTTCACGGCTTCGCCTCCCGCTCGGGGATTCGCAGCAGCGTCACCGACACGAGCACGAGCAGCGCGAGTCCGAGGAACACGCCCGGCGCGCTTGCGCCCCGCCACGTGGCGAAGGCGACAAGGCCGGCGCTGACGGTCATCGCCACGTTCTCCTGAAAGTTCTGGCACGCGATGGTCTTGCCGAGCTTGGACGGGTCGCTCTCGGCCTGGAGCGCGGCGTTGAGCGGGATCAGGAACAGCCCGGCGAAGAACCCGACGCCAAAGAGACCGGCGACGGCGAGCTTGCGCTGCGCGGTCGTGTCGAGGCCGAGGTGGCTCAGCACCCACAGTGACGCGATGACCGCCGCGAGCAGCCAGCCGTAACGCTGCGTCCACCGCAATTCGCCGACGCGGTGGAGCTGCCCCGCGAGCATCGAGCCGGCCATCACGCCGACGGCGAGCCACAGGCCGAGCAGCGCGATGTCGGTGTTCACCGTCGCCGAGTCCTTGTAGCCAAGCGTCTCGGCGCCCCACGGGTTGAAGTTCATCTTGAAGACCGCGCCGCAAATCCAGAACACGGCCGTGGCGAGCAGCACGCGGCCGAGGCGCTTCTGCTCAAAGAGCCCGCCGAAGTGGCCGAAGAACGAGCCGATGGATTGCTGCCAGCGCACGTCGCGGTTGTGCGGCGTGACGGTCATGAACGCGTTGAGCAGCGCGGCCGCGCCGTAGAGGCCGAGCAGCGTCGCGTAGCACGTGAGCGGGCTGTAGTGGTCAATCATCTTCGCGCCGCCGATGCCGCCGAGCAGGATGGCCAGCAACGTGAGCATCTCGACGGTGCCGTTGGCCTTCACGAGCCGCTCGATCGGAAGGATTTCCGGGAGGATGCCATACTTGGCCGGCCCGTAGATGCACGCGCCGATGCCGATGATGAAGTAGCCGGTGGCCTGCCACGCCATCGCGCCCGGCCCGAGCGCGAGGCTCGCGGCGGCGAGCACGGCGCCCGCGAGCTTGATGAGGTTGCCGCCGAGCAGCCAGCGGGTCTTGGGAAAGCGGTCGTTGAGATAGCCCGTGAGCGGCGCGCCGAGCACGTAGGGGATGAAGAAGAGCGTGGGATAGACGACGTTCGCGAGCTGGTAGTCCGCCTCCGGGATTTCCCCGCGCACCTTCATGAAGGTGAACTGCCCGAGAATCACGGCGAGAACGAACTGGTCGCCGAACGCGCCAAGAGTCTGCGCCGCGAGCAGGAGGGGGTAGTTGCGGGAGCCAGCCATGCGCTGCGGCATTACACGCGAAGGCGCAGTCGAACGCAACCCGCCGTAGCATCGAAATTCCGGCACGCGCCGTCGAGGGAATGAATCCGGCGCGCCGGCGGCGCTGCTACGGATTGGCCGGCAGGGCGTTGGTCTTGCGGTATTCGGCGTGGCCGTCGAAGAAGGTGTAGTTCCGTCCGCGGTTGTGCGGCGGCGGAACCGACGGCGGCACGAAGAGCGTGGTGCTGCCGGTGTTGGCCGAGCTGTAGTTCACGCCATCAATGTCCCCAATCATCCAGATGTCGGAGAGCGAGGTGACATCGAGCCCGGTGGCGGCGGTCTGCCCCGCGGCGCGCAGTTCCTCGAGGCGCTTGGAGGGCGTGTAGGGCAGGGCACCCTCGGGCACGTTGGGGCGACCGAACATCCGCGCCGGCAGCGTGGCCACGGATGGAGTTTCGCGGTTGTTCAGCCCGAAGCACAGCCGGGTCGGGTTCAGCGTGGAGCCTGGAATGACCGACTCCATCGCGCCGCGGTTCGACGGACAGGTCCACACCGTGTTGTTTGTGTCCGGCGAATTGAGGTAGCGCGAGAAGGCGTTCGTGCGGTTGCTGATGTAATTGGTGCCCGGGTTGGCGACGGGGTGGCGGATGCCGCGGTTGACCGGGCCAAACAGGAATCCGTTGGAGTCGTCCACGTAGAGCATCATGGCCGTGCCGATCTGCCGGAGGTTGTTGAGGCACTTGATGGACTTGCTCTTTTCCTTGGCGCTCGCGAGCGCGGGCAGAAGCAACCCGGCGAGGATGGCGATGATCGCGATGACCACCAGCAGTTCAATCAGGGTGAAGGCAGCGCGCAACGGTCGGAAGCGGGAAGTCATGGTGTTGGGATAGCCGGAACCCGCGAGTTTGGAAAGCTCAATTGAACCCTCGCTTCACTGTTGCTTGGCCGCCTTCCCCTTCCCCTCGCCCTGCTTGGCCTTGCCAGCACCGGGGCGGATGGCGGTTTCCTCGGGGTCGGGGTCGGGCACTTTGAGTTCCTTGCGGAGGCGGTCGAGTTCGGTGTGGAGTTCCTTCTGCGTCGTGGCGTATTCCGGCGCGCCATAGACGCTCTTCATTTCGCGCGGGTCCTTTTGCAGGTCGAAGAGCTCCCAGTAGTTCATGGCGGGCTCGTAGAAGCGCACGAGTTTGTAGCGCTCGGTGACGACGCCGTAGTGGCGCGCGACGCTGTGGGGGCCGGGAAATTCGTAGTAGTGATAGTAGAAGCTCTTGCGCCAGTCGGCGGGCGTCGTGCCGCGGAGCACGGGCAGAAGGCTGCGTCCCTGGATGTCGGCGGGCACGGGAACGCCCGCGGCTTCGAGGAAGGTGCTGGCGAAGTCGAGGTTGCTCACGATGTCGCGGCTCGCGCTGCCGGGCTTTGTGACGCCCGGCCAGCGGGCGACGAGCGGTGTGCGCAGGGATTCCTCGAAGATCCAGCGCTTGTCGAACCAGCCGTGTTCGCCGAGGTAGAAGCCCTGGTCGCTCGAATAGATGACGAGCGTGTCCTTCGCGAGCCCTTCGTCGTCGAGGAACTTGAGCAGGCGGCCGACGCTTTCATCCACGGCGGCGATGCACGCGAGGTAGTCGTGCATGTAGCGCTGGTAGCGCCACTGCGTGAGATCCCGGCCGGAGAGGTTCGCGTTCGTGAAGGCCGCGTTGCGCGGGGCGTAGTAGGCGTCCCACGTCTTGCGCTGTTCCTCGTTGATGCCGGGCGGGAGCGTGAGCTTGGCGTCGAGCGGCGTGAAAGTTTTGGCGAGGGTCATGTCCTGCGCGTGCTCGGCCTTGCCGCGGCCGGAGTAGTCGTCGAAGAGCGTGTCGGGCTCGGCGAACTTGCGGTCGCCGTTCCAGCCGAGGTGACGGAGCGCGGGCGACCATTCGCGATGCGGCGCCTTGTGCTGGCACATCATCACGAAGGGCCGGGACTTGTCGCGCTGCTTGAGCCAGTCGAGCGCGAGGTCGGTGATGACGTCGGTCGTGTAGCCGGTGTGCGCGACCTGCTGGCCCATGCGGTTCATGGGCGGGTTGTAGTAGCGGCCCTGGCCGGGGAGGATTTCCCAATAGTCGAAGCCCGTCGGGTCGCTCACGAGGTGCCACTTGCCGACGAGCGCGGTCTGGTAGCCGGCGGCCTTGAGCAGCTTGGGGAAGGTGTGCTGCGCGCCGTCGAAGCGGGAGTTGGTGTTGTTGTAGAATCCGTTCGCGTGGCTGTATTTGCCCGTGAGCACGGTCGCGCGGCTCGGGCCGCAGATGGAGTTGGGCACCACCGCGCGGTGGAAGAGCATCCCCTCGCGCGCGATGCGATCAATGTGCGGCGTCTGGTTGAGTTTGCGCGCGTCGCCATAGGCGCTGATGGCCTGATACGCGTGGTCGTCGCTGAAGATGAAGAGGATGTTGGGCTTGGTGGCGGCGTGAGTGACCAAGCCGGACAGCAAGAGGACAGCGAACGGGAGAATCGCGGCGCGTTGACTGAACGAGCGAAGAGTGTGCATGGAGAAACTGAACCAGAAGCCGACACCTGCCGCCAGCGGGAACGTGACGTCGAGATCCCGGGAGAATGCTCCAGAGCCTCAGCCTTGCTGTTGAATGCCCGGCTGCGGGACTTCGACCTTCGTGATGTGGGTTGCGTCCACGAGGTTCAGCCCGCCTTGCTTGTCCACGATGATGACCGTGGCACCGACGGGCGGAATGAAGAGGAAATCCGGATGTGGCACGTGCAGGCCGCCGCCTTCAAAGGTGCGGACGGTGAACGGTCGGAAAGGCACGGCGGCGTTGACCTTGCGAAGCTCTTCGATGTTCACGCAGTCAACTTAATCACACACTGGCACCAGCGTCAGCAGGGTTCTCCGCTTCGGCGCAGGCGCACAAGCCGACAAAGGGGCCGTGGCTGTCCGGCATGGATTCGAACCATGACAAAGGGCTCCAAAGGCCCTTGTGCTACCGTTACACCACCGGACAGACCGCGACGAAAGTAATGCGGGGCCACGGACGCGCAAACCGAAAAGTGCTCCGCGGCATCCTGCCCGGTGTCACTCTTGCCACGGTTCAAACCTTGACCCCACTCCAGCACGCGACTAAGCAAGCGCGGTGAAAATCGCCCTCTTTGGCACGACCGCCATCGCGCTCGGCCGGCACAATCTCAAGGACCCGCGCCTCGACCAGGCGGACAAGCTCGTCGAGGCGCAGAAGAAAGCCTACGCGCAGGTGGACGTGGTCGCGGAGAAGGAGATGGTCACGGCCGATGCCATCCTCACTGCTCGCGCCGCGTTGAGCGACCTGCTCATGAAGGATCTCGAAGCCGTCGAGACGCGCCTCGGCCGCGAGCCTGCCGCCGCGGAGAAGGTCGTGCTCGAAAAACTCGCCGAGGCGTTGATGAGCGAGAAGGCCGTGGCGTCCGTGGGACTTTCGCCGGAGGAACTCGCGGCAATCTCGGCGCACAACTTCATTTCGAGCAAACCGGTCGTCGCAGCAGAGGAATCGGAGCTGGCTAACCCCGACGCGCTGCTCTTGCGCGCCTTCGCGGAGAGCGGATGGATTTGCTTCCTCACCGTCGGCGGCAAGGAGAACCGCGCGTGGCCCATCCGCCGCGGCACGACGGCGTGGGAGGCGGCGGGCAGCATCCATACCGACATCCAGAAGGGCTTCATCCGCGCGGAGGTCATCAGCTTCGCGGACCTCGTCGAGGCGGGCGGCGAGACGCAGGCCAAGCGCGCGGGCAAGCTGCGCCTCGAACTCAAAACCTACGTGATGCAGGACTGCGACGTGGTCAACTTCCGGTCGGGGAAGTGAGCGCCGTCGCCTCGTCGCATGACGTGTGATGCTTGCCCCGCCTCGCCCGCCCCTGTCTAATTCTCCGCAACGATGAGCAAAGGGAAACGCAAACCCACTCCCGACCAGCCCGAGCTTCCCATCGAAGGCGCGCCCAAGCCCGCTCCCGCGAAATCGCGCGCCGGCAACGGCTCCGCGCACATCGTCGCCGAGTCGGTCGCCGCGACTCACGCAGCGGCGCGGCCGTTCGTGCCGGGCAAGATCGAGCTACCGCTGCATCGGCGCATGGACCGCGGCTTCCTCGATTACGCGAGCTACGTCATCCGCGACCGCGCCATCCCGCACCTCGCCGACGGACTCAAGCCCGTGCAGCGGCGCATCCTGTGGGCGCTGCACGAGAAGGACGACGGCAAGTTCATCAAGGTCGCCAATGTCGTCGGCCACGCGATGCAGTTTCACCCGCACGGCGACGCCTCCATCGGCGACGCGCTCGTGGTGCTCGCGAACAAGCGTTATCTCATCGAGGGGCAGGGCAACTTCGGCAACATCTTCACCGGCGACCTCGCCGCCGCGCCGCGCTACATCGAGTGCCGCCTCACAGACCTCGCTTGCGAGGAGCTGTTCAACGACGAGATCACCGACTTCGTGCCGAGCTACGATGGCCGCAACCGCGAGCCGGTCACGCTGCCTTGCAAGTTGCCGCTCCTGCTCATGCTCGGCACCGAGGGCATCGCGGTCGGGCTGTCGGCGAAGATTCTTCCGCACAACTTCCCCGAGCTGCTCGCGGCGCAGATTGCGATCTTGAAGAAGGAGCCGTTCAAGTGCCTGCCCGATTTCCCGACCGGCGGCTTGATGGACGCGCGCGATTACCGCGACGGCAAGGGCTCGGTGAAGGTCCGCGCCAAGCTCAAGGTCAAGGACGAGCAGACCGTCGTCATCAAGGAACTTCCGCCCGGCACGACGACCGATTCGCTGACCGCGTCCATCGAAGACGCCGCGCGCAAGGGCAAGATCAAGGTCAAGTCCATCAACGACTTCACCTCCGAGGACGTGGAGATCGAGATCAAGGCGCCCGCCGGCGTGAGCGCGGAGCAGTTGGAGGACGCGCTCTACGCGTTCACAGACTGCGAGGTCACCATCGCCAGCCGCATCGTGGTCATCCGCGAGAACCGCCCGGTCGAGCTGACCGTGAGCGAGGTGTTGCGCGCGAACACCGACCAACTCGTCGCGCTGCTCAGGCAGGAACTCGAACTCAAGCAGCAACAACTCGAAGGCGAACTGCACTTCCGCACGCTCGAACGCATCTTCATCGAGGAGCGCATCTACAAGGACATCGAGAAGTGCCGGAGCAACGAGGCGGTGTTCGACGCCGTGCGCGACGGATTCAAACCGTTCCGCCGCCAGTTGCTCCGCGAGTTGGTGGACGCCGACATCGAGCGCCTGCTGCAAGTCCGCATCCGCCGCATCTCGCTCTTCGACATCGCGCAGCACCGCGAGGAGATGGAGAACACCAAGGCCGAACTCGACGAGACGCGGCGGCACTTGAAGAACGTGGTGAAGTTCGCCATCGCGCACCTCGAGGCGTTGCTCGCGAAATACGGCCCGCAGTATCCGCGGCTCAGCACCAAGTCCTCGCGCCACGAGGAAGTGGACGCGAAGGCCGTCGCGTTCAAGGCATTCAAGGTCGCGTATGACCGCGCGAGCGGCTACGTGGGCCACAAGGTCAGCGGCGACGAGTTCAAGATCGAGTGCACCAAGTTCGACAGGATTCTCGTCGTGTCCAAGGACGGCACCTACAAGGTCACCGAGCTGCCGGAGAAACTGTTCGTCGGGCCGGACCTCTTTTACTGCGGGCTGCCCGAGCGCGAGCGCGTGTTCACGTGCGTTTACACGGACCGCGAGGCGAGCTACCTGAAGCGCTTCACGTTCGGCGGCTCCATCCTCGACAAGGTCTATCGCTGCATCCCGGACAAGGCGCGCATCCTGTTCTTCGCGCCCGACACGCCGAAGATTCTCTACGTCCGCTACAAGCCCGCGCTCCATCAGAAAATCCACCAGCAGACCTGCAAGCCCTCGCAGGTGGACGTGAAGAGCCCGAAGACCCGCGGCCGGATGATTTCCATCAAGGACATCGGCTCCGTGACCGCCGAACCCACGCGCGGCTGGGACGAGAGCGCGACAACGACGGAGATTGTGCTGGAATAGCGGCGCCCCGATGAAACTTACAAGAGGCTCGGCTGCGCCGCGCCCGCCTCGACCGGCTCCCGTTCCTGCTTTTGCGATTGGGCTTCGTTCGAGCCGCCGAGCGTGACGAGCGCAGGCCGGATGAGTTGGCCCTGATACGTGAAGCCGGTGGCGACGATTTCGCCGACGCGGCTCCCTTCCGCTGCCGTGGCCTTGTCGTCGGCGAGTTGGTGCGTTTCAGGATCGAACAGTTCGCCCGCCTCGGGCGTGAACGCAACCAAGCCGATGCGCCGTGCGGCATCGCGGCAGGCGTTTTGGAACTGCGTCAGGTTCTGGACGAGCGCCGACTGTCCGGAGCGCTGCGCGGCCTGATGCAGAGCCCACGTGTGGTCGAGTATCCGCACGATGACTTGCAGCGAGTCGGCCTGGCCGCGATGGAGTTTCTCGACCTCGAGCCGCAGCGTGGCCTTCTCCGCATCGTTCGCCTTTTGCATGAATGCGGCGAACGCCTTTGCCTCGGCCGCCATCTTCGCGGCGATTTGTTCCGCGGCCTCCACGGACTTGCCGGCCTGTTCGTGCGCGAAGGTCCACGTGTTGGTCGCGCCGGCGATTTGCGCGGCGACCTTCTCGAGGTTCTGCACCTGTTCGAGCGTCGTGCGGAGGTTCTGCTGTTCCTCGCGCCGGAAAGCGGCCTTCGCATCCCACAGGAACGGTTGCACGCTCAACCACGCGCCGCCCGCGACGCACACGACGACGGCGCACGCGTGCCAGATGCTCAGCGGATGCTGGCTTTGGAGCATGACCCACACGGCGAGGCCGTCGAACATCGCCGCCGCGAGCAGGAAGAACACGAGGCTTTGCCAGCGGCTCAGGCGCGTGTCGGGCCGGTCACTCATGCGCGCGAGCGTAGGGGCCGCGTCGCGCCAATGGAAAGGGGAAAGTGCGCCCGTTGACCTGTGGCCCGGCGACGGCTAGCTTGCGCGCGTCATCGGTGAACTCCCGCGCCTCCAGCGGTCCACGTTTCCCCACTCCGAGCCAGGATGCGTTCACGATGATCGAGTTGCTCGTGGTCATCGCCATCATCGGGATACTTGCGGGCATGCTGCTGCCCGCGCTCGACAAGGCCAAGCGCCGCACCCGCGACACCCAGTGCTTGAACAACCTCAAGCAGCAGGGCATCGCCTACAAGGTTTACATGGATGATTACGACTCGCGATTTCCCACGTCGCGCAGCTTGTGGCGCGAGACGAATTCCATCCTCGGCAGAGTTGGCAGGTTCAGTGTGCAATCAACCATGGGAGGCGTGGATCCTGCACGCGGTTACTTCACCGAGTTCATGATTCAGGCGACGAACCGTCCCTTGGCCCGTTATCAGGGCAATCCGCGCATTTTCCAATGTCCGTTGGATGCTGGCCACCTCGCCTTCCCCCAGGACGCATACACTTACCCGCCCCCTGCTGCAAAGCCCAGCATGTGGCAGACCATTGGATGCAGCTACGTTTACAACTCGTCCGTAAGCGCGCCGCGCGACCCGGCGCGGAACCCGCCTCTTCCCGTATCCACACTCCTCGTGCCTCTCGGCTTCCTGCCCACTCGTCACGAATCATTTGTCAACGAACCGTCGCGTTACATCCTCGTGACCGAGCCTCCCGCAAGGCCACTCGGCCGGTTTGTGGCGCCGCCAGACATTTATCTTTTCTACTGGGCCCAGTGGCACCGGCGCGCGGCCTACACCGACTTCCTCGACCCGACCATCGCGCCGCGGATGTTCGTCTCGCCGACGCTTTTCGTGGACGGCCACGCGACCGCCTTTGAATCCATGACATCGCGCCTGTTCGTCTCGCCGACGCTTTTCGTGGACGGCCACGCCGCGATTCACGACTTCTCGGAGAACGTGATGCGCGACCCGTTCTATCCCTACGAGGAGACGATGGACTGGGTCTGGTATCAGCCCCGGAACTGACCGCCGTGCCGGACACCCGACAAGTCGCCCTCCCTCTCGTGGCTGGCTTCGCGCGCGACGCTTGCGAGGCGCTCGCCCGCGCCGGCATCGCGCCTGCCGAGCGCGCGGGCGTGCTGGAGGCGCACGTCACCGCCGTGTGCGCGGGGTGCGGCACCACCGTGAGCGGGCGCACGCTCGCCGCGCTGGCCGAGAAGCAGCCCGAGGGCGCGTCGGCCACCGACCCGCTGCGCCGCCTCGACCTCGGCTACTGCGTGATGCGCAGTTGCGAGTCGCACTTCTACGAACTCACGCTTCAGCCGCACCCGGCGATTGACTGGACGCGTGTGTGCGAACCGCAATCCGCCAAGCCGCAAGCCGCGCCCGTGTCCGACGGCTGGCTCGTGCTCGTGACCCGCTCGGTCGCGCTCGCGCTGGCTGCGTCGCAGCAATGGGTGCAGGCCCAATTCAACTGGCGCGTCGCCTTCGCGCTGGCTGTGCTGCTGGCGCTGCTGCTCGCGCGCCACTGGCAAAGCGGCGGCGCCATTCCGTTCATCCGCGAGCCCAGAATCTTTACCGGCCCCGCGCCCGCCGCCGAACCAGCCGAACCGGGCGCCGACGACGAGAAGCCGTGACGCGCCGCGCCGCGCCGCTCGTTGACACTCCTTCGCTCCGCTCCTACCGTCCCCGCATGAACGCGCTCAAAGACTCGCTCATCGAGCTCATCCGCCGCACGTCGGCGGAAATCCCTGACGACGTGAACCGCGCGCTCATCGCCGCGCTCGAGAACGAGAAGAAGGGCACCATCGCCGAGAGCGCGCTCAAGATCATTGACCGCAACATCGCGCTCGCGAAACAGAAGTCCCAGCCCATCTGCCAGGACACCGGCAGCATCATCTTCTACGTCGAGTGCCCGGTGGGCACGGACCAGATTGCGTTCGAGGACGCCGCTTGCCTCGCGGTGAAGGCCGCGACGAAGAACGGTCACCTCCGCCAGAACTCCGTGGATTCGCTCACGGGCGTGAACGACGGCACGAACGTCGGACCCGGTTCGCCTACGGTCCACTTCCACCAGCATCGCGGCGCGGACCTGAACGTGCGGCTCATCCTCAAGGGCGGCGGCTGCGAGAACGTCGGCGCGCAATACTCGCTGCCCATCGAGAAGATGAAGGCCAACCGCGACCTCGACGGGTGCCGCAAGGCCATCCTCGATGCGGTGCTGCAGGCGCAGGGCAAGGGCTGCGGGCCGGGCATCCTCGGCGTGTGCATCGGCGGCGACCGCGCCACGGGCTACGAACTGAGCAAGCAGCAATTCCTGCGTTTGCTCGACGACCGCAACCCGGTGCCGGAGCTGGACGCGCTCGAGCAGGACGTGATGAAGACCGCGAACGAACTGGGCATCGGCCCGATGGGATTTGGCGGCAAGACGACGTTGCTGGGCGTGAAAATCGGCGCGGCGAACCGGCTGCCGGCGTCGTATTTCGTGAGCATCAGCTACATGTGCTGGGCGTATCGGCGTCAGGGTGTAACGCTCGGCACGAATGGCGAGATTCAGAAGTGGCTTTACTGAAATGACCTCCCTCACCTTCCCCTTCACCGAAGCGCAGGTTCGCGCGCTCAAAGTCGGCGACGAGGTTTTGATCTCCGGTGTGGTGTTCACCGGGCGCGATGCGGTTCACAAGTATCTGCACGAGGGCGGCGCGTTGCCGCTGGGTGTTTCGTTGCGCGACGGCATCATTTACCATTGCGGGCCGGTGATGATGAAGCAGGACGACGGTTCCTACATCTGCACCGCCGCCGGGCCGACCACGAGCATCCGAGAGGAGCCGTATCAGGGGCAGATCATCCGCGATTTCGGCGTGCGCGGCGTCATCGGCAAGGGCGGCATGGGCGACCGCACGCTGGCGGCGTGCAAGGAATCGGGCTGCGTTTACCTGCACGCCATCGGCGGCGCGGCGCAGGTGCTGGCCGAGTGCATCAAGAAGGTGCGCAACGTTTACTTCCTCGAACAGTTCGGCTCGCCCGAGGCCATCTGGGAACTCGAGGTGGAGAACTTTCCCGCCGTGGTGACAATGGACGCGCGCGGCAACTCGCTGCATCGCGACGTGATGGCGTCGAGCAGCGCGGAACTGGCGAAGCGGGTGTGACCGGCGTGCCGCGACCGCGGATTCCAACGCGAAGGCGCAGAGGGCGCAAAGGGGGCGCCGAGTTTCAACCCGGCGAGCAGCATCAGAAAACGCGGAGCAGAGCACCGCGCTCCTTTGAGGTCTTTCCGCCTCTGCGTTGAAGTCCGGGTGCCTTGGAGGCGGTCACTGCTTCTTCGGTGCCGGCGTGGCGTTGGTGGCTGCGGCTGCCGCGTTGGTCGCGGCGGGCGGCGCGTTGGTGAAGGGCTTGTAGGAGCCGGTGCCGATGCGGTCAATCGGCGCGTCGAAGTGCGGGCCGCCCGCGGCGACGAAGCCCGCGCTCGCGCCGCCCACGCGGAACCCGCCCGTGGGCGACACCCAGAACGAGTAGAGCTTGGCGTTGCGCACGTGGAAGCGGAACTTGATCGTGCGCCCGCGCAGAAAGTCCAGGTTCGGCACGCTGCCCCACACGACCTGCTGCAACGTCTGGTCGCCGGTCGCCCCTCCGATGCCCGCCACGGTTTCCTTGTTCAGCACGAAGTCCATGTTGTTCGTGGTCTTCTGCCCCGTCTGGGTCTGCATCGGCACGGCGACGGTCGTCTTGACGAGCTGGTTGTTTTCGTCGAGCACCTCGACGCGGATTTCGCCGTCCTTCGCGTCGGCGTTCATGAAGAAGTAGCGGCCGTTGGTGAACTTCACCGGCCGGGTCGTGAGCACGCCGCCCTCGGGTCCGGCATCCATCGAGCAGAAGCCGTCGCGCCGCAGGAACGCGAGCCCGGTCGCGCCGCCGCCATCGCGCTGGCCCGCCACGCCCGCGCGTCCGCTGAAGTAGAAGAAGAGCTGTCGCTGCACGACGAGGAACCCGCCGCCGACGGACTGCACGTTGCCCCAGTTCCAATCTCCCTGCCGCCCGCTCACGTCGAGGAACGGCTCGCGGTTTGGCCGGTGCCAGTGGTAGCCGTCGCGGCTGAAGCCGAGCCAGACGGAGTTGGGCTTCGGCCGGCCCTCGGGGATGTTCTTGTCGCCGCGCCAGATCGTGAAGAGTCCGACGAAGAGCCCTTCGTAGGCGATGGCGTCGAGGTTGTAGAGCTGCGGCGTGACCTGCAGGTCGGCGCGCATCGGGTCGAGCCGGTCGGAGCCCACCCACATCGGCGGTTCGTCCGCACCCGTCCATTGCGGACCGGCGAGGACATCCTTCACTTCCCAGTAACGCCGCGCCCGCGGACCGTTCATGGTGCGCAGGGAATACACCCACGTCTGCCGGAAGGGATTCCGGAAGACCGTCGTGCGGTCGCCGGCCGCGCCGGTGCGCAGAACCTCGGGGCCCCAGTGGATGCCGTCGCGCGAGAAGTGGATGCTCAAACCCCATTTGCCGTCCTTCGAGACCGACCGGAACATCTTGTAACGCTTCGCCGGGTCCGGCTCCTCCTGGTCGAGCCACACGGTGGAGGAATCGCGCGGTTCGTCCTGCACGATGTTGCTGCCGGGCACGACGTCGAGCGCGGGCTTGTGCCAGTCGAGGCCGTTGGTCGAGGTGGCGTAGCACGTGCGCCTGCCGTAGCCGCCCATATACCACATCTTGAAAAGCCGGTCCGCCGGATCAACCCACACGCCGTCGCTGAACGGCATGGCCATCGGCGCCTTGCCTTCCATCTCCCACGGCTTGTCGGGTTTGAGCACGGGATTGTTCGTGTAGAGGACGGGCTTGTGCCACGTGCGCTTGAGCGTCGTGGACTCGATGAGGAAGTCGTCCACGAAAAGCTGCCGGCCGATGTCCACGGGGATGACCGCGGGCGGATTCGAGAGATACGGCACGGGCATCGGCTCGCCCGCCTGATAAGGGCTCGGCGGCGGCCACGGGGGCGCAAGGCGGATGCCGTTGTAGAGAATGGTCGCGCCCTGCACGGGCACCGTGATGGGTTGCGACGTGATGAGCAGGTGGAAGGGCTGCGGGCCGCCTCGAAAGCTGGACGCGCCGTCAACACTCCGCACCGGCGCAGCCTGCACGTTGGTTGATTTCCCCACGGCTTGGCCCGACGGCAAGGTGACTGGTGACTTCTGCGCGCCGTCAGCGCCGCGAAGACGCGCGACGTCGTCAACCGAAAGGAGTCCCACGACAGCGCACACGACAGCAACGCTTCGCACACGGACAGTCAGCATGGCGCAGAGGTTTGCCACGCCCGCGAGCGTGGTCAATACAGCTTGTCATGGAGAGAATCCACAAGTTGCCATTGCTCGCGAATCGTGCCCCTGAAACTGAATGCGTGGGAGGGCGCGGTTCCACCCGCGCCCACAATTCCCCAAACAGTTGGGGCCGGGGTGGAACCCAGCCCTCCCAAGTTCATGGGTAGTGCGACGCCAGTTTTCGTGTGCAATCGTGCGCGCTCGCCGCTAAACACGCGCCGTGACGCGACCATCCGCCAACGCCCTCCGCGCACTGCAACGCCGGCTGCCCGCCGGCGAATTGCGTCTCGACGAGGCGGCCCGCTGCGCGCATTCCACGGACAAGTGGTTCGCCTCCGCGCTGCCCGACGCCGTCGCGCTGCCGCGCAGCACCGCGTCCGTGTCGGCGATTCTGCGATGGGCGCACGAGCGGCGCGTGCCGGTGACCGCTCGCGGCGCGGGCTTCGGCTACGTGGGCGGCTGCGTGCCGTCGCGCGGCGGCATCGCGCTCTCGCTCGCGCGCATGGACCGCATCAAGGAAATCAATGCGCGCGATTTTGTGGCGGTCGTTGAGCCGGGCGTGCTCACGGCCACGTTGCAAGCCGCCGTCGAGAAACGCGGGTTGTTTTATCCGCCCGACCCCGCGAGCCGCGCCGATTGCAGCCTCGGCGGCAACATCGTGACCAACGCCGGCGGCCCGCGCTGCCTCAAATACGGCGTCACGCGCGACTACGTGCTCGGGCTCGAGGTCGTGCTCGCGGACGGCACCGTCATCCGCCCCGGCAGCCGCACGCACAAGAACAAGACCGGCTTCGAGGTCGCGCGGCTCTTCGTCGGCTCCGAGGGGCTGCTCGGCATCGTCACCGGGGCGACGCTCAAGCTGCTGCCGCTGCCGCCTTTTCGCGCGTGCCTCGGCGTCGGGTTCGACTCGATGAAGTCCGCCGCGCGCGCCATCCGCGAGATTTTCGCGGCGGGCTTCCTGCCGTGCGCGGTCGAGGTGGCGGACGCCTTCACGCTGGCCGCCGCGCACAAGCGCACCGGCTCGCGGCGGTTGTCCGGCTGCCAGGCGCACCTCATCGTCGAGCTCGACGGGCAGGAGGCGTCCGTGCGCGGTGAATTGCGGATGGTCGAGCGGCTCGTGCGCGGGTTGCGTCCGTTGTTCGTGCAGCGCGAGTTCGGCGCGGCTGACTGCGAGCGCATCTGGCAGTTGCGGCGCGAGTTTAGTTACGCGCTGCGCGACACCGGGCTCACGAAGCTCAACGAGGACATCGTTGTCCCGCGCGGGCGCCTCGAGGACTTGTTTGCGTTCGCCGAGCGGTTGCAACGGCGGCACGGCTTCCCGGTGGCGAGCTTCGGCCACGCCGGCGACGGCAACCTGCACGTGAACGTAATGGTGGACGCGTCGCAACCCGGCGCGATGCAGCGGTGCGACAGGGCGCTGGACGAGCTTTTCAAGCAGGTGCTCGCGTGGGGCGGCGTCATCACCGGCGAACACGGCATCGGCCTCGCCAAGAAACCGTGGTGGCCGCTCGCGGTGCCGCCCGAGTTGCGCGCGGTGCATCGCCGGCTCAAGTCCGCGCTCGACCCGCGCGGCATTCTCAATCCCGGCAAGTTCGTTTGAGCCGCGGCGCGGCGCGAGGCGACGGTCGCACTACTCGATGATCCGCCAGTTGTGCCGGCCCGAGGCCCCGCGCTTCGCACTGCCCGGTCGCGACGCGACACGGAAGAACGCCGTGTGCACGACACGCCCGTCGAGCAGCAGCGCATTGCCTGCGAGGGTGCGGCCAAGGAAGCGCGCGTCCACTCCCTGTCCGACGGACTCGAACCGCTCCTCGTTGCATCGCGTGGCGCGGCGGAGGAACGCGTGTGCGGCGCGGCGGGATTTCCCCGCGTCAGTCGAAGCGGTGTCCCGGTCGAGCAGGGCGTCGAGCACGTGGCTCTTGATGAGCTTGCGGTGCAGTTGCGCGTAGGGGCGCTCGAGCGAGAGGGCGTCGAGTCCGGTGACGCGACCGCGCACCAGAACGACGAGGCCCTTCTGTCCCGGTCGCAGCATGAACGTGTCGAGCGCGGCGGCCAGCTCCGCGTCGCGGGCCTTGAACACGTCGTGCATCGCGTGGGTTGGCGAGTAGGCGGCTGCCTTGGTGCTCAATTCGCAGATGCCACTCCAGACTTCGCTCTGATTGGAGGCGAAACTTCCGCCCGACGCCAGCGACTCGGACACGGACTGAACCTTGCGCGACCGGATCTTGGCCTCGAGCATCGCGTCCGACTCCTGAAAGTGCGCGGCGGGAGCAGCCTGCGCAGTGGACGCGAATGCCCAGCGTCCACGCTCCGTGCAACTCACGGGGATGACGGTCCTGGAACTGGGACGGAGCATGATGGTGGTGTTGAGCACGCGGTTCTGCTTCGCGCCGATCAGTTCCTCGCCGTCGAGCAGCAGCACCGGTTCGCCGCCGCGGTTGAGGACCAGCAACTCGGGCACCGACCCGGACTGCGAGACTTCGGTGACGGTGAACGTCCCGGCGGTGAGCGCCTCTCCGAGCGTTAAGTAGGGCGGCACGCCGTCCTGCGGGGTCATGAGCGGGAACACGGTCACGTGGCGGTAGGTTTGCGGTTCGCCGAGCGTGAGCGAGTCGAGAAACGCTGCGGCAACGGGGTCCATCGGGGCGGGGGGAGTTGTTTTCATGTTCGCATCCTGCCGGAGGGGGTGCGTCAAAAACGGTCCGGGGCCCCAAACTGTTTCGCGCCTTCCCCGGACAGCGCCTGGGCTTGCCTCGGGCAGCGCGCGGCGGCATAACTTCGCCACACCCTCTTTCTGACCATGCACCTCACACGCCGCACCCTGCTCGCGCTGTTCCTCGCCACCGCCACGTCCGCCTCCGCGCAAAACGCGCCGGACATCAGGCGCACGCCCGACGTCATCTACGGCCGCAAGCTCGGTGTCGTGCTCACGTTGGATGTCTTCCAGCCCGCGCAGCCCAACGGCCACGGCATTCTCTTCATGGTCAGCGGCGGATGGTTCTCGTCGCACGGCGCGATCAACCCGGCGATGTATCAGCCCTTCCTCGCGTGCGGCTACACGGTCTTTGCCGTCGTGCACGGCTCCCAGCCCAAGTTCACCATCCCGGAAGTCACACAGGACATTCATCGCGCCGTGCGCTTCGTGCGCGCGAACGCCGCGAAGTGGAACGTGAGCCCCGACAAGCTCGGCATCACCGGCGGCAGCGCCGGTGGCCACCTCTCGCTCACGATGGGCACGCAAGGCCGCGCAGGCGACCCCAACGCCAAGGACGCCGTGGACCGCATCTCCAGCGAAGTGCAGGCCGTCGCGTGTTTCTATCCGCCGACGGATTTCCTCAACTACGGCGAGCCCGGCGAGGACGCGGTGGGAGTCGGCACGTTGAAGAACTTCAAGCCCGCCTTCGGCTCGCGCGCCGACACCGAGGAGAGCCGCAAAACCTACGGCCGGGAAATCTCGCCCATCTATTTCATCACCGCGAAGATGCCGCCCACGCTCATCATCCACGGCGACGCCGACAAACTCGTGCCCATCCAGCAGGCGGAGAGCTTTGTGAAAAGGGCGCAGGACGCCGGCGCGACCGCGAAGCTCATCACCAAGCCCGGCAAAGCCCACGGCTGGCCGGAGCAAATCAACGATGTCGCGTTGCTTGCGGACTGGTTCGACGAACACCTCCGCGGCAAGAAGGCGGCGCAGTAGCCAGCCGCGAATGCACGTTTGCAGATGGGAGAAGACACGAATTTCACAAATTGCCACGGATCGGACTGTCCGTTCGAATTCCTCTCCCCATCCGTGCCAATTCGTGAAATCCGTGGCTCCGGGTTCATTCGTGTTGATCCGTGTCGATTCGTGGTTCTTCCCGCATGAAAATCACCAACGTCGAAGCCATCTACGTCTCCCAGAAGGTCGTCCGCGAACAATGCGACAGCGGGCAGGACGCGCTCATCGTCAAGGTCAGCACCGACGCGGGCATCACGGGCATCGGCGAGGTGGATTCCGCGCCGCTCGCCGTGAAGGCGGTCATCGAGGGGCCCTTCTCGCACACGATCAGCACCGGACTCAAACACCTGCTCATCGGTGAAGACCCATTCGAGACCGAGCGGCTCTGGCACACGATGTATCAGCGCACGATCTACTCCAGCCGGCGCGGCATCGGCCTGCACGCGATGAGCGGCATTGACCTCGCGCTCTGGGACATCAAGGGCAAGGCGCTCGGCCTGCCGGTCTGGAAACTCCTCGGCGGCGGCTTCCAGAAACGAATCCGCTGCTACGCCAGCTCGCTCTTCGGCGCGACGCCCAAGGCCACCGGCGAACTCGCCGAACGCATCCGAGCGAAAGGCTTTTCCGCCGTGAAATTCGGCTGGGCACCGATGGGCACCGATGCGAAGACCGACGTGGACCTCGTCCGCCAGGCGCGCAAGGGCTTCGGCACGGACGGCGACGTGATGATTGACGCCGGCCTCGTGTGGGACGCGCGCACCGCCATCCAGCGCGCGAAGGCCTTCGCCGAGTTCGGCATCTTCTGGCTCGAGGAACCGCTCCCGCCCGACGACTACGAAGGCTACGCCAAGCTCACCGCCGCGAGCCCCGTCCACATCGCCGCCGGCGAGCAGGAGAGCGGACGACAGTCCTTCCTCGACCTGATGGACAAGGGCCGCGTGGACATCGCGCAGGTGGACCTCACCCGCTGCGGCGGCTTCACCGAGGGGATGAAGATTGCCAGCCTCGCCGCCGACCGCGGCCTCAAGGTGGCCAACCACGGCTTTAGCACCTACATCAACGTCCACGCCGCCCTGCACTGGCTCAACGCCATTCCCAACGCCCTCATCGCCGAGTTCGTCGTGCAGGAAAACACGAGCCTGCGCGAGTTCCTGACCAAGGGTCACGTGCGCATGAAGGACGGTTTCCTGCCCATGCCCGACGCGCCGGGACTTGGCTTGGAACTCAATGAGGAACAAGTGCGCAAGCACCGCGTGGCGTGAGAGAGCCAATTCTTTAGGCACGGATCAAACACGGATTGAACACAGAGCAGGGCTGCGTTGCACCGAGCGCACCCGGACCTTGCCGCAGTCTGCCCTATCTCCTATCTCCGATTCCCCATTCCCTATGTTAAACACCCCCCTGAACTTCTCCGCGCCCGGCAAGCAGCACGGCTTCCTCCAGGTCCCTTACTCTCACAACCTCGGCGGCTGGGCCAATGTGATGATTCCCTGCACGATCATCGGGCGCGGCAAAGGGCCGACCGTCCTCATCCTCGCGGGCAACCACGGCGACGAGTATCAGGGGCAGATTGCCATCATGAAACTCGCGCGCGAGCTGACGCCCGCGATGGTCAACGGCCGCCTCATCCTCATCCCGTCGCTAAACTTCCCCGCCGCGCGCGCCGCGACGCGGCTCTCGCCCGTGGACGGCATGAACATGAACCGCGCCTTCCCCGGCCAGCCCGAAGGCGCGGTCACCAGCCAGATCGCACACTACCTCACCACCGTCCTCTTCCCGCCCAGTGACGTGGTCATAGACATCCACTCCGGCGGTCGCAGCATGGAGTTCGTGCCGTGCTCGACGATGCACCTCGTCGCCGACCGCGCGCAGCGCCGCCGGATGCTCGACGCCATGCTCGCATGGAACGCCGACTTCGCCTTCCTCTACGCCGACATCGCCGGCACCGGCCTGCTGCCCGTCGAGGCGGAGAACCAGGGCAAACTCGTCGTCACCACGGAAATGGGCGGCGGCGAATGCATCCCCGCCGACGTGCATCGCATCACGCAAAGCGGCCTGCGCAACGTCCTCATCCACCTCGGCGCGCTCAAGGGCCGCGAACAGACGCGCAAACGCCTCGGCCTGCCGCCCGTCATCCTCACCCAAGCGCTCCACCGCGAAGACTACCTGCTCGCGCCCGAATCCGGCATCTTTGAAATCTGCCTCGACCTCGGCGCGAAGGTGCGACGCGGCCAAGTGGTGGGCTACATCCACCAGCTCGAACGCCCCGACCGCGCCCCCGAGCCGCTTGTCGCGCAGAGCAGCGGTTACCTCATCACCCAACGCGCCCCGTGCCTCACCCAGCAAGGCGACTGCGTGGCCGTCATCGCGCAACAGGTGAGCGAGCGCGAAGTGATGGCGGCGTGAGCTGACTCCACGGTCTCACGCAATCTTCTGCCGGAATCTCAGCGCGCTCAGCACGAACAGTCCCACGCCCATCGCGGCGAGGATGGCGAGGTGCTGCGCGAACTCGTGCAGGCTCGCGCCCCGCAGGATGATCGCGCGCGACAGTTCGATGAAGTAGGTCGTCGGCAGGCACGAGCCGAGCGCCTGGAAAATCCACGGCATCGTCTCGCGCGGGAAGATGAATCCGCTGAAGAACACCGACGGCATGATGAACACCATGCTCATCTGGAGCGCCTGCATCTGGTCCTTGGCGCGCGTCGAGATCAGCAGCCCGAGGCTCAGCAGCGAGAAGAGATAGATGAACGTGCTTGCCGCGAGCGCGTTCACATCGCCGGCGATGGGAACGTCGAACAGCCAGTGCATGATGGCGAAGAGCCCCACCGCCATGCCCATGCCGAGGCACAGATACGGCACGAGCTTGCCGAGCATCAGGCCCCAGCGCGACAACGGGCTGACGAGCAACTGCTCGAGCGTGCCTCGCTCGCGCTCGCGCACGAGCGACATCGCCGTGGCAAAGGTGGTCCCAATTTGCAGCACCACGCCGATGACGCCGGGCACGAAGAAGTTCGGGCTCTTCATCGAAGGGTTGTAGAGAATTTGCGGTCGCACCTCGACGGGCAGCTCGCGCCGTCCCGTCTGTCCGAGCAGCACGACCACCGAATCGCGGAAGCCCACGCCCATTGCAGTCTGGAGCGCGGAGTTGGCGATGGTGGAGCTTGATCCGTCCACGAGCAGTTGCACTTTCGCGCTGCGGCCGGCGCGGAGGTTGCGCGTGTAGTCGGGCGGGATTTGCAGGCCCACGTAGGCCTTGCCCTGCCGGATGGCCGCGGCGAGTTCGCTGACGCTCTGCACCTCGCCCACCACGCGGAAAGTCTGCGTGTTCACGAAGCGCTCGACGAGCTGGCGGCTCTCGACCGAGCGGTCCTCGTTGAGCACGACCATCGCCATGTGCTTCACGTCGTTGTCGAGCGCGTAGCCGAACGCGATCATCTCGATCAGCGGCGGGAAGAGCATGAAGAACAGCGTGAGCGGATCGCGCAGCACGACGAGGAACTCCTTGTAAAGAATGGCGGAGAAGCCGCGGAAGGGGAGGGTCATTGGGCAACTCCGTTGGTGTTCCGGCTCGTCAGCGCTACAAAGACATCCTCAAGCGACGGTGCGATGGGGCGCACGTCGGCGTTGGCGATGCCGACGTTCGCGAGTTCGGCGCGCAGTTCCGCCTCAGAGAGCGATTGCTCGACGAGCAGGTGCATGCTCTGCCCGAACACCGTCGCCGCGCGCACGCCGGGCAGGTGGCGCAGCGCTTGCAAGCCGGTGGTCACGTGGTCGCACGTCACGTCGAGCCGCTTGGTGCCGGGCGGGTTCACGACGGGCAGTTGCTTGAGGTCGTCCGGCAGACCGCATACGACGAGCTTCGCCGTGTGGATGTAGCCGACGTGCGAGCAACGCTCGGCCTCGTCCATGTAGTGCGTGGTGATAAAGAGCGTCATGCCGAGGCTGGAGAACTCGAAGAGCAAATCCCACAACTCGCGCCGCGCCACGGGGTCAATGCCCGCCGTCGGTTCGTCGAGGAAAAGCACCTGCGGCTTGTGCGCGAGCGCGCACGCCATCGCGAGGCGTTGACGCCAGCCGCCAGAGAGCAGCGCGGCGCGGCGATGCAGGTAGGGTTCGAGGTGCGCGAGCTTCACGAGTTCGTCGCGTCGCTGCGCGAGCGCGGCGGAGTTCAAGCCGTAGAGCTTGCCGTAGAAGGTGAGGTTCTCATGCACGGTCAGTTCGTCGTAGAGCGAGAACTTCTGCGACATGTAGCCGATGAGCGGCTTGATGCGGTCCATCTCGCGCGCGACGTCGAAGCCCGCGATGCGCGCGCCGCCCGCGCTCGGCGCGAGCAGGCCGCAGAGCATGCGGATGACGGTGGACTTGCCCGAGCCGTTCGGCCCGAGGAAGCCGAAGATGGAGCCCTTGGCGACGGTGAAACTCACCGAGTCCACCGCGGTGAAGTGGCCGAAGCGCTTAGTCAGATTGTCACAAGCAACCATGGTTTCAATGGTTGCGTTCCTCAGCGAATGTGCACTCCGACAATACTTCTCTCCTGACAATATCGCCCAGAATACGCACCTGACTGAAGGTTCGATTGTGAATTCGCAATGACCACATTCGGGCATCAGTAGATGGAAATACGGAGCAAGTTATGTCGCTGCTTGATTCCCAAGCTGGCTGAATGAGCGTGAGCCCGAATGGGAAAAAGCCGCGAAAATTCTCGTATTCGGATGACAAGAGCGCCTTCTCGTAAATCACAGTGGTCCTAAACTGATCTGTCATCAAGTCCGCCTTTCGTTTCCTAAAAACGGTAACCATGTCGTAGGATTTTCTATCGCCCTCACTTGTTCCAATTCTTAAGAGCACACTCTGTTTTTCGCCAACTAGTTCGACAAAGAGGAGGACTGGACCGGCGGTGTGGTCCCATGTAAAAGCAAAATGATGATGGCCATACCATTCCAAATCTCGCGAAGTATATTTCGGTTCGGAGAGCCGTGCCCTGATATTCAGGTAGTATTCATCGTGATTCGGATTGTTCCTATGTCGAACATCCCTTGAAACTTCGATTGTAGAGTAATCAGTCATACTGCTTCCCTTTCGTTGCTTGTCGTGTTATCAATTCGACACGTTTTGGAGATACACATCCGCGCTCATGCCGGCGCGGAGTTTGCCCTCGGGGTTGTCGAGCCGGACTTTCACTCCAAAGACCTGCTTGATGCGCTCCTCGACGGTCTGCGCGTTGCGTGGTGTGAACTCGGCGGCGCGCGCAATCTGCACGATGGTGCCGGAGAAGGTCTTGTCCGCGAAAGCGTCCGTCTTCACGTTCACCTTGTCGCCGACCTTGACGTGGCCGAGCCACGGTTCGGGCACAAACACTCGCACCCACAGCGGATTCGGCAGCAGCAACGTGGCGATTTCGCGATTCGGCGCGAGCACGTCGCCGACGCGAACGCTCAACACCTCGAGCACGCTGTCGCTGGGTGCGCAGATTTTCATCTCCTTCAACTGCGCGTCAATTTCCACGACCTGCGCCCTGGCGCGCGCGATGGTCTCGGGCCGCGCACCGGCGTTGATGAGGTCGAGCTTGCTTTGCGCGGCGGCGACGCTCTTCTCGAGTGAGTTGAAGCGGGCGACGGCGCGGTCCGCCTCGGCCTTGGTGCCGACATTGCCCGCGAACAATTCCTCCGCGCGCTGCTTCTCGATGCGGGCAAGTGCAAATTCGGCTTGCAACGCCTGCAATTCAGCGGTCGCGGCGGCGACCTCCTCCTTGCGGGGCGGAGCTTCGAGTTCAGTGACCCAAGCGAGCGCAGTGTCGCGGCGGGCGCGCAGTTCGGCGGCATCGAGCTCGGCGATGGCATCGCCGGTTTTGAGCGAGTCGCCTTCCTGCGTGTGCAGCTTTTCGACGCGCCCGCCGTAGCGCGAGGCCACGCGCACCTCGTCGCTCTCGATGGTGCCGGAGACGAACGGCGGGCCAGCCGCGGGCTTGCGCGCGTCGCATGCCACCAGGGCGAGGGCGCATGCCGCGCAGCGAATGGCGAGGGGAAACTTCACCGTGGCGCGACGGTAGCAAGCAGCCCTCGCCCGCACAATGGCCCGCGAGTCAACCTGCCACAGCGGGCGCGGGGCGTTCACGCGGACCGTTGAGCAGCCTGCCGACGGCGGTGTAGCGGACGAGCAGGTGGTAGCTCCCGTAAAGGACTGCGAGCGAGCCGGCCATTAGCAGCGTGAACTTCACGAAGACGTTCATCGGCCACTGGGCCAGGGCGACCTGAAACAACGCGACCACCGGCAGGTGCGCGAGATAGACCCAGTAGGCCGAGTCCGACAGGTATCGAATCCACGGCCGCGAGACGTTGCAGAAGCGCAGGAAGAACCCGGTCAACCCGAGCACGGCAAACCACGCGAACAGCGATGCGGCCACCGCACAGACGAGTTTCATCGAGAACCGGTCACTCCCGCGCAGGGATCCGTGCGCGATTAGCGCGGCGAAGGAAACGGGAAGGCAGATCGCCGCCAGCACAACGTGGTGGACGGTGCGCCGCTTGAAGGAGTCGAGCAGTTGGAGGTTGCGGTGCGCGAACCAGCCGAAAGCAAAGAACACCCCGTAGTAGAGCAGCGCGCGAGGTCGGGGCAGCAGTGACATGCCCGGCGCCGCCTCGATGTCACCCGGGGCGTTCGAGAAGAGGAGCAAGATCACGCACGGCACCGAGAGCACGACCGGGCTCCACCACTTGCCCGCAACCGCGAGGAAGGCGGCGTCCAACCGGGCCGGGGATTCCTCGTCACCGTGGCGTTCCAGCCACGCGCCGATGCCCGCCGCCGCACCGCAGAGGAACAGCAGGTAATAGAGAAACCACAAGTGCGCGGGCGCGAGCATCGAGAAGAGGAACCCGCCCGCGAAGAAACTGCCCAGCCAGCCCTTGCCGACCGCCCATGCAAATCCCACAAGCGGCGAAATGGTCACAAGCGCGAGCAGGAACGGCAGGCCGATGCGCTTTGCGCGGTGCTCGACGAAGCCCTTGCGCCCGTGGCGCGCCAGCAGCATGTGGCCGAAGAACCCCGCCAGCATGAAGAACAACTGCATCCGGAACCCGTGGATGGCGCCGATCGACACGTCGAAGACCCAGTGCCGACGCGCGTCCTGCGCCGCCCACATCGGGATGTCAATGGTCATGAAACTGATGGCACCGTGGAGATAGACGCCCAGCAACATGGCCAGCGCCCGCAGACTGTCGAGCCCGTGGAAGCGCTCTGGCGCAGAGCCGGGCAGCCGAGGGGGCGTGGGTGGCATCGTTGGCGGCAGCAGCCTATTGAAGGAGCAGACGAAGGTGAATTGGATTTCCATAGGCCCGAACCCGATCCGCGCCGCGGTCCAAATCCGCGGAGCCGCAGGAGTATGTTCCCTAGTGGCGCAGCCTCGCGTTCGAGGTCGGGGATTCAACTTGAGCGATGGCGGCGCGGGCTTACAATTCAACCCAAGCGACGCAGGCGGGACCTGAACAGGCCCGCAACGGATTGCGTCCATCAGGCCCGATGAATCGGACTTTCGCAATCGTCCTCAGCGCCGCGGTGGTTGCGCTTGCACCTGCCCGCGCTGACGACGCGCTGAAGCAATCGTCGGAGGGTCTCGAGTTCTTCGAGAAGCGCATCCGGCCGTTGCTCACATCGGCGTGCCTCGAGTGCCACGGCGACGCGAAACAGAAGGGCGGCTTGCGCCTCGACTCGCGCGATGGCTGGGCCAAGGGCGGCGAGTCCGGGCCCGCGCTTGTTCCCGGCGACACCGAGGCGAGCCTGCTCCTCAAGGCCGTGCGGTATCGCGACAAGGACATCCGCATGCCGCCGAAGAAAAAGCTCACCGATGAGCAAATCGCGGACTTGGAGAAGTGGGTCAAACTCGGCGCGCCCGACCCGCGCACGGGTGCTCGCGCCGTGGCGAAGAAAGGCGCCATCAACATCGAGGAAGGCCGCGAGCATTGGGCGTATCAACTGCCCAAGAAATCCGCGTCACCCGCCGTGAAGGACGCCGCGTGGCCGCGCGGCGACATTGACCGCTTCATCCTCGCCACGCTCGAGGAGAAGCAGCTCAAGCCCGTCGGCGACGCCGACCCCGTGACCCTCGTGCGCCGCATCTACTACGACCTCATCGGCCTGCCGCCGACTCCGGAGGAAATCGAGGCGTTCGTCCGCGAGTCCTCAAGCGGCAATCGACAAACAGCTATCAGCACCCTCGTGGACCGCCTGCTCGCCTCGCCGCACTTCGGCGAGCGATGGGGACGCCACTGGCTCGATGTCGCGCGCTATGGCGAGTCCGTCACGCTGCGCGGGTTCGTGTTCAAGGAGGCGTGGCGCTTCCGCGACTACGTCATCGCCGCGTTCAACGACGATTTGCCTTACGACCGCTTCGTGCGCGAACAGGTCGCGGGCGATTTGCTTTCGTCGTCAACGACGTCCGAGCGCGCGCGACAGCTCACGGGCACGACGTTTCTCACAATGGGCAACACCGTCTTCGAGGAGCAGGACAAAAAGCAGCTCGAGATGGACGTGGTGGACGAGCAACTCGACGTGGTGAGCAAGGCGTTCCTCGCGCAGACCGTCACCTGCGCGCGTTGCCACGACCACAAGTTCGACCCCATCCCGACGCGCGACTACTACGCGCTCGCGGGCATCCTCAAGAACGCGCGACAGATCAACCACGCCAACGTCTCCACGTGGGTCGAGTTGCCGCTGCCGTTGTCGGAGGCGGACGAGGCGCCGCACAAGAAGCACGAGGCGCAGGTCGCGGCATTGCAGGCGCGCATCAAGGACGCGAAGGACGCCGCGGCAAAGCTCGCCGCGAACGCCAAGTCCACGAACACCGCTGCTGCCGTCGCGCTCGCGGTGAAGGATTTGCCGGGCATCGTGGTGGACGACGCGCAAGCCAAGCTCATCGGCAACTGGAAGCAGTCGCAGTTCGGCGGGCGTTTCATCGGCGAAGGCTACGTGTATGAGAGCGGCGGGCCGGGCGCGGACAAGACGGCCACATTCCAGCCGGAGATTCCGAAGGCCGGCAAATACGAGGTGCGCCTGGCTTACATCTCGAATTCCAACCGCGCCACCAACACGCACGTGACCATCTTCAGCGCCGACGGCGAGAAGACCGTGCTCGTCAACCAGCGCGACGTGCCGCCGATTGACCACCGCTTCGTGTCGCTCGGTCAGCACCGCTTCGAGGCGAACGGACAGGGCTTCGTCATCGTTTCCACTGAAGGTGCGCGCGGCGGAGTCGTCGTGGCGGACGCGGTGCAGTTCCTTCCCGCGGATTCACCCGAAGTCGCGGCTTCGCCTGCGCCCGCGCCCACGGCGACAAGTGATTCCGCCAAACCCGCCAAGGCCGCGACGAAGCTGACCGCCGCCGAGAAGAAAGCCGCGAAAAACGCCGCCAAGACCGAGGACGTGAAGACGCTCGAGGACGAGTTGAAGAAGCTCAACGACTCCGGTCCAAAGCGACCGATGGTGATGTCCGTGAAGGAGGAGCCCACCATCGCGGACCTGCGCGTCCACGTGCGCGGCAGCGTGCATAACCTCGGCGACGTGGCACCGCGCGGCTTCCTGCAAGTCGCAACGCACGGCAAGCCCGCGCAGCCCGGCGCGAAGTCGAGCGGCCGCCTCGAACTCGGCAACTGGATCGCGAGCCGGGACAATCCGCTCACCGCGCGCGTGATGGTCAATCGCGCGTGGCACTGGTTGTTCGGCGCGGGGCTCGTGCGCACGCCGGACAACTTCGGCACGACCGGCGAAGCGCCATCGCACCCCGAGTTGCTCGATCATCTCGCCGTCAAGTTCATGGACGAAGGCTGGTCGGTGAAGAGGCTCGTGCGCGAAATGGTGTTGAGCCGGACGTATCAGCAGGCCTCGGCCATTCCGCAATCCGCAATCCGCAATCCGCAATCGGAGGACCCCGAAAACAAACTCCTCGCCCGCGCCCACCGCCGTCGCCTCGACGCCGAATGCATCCGTGACAGCGTGCTCGTCGTCAGCGGACAGCTCAACCTTGAGCGCGGCGGGCCGACGCTCAAGCCCGGCACCGCCGCGGACTACAACTACAAGCACACCGACACACGTCGCAGCGTGTATTCGCCCGTGCTGCGCAACGCGCTGCCGGACTTGTTCGAGGTATTCGACTTCGCCGACCCGAGCATGGTCAGCGGTCGCCGAAACACGAGCACCGTCGCGCCGCAGGCGTTGTTGATGATGAACCACCCGTTCGTGATGGAGCAGTCCAAGGTCGCCGCGCGCCGCACGCTCGCGCTTCCCGGCGGCGACGCGATGCGCATCGAGTCCGCCTACCGCCTCGCGCTTGGCCGCACGCCGACGGACGCCGAGAAGAAACTCGCGCTCGGCTACGTGACGCTTCCCGCCGACGGCCAGGTGCTCGAAAGCCGCCAGCTCGACGCGTGGGCGCAGTTCTACCAGGCGCTCTTCGCGAGCATGGATTTCCGATACTTGAACTGAAGCCGCCCAGCGTCACGCTCCGTCCAACTCAACGCAAATGAACCGAAGCCCGTTTGACGCCTCCTTGCTGACCCGCCGCCACGCGCTCAAGTCCGCCGCGTGCGGCTTCGGCTACCTCGCGCTTGCGGGACTCGCCCAGCGCGCCGCCGCCGCCACCGATCCCCTCGCGCCGAAGAAGACCCACCACATGCCGCGCGCCAAGCGCGTTATCTTCCTGTTCATGCAGGGCGGCGTGAGCCACGTGGATTCCTTCGACCACAAGCCGTTGCTCGACGAGAAGGACGGCCAGCCCCGCGACTTCGACGACGCGCGAAAGATCGCCAACTCCGGCAAGCGCGAGGCGTCGTCGCAGCGCGTGATGAAATCGCTCTGGAAGTTCCGCCAGCACGGGCAGACCGGCCGCTGGGGCAGCGAGCTTTTCCCCGAGATGTGCAGGCACGTGGACGACCTGTGCTTCATCCACTCGCTGAACACCGAGGGCATCGCCCACGGGCCGGCCACGCTGTTCCTGCATTGCGGCGCGACGCAGTTCATCCGCCCCTCGATGGGCTCGTGGGTCACCTACGGACTCGGCACGGAGAACGAAAACCTGCCCGGCTTCATCACCATCTCGCCGAGCGCCGGCAACGGCGGCCCGCGCAACTTCGGCAACGCCTTCCTGCCCGCGGTCTATCAGGGCACCGCGCTCGGCAAGGCCGGCGCGCCCGCGAGCGAGGCGACCATCCGCAACCTCGCCAACCCAAACCTCTCCACCGCGGAACAGCGCCGTCAGTTCGACCTCTTGCAGGCGATGAACGCCGAGCAGCTCAAGCGCAACCCCGGCGATTCCGAGCTCGAGGCCGTCATCAACTCCTACGAACTCGCGTGGCGCATACAGAACAATGCCCCCGGCGTGCTCGACCTCGCGAAGGAATCCGAGGCGACCAAGCAACTCTACGGCATCGGCGACGCGAAGACGGACAACTTCGGCCGCCAATGCCTCATGGCCCGCCGCCTCTGCGAATCCGGCGTGCGCTACGTGCAGGTCACCTACGGCGACAACACCGCGAACCCCGCTTGGGACCAGCACTCGAACATGCCCAAGCACAAGGACCACGCGCTCGCCGTGGACAAGCCCATCAGCGGCCTGCTCACCGACCTCAAGCAGCGCGGCTTGCTCGACGACACCATCGTGTGGTGGGGCGGCGAGTTCGGCCGCACGCCCTACGCGGAGAAGAACGGCACCGGCCGCGACCACAACGCCGGCGGCTTCACCGTGTGGCTCGCGGGCGGCGGTTTCAAGCCGGGCACGAGCTTCGGCGCGACCGACGAGTGGGGCCACCTCGCCGTGCAGGACAAGGTCCACATGCACGACCTCCACGCGACCATCCTCCACCAACTCGGGCTCGACCACGAGAAGCTCACCTACCGCTACGACGGCCGCGACTTCCGCCTCACCGACGTCCACGGGCACGTGGTGAAGGAACTCCTCGCCTGAACGTCAAGCTTTGGCATGACGCCCGCCCCGCAGCGCAGAACGTCAAGACGGAGTTCGTTGCGGTGGCGCTGCGCCACTGCCTTCACGATTTCGCTCCTCGCAACGCTCGGCATCGCGACTTTCGCTGCCGAGCGGAAGAGCGACCGACGCGAGTCCCCATCCAATAAGAACTCCACCGTCGCGAAACTTCCCTGGTCCTTCCTCCCGCTCCGCGAATCGCCGCCGCCCAAAGTCCGTGACACGAAGTGGCCGCAGAAACCGGCCGACCATTTCCTTCTCGCGAAAATGGAGAAAGCCGGCGTGAAACCCGCCCCGCCCGCCGACCCACGCACCTTGATCCGCCGCCTACACTTCGACCTCACCGGCCTGCCGCCGACGCCCGATGAAGTCGAGGCATTCGTGCGCGAGTGTTCCCCAATCGGCAATCGGCAATCGGCAATCGACAATGCCGTCACCCGCCTCCTCTCCTCCCCCCACTACGGCGAACGCTGGGGCCGCTACTGGCTCGACCTCGCGCGTTACGTGGACGAAACCGCCTCGTGGCTGGAGAAGACCCGCAGCGCCCACCTCTACCGCGACTGGGTCATCAAGGCCTTCAACGACGACCTGCCTTACGACCAGTTCGTCATGCGCCAAATCGCCACGGACCAGATGGGCCTGCCGCCCGAGGACCGCCACGCCCTCGGCTTCCTCGGCCTCGCGCCGACTTACTGGAAGGAACTCCAGCTCCCGCCCGACATCATCAAGGGCACCGTCGCCGACGAATGGGAGGAGCACGTGGACACCCTCAGCCGCACCTTCCTCGGCCTCACGCTCGCCTGCGCCCGCTGCCACGACCACAAGTCCGACCCCATCACCGCCGCCGACTACTACGGCATCGCCGGCGTCTTCGCCAGCGTGCGCCACGCCGAGGTGCCCACGATGAGCGACCAGTTCTGGCAGCCCGTGAAAAAGGCCCGCGAGTCCGTCGCCGCGCTCGAAAAGGAACGCGACGAGTTGAAGAAGAAAAAGCCCGCGCCCGCCGACCTCACGAACCAAGTCGCCGTCATCGAAGGGAAAATCGCCGGCCTCAAAACCAACACGCCGCACTACCACATGACGATGGCCACCGCCGTCGAGGACGCCGCGCTCTTCGTCATCGCCGCCGGCAACAACAAGGGCACCGTGCTCGACTTCAAGCCCGGCCAGGCCCGCGACCTCGAACTGATGAAGCGCGGCGACCCCAACAACACCGGCGACCTCGTCCCGCGCCGCTTCCTCGCCGCCTTCCCCGCGAAGGACGGCCAGCCGCGCCGCCTTACCACCGGCAGCGGCCGGCTCGAACTCGCGCAGGCCATCGTGCAGGAAGCCGCGCCGCTCACCGCGCGCGTCATCGTGAACCGCGTTTGGAAATTCCACTTCGGCCGCGGCATCGTGGACACGCCGAGCGAGTTCGGCCCGAGCGGCGAAGCGCCGTCGCACCCCGAACTGCTCGACGACCTCACCGCGCGCTTCATCCGCCACGGCTGGTCCCTCAAGTGGCTGCATCGTGAAATCCTCCTCTCCGCCGCGTGGCAGCAAAGCTCTCTGAATGCGGAAGTCGGAATGCGGAATGCGGAATCAAGAACTCCGCGCGCCTCCGCCATTCCGCATTCCACATTCCGCACTCCGCATTCCGACGAGCTCTTCGCCCGGATGCCCCGCCGCCGCCTCGACTTCGAGGCGTGGCGCGACTCCGTGCTCGCCTCCGCTGGCACGCTGGACCGCAGCTTCGGCGGCACTGCCACGCCGCTCACGTCCGACAAAAACCTCCGCCGCACCCTCTACGGCACCGTGAACCGCCACGAGCTGGAGCCGATGCTGCGCATCCACGACTTCCCCGACCCCGCCAGCCACAGTCCGTCGCGCACCGAGACCGCCACCGCGCTGCAAATGCTCTTCTCGCTCAACAGCCCCTTCCTCCTCGCGCAAGCCGACGCCTTCGCCGCGCGCCTCGCGAAAGAAGCCGGCTCCGAATTGAACGCCCGCGTCACCCGCGCCCACGCCATCCTCTACCAACGCGCCCCCACCGCGAAGGAACTCGCGATGGCCACCCGCTTCCTCGCCACCCGCGATGCGGACCCGAAGGCCTGGTCCGAATACGCCCAAGCCCTGCTCGCGAGCAACGAACTGGTGTTTGTGGATTGATATGAATCTCCCGCGCCCCCTCTCCCGCCGCGACGCTATCGCCCGCATGGGCGGCGGACTCGGCACGCTGGGCTTGCTGGCGTCGCTGCCCGGTGTGGCATTGGCGCTGCCGAGTGCCGCTTCGCCCATGCGGGCCTTGCCGCACTTCCGGCCGCGCGCGAA
>Ga0233424_10000202_pt1 | contig 83510 bp, 80 predicted proteins | sample Watercolumn_Towu_FD_181011 | JGI IMG/M metagenome (GOLD analysis project Ga0233424, IMG submission 181011) | Freshwater microbial communities from Lake Towuti, South Sulawesi, Indonesia - Watercolumn_Towuti2014_125_MG | ecosystem: Environmental > Aquatic > Freshwater > Lake | place: Indonesia... | reverse complement strand
ATCAGACTGGGGAGGCTGGCCACTTCGCGACCGGGCATTGCTGCCCGACCCTGGCTGCTTTCCCGAAAGGATTGCTCCCTCGGTTTAGCCTCCTCCTTCTGACTCAGCTCGGACTGAATCAGGTGAAAAGGAATACATAGCAGATGGTTTGCCATTTTCATTCACTGGAACGCTCATCGTTCGACTCGCGCCCCTCTCCCCAAGGAGAGGGAACCGGTCTTTCCCGCTCTGGCAAACGGTTCCTAAACAGTGATGAGTCCACGGGGTGCAAAAGTCACTCCCTCTCCCTGGGGGAGAGGGCCGGGGTGAGGGCGAGCGTTTTATCGCACGGAATAGTTGCGGCTAAGCGGATGCTGAGACCCCCGCTGATTCGCCTTCTGAAGCCCCACGTGAAATCCAATTTCCTGCCGCTTTCTGCGCCGCGGCGACATGAGGCGGCGAATGGCATTGAAGACGACCAAAGAGCTTCGAGATTAGGCGGCTAAAGATCGTCGCCAGATTAGCGCTCCCTTGGTGGAGCCGGCTCAACGGGAGCTGCTTTCAGTTTAGGCGCCAACCAATGAACCACACCCAGCGCGGCCAGGTACGCCGACCCGGCGATAAGGAAGATCGGCACGTAGCTGCCCGTGCGTTGCAAAATTTCTCCGACGACGAGCGCGATTAGCATTCCACCCACTGCCCCGGCCATGCCGCCAATTCCAACCACCGAACCGACGGCACGCGTGGGAAACATATCCGAGGCGAGCGTGAACATGTTCGCTGACCAACCCTGGTGCGCAGCCGCCGCCAGCGACACGAGTCCTACGGCGACCCAGAGGTTCGAGGCGTTGGCGGCAAAGACAATCGGCACGACGGAGAGTGCGCAGACGAGCATGGCGGTTTTGCGCGCCGCGTTCACGGTCCAGCCGCGCTTGATCAGCGCCGATGAAATCCAGCCGCCGCCGATGCTCCCGACGTCCGCGACCAGGTAGATGACCACCAGCGGCGGCCCCATAGATTTCAGATCGAGGCCGTGGTTGCGATTGAGAAAATCCGGAATCCAGAACAGGTAAAGCCACCAGATCGGATCCGTCATGAATTTCCCCACGGCGAAAGCCCAGGTCTGTCGATGCGGAAACAGCCTGGCCCAGGCGATGGGAGTCGCCGCCTCAACGAGGCCGCTGCGAATGTGGGCGAGCTCTTCTGGAGAAAGACTCGGGTGCTCGTCCGGCGGGCGGTACGTCCCCAGCCACCAGGCGACCCACAGGAAGCCGAGGAGTCCCGTGGCGATGAAGGCCCAGGGCCAGCCCCAGCGCAGCGCGATCCACGGCACGAGCAACGGAGTGACCAGCGCGCCGACGTTGGTGCCGGAGTTGAAAATGCCCGTGGCGAGCGCGCGCTCCTTTTTCGGAAACCATTCCGCGACCGTTTTGATCGCCGCAGGAAAATTGCCCGCTTCACCGATGCCGAGAGCGAACCGCGCCAGCGCAAAGCCCGCGGCGGCCCCGGACAACAGAACGACGGAGAAACCCGTGGTGGCATCCAGGTTGATCGTCGGCAGTTTCAACCCGGGGAACCAATCCGCCGCGGCGTGCGCCACGGCCGCCACGCTCCAGACCACCACGGCCAGCGTGAACCCAAGCCGGGTGCCAATCTTGTCCATGACGCGCCCGGCTAGCAACAGGCCGATGGCGTAGGCGAGCTGGAAGCTGAACACAATGGCCGCGTAGATGCGCTCGTCTGACCAGCCAAATTCTTTCACCAGCGTCGGCTTCAGGATGCCGATCACCTGGCGATCGATGTAATTGATGGTCGCGGCCGCGAAGAGCAACGCGCAGATAACCCACCGGTAATAGCCAATTCGGGGCGGCTGCATGACGCGAGATTAGATTCCTCTTGCCTCTCTGTCGATGCGATGCCCGGAAGCAGTGCATCCCCAGGTTGACGGTGGCTTTGGACTGGAGCCGCTCGATTTGGAGTGCGCTGGCAGAGCGCAGCGGCGACGGCGCTTTCTTGTCGAATCCCCACGATCTCGGACAGATCGGGGAGTGCCTCCTGGGTCCACGCCAAAGCGGCGTCGCGCTTCGCTGGCCGCCGCACTCCAAAGAGTCACCGCAAACTTCGGGATGCACTGTGCCGGAATGGCCGCGCCGTTTTCTCCTTCCTGTTGCCGGCGCTTTCCCTATTGTCGGGGCGCTGAAACAACCATGAGCAGCGCGGGGTCCAGCTTTTACGTGACCGGCGGCACGTTGCAACAAGACGCGCCCTGCTACGTGGAACGCCAGGCAGACCGCGATCTGTTCGACGGCTTGCTCAAGGGGGAATTCTGCTACGTGCTGACCTCCCGGCAAATGGGGAAATCGTCCTTGATGGTTCGCACGTCCAATAAACTTCGCGTCAAAGGCATCAACGTGGCCGCGCTCGACCTGACGGCCATCGGCCAAAACCTGACCCCGGAACAATGGTACGACGGCCTGGCGTTGCGCCTCGGCCGCCAGTTGAAGCTCGAAGACGAGTTTGAAGATTTCTGGAAGAAGAACGAACGCGTCAGCCCGGTGCAACGGTTCTTCTCCGCGCTCCGCGATATCGCGATGCCGAACCGCCCCGGACCGCTGGTCCTTTTCGTCGATGAGATCGACACCGTGCGCAGCCTTCCGTTTTCGACCGATGAGTTCTTTTCCGCCATTCGCGAGGGTTACAATCGCCGCACGGAAGATCCGGAGTTCAACCGGCTGACGTTCTGTTTGCTGGGCGTCGCCACGCCGAGCGACCTGATTCGTGACACGCGGACCACGCCGTTCAACATCGGGCGCCGCATCGAGTTGAACGATTTCACGGGAGGCGAAGCCGCGCCGCTGGCCAATGGCCTGGGCCGCGAACCGCGCATCGCGGCCACGCTGCTCGATCGCATTTTGTATTGGACCCACGGGCATCCTTACCTGACCCAGCGGCTTTGCCAGGCCGTCGCGGAGGACGCCAGGGTGACGTCGCCGGGCGGCGTGGACCGTTTGTGCAAAAGCCTCTTTCTCTCGCACCGCGCGCGCGAGCGGGACGACAATTTGTTGTTCGTGCGCGAGCGTTTGCTGCGCAGCGAAGCGGAACTGGCGAGCTTGCTCAGCCTCTACGAGAAAGTCCGCGCGGCCAAACGCGTGCGCGACGAGGAAACCAACGTGCTCGCCGGCATCTTGCGCCTCTCCGGCATTGCGCGGGTGGTGAACGGCTACCTGGCGGTGCGGAACCGGATTTACGCCCAGGTATTCGACCGGAAATGGGTGACGAACAGCATGCCCAACCAGGAACTCCGGCGGCAGCGCGAAGCCTTTCGCAAAGGCATCTTGCGGGGCGTCACGTTCGCCACGATTCTGGTGCTGGCCGGGACGCTGCTTTTCCGCTGGGTGCGGCAGAGGATTGAGGATTTGCAGGCCCAGTTGGCGATTCAAAACCTCGGCGCGACGTACCATGGCCTTAAATCGTATGAGGACCACGCCGTCATCCGGATGGACATTCACATGCAGGGGGCACGAGTCGTCACGAGCGGTCTGGCGAGCATTGCTCTTGAAAAACCCAACAAGCTCAATCTCCGTTTCAAGAGGCAAATGGGGATTGGTGAAACGGACTTTCAGATCGTCTGCGATGGAGCAAAACTTTTCGTGTACAATCCGCTTACCAAAGAGTATCTGGTGCGGGACGCGCAGGGCTCGATCCAGCAGGTTTTCGATGAGGTCGATCGCATCCCTTACGTCGATATCCCCGAACCGCTGTATCAGATCCTCGCCAGCGAGCGTCCGCAGCAGGCGCTCGCCGAGCAGTCGCGGAATGTCCGTGTCGTCGGACGCGAGGAGATTGGCGGACGCAAAGCCTACATCGTGCGCTGGGGGCGGGACGAAGCTTCCGGCTCCACGGCCGGCGACGCGCCGAGCACGAATACGAACGCTTCAACGCTGCCGTACTCGGTCCGAGCGTGGGTCGATCAGGAAGACGGCGTGATCCGGCAAATTGTCCAAGACCTCTCCGGAGTCGTGAAAGACACGCTGATGCCGGATCTGGGCGGGAGCGGTCTTCGCCGGGTCCCTCTGAAGGGAATGATAATCACCACGACGCACACGGGCGTCCGGCTGAATCCGGAATTTCGGCTGGGCACGTTCGCGTTCACGCCGCCGCCAGACGCCCGGCAGGTTCAGGCCTTCGAATCCGCCCGCAGACTCGCGGGCCGCCCTGTCCCGGAAGAGAAGCCGGGCTTCGACCGATCCAGATTATCTCTGCTCATCGACACGCGGGCGCCGCAGACACGCCCCGAGCTGGTTGACTTGTCGAACCACTACAACGCGCCGCTCACGGAAAGCTGGCATTCGGCCCTGCCCGGAAACAGCCTCGCGCCGTTGCCGCGGGGTCTGCAACGGTTGGTGGGAATCGAATTCGACGTTCGCGGCATCGTGCAGTTGGCGGGGCAAGCGGCAGATTACCTGAAAAGCCTTTACCCGGAGTCCATCAAAGACATCCCGGTTCGCCACACGTGCCAGCGCCTGCATTTTCTGCACGGGACCGGATGGACGGTCGCGGACGGCACCCAGATTGGAAGTTACCGCGTTCGCTACGCAAATGGCGATCAGCGGATCGTGCCGATCATCTACGGCTTCGACGTGAGGGATTGGTGGCCGCAAGCCGACGAATCGCAAACGCCGAACGGATTGGTCGTCGCCTGGCAAGGAGCGAACGAAGCCACCAGGCCGCTGAACCGCGTCGTTCGGATCTTTAAGTCGGTTTGGGCGAATCCACTGCCCGAGGTTGAGATCGCAAGCCTCGACTTCGTCAGCGCCATGACCGATTCCGCGCCGTTTCTCATTGCCATCACCGCTGAGTGAACCGGGTTTCGTAATGCTCGATCGCATGGCCAGGAAAGTTCCGGGGAGCGCGATCCAACGTACAGTGGACCAGAGCCTGATCGTGTCGCTGCTCAAGGATGTTTCAAAGCCGTCGGACATCCGGGCTATGGCGATGCGCTTGGTGGAGAATCCAGAGCTGTTTTCGATCTGCTCGCTGCGGCGGTCGAAAGCGCCGATGACGCCGTGGCCGCCGAAGCGATTCAAACCTTGGCCAGGTCAAGCCGTTCGGACGCCGCGCAGTTGTTTCAGAAAGTGGCGCTGTCCTCGGCGCGTTCGGTCGCGCTGCGTTGTGAGGCGCTTAAAGGTTGATCCAATCGCGAATGGACGAACGCGAAGACTGGTTTTTCGCCCGCGTGCCAGTTCACCCCAACAGGTGAAAGCGCCGTTCAGCGAATTCGCGTTGATCCCGCTCTCCACCCCGGACCGCGCACCACCCGGCCCGGCCTTGCGCCAGTGTGTTTGCCGTCGCGCAAGACTTGCGTGCCATTGACAAACACGTGGGTCACGCCAGTCGAGTATTGGTGCGGTTTCTCGAACGTGGCGTGATCTTGAATCTTCCGGGGATCGAACACGACCACGTCGGCAAAACAGCCCGGCTTGAGCCGGCCGCGCCGGTCGAGCTTGAGATTGTCCGCGGGGAAGGAAGTCAGCCTCCGGATCGCTTCTTCCAGCGGAATCAGCTTTTCGTCACGGACATATTTGCCGAGCAGCCGCGCGAAATTTCCATAGGCGCGCGGGTGCGGATTTGCCTTCAAGAATACGCCTTCCGGCGCGAGGGACGCGGCGTCCGAATCGAAGCTCACCCACGGCAGTTTCACCTGCCGGCGAACGTTTTCTTCCGACATCAGGAAATACACCGTGCCGACGCGGCTGCCATCTTCGATGACCAGGTCCATCGCCGTTTCCTCCGGTGATTTGCCGCGCAAGGCTGCGACCTCCGCGAGCGTTTTTCCGGTCCATGTCTTCAGTTTCGGGTTCTTGAAACCGACCAGCAAAACCTTCTCCGGCGAACCGGCCGCGAGGTAAAGGCTCTCCCATTCGCGGGTCGGTGTGACCATTTCCTTTTTGACGCGTTCCCGGATGTCGGGATTCTTGAGGCGTTCTGCCCAGGCTTTGTATCCGCCTTCCTGGACCCAGGGTGGCATGGCGGCGTCGAGACCGGTGGCGCCCGCCGTGTAAGTGTACATGTTCGCGGTGATGTTGAGGCCGGCGGCGCGGGCGTCCTCCACTTTCCGGATCGCCTCGTCCAATTTGTGCCAGTTTTCCTGCCCCGCCGCTTTCAGGTGATAGATTTCGGCCGGGATGTTGCCCTCGCGGGAAATGGTGATCAATTCGTCAAGCGCTTCAAGGAAAGTGTTGCCTTCGCTGCGGAGGTGCGAAATGTAACTCCCGCCGTATTCCGAGGCCACCTGGGCCAGCGCGATCAATTCGTCCGTGCCGGCGTAGAACGCGGGCGCGTAAATCAAAGAGGAGCCGACGCCCAGCGCGCCTTCTTCCATGGCTTGCCGCACGAGCTTTTTCATCCTGTCCAGTTCGGCGACCGTGGGAGGGCGGTTCGCGTAGCCGATTTCGTGGATGCGGACGGTGGTCGCGCCGACGAACGAAGCCACATTGCAGGAGACGCCGCGCCGAACCAGGAACTCCAAATACTGCCCCAGGGTGGTCCAGCGAATGGGATATTTGATGTCCGCCTGAGCCTCCTGCATTTCCTTTTTCATCTGGGCGTTGAGAGGGCCCAGCGACTCGCCTTCGCCGAAGATCTCCAACGTCACGCCCTGGCGGATGTCGCTCTGCGAGCGGCCATCGTGGATCAACGACTCGGTGGCCCAACTCAGCATGTTGATAAACCCCGGCGCAACGGCCAATTCTGCGGCGTTGATTTCCTTCGTGCCGCGCGCGTCGCGCAAGGCGCCGACCGCCGCGATGGTGTCACCGTTGATGGCGACATCGCCCACGAAGGGAGCGCCTCCACCGCCGTCGTAAATGGTGCCGTTGCGGATGATGAGACTGAAGGATTCGGCCCGCAGAATCGCAGAGAGAGCGGCCATGCAGAAAAGGAGTTGAAGTTGGATGGGCGCGCGCATGCTCGTGTTGCCCGCAGCGTATCACAGGTTGATTTTTGGACTAGAAACTTTAAGGCGCGGCGCTAGAGTGAATTAGAGTTCCAACTCAGCGAGGTCCCTATGAACATGATTTTCGCCTGTCCGAACTGCAAGCAGCAGTTGGAAGCAGAAGCCTCCATGTCGGGAACCCAGATCGCCTGTCCCTCCTGCAATACGGCCATCGTGATTCCCGAACCGGACGTCATGAACGTGCGCGCGAACCCGATGGCCTCGTCCGCCGCGGCCAAGGAGGAACATCACTTCTCCGTGCCCACGCATGAGGGACCTGCGGAAGTCCTCATCAAGAAATCCGCCCCCACGCTGGAGGCCGCCGCCAAAGACGGCAGCAAAAAGATGCGGATGAAGTGCATTCGCCGCACCGAATGCGTGGAAGTGGGGCGCGACCGTTTCGACGAAATCGTGTCCGAGTTTTTGAACAAAGTGGGCGAGGACAATATCGTCAGCATCACGCCCCTGACCTACACGCACATGGACCTCGGTTCCCGCCAGCTCCTCACCGACTTCGGCGTGATGATAGTGTACAAGGGGTAGGTAGCCCTGCCGCTTGACGCAGTTTTTTCGCTTCGTTACCGTCGTCTCATGAAACGCTGGCTCGTTCGTCTCGCTATCCTGGTCATCTGCTGGTTCGCGCTTCCGCGCGAGGCGCCCGCCCCGCTGGTTTATCGCCCGGGCGAAGGATGGACTTACGAGCCAGTCGGCGGCGGAAAATGGACCCGCGCCCGCGCCAAGGACCAATTGGAAGTCGCCCAGACTGCTTTCGATCAAAAGGACTACAGCCTGGCGTTGAAGGCCGCGCGCCGCACGGTCCGCGTCTGGCCGCTGTCGGATTACGCCCCGCAGGCGCAGTATTTGGCGGGCCGGTGTTACGAAGCGAAACGGCAGGACGAAAGGGCCTTCAAGGAGTACCAGAAGGTTCTGGAAAAATACCCGAAAATCCCGAACTACGACGAAATTCTCCACCGCCAGTATGAAATCGCCAACCGCTACCTGGGCGGGCAGTGGTTCAAGTTGTGGGGCTACGTTCCGTTTTTCCCGTCGATGGAGAAGACCTCCGCGATGTACGAAAAGGTCATCCGCAATGGGCCTTACAGCGAAGTCGCGGCGCAGGCGCAGATGAACATCGGCGCGGCGCGAGAAAAGCAGTCCGATTATCCGCTGGCGGTCAGGGCTTACGAACGCGCGGCGGACAAATACCACGACCAGAAAAATGTGGGCGCCGACGCGCTTTACAAAGCCAGTCTGGCCTACCGCAAACAGGCCAAAGCGGCGGAGTACGACCAGAGTGTGGCCGGGCAAGCGATCGCCACATTCACGGATTTCATGACGCTTCATCCCAACGATCCCCGCGTCGCGGAAGCGCAGAAGATCGTTCAGGAGCTCAAGACCGAGCAAGCGCGCGGCAGCGTGGAGATCGCGCGCTTTTACGAGAAAAAGAAGCTCTGGCAAGGCGCGCTCGTCTATTACAACGAGGCCGTCGCCAAAGATCCCAATTCCTCCTACGCCCAGGAAGCCAAGCGCCGCATCGAAGAGATCAACAAACGGACCGTCGAACGGACGGCGCAGAACTGAGCAGTCTCGTAAGGTGCAACGCTCTCACGACCGGTTCGTCACGCGGGGCGTGTGGCTGACGCGGAGACGGAGCTTTTCGAGTTCCTGCTGCACGGCGTGGTTGCGCGCGGCTTCTTCATGCACTTTGGCGTGTTCGTCACCCGCCATCTCCAGGGCGGCGGTCACAACTTCCCAGCCGGACTCGCGCCGATGAATCTCAAAGCCGTGCTCGACAAGCTTGCCGTTCTTCTTTTTGGTGCGGGCCACGGGGACAAACACCCGTTCGTTCTTTTCCAACCGCTCCAGCGCTTCCATTTTGCCATGAGGAATATTGACCGATTGAGCGTGATCGTCAGTCGCCTGAATCCAGGGCTGTTCGCCCATGGTCTGGCGGGTATCATTGAGTAAGGTTCGGAGTTGTTCCGCGCTGATGATGGTGTGCATGGCGGCATTTAACCGGGGGAAGCCCGCAAGCGTCAATCGCGATTCTTTTCTCCTTCGCGCGAGCCGCACGAGCCGGGATTGCCATTGAGTCAGAGGCAACCGCTCGTTTACTCTCCCGGCATGGAAAACCCGCATGCTTCCCTTCGCATTCTCTCGTTGATTGCTTTGTCCCTGAGCTTGTCGATCGGGTCGCCTGCCCTGCAAGCGCAGGAGAAAAAAGTGATTCGCCCTCGACCGCCAGGACAGCCGCCTTCTCAGTCGGCGCCGGCCAAGCCCGGCTTGATCAGTCCTGGCGTCATGGTGGGTGACGTGTTGTTCCTGGCTGGCCAGGGCAGCCGCGATCCAAAGACAGGCCGGCACCCCGAAACCTTTGAAGCCCAGGTGACGCAAGCCTTGGAGAACCTTGGCGCCGTGCTCAGGGCCGCCGATCTGGACTTTTCTCACGTCGTGAAGGCAAACGTTTATCTGACCGATATCAAAAACTTCTCCAAGATGAACGACGTCTATCGGACTTATTTCAAATCCGATCCGCCGGCGCGGACGACGATCGCGGTTCCGGCGTTGCCGGGCGATTCGCGCGTCGAGATCACCTTCATTGCCTCGCGGAGCAGCCGCAGGATCATTCGCCCGGAAGGCATGAAACCCATCGTCAACGCCCCCTACAGCATGGGCGTGATGGCCGGAGAGACGCTTTACCTTTCCGGCCAGGGCAGTGTCGATCCGAAGACGGGCCAACTCGTGCAAGGCCCCATCGAAGCGCATGTGAAGCAGACGATGGAAAACTGCGGCGCGATCCTCAAGGCGGCGGGCATGGATTTCTCGCACGTGGTGACCGCGAACGTCTTTTTGGCGGACATGGGAAATTTTGAAAAGATGAACCAGGTTTATCGAGGCTATTTCAAATCCGACCCGCCCTCGCGAACGACCGTGGGCGTCGCCGCGCTGCCAGGAGAAACCCCCGTCGAAATCACCTTCGTCGCCCATCGCGAGGCCAAGAAGGTGATCACTCCGGAAGGCGTGAAACCGAGCGCGAATTTCAGCCAGGCCGTGCAGGCTGGTGGTTTCCTGTATCCGGCAGGCAAGGTCGGTTCCGGCGAAGATATCGAAGCGCAAACAAAGTCGACCATGGAAGGTCTGGGCGCCATGCTTAAAGCGGGCGGGAGCGACTTCTCAGACGTCGTCGAAGCGAAAGTTTATCTCACTGACATCGGGGACTACTCCAAAATGAACGAAGTGTATCGGAGTTTCTTCAAAGAGGCCCCGCCGGCGCGGACCTGTGTTGCCATTTCCAAGCTCGTCGGCACGGCCAAGGTCGAAATCACCTTGGTCGCGACCGCCAGGAAAGCTGAGTAAACGATGCGGTGCCGTCTAAAACCGGATTCCGGTCGTCCTCGGGGAACGCATTCAGGTAGATTTTGGGATTTGTCCCAAGCCTCACATCGGACACATCTGATCAAGCCTTCCAGCTTGTTTTGATGGGCCAGGCGGCTGGGTGTCTGGAAATGGAAATGTTGGCCATATTCCCGCCGAAATGCGCCGCGTTGCGAAAGCCATCGCTCCACGTACTCCACGGCAATTCCCTCCAAACTGCGAGACTCCTCCGAGCCAGATGACGCCACCGGCGCGTGAATCATAAGTTTATACTGCCACTCCTTCGGGCGGGACGTGTGCGGAAGACAATATTACATGAGTCATTGTTCTGAATTTTGGGATGTGTTGGCCCGGTTCCACGACGAAACCGAGGATACCAACTTCGATCGGGCCAGTGTTCGCCGCCTCCTGCCGGAGATAGAGTCCCCCGTCTTGGTTGTGGGCGCGGGTCAGGGGCTGATCGTCGAGGAGCTGCGGAAACGCGGATACAAGTGTGCTGGAGTTGATCTGAATTCGGAGATGATCCGGCGGAACGATCGTCCACGACGAAGCTTGGCGAGTTGGCCTTGCGCCTCGCGGACCGTAAGCGTTCTCATGGAAAGAACGCAGCTCTGTCAACTGGGCAGACAAGTCTTGTTTCGTATCCTATCCGGCGTTCTTCGCCACGGATGATTCAAGAATCCGACCAAAGGAGCGCCGGCAGCTTGCCCGCGAGTTTTTTAGGAATCTCGCTGCACCACCGCGCGGGCAGGCTGCCCGCGCTCCTTCTTGAAATCAGCCGTGCGTTCTTCGCCTTCCTCGCCTTGATCGCCGTGACTCACGATGACTGGTATGCCAAGATGACCACGGTTGCTCAATGCCTCTCATTGCTCTAGGCTCGTCACCCTCAATGACAAGAGCTGCCATGAGGTGGTTTGTTCGGTTTGCGCTGGTTGTGCTGTGCTTGATGGCAGGGATCGCCCTTTTTCTGCTTTCGCCCAAAACATACTTGCAAGGCGCGGTGCTGCAATACACCGGTCAAGCGCGGAGATCAGGACTGCGAGGCGACCGCCATTTTAACTTTCGGGTGAAGCCAGGCCGACCCGATTACGAGATAACCCTGGTGAAAGCCGTCGATGATCGAGGCCAGGAGGCTGAACTGGAGTCCTCGTTCCACAGTCAAAGCGAACGCGCCTTTGCGCTTCGCGTTAGCACCAACGCCACGAGTCTCGACTTCACACTTGCCCTGCACCGAACCCGTTACTTCGAATTTCTGGCCCGGCCTGAAGTAATCTCGACGAATCGGACCCAACGCACCTCGAACTGACTTACATCTAAACTAATATGCAAAATCTATCTTCGCCCTGGACCCGACGGCACTTTGTCAACACGGCGGGTTTGGTTTCCGGGTTGGCTGGGATGTTTTCGGTTCGCAATTCCTGGGCCGCGCAGACAGCTTACACCCCGGTGAAGGCCGCCAAACTCCGCAAGGGTATTTACGACCAACTCGGCGTTCGCCCGTTGATCAATGCTGCGGGCACCTTCACGACGCTGAGCGCCTCCCTTATGCCACGCGAAGCCGTGCAGGCCATGGAAGAGGCGTCGCGCGCCCACGTGTCGATTCCTGAACTGCAACAGGCGGTGAGCAACCGCATCTCCGGTCTGCTCGGATGCGAAGCCGCGCTGGTCACCGCTGGCGCGGCGGCGGCCCTCACTCTGGGAACCGCGGCGTGCGTTGCGGGCAAGGACCAGGGAAAAATCCGGCGGCTGCCGGACACGTCCGGGATGAAGAACGAGGTGCTGATTCAAAAGTCGCATCGATTCGCTTACGACCACGCGGTGCGCGCGGTTGGCATCAAGCTCATCGAAGTCGAAACGCGCGCGCAATTGGAGTCCGCCATCAACGAGAGAACGGCCATGATGCTGTTCCTCAACAACGCCGATGGCAAAGGCCAGGTGCGCCGCAAGGAGTTTGTCGAGATCGGCAAGAAAGCGGGCGTTCCTACATTCAACGACGCTGCCGCCGACGTGCCGCCGCCGGAGCGGTTGACCGAATATATCCGCCTCGGTTTCGATCTGGTGGCCTTCAGCGGTGGCAAAGGTTTGCGCGGGCCGCAATGCTCCGGCTTGTTGCTGGGGCGGGGCGATTTGATTGAAGCCGCGTTTCTGAACGGCTCCCCGCATTCCGACACCATCGGGCGCGCGGCGAAAGTTGGAAAAGAAGAAATCGTCGGGTTGTTGACCGCTCTGGAGCTGTATCTGAAGCGGGACCACAAAGCCGAAAGGCGTGAATGGGAATCGCGCATCCGGCACATCGCCGATGCCTTGAAGAACTTGCGCGGCGTAAGAACGGAAATGTTCGTGCCGGAGATTGCCAACGAATCGCCTCATCTTCGCGTCACGTGGGACGAGAAAGTGATTCCAGCAAAGGGCGCGGACATCGTGAAGCGGCTTCGCGAAGGCGAACCAAGGATCGAAGTTCGCCCATCGGCCGGTGCCCAACCCATGATCGAGGTGAGCGTCTGGATGCTTCAGCCGGGCGAACATCACGTCGTGGCGAAACGTTTGCGGGAAGTGCTCGCCTGAAAACAAGTGGCACTCGATGTGCCGACTTGGTAAACACCCAACGGCCACCGGGCATGCAACCGAATTCGCCGAATCACATGGACACCGAAGGCTGGGAGAAGCCAGCCCAGTTCGGCCCGTACTATCTTCAAGAGCTCATCGCGAGCGGCGGAATGGCAGATATCTGGCTGGCGACGGACCAAAAGGGCCAAACCTATTCGCTCCGGCGCCTGCGGAATTCATCGATTTTCAATTTTACCGAGAAGAAACGATTCCTTCGCGGCTGCCAGGTCCTCTCCCAGATTCATCACCACGATTGTGTCATCGGCTACGTTGGGCACGGCAAGATCAACGGTTCCTATTACCTGCTGATGGAGTATGTGGAGGCGTCAAACCTCAAGCAGCTCTTTGCGCGCGACGACCCGATCCTGGCGGAGAACATCGGGAACATTCTGATCGATTCGGCGCTGGCGTTGGAGCACGTGCAGGACTGCGGCTTCATGCACCTGGATTTCAAACCGGAAAACGTCCTGGTGACTCGCAATGCCAGCGTCCGGCTCGTGGATTTCGATCTCGCCCAACCCAAGCCGGACAAGCCGCGCAAGAGTTCCGACAATCCGGGCACGCCGGCGTACATGGCGCCGGAACAGCTCTTGCGCCAGCCGTTCGATCATCGCGTGGATATTTTTGCCTACGGCGTTTCGGCCTACGAGCTGCTGACGGGACGAAAGCCGTTCATTGGCGAAACACCGGACGAGATTCTTCGCAAACAATTGGACCGGTCGCTCGATTTCATCCCGCCGCGGGAACTGAACGCGGACATTCCTTCGGGGTTGGAGAAGATCATTCTCAAATGCCTGGAACGCGAACCCGACAAGCGGTACCCCTTCATGAGCGTGCTGGTCCGCGACGTCCAGGCGGCGCTTTATGTTTAGCGCGTGTCAAATTCCGCTTGCGCCGTGGTGAGTCTTTGTTAGAGTCCGGCCACAGTTTGTCTGCTGGCGATCCACCTCAACGGTGGTTTTTTGTTTTAGGCACCCAGAACTCCAGATCATTTGTGAAGATTTTTAGCGGGACTTCCAATCCGCCCTTGGCCAAGGCCATCGCGGCTTCGATCGGCATAGAACTGGGCCAATGCACCGTGAGCGCCTTTCCTGATGGCGAGACGTTCGTGAAAATCGAAGAGAACGTCCGTGGGGAAGACGTCTTCATCGTGCAATCCACGTCCCCGCCAACAAACCACCACTTGATGGAGCTATTCATCATGATGGACGCGCTTCGGCGTGCCAGTGCGTCGCGCATCACGGCCGTACTGCCATACTACGGTTATGCCCGGCAAGATCGTAAGGATCAGCCGCGGGTCCCGATCACCGCGAAGCTCGTCGCGAATCTGCTGGTGGCTGCCGGAGCGAACCGGATACTGACGATGGACCTGCATGCACAGCAGATCCAGGGTTTTTTCGACATCCCGGTGGACCACCTGTACGCCGCTCCCGTGATGTACGAATACCTGAAGGCCAAGGAGTTGCCCGAATTGGTCGTCGTCAGCCCGGATGTCGGCGGCTTGAAGATGGCGCATGCCTACTCCCAGGTCCTGGAGGCGGGGCTGGCCATCGTGGCTAAGCGGCGGAAAAACGCCACCGACATCGAATCCATGACCGTCATCGGCGAAATCCGCGGGAAAACGATTCTCCTGGTGGACGATCTGACCGAAACCGCGGGGACACTCACCGCGGCGGCCTCGTTGCTCAAGCGCAAAGGGGCCAAGCGAATCCTGGCCTGTGTTTCCCACGCGATTCCGAATGATTTGGGGGTCAAACGGCTCCGAAATTCGGATATTGACGAGTTGATCACGACTGATACTGTTCTACGCCCTGTTTTTGACGGAATCAGGATTACCACGTTAACCGTGGCCGGTTTGTTGGGCGAAGCCATGAAGCGAATCAATACGAATTCGTCCGTGACTTCGCTCTTTGAGTTCAAAGGCGGGCGCACGGACTGAGTTTCGTGGCGTTCTGCGTTTTAGGTTTTGAAGCATGAAATCAGTATCATTGACAGCGTATCCACGCTCGTTCACGCGGCGAGCCGGTTTGAAGAAGGTCCGCGCCAGTTTGCGCGTGCCGGCGGTCATTTACGGCCGCCACAATCCGCCGCAGAATCTCGAAATCAATTTGAAGGATCTTGAGGACTTGATTCACCACTCGGCGTCCGAGAACATTCTGCTCGATCTTTCGGTCGAGAATGAGGCCAAAGCCCGCCGTCTGGCGCTCGTCCAGGAAGTGCAACACCATCCCTTGAGCGGAAAGGTGCTCCACGTTGACCTCCACGAAGTGGTGGAGAACGAGAAGGTAACCGTGATGGTCCCGGTTGAAACAGTCGGAGAAGCCGCGGGCGTGAAGACGGGGGGCGGAATCTTGGAACACGTGCTCTTCCGCCTCAAAGTTCGCGCCTTGCCCAAAGACCTGCCCGAGGTCATTACCGTGGACGTCTCACACCTGGAGGTCGGGCACTCCATCCATATCGGCGAAATCAAACCGCCGGAAAACACCGAGATTTTGGGCGACAAGAGAATCGTCGTCATTTCCGTCGCTCTGCCGAAGACCGAAGATCAGAAAGCCGCCGAAGAGGCCGCCGCCGCCGCCGCTGCGCCGGGCGAACCAGAAATGATCCGGGAGAAGAAGGAAGAAGGTGCCGCCGCGCCGGGCGAGAAGGGCGCCAAGAAGGCCCCGGAAAAAGGAGCGGCCAAAACGCCCGAGAAAGCTGCCGACAAGGGCGCGGAGAAAGCCGCCGACAAAGTCGAAAAGAAACCGGAAAAGAAAAAGTAATCCGGCGGGCTGCGTGCAGCAGGCCTCGCGCGCCACAGGCTCCCATGAATGGAGAACATGTATCTCATCGCGGGATTGGGAAATCCGGGAGCCGAATATGCCGAAACGCGGCACAATGTCGGCTTTATGGCGCTGGAACAATTCGCCGGGCGGTTGGGAGCGAGCTGGCAATTGCAAGACCGGTTTCAGTCCCGTCTGGCGCGCGCGGAACTTGAAGATCGCAAGTTGCTGCTCAGCCAGCCCCAGACGTTCATGAATGCGAGCGGCACAGCGGTTCGGGCGGTTGTTGATTTTTTCAAGGTTCCGGTCAGCAAGTTGCTCGTGGTGGTGGACGACGCGGATTTGCCGCTGGGCGAGATCAGAATGCGGACGCGCGGCAGCACCGGCGGCCATCACGGTCTGGAATCGGTGGAGCAGCATCTGGCCACGCGGGGGTACGCGCGGCTGAGGATCGGGATTGGCCGGCGGGCAGATGGCACTCGTGAGATCACCGATCATGTGCTGGGGAGATTTCTGCGGGAGGAAGCGAAGGTGTTGCGGATAGTTTTGGAACGGGCAGTTCTCCAGATGCAATGCTGGGTAACGGCCGGGGCGCAGAAGGCAATGAATGATTTTAACGGAGCGGTCGAAGCTCCATCCGTAAAGGAAAGTAAGTGAAAAAATACGAAGGCTTGTTCATCCTGAATACCGCCGGGCGGGAAGAAGGCATCAAAGAGACGATCGACAAGATCTCGGCGGAAATCGCCGCTGCGGGCGGCAAAGTCGAAACCGTGCAAAAGATGGATAAACGTCCCTTCGCGCGCGTGGCCGACAAAAAGCTCAGCTCCGGTTTCTACGTGAATGTGATTTTCGAGAGCCAGCCGTCCGCGCTCGCGTCCTTGCGCAGCCGGTTCGCTCTCAATGAAGAGGTGTTCCGCGTTGTTTTCACGTCGGCGCCGGCGCCCAAGAAGGCCGCCTGACCGATCATCCTATGGCGGGCTACAACAAAGTCATCCTGATCGGGAATCTGACCCGCGATCCCGAATTGCGTTACACCTCGAAAGGCCTGGCTATCGCCAGGCTCGGACTGGCCGTCAATCGCTCGTGGCGAGACTCAGCGTCAGGTGAGTTGAAGGAGGAAGTCACCTTTGTGGACATCGACGCCTTCGGCAAACAAGCTGAGACGCTGGGGCAATACATGAAGAAGGGGAGTCCGCTCATGGTGGAAGGCCGCCTTCGCCTGGACACCTGGGAAGATAAACAAACCAACCAAAAACGGAGCAAACTCGGAGTCGTTCTGGAATCGTTTCAATTCCTCGATTCGCGCAGCAACCGCGAACCGGGCAGCCCGGATGCGCCCCGAAACCGGCCCGCAGCCGCGCAGCCGGCGACTTCATCGCCCGCCGCAGAAGGCGGGGATGCGCCGCCCGATGAAGATGATGTTCCATTCTGATGCCCCATTTGCCGCGTTCGTTCCCTGAAGGCGACGCGCCCAACCGTGGGAGCCAGTTATTTTATGCCGAAGACACAAGTTATCCTGACACACAACGTTATCGGGCTGGGCGCCGAATCCGACCAGGTCAAGGTCGCCGCCGGCTACGCCCGCAATTATTTGTTTCCGCAAGGCCTCGCGATTCCTCTGACCGGGACCAACAAACGGCGCCTGGAAGTCTTGCGCCAGCGCCGCGCAGAACGCGAAGCCCATGAATTGAACAGCATGACCGAGTTGGCGCAAAGCCTCTCCAAGTTGACCCTCGTCATCACGGTCAAAACCGGCGAGGACGGAAAAATGTTCGGGTCGGTCACTGGAGGCACGATCGCGGACGAACTCAAACATCAGTTCGAGGCCGCGGTCGATAAGCGGAAGATTCATCTCCCCCAGCCGATCAAGAAATTGGGCGACTACGACGTGGAGCTTCGTTTGCACGCCGATGTCGCGACGACTTTGAAAGTCCGGGTCGAAAGTTCCACGCCGCTCTCAACACCTCCTTCCGCAGCCGCGCCGGCGAAGGAATCCGCCGCCGCGAAACAGCCGGCGCCGGACAAAGCTCCTGCTGCAAGAGGCGAAGCCCGCAGAGAGCGCCCGAGTCCGGACCGGCCGCCGCGAACCGTCAAAGCCGAAAAGGCCCGAACCGCTTCCTGAGGTGCGCACGCCGCACGAGCAACCGGTGAAGCCGCGGTCAAGTTTTGGACCCATGAACCCGTTTTAACGATTTAACCCTTTTAACGTTTTAACGACTTGGACTGCGCTCCTCGCGCTGTGGGTATGTCGATTCTTTCAGGCAAACTGGGCATCGTCTTCGGCGTCGCCAACAAACGCTCCATCGCTTGGGCCATCGCTCAGGCCTGGCATCGCGCCGGCGCCAGGCTTGCGTTCACGTATCAAGGCGAACGGCTCAAGGAGAATGTTGAAGAACTCGCCGGCACGTTCGGTCAGGACACGCTCATCTTGCCGTGCGATGTCACGCGCGACGAAGAGATCGCGAAGGTTTTCTCAGAAGCCGGTGCGAAGTTCGGCAAGCTGCATTTGTTGCTTCATTCCGTCGCGTTTGCGCCTCGGGAAGCGCTGGAAGGCGATTTCCTCAACACCACCCGCGAAGCCTTCCGCGTCGCCCACGACGTCAGCGCTTACTCCCTGATCGCCCTCGCGCGCGCGGCGGCGCCGTTGATGACCGAAGGCGGAAGCATGGTGGCGATGACTTACTACGGGTCGGAAAAAGTGGTCCCGCACTACAACGTCATGGGTGTCGCCAAGGCTTCCTTGGAAGCCAGTGCTCGCTACCTGGCCTACGACCTGGGTCCGCGGAAAATCCGTGTCAACTGCATCAGCGCCGGTCCGATGAACACCCTGGCTGCGCGCGGCATCGCCGGCTTCACCGACATGCTCAAGCATTACGAGGCACACGCGCCGCTTAAACGCAACGTGCTTCCGGATGAACTCGGCGCGGCCGGAACGTTTCTCGCCAGCGATGGCGCCGCCGCGATCACTGGCCAGGTCATCTACGTCGATAGCGGCTATCAAATCATGGGGATGTAGGGCCGGCATCCGGCCGGCATCCTGCCTGCCAAATCCGCGGGAATCCATTCCACAAAAGGAAACGAAGAGAACGAAGCCCCGGAACCGACCTCAGTTCCCTTTGTTTCCTTTTGCTCTTAATCGGTCCGTAACGACGCCATGTGAAACCACCGCCCCTCGACTTTGGCCACTCACTCAGGAAAGTCTCCTTTTGGAAGAAACTCGCGGCCGAAGCCGCGCGCGGACATCAAACTCCCTTTTACCTCTTCTCCGTTGAACCGATCCGCAAGGCGCTCGCTGAATTGAAGTGCCTGGACCGCGCGCTGCCCGTGCGCCACTGGCTCTCCTGCAAAACCCAGCCGCTTCGTCCCCTCCTGCGATGGTGGCGCCGCCAGGGACGTGGCATCGAAGTCGTCAGTGAATTCGAACTCCTCGCCGCGCTGAAAGAAGCATTCAAACCGGAGCAAATTCTCGTCAATGGCCCGGCCAAACACCATTGGCTGCCCCGGCATGCAGTTTCCCGGTTGTCGGTGAATTTCGATTCACTTCGCGAGATCGAGGTCCTCGGGCCTTTGGCGAAGTCGCTCGACTGGCGGGCCGGGATTCGCTTCTTAACGGGCGAAGAATTCGATCCGGAAACACCAACCCGGCCCACGCAGTTTGGATTGGCGCCGGATGCAGCCGTCCAGGCCTTAGACCAACTTCGACGCGCTGGGGCACTGGTCGAGATCGCCCACTTTCATCTGCGAACGAACGTGGCCTCGGCCGCCATCTATGAGCGCGCCATCCGCGAGCTGGCCAGGATCTGTCGCGCGGCTCGTTGGACGCCGCGGATTCTCGATTGTGGCGGAGGCTTTCCCCCGCCGCATACGCGTTCGCGAGAAGGGCGTCCGTTCGACGCGCAGTTCGGCCTCGTGGCATTCTCAAAAGTCTATGAGACGGCCGTACGCCTCTGGCCCGGCCTTCAGGAAATCTGGCTGGAGAACGGGCGTTTCCTCACAGCCCGGAGCGGCGTTCTGGTCACACGGGTCCTTGATGTGAAAGAGCGGCGCGGCTTGCGGCAATTGATCTGCGACGCCGGGCGAACCAACCACGCGCTCCTCTCCAACTGGGAAGCGCACCAACTGCTCACCCTTCCGTCGCGCGGCGGACCCGCTGGCCTGACGGTCGTGTGCGGCCCCACGTGCATGGCCTTCGATCAACTCACGTGCCGTGCGCTGCCCCGAACCATCCGCGAAGGCGACCTGCTGATCTGGATGGAGGCCGGCGCGTACCATCAACCGTGGGAAACGCGATTCTCGCACGGTCTGGCGACTGTGCTCTGGCACGAAAACGGCAAGCTGCGCGTGGTGCGAAACCGCGAAACATTCGAGGATTGGTGGGGGCAGTGGCGATGACACTCCACAGGTTCTCCATCTCACAAAATCTACTTCAGGTCCTTTGGCATCAGGTCTGCCGGGGATATTACCCGCACTTCCAATCCTTCAATCCGCACGGTTTGTGCGTCTGCGCGCTGGGGCACGACAAGGAAGTTCCTCCCTTGCGGATAGGCCGCGCGGAAAGCCCGGACGTTCCGCAAGTCCGGCTCAAGCGCGCTCCATTTGCACTCGTAAGCGTCCACTGTGTCGCGTCCGCGCAGCACCACGAAATCCACCTCCCGTTGCTGGTGGTCGCGCCAGAACAAGACCTTCGACGGGGCTTCCACGCTCAAGAGTGTATCCAGGACCAGGTGTTCCCAAAGCGGCCCGCAGTCATCGGTCCGCAGACTGTCCCATCCGCGCGCGTGACAGATGAACCCGGTGTCGAAAGCGTAGGCCTTGGGCTGATGCGTCCATTCCCGCGCCTTGCCGGCATGGAACGGACGAACCAGACGCACCGTAAGGGTGGTCTCGCAGACTTCCAGGTAATGCGTCACCGTGGGCCGCGACAGCCCGGTCTGAGTCGCCAGCTTGCTGAGGTCCAGAAGGCCGCCGCTTTGCCGGAGCAGGATCTGAAGCAGCGCCATGTAGCCGCTGCGTTTGGCGATGCCGAAGAGTTCCTGCACGTCCCGAGCAAAGTGCGAGTCAAGCCACTCGCTGTAGAAATCCGGGTCCGGTTTCGGCGCCAGGAGCACGGGCGGCAGCCCGCCCCGCAACAAACGGTGATCAAGCTTCAAATCACCGAATGCGGCCAGTTCCGAGAACAGGACGGGCCACAGGCAGACCACCCGCTTTCGCCCCGTCAGCGCGTCGCGGAACTTTTTCGCCGCCGCAAGGGTGCTTGAGCCGGTGGCTGCGATCCTCAGCTGAGGGAAAACATCGGCCCCGATCTTCAAAAGACGCGTTGGGTCCGGGAGTTGATGAACCTCATCGAAGATGACAATCGGCTGCTTCACCTGATGAAAGAAGAACTCCGGATCGGCCACGGATTGCGCGGCACGGGGCGAATCGCAGTTCACATAGAGGCACTCCGCCTCCGGCAGCGATCGAACGAGCGTCGTCTTGCCCACGCGCCGCACTCCAGCGAGCCAGACGATGGGCACGCGCTCCCAAACCTGCCGCAAACGCGTGATCCAAAAGCCCCGGACGATCATGAAAATGGATTTTACGTTTATCAGGATAAATGTAAAATCGATTTTGAGATGGTTCTCTCGCCGGTGCATCCACGGCTCTCCAACTGCTTTCACACGGATGATTCAAGAATCCAACCAAAGGAGCGCGGGCAGCTTGCCCGCGAGTTTTTCAAGAATCTCGCTCCGCCACCGCGCGGGCAGGCGCGGGCAGGCTGCCCGCGCTCTTTCCTCATCAACCCAACCTGGTTTGACATTGTCCCGTTCAGACTGCTGCGCTAAGTCTTGCGGCATGAGACCTCCTATCCGCCTTGCGCATTCGTCTTCCTTGGCCGCTGCGGTCCTCTTGCTGAGTCGGCTTTGTGTGCTCTCACACGAACTGACACGCGGAGCGCATGAAGCTTCGCTGGATCCTCATGAGAGCCGTGTTTTAGCTCGGTCATGGAGTCTGCGCGCCGTGGCCGCCACGCCGTTGCGGGCGGCGGAGACATGCCAGCTCACCGTTCGGTTGATTGACGCCGAGACGCGCCAGCCTGTGCCGGGACTGGTCCGAGTCACGCAAGCGGATGGCCGCGTCGTGCCAATGGCCGGGCTTGTCAATCGCGGCGCGAAATTGCGCGATAATCATCCAGCCAAGGAATGGTTCGCCGTCGTCGAAGCCGCGGCGATTCCTGTGCCGCGCGGCCCGCTGACCATCGAGGCTTTTTCCGGAATCGAGACCGAGTTGGCGCGCACGGAAATCGATTTGACCGGGAGATTGACGGCGCAAGCGGAACTGCCGCTCAAATCTTTCTTTCACGCCCGGCGCCATCGCTGGTTCAGCGGCAACACGCACTTGCACTTGAGCGGCCTGACGCGCGCCCAGGCGGACGAATACTTGCGCGTGCTGCCGCGCGCCGACGCGCTCGATCTCGTGTTCGTCTCGTACCTGGAGCGCGCCCAGGCGGATCGCGATTACATCTCGAACGGCTACACGCTGGCGGACCTTCAGAAGTTGGGCGGCCCCGGTCTCCATTTCGGCAACGGCCAGGAGCATCGCCATAACTTCGAAGGCTACGGCGAGGGTTACGGCCACGTGATGTTCCTGAACCTTCGCCAACTGGTGCGGCCCGTGAGCATCGGCTCGGGCATCACGGGCCAGGGACCGGACTGGCCGCCGCTCCGGCGCGGCATCGCGGCGGCGCGCGGCGACGGCGCGGCGATCATCTGGTGTCATAACACTTTCGGCCATGAGGACACGCCGAACTGGCTGGCCGGCTTGCTCCACGCGCACAACATTTTCGACGGCGGCGTCCACGGCAGCTACGAAGACACCTTCTATCGTTATCTGAATCTTGGGTTGAAAGTCCCGTTCTCGACGGGGACGGACTGGTTCATCTACGACTTCTCGCGTGTCTATGCTCGCGTGGACAAAGAACTCAACGTTCGGAATTGGCTGGCCGCGCTGGCGGAGGGGCGCACGTTCATCAGCAACGGTCCGCTGCTTGAACTTCACGCCGGCGAAAACAAAATCGGCGATACGGTCCAGCTTTCCCAGCCGGGGAATCTCTCCTTGTCCGGCCACGCCGCGGGCCGGCGCGACTTCAAACAGCTCGAACTCGTCCACAGCGGGAAAGTCGTGCACACGGTGAGCAGTCGCGCCGTGGGCGGGCACTTCGAGGCGGCGCTCGATTTCATGCTGGCGGTGAATGAACCGGGCTGGGTAGCGCTCCGCGTGCCCGGCGGCAGTTTGAGTTCCAGCGGCGCCGTCGTCGTGCCTCCGACCACGCCGATCCGCGGCAGCGGCGAAGCGAAGAATGAAATGGGCGAGGCTCTCTTCGCGCACACCAGCCCGGTTTACATCGAGTTCGGCGGGAAGCGGGTGTTCCAGAAAGAAGCCGCCCAGGCGCTGCTCTCAGATATGGAATCCGCGTTGAAAGTGATTCCGATGAAGGCAAACTTCGACACCGATGCTCAGCGCGAGGAAGTCCTGGAAATTTACCGCGGCGGAATTGAAACGCTCCAGCGAGGGCTTCGTGAATGAATGAGCTGTGACCTCAATAGGAGTCAACAGAGGTCACGGGCCAGCCAGCAATTCTCATTTTGCTCGGCGCGCGCCCATCCTGGGCGCAGCGGCTTCCTCAAACTGCGCGCCACGGTCTCGTTCCGAGGCGCCTCGCGCTGGCTGAGCCGCTGCGGCCTGGAAAGCCGCGCTCCAATCGCACCAAAATGAGACTGCCTCGATTCTGGTCGCGCATTGCGCCCATGAAGCGAAGCGCCGCGTTCACGCCGCTTCACCGTTCGAAACTTCTGGACTCCTTGAAGTTGAAGCGGCGTGAACGCCGCGCTCCGAGCTTCAGGTTCGCGGGCGCGACCGAAGTAAAGTTCAATACTGCGGTTGTCCCGGATTTCAGCGTGGACCCGCCCAATCGAATCACCGTGCGCGTCCCCGCGGGCGCGACGTCCGGGCCGCTCAGCGTGACCACCAGCCCTCCGCTTCCTGACGGGCGTTTCCCGCTGACGCTGACCAGCGCACCTGGCGTGCGATTTGCGGTCGAAGCCTCCACCGATTTGAGTCAATGGACCGAAGTTGCGTCAGGAGTGAACACAACCGGCACTTTCAATTTCATTGACGATCAGGCGCGCACGCTTCCGCAGCGCTTCTTCCGTGCGCGGCAGCTGTAGGTCGGCTATTCCAGCGAGCCAGGCTTTCATACTGACCATTTCGTCGAGGGTCGGAATGATGAGAGTGCCGTGGCGCGTCTCGATTCGTTGCGTCTCAAGTGCCCGGTGACGCACCTGCTGTCGAAACCCGATCAGCACCGGCTTTTCGACCCGAGCGGTCTTCCATGCCGGAGAGGATTCAAGCGTGGCGAGCACTTCATCGAAGCGTTCCCGAAGCTGCGGCAGGACATGATCTGTGTCATAGGAAACCCGATGTCTCGCGTACAGTGCCGCCGCGGTGCCGCCTACGGCGACACACCCCGCCACCAGCCGCTGAGCTTGCACGCCGGCTTCCAAAACCTTCGACCATTCCTCGGTCTCGTCCATTCCTAAGAACGCGTCTGACATACAGCCATCACACTTCCGGCAACACCCAAGGCTTCCGATACTCGGGCCGGGTCCGCAGCTTGTTCGCCTCCTCGTCGCCGATGAACCGCTCGGTCTTTGGGTCGAGGAATAGCTTTCTCCCCACGCGCCACGAAATGTTTCCGGCGTGGCACAGCACAGAGGAAATGTGCCCGACCGTCTCGAGGTCCGCGTTGGGTTTCTTTCGGCTCTTGACGCAATCGACGAAATTCTGGATGTGCGTAATGCCGCTGTTGTCGCCGGAGCCGCGCGCGAGCACCTGATGCTTGGGATCAAACGCCTGCCAACTGCTGTTTCCGATAACTATGTAGCCCTGATCCCCGTAGAGCACCGCGCCTTCCTCGTGGCCGTAATAGTCGTAAGGCGACCAAACCCGCATTTCGTAAGTGAGAATCTTGCCGGGGTTCCCCGCGTATTCGTAAGTGACCTGCAAGGTGTCCGGCCATTCCTGCATGTCGTCGAAATACCATTTGCCGCCGCTGGCGCAAATCGCCGTCGGCAAGCCCAGGGGCGGCTCGCCGAGCGCCTCCGTCGCGGTGCTCAACGCCCAGCGCGCGATGTCCAGCCGATGCACGCCGTCGTTGCCGAGGTCGCCGGTGCCGTAATCGAAAAACCAACGCCAGTTGCCGTGGAACCGCCGCACGTTGAAAGGCCGCTTCGGCGCCGGACCCAGCCACGTGTCGTAATCCACTCCGGGCGGCGGTTCGCTGTCGGGCGGACGTCCAATGGGACCTTGCTTGGCGCTCTCCCAGCCTTTCGCGACGAGACAGCGGCCCAGCTTGCCGCTGCGGATGTACGCCATCGCGGATTGGAAATGTTCGCTCGTGCGCGACTGGGTTCCGAGTTGAATGATTCGCTTGTGCTTCCGGGCCGCCGCGATCATGCGCAGGCCTTCCTCGATGTTGTGCCCGTCGGGTTTCTCGACATAAACGTCCTTCCCCGCCATGCAGCCGAGGATGGTCGGGATCGCATGCCAGTGATCCGGCGTGCCCACGACGAGGGCCTCGATTTTCGGATCTTCAACCAGCTTGCGGAAGTCGGTTTCGGTTTTTGGCTTTTTGCCTTGCGCCTTTTCCACGCTCAACACAGCGCCGGCCAGTCGGCGCGAATCGATATCGCAGATGGTCGCAACATCAGCGTCTCGCAGTGCGGCGAAAGTTTGCATGAGGTAAGCCGCCCGCCCGCCGACGCCGATGCACCCGACTTGCAAGCGCTCGCTCGCGGGGGCTTTGGGAATGGACTCGGCTCCGGTAACTCGCGAGGCCACAGAGAAGGCTGCGGCGCCGCCCAGAGAAGTTTTGAGGAATTGTCTGCGAGGGATCGTTTTCATGAGCGTCTCCTGTTGTCCTGTTGCATGGTGGTTCTAGAAAGGAAACTTAACTGGACCGGGCTTCCGGTGCCAGCAGTTGCTCAGCAATTCTCATTTTACGATAGGCGTTGGGAGCGCTTCCTGAAACAGCTTGAGTTTTTGCGCGAAAGCATCGTCGCTGAGAACCGATTCCGCGCCTTGAATTGAAATCTCTTCAGCCAATTCCACCCAGGACTTGCATCCTCCGTAGCCGGTAAGCATCGGCAGTTCGATGGCATTTGGCAAACGGCGAACGCGCACGGCCAACGCGTGGATGGTCTTGTCCCGGCCCCAGTCGAAACGTTGCCGAATCACCTCGTCGCGCCAGATGTGCTGTCCGCGAAGCTGTTCGGCCGCGGCCAGCGATTCCAGCCTTTGCCACACGACGACTTCCGCGACGTGCTCGATCCGGAGCCGGTCCGGCTGCGGGAACCGCGGCGCGATCTGATCGAACCTCGCCTGAGCCGGCGCGATCACCGAGTCGCGCTGTTGATGAAACAGGGTCGGGAAGAGCAGGAATTGAGGGTGTTCCACCTGGAATCCGCCGCGTCCCTCCTTAATCCCCCCTTTGCGCAAGATCAGGATTTGCTCGCCGGATGCGAGCGCGTCCACGATCACGGCCCATTCTTTGAAAGCGATGCGCATGGTTGTTATGCTAAGGGGTCCATTTCAAATCTCAACAAAAGCGAACGAAGGAAACGGAGACCAGGACGAGCTTCTTGGGTCTTCGAACCGTGCTCACGACTCAGGAAACCACTCCATGCCCCTCCCAGGAGGGGAGCTTCGTTCGTCGTCTGGTGTGACTCTCGGACTCCGGCCTTTGTTCTCTTCGTTGCCTTCTGTTCAACTCGTTTGTGTTGGTGGGTGTAGGCGGTCTGGTGGTTCTGGTGGTCATTCGCCGAATTAAGCGGTTGCTTTTGCCTTGGCGTGTGTTAGAAGTCTCGGCCCCGCCCCCCTGGGCGAGCCGGGTCGAACAATCACTAAAGGCACTTTATGTCACAACACCGGAGTCTTCGAGGCGCCAGCGCGCTGGGAGCCAAACGCAATGTCCTCAAGCGCTTCGAGCGCGTCGAACTGATGAAAAAGCGCGGGCAATGGAAGGAAGGCAGCCGCGTCACTGGCCTTCCCAAAACCAAGCCGGAGAGCTAGTCAGTTGTCGAACAGGAGGCAACGCATGAAACGGAGTTTTTTCTCCGTTTTTGTCCCCCGGTTGCGCGAATCCGCCGTATCTAACCATTCATGGAAAAGGTGAATCGCCCTCACCCTCACCCTCTCCCCCAGGAGAGGGAACCGCTCTTTCCCGCTCTGGGAAACGCTCCCTAACTAGTGTCTGAGAGAAAACCGATGAATCGCCCGTCTCTTCAAGAGATTTCTTCATACGTCTCGTGTGAATCTCGAACGAATCTCTGCGACGCGGTCGCGGCGTTCTTCGATTTTCCGCGGAAATTTGCGTTTCGGTTCGCAACATTCGCGCTTGCCGCTTCTTAGTTTTCGACTCATCCGTCAGAAAAAAGTGCGAAAACATTGGGGAAATGCGCGACCATTTCAAAAAATGCGAGTTTCCAGAGAGACACTAACTAACTAAACAGGGATGAATCCACCGGCGTGCAAAAGTTACTCCCTCTCCCTGGGGGAGAGGGTCGGGGTGAGGGCGAGCCTCTCATTTCACTGAATAGTTACGGCTTAGTAGTTTATGCTCGTCCGTCTGCAAAAGTTCATGGCGGACGCCGGCGTTGCTTCCCGTCGCGCCAGCGAGCAGCTCATCGTGGCCGGGCGAGTCACGGTGAACGGGCGAATCGTGCAGGAGCTCGGTTCGCGCGTCGATGCTCTCCACGATCAGGTCACGGTGGATGGGACGGCGATCAAGCCGAAGCGGAAGCTTTACGTGGCCTTGAACAAACCTCCCGGCTGTATCTGTTCACGCCAGGATCCTCTGGCGCGCCGCCGCGTGAACGACCTTCTGCCAAAGGAATGGAAGAACCTCCAGACTGTCGGCCGGTTGGACTTCGACAGCGAGGGGTTGATTTTCCTGACGAACGACGGCGATTTCTCGCTGCGCGTGACCCATCCTCGCTACGGCCTCCGAAAAAAGTATCTTGCCGCTGTGATCGGCCGCGTGTCGCCGGAACACCTCGCCCGCCTGAGCCGCGGCGTCTGGCACGAAGGCGAGACTCTGAAGCCGGACAAGGTCCGGTTGCTCCGGGCGAACAACTCGCACAGCCTCGTGGAACTGGAATTGAGCGAAGGAAAGAACCGCGAGGTCCGGCGTCTATTCGAAACGCAAGGACTCACGGTGGAACGGCTGAGCCGAGTCCAAATTGGCCCCATCAAACTGGGTGAACTGCCCAGCGGCAAGTGGCGCGTCCTGACTCCGGTCGAGGTCGCCTCCCTGCTCAAGCGGACAACGTAGGACAGGCTTCCAGCCGGTCTCTTTGGGTGGGATCTTACCGACCGAAGGGGCGGGCGGGAGGCCCCGTCAACGGACAGACAAGATGTTCTGCCCTTGCTGGCGGTGTGCTCTCTGCATTTGACATGCGCTGCGATTGAACCTTAATTCACCGGTATGAAAACGAACCAGCTTGTCGCCGGGTTGGCGGTTGCACTCTCCACGCTGGCCTTCACCCGAGCCACGGCCGGAGAAGCCGCTTCGGTGACCCAGAACCACGTCAATGTCCGCGGGCAGCCTTCCTTGATGGGCGAAGTGATCACACAACTCCAAAAAGACGAGAAGGTCGTGATCCTGGAAGAAATCCCGGTGGAGAAACCGAAGAAGGGAGAGCCGGCCGCTTGGGCTCGCATCCAGATGCCCGCCAACACCCCCGTCTGGGTGTTCGCGGACTTCATCGACTCCGGCAACAAATCCGTGTCCGTGAGCCGGGTCAATCTCCGCGCAGGTCCAGGGGAAAATTTCAGTGTCGTCGGTCGATTGGACCGGGGCGACGCCGTCAAAGAAATTCGACGCGTGGAAAACTGGATGGAAATTGAAGCACCCGAAAAAGCTCACGCTTTCGTGGCCCTGAACCTCCTCGCGAAGGACTCACCAGCGCCTCCCGCGACAAAAACTGAAACCGCCACACCGCCACCCGCGCCAACCAGGGCCGAGCCGGAACGAACTTCACCTCCCCTCGTCGCCACGCCGGCGGACAACTCTCCTCCGCCGCTGACACTCCAGCCGGTTGCTGAAACTCCGCCCCCGGTCGCGGAAACCCCCGCCCCCACCACGTCAGCCGCGCCAACCCCGGCGGCGACTACGCCGGCCGTGAGCAATGCTGTGTCCTCGACCCCCGCGCCCGTTCCCATCGTGACGAATCCCGAGACCGCGGCGCCGCTGACCGCCGCCGCGCCGCTGCCCAAGCGCATCGTCCGTCGCGAAGGAATTGTCCGCAGCACCAAGAGCATTCAAGCGCCGACGTATTTTGAACTGGTGAGCACCGACACCCGGCGAGTGATCAATTACCTCCACACGCTGGATCCGGAACTCAAGTTGAAGGATCTCAAAGGCAAGAAGATCGTCGTCACCGGGGAAGAAGGCCTCGACGCCCGTTGGCCCCGAACCCCCATCCTCGAAATCGAAACGATCGAAGTTGCGCCGTGATGACCGAGGCCAAGCTCATCGACGGGCGGGCCATTGCGGAACAGATCCACACGGAGACCGTCCAGCGCATCGCGGCGTTGAAAGCGCGCGGCGTGAATCCGGGTCTCGCGTTTGTGCGCGTGGGCGAAGATCCTGCCTCCAAGGTCTATGTCGGGATGAAGGAGAAAATGTCCGCGCGGCTGGGGCTTCACTCGCTCACGCGCGTTCTTCCGGAGCAAACTTCGCTGGCGGAGTTGCTGAAGTTGATCGACGAACTGAACCGCGACCCGCGCATCCACGGCATCCTGGTTCAATCTCCGGTTCCGTCCCACATTGATTCGACAGCCGTTTATTCCGCAGTCTGGCCGGGCAAAGACGTGGACGGTTTTCACCCGGTCAACGTGGGGAAACTCATGCTTGGGGACCGCAGCGGGTTTGTGCCCTGCACACCGGCGGGCGTTCACGAATTGTTGATCCGCAGCCAGGTCAAAATCGAGGGCGCCGAAGTCGTAATTTTGGGACGCGGCAACATCGTGGGCAAGCCAATGGCCGCGCTGCTCGTGCAAAAAGCCAAACACGCTGACGCCACCGTGACGATCTGCCATTCCCGAAGCCTGCAAATCAAAACGCATTGCCAGCGCGCGGACATTCTCATCGCGGCGATGGGCGTGGCGGAGTTCGTCAAAGCGGACATGGTCAAGCCGGGCGCGACGGTCATCGATGTCGGCGTCAACCGCGTGAGCGATCCTTCCGCCAAAAGCGGGTCGCGACTCGTGGGAGATGTCGATTTCGCCAACGTCAGAAAAGTGGCCGGCCAAATCACCCCGAACCCAGGCGGCGTGGGCCCGATGACCATCGCGATGCTGATGTCGAACACGGTCCGCGCCGCGGAGTTGGCTCTCGAAAAGTAGGGGCGCATCCCACGGCATTCCACTGCGTCCCAAACTGAGCCTCGATGCAGCGCGCTGCCAGAGAAGTGACGCTGGACCACCGATCTACGAGCAACCAGAGATGATATGCGATCTCGACCTCTTCGTAACCTCAGCGCTCTGAACCGCCGAGAATTCTCCCGCCTCTTTGCCTGGGGTGGTTCCGCCGCCGTCTTTGCCCGTGCGGGATTCACCTGGGCTCGGCCAGCGCTGCCCGCTACTCCAGCCACACCGGACGAGAGATTCTGGATGCAGGTGCGCGAGCAATTCGTCATGCCGCCAGACCTCGGCGTGCTCAACGCCGCGAACCTCTGCCCGTCCCCCGCGCCCGTGCTCGAAGCGATGTACGATCACACCCGCGATATGGATCGCGATCCGTCCTTTCAGAATCGCGTCAAAATGAGCGAGGGCAAAGAAGCGACGCGTCGGGCGCTGGCGGAGTTCCTTCGCGTCACGCCGGAAGAGATTGTCATCCCCCGGAACACGAGCGAGAGCAACAATCTCGTGTCCAGCGGCGTCGATCTCAAACCGGGCGACGAAGTGCTGTTGTTCTCGGACAATCATCCGAGCAACCTGGCGGCGTGGCAGGAGAAATCCAAGCGCTGGGGCTTCACGATCCGCATCGTCGAGCAGGTGAACCCGCACCCCGGATTCGATTATTACCTGGAGGCGTTTGCCAAAGCGATGACCCCGCGCACCAAGATTCTTGGTTTCACGCACCTCACCAGCACGGTCGGAGATTTGTTTCCGGCCAAAGAACTTTGCCGCCGGGCGCGTGAACGGGGCATCCTCACATTGGTCGATGGCGCGCAGTCGCTGGGGCTGCTGGACGTCGATTTGGGCGAGATGCAACCGGACTTTTACACCGGCAGCGCGCACAAATGGCCGTGCGGCCCTAAAGAGGTCGGTGTGCTTTACGTCAACAAATCCGCGCAACCCAGGATCTGGGCCAGCATCCTGAGCGCGATGCCCGGCGCGGTCGGCCTCTCGAAAACCTTCGAGGCGTTCGGCCAGCGCGACGAGCCGGCGATCATGGGTTTTGGCCGTGCCCTCAAATTTCAAAGCGAGCTTGGACGCGGCGTGATCGAAGTGCGGGCGCGGCAATTGACGCAAATGCTGCTTGCAGAGCTGCGGAAGATCGAAGGCGTGAAGATTTGGACCAGCCTGGAGCCCTCGCGATCGGCAGCGGTGGTGTCGTTCCTGCCGGGGAACCTCGACCTCGGAAAACTTTCGGCTGCGCTCTACGCGAGACATCGCATCGGCTGTGCGACACGCCTGGGGTCGGACCGCCCAGGCATCCGGTTTTCCCCGCATTTCTACAACACCACGGCCGAAATCGAGCGCGCTCTGGCCGCGATCAAGAAACATGTCGCGAACGGTATCTAACGTAACGTAGGGCAGGCATCCGGCAGGCATCCTGCCTGCCCCAGATGCCATGCGAGAGCCAATCCTAGACCCGTGACACGTAAAATCGCGGGAGGATTGGCGGGGGTGCCAGCCGCGGACCTCAGACGCGCCCAATGAACGCGGGCCGAAAGAAACGACAAGGGAATAGCCTCGTCCATTAATAACCCTTCAACCACTTTCAACCATCCACAAGTGGTCGGTGCCCCGTAGCGCAGATTTGAAATCTGCTGTATCGCAGGATTGCATCCTGCTGGGCCTCGGCGTGGCCTGGGGCGTTGAGAAGACCCGACACGCAGCCGATTTCAAATCGGCGATACGGCAGAGTGCAACTCTGCGCTACGGGCGCAGGAATCACCGACCACTCGTGGATGCACCGAACACTAATGCACAGGCCATTTCTTCTTGCGTTTCCCTTCCATCGTCGTCTATAGCTCCGCGTGTTCCCAACGCGCCTGCTCACGAGCAAACAAACTTCAGGCACCAGTTACACAATGACCATCAACAACGTCCAGGACCTCGCGGGCAACCCGGTCGCAAACACAACGCGCAGCTTCGCGGGATTCACAGTCCAGCAAGGAGTGGTCGGTCTCGAAGTTTGGGACAATATCGGCGGCGCCGCGGTGGCAGACCTTCGCAACAATGCACGCTATCCCAATGAACCCGACGTGGATTACGTCACGACGACGCTGGACTCCTTCCTCGTGATTCCTGCGGTGCCCGACAAGAACACCTACGGCGGCCGATTCCGCGCGTGGCTGACGCCGGAAGCGACGGCCGATTACGAATTCTTCGTTCGCAGCGACGGCGGCAGCGAGTTGCGCGTCAGCACGGACGACAAGTTTGACTTGCTCGACGATCCGAACGCGACTCCAACGGCCGCTGACACCAGCGCGGGCGACACGTTCCAGGAACCCGGCGTGGACGAGTCGGTTTCCCTCCCGGTGCGGCTGGAGAAAGGGAAAAAGTACGCGCTGCAAGCAATCTGGAAAGAGAGCAACGGCGCGGACTACCTCCAGGTCGCCTGGCGGAAAGTTGGCGACGCAACGCCGGCGGATCAACTCAAGCCCATCGCGAGCAAATTCCTTTCGTATTACGGCCCGGGCGCGGCGCTGCACGTGGAACCCAAGATCACCAAGATCAGCTTCGCAGGCGGGAAAGTGTCGATTGAATGGACCGGCGCCGGGCTCCAATCTTCCGATGATCTGAAGTCCTGGAAAGACGAGGCCGGCGCGGCCAGCCCGTTCTCCGTGACTCCGACTGGAGCGAAGTTTTATCGGGCGAAGAATTAGGTGGAAGTTATTTCAGTGTTTCCTTGTTCACAGGGAAACACTAGCTCAAGGCTTTACTGGACAGGCTTCTGCGGTGCGGTGATTTCCAGCGAAAACGTGTTGTCGTTGCCCCGTCACAGCGTCCAAACGAAAGAAGACCGGAGTTGCCTCCGGTCTTCTTTGCGTGATTGGAAGTTGCGGCTACTTCTTGATGCGCCCGAACAGGATCGGAGCGCCTGCGGTAGGAGTGACTTTGTAAGGGCTGGCAGCGCCCGGCACACCCTGCCACGGGCCGGTGATGGAAGCCGCCGCTTGCAACGTCCCGCCGCCGGTCCATTCAAGCGTGATGCTGCCGTCCGTGATCGGGATCTCGTAGGGGCCTTCCCAGGCATTTTCATGGCCGGTGGCGTCACTTTGGAAGTTCACCTCCCCGGCCGCGATACCGAAACGGTGGATTTCAACGCCGTTCAGATAAATCACCACGCCGTCATCGACCGCGTGCCGCAGCTTGAGTTTTGTTCCCGCCGTGGCTTCCGTGCCGGTGGCTTCCGCGGTGAACATCACGGTGTCGTAAGTGGAGCGGCAAGAAAAGAGGATACGACTTGTGTTCGACGTTGCCATGCGCCTGTGTACGCCCCAACTAGACGGCGCCTGACGCCAGCGGTTACGTCCAGACTTAGACGGCCGCCGCTCTATTCTGAGTCACACGGGCGGGACGTCTGTGCCACCCGCTTAGCGGAAAATCACGGCCGGTGCCACGCGCGATAGAATCGGTGGCCCCGGCTGACCGCATCCGGATCCTGGAAATCAAACACTCCTCCGGCGGGCGCATTGATGACTTTGATCGCCTCCCACTGGGCCAGGTTTGACGACGCTTCGATCACGTAGTTCAATCCCTGCTCGCCAAAGACGCGAAGTAAAAACTGGCCGTTGGTCGAAATGCCCAACGGCAGGATCTTGGGCGGAATCGAGGGCGCGCCTTCCGTGGCGATGACGAAGTTGTCGAAGATCATGAAGTTGTTTCCCGCCGCCCCCGCTTTGCGGATCGCCCACACCGCATCGACGTCGCCGAAATTCAAAACCGCGTTCGTCGTCGTAATTTGCTTGGAATTGACAAGGATGGTGTCGTTGAGCATCGCAGTCCAAAGGTTGCGGGCGAAGTTCATGGAGACTTTCAACTCGTAATAACCTTCGTTGTCGAAGGCCAGGCCGGTGGGGACGAAGCCCGCGTTATTGTCCAATCCGTACGAAATCTGGAGCGACGAATTGTCGAAATCCAACGTGAAAAGCCGCGCGCCGTTCGTGTTATAGACACTCCATCGGAAGTCGTCATACTGGCCGTTGGTCGAGTCCACGATCTGCATCATGACCGAAAACTTCACGATGGGGTGGGCGGGATTGATGGGCGCCAGACCGATGGGCCGCCAAATGTTCAAGACCTCGTCCTTCGGCGCCGGCGGGGCAAAGCCGATATACGCCTGCTGGCCGTAGCCCTCGAAGAAATTCGTGAGGATGCCATTCCCGCCGGAACCAAACCCGATCCAGTTGTTCTGGCCAACCAGTTCAAGCTCCGGATCGTAACCTTCCTCAACCTCGAACCCGGTGGAGTAAACCGTGCTGCCGTAAGAGAGCAATGGTTGGGCGTGCAAGCCGGCATTCGGCCAAAGCGCGACAAGCACAAGCAAGGCGACGCCTCTCCATAAACTGGTCCAGCGGAGCGCGGACAGCCATGTCCGCGCGAAACCACAGAAAACAACTCGCGGACATGGCTGTCCGCGCTCCGGGCCATGCTGGTTCATCGTAATCATGCGCGCCTCTCGATTCCTGGATTTGCTTTCGAGCGTTTATGCCCTGGAAGTCCGGAAAGAACAATCAATTCCCAGGCTCATCGCTCTTGGTTCTGACGTCCGCTGCCGGAGCTGGTGGAACGCGACGGGACCGTGTTGCCCGAAGAGGAAGAGGATCGCGGCGACGGCGTCAACTGGCTGGGCGAGATCTGCGTGGGCGGCGGACCTTGGCGGGATGAGGGCACAGTGGTGATCGAACCGCTCGACGGCGCCGACCAATTCTGCGAGGGCGTTGATCGGACCGACGAACCGTAATCGCCAGGTCCACGCGACGGCGAAGGTGAGTACCCCGAAGATGGTCGGTAGCCTGGAGACGGTTCATAGCTCGCCCCGGGCGCCGGCTGCGAATAGCTCCGTTTCTCGGGGTAGGACTGCGCAGGTGTCTTCGGCAGTTCCTGGCGATACTGCGGCCCAGGAGTTGGCTGCGGGGTGTAAGCAGACGGAGGCGCCGAGTACGAGGGCGGCGGCTGAATCGCATACGAGCTTTGTCGAGGCTGCGAATACTGCGGCGCGCTCGATCGCTCGGTCAGATTTCGCGTGCGGAAAACCGGTTGCTCGCTAGGAACAGTTTGCGCAGGCGGCGCCGCGCGGTTGGCGGCCTGGAACTCCATGAGCCGTGTTTCCAGGTCGTTCGCTGGCCTGGTCCCGGGCGCGCGAGAACTGGCCGGCGAATTGGGCCGGCTCGGAACCACCACTGAAGAATTGGCCGTCGAGCGAAGCGTGTCTCTTCGCTGCAGGGGCGTTAAAGGTGTCTGAATGATCTGAAGATCGCTTGCGGCGGCACTGCGCGAATCGTCCGCTTGCCGCAGCACCTGCGCGTTCCCGAACTCTCGCGGTTGACTGGTTGACGAAGCTGGCGTCGCAGCCGAGTTGCCCGACGCTGTTGCCGTTCCCGAATAGCTCGGCCTTGGACCTGGCCGGGACGCGTTCAATGATCGCGAGGTTCGAAGTTCGGGCAACGGCGTGCCCCGGTTTTCAGCCGTGGACTTGAGTGTCACGGAAGCCGCCGAGTCTTGCGCCGTTGAACTGGCCGTGGAATTCCCACGAGTTGAAGGAATGCGCGTGGTCGAAGACGCGCTCGGTTTGGTCTCCGACACCAGGCCGGCAGACGGCTGGAGGCCAGTCTTCGCCCGGCCCTCCGCCGCACGCGGCGCGCCGCCTCTGGACGGCGACCCAGTGGAATCCGTGTTGTCCCGATTGCCCTGGGAGACGTTTGCGCTCGGACCGGGCGGTTTTCGAAGCTCCTGCCCCGCGCGAGTTGCGACGAAATCGGCCGGGGCGGCCGGAGACACCGGCTTGTAAACAACCATGTCCGATCCGGTGCGTTCCACGCGATCCGGCCGGATCGAGCGCACGGTGTTTTGCGGCACGTCGCGCACTTGAACTTTGCGGATTTCGGAGCGCGTGACCGCGGCGATCTTTCCCCGATCCACGCCTTCGTTGATGATGACTTTGTTCGGGCCGTGAGCGTAATTGTTGATGATCGTCGTCCGATTGAACACGTTCACGACGTGCGCGCCGGCGACTCGGTGCCGCCACGGGAACGGATCGCAAAAGCGCCCCGTGGGAATGAACGTGTAATAATCGCTGCCCAGGCCGAAATCGAAGCTGATTCCCACCCGTCCGGAACCGTAGCGAAAACCAAAGCCGTGATCGTAATACGCCCCCGGCGGCAGCGGCGCCCACCCGCAATACGCATCCGAGTACCGCCATGTCACCCAGGACGGCCCCCAGACCGAACCCGGAACCCAGAGCCATCCGCGTCCGGGATAATTGCACCACCGTCCGTAATGAAACGGCGCCCAACCCCAAGAATAGTCTGAGTGCCAGTACCAGCCGCAATCCGAGTCGAGCCAACGTCCGCGATGGAAATACGGTCGCCACGAAGTATCGACCACGGCCACGGTCGGTTGCCAGACCATGCCGTAATTCGGAACTTCAAACCAATTCCCATACGGCGCCAGAGCTGGATAAAAGTAATCGTACTGGACTTGCGGCGCAGTCGCCACGACGCCCGGCGGTGCGCCGGCCTCAAACTCAGGCGTGGCTGTCACGGCATACGATGGCGCGCTCGGCAACGCAATCTGGTTTGTGCCTGGAGGCAGCAGCACGGGTTGATTCGTGGCCGCGACGTCCGGCTCGGCGGCGACGGTGTTCGTGGCCGGAGCGGCCTTTGGCGCGGCCAGACCCGGTTTGTGCTGGATCATCGCGGAAATGATCGATTCCGAAATGCCGAGATCGGAAAGATAGAGAATCTCTTCCGGCGACAGGTTGAACGGCATCGAATGGTTTTGAACATACGCCAGCAGAACTTCTTCGCCCACGCCGCCCTGGGCCAAATTGATGATGCCGGCCAGGCTTTCGGACAGTTTGGCTTCTCCGCCGGCCAATTTCTCGCCCAAGGTTTTCCCCGTCGCCGCTGGGGGAGCGGCGTTGGTCACGGTGGCGCTCGCGGTCTGGTCTAAGGTGTTTGTGGGGTTAGCCGCGTTGGTCAAAGTGTTCGTGGTGGCGGGCACGATCAAACTGTTGGCCTGGCTCACGTAGGTGGACTGCGCTCGGCAGCCTCCCAGGAGGGCTGCGGTGCCGATCAAGACCAGCGCCTGGAGGGCTGGGCGATGGGAAAGTTTCATAAGTCTCCTCTCAAGTTAACGGATGTTGGCCGGGTGTCAAAACAACGTCTGGGCTGATTCCCGCTGGCTCTTGCCCGAACTGGTAACGGGGGATTTCACGAGCTCAGATTCTACGACATCCCGACGTTTTTCAAAGCTATCTAATTGACTCGATTAGGACTCTGGTTATTCAGAGACAAGAAAGCGCCGTCGCCGCTGCGCTCTGCCGGCGCACTCCAAATCGACCGGCGCAGCCCAGGCACAGTCAACCTTTGGATGTAATGAGGCTCAGTTTGGGGCCTCCACGAAAAAGGTTGCGTCTGCGAATCGGGTTTCGCACTTTAGGGTTCGGGACTGAACGGAGAGATGGCTGAGTGGTTTAAGGCGCGCGCCTGGAGAGCGCGAGTACCTAAACAGTACCGTGGGTTCAAATCCCACTCTCTCCGCCACTTCGAGAAACAGGGATGATTTCCTGCAAACCAACTTCTAACCCGTAACTATTCAGTGCGATGAAAGGCTCGCCCTCACCCCGGCCCTCTCCCCCAGGGAGAGGGAGTAACTTTCGCACGCCGGTGGATCATCCCCGTTAGGGAGCGTTTCCCTGTGCGGGAAAAAACGGTTCCCTCTCCTGGGGGAGAGGGGCAGGGTGAGGGCGATTCACATTTTTCAGTGAATAGATACGGCTAACTAAGCGGCATCGAGGGCCCTGGGTTGTCGCGACACGTTTGCTACTTTCTTCTTTGTTTTCAAAGCGTTCTCCGTAAAACTTCAGTCCATACGCATCAACTAACAGCTCACACAAACCCGGCTTGATTATGAAAAGAATACTCTCCTCTCTTTTGGTGGCCGTTGCCCTGGGCGGATGGATCGGTTGTGGCACTCGCGGTTCGGTGGACACGAGCAAGATGGAAAAAAGTTTCCAGGGCGCGGCGTCTCAGACCGACGTTTCGACCGCCGTGACCGCGATCAAAGGCGGCGACTACGCGAAAGCCGTCCCGGTGCTCCAGAAAGTGATCAAAGCCGGCGGGTTGACGGACGAACAGAAGGACGCCATCTCAACCGCGATCACCGGCATGCAAATTGTGGCCTCGCAAAATCCGAACAAATACTCCGTGGAGGTCTATCAATCCTTGAGCGATCTCGTCGCGTACCTTGACGGACGGGAACCGGCCCGGCGCCCGGTGCCTTGAGAGCGTGTTTTCGAGCATCTCCCTCCTCGCTCATCCTCAGCGTCGTCCTCGGCAGACCGCGCCAAAGCGAGGACGAAGGACGAGTGCGAGGAGGAGGAAAGGCTGGATCCTACCTCGCTGTCTTGAGCTTCGGTTCAGGGTTTAATTCCAATTGGAAATCTTTGAACCGCACTTCCAGCGGCCCTCCCGAATGAAGTTGCACGGCGACGATCCCGCGTGCCGCGCCTTTTGAATCACGCAGGTTCACACAAGGTTTCCCGTTGAGCGCCGTCAATATTTGATCGCCGACGGCGACGAGCTCGTAGAGGTTCCAGTCCTCCGGTTTCACAAAACTGTCGCCGGGCTTGTCCCACAGAATGGCGCGCCCGTGTTCTTCGTAAAGTTTGCCCCACCAGCCGGCGCCGATGTCCGCCTGGTAACCCTTCACTTCGCCATTGGGCAGCGCCTCGCTCCGGAACTGGATGCCGCTGTTTTCCTGGTTGGGCGTCAACCGGACCTGGCACACCAATCTGAAATCGCCCAGGACCATCTGGCTTTTCAGAAACTCATTCTGTTTCAATCCGGACGCGCTCCGGCCCACGATCGCGCCATTTTCCACGCGCCAGAGCTCCGGGTCGCCATCCCAATTTGTAAGGTCTTTGCCATTGAAAAAAAGGTCCAACGTTTCCGGCGTGGCCAGAAGCGGCACTTGTCCGGGGCGGTTGAGGTAATAAATCAAATCGCGAACCTCCTGGTCGGAAAGATTCGCGAGCAATCCTTCTGGCATCATCGAGATTTCGCCCGGCCTCAACGATTGGACATCGGCGCGCGGGATGACCAGAGTTTCGTTCGCGGTCACGACGGTGACGGAGCGCTCGTCCTGTTTGGTCACGATGCCCGTGATGATCCGCTCGTCTTTGGTCTCGAGGGTCGTGGTGCGATAATCATTCGGGATCACGGCGTTCGGATCGACGATGTTTTGAAGAATGTATTCGAGGTCGGCGCGGTTGGATCCGGTGAGATCCGGGCCAACTTTCCCGCCGCTCTCGAACAACGTGTGGCATTGGGCGCAAGTCCGCGCATAAACGATCCGCCCGCGCGTGGCATCCCCCGGCTGCGATCCACCCGATCGATAGATCGCCTTGTAGCGGTCGATCTCCTTTCGTTTGTCGCCGACGCTCTCCCGGGCCACTCCCCAAACCTTTTGCAGTTCCTGGTCGATCCCTTCGTCCTGCAAGCTGCGCAACTGGCGGATCATCTCCGCGCTCAAATCCTTCACCGGCACGGCGCCTTGGGCGACCGCGGCCAGCAAGGGCCTCGCATGGGCGACGCGTGAAGCGAGCGTGCCGAGAGCGTCCCGTTTCTCTCCCGCGGCCAGCGCGGGATAGATCTCCAGAATTGCGCCGGCCGTTCCGGGAAGATCGTAAGCGGCCAGAGCGCGCAGCGCCGCGCCGCGCAAGCTCGCGTCCTGGAGCAACGCCAGCAGAATCGACGGAAGCTGGGCGTCGCGCGCGCCTTGCAGCATCTCCAGCGCGCTGCGTCGCGCGGCCAGATCGGCTTGCGGATCTTTGAGCACCCGGCGGAGCGACTCGATAGCTTGCGGGATGCCGAAAATGACCGCGAGAATTTGGGTCTGGGAGCGCACGTCCGGATTTGCGTTTTGGCGAAGGCGGGCTTCAACAGCGTCCCATCCCCTGGGCCTGGGCACATTGCGCCGGCCTTTCAGGCCTTCGACCATTCCTTTCAAGACATCGAGCTGGAATTGGGGGTCGTCGGTCTGGCTCAAGACTTCGACCAGCGCGGGCAAGGGATCGTTGTCGGCGGCATCGGCCCCGGACGTTTGCAGTTCGCTGAAAGCAACGAAGGGCCACGCTTGCGCGGGAAGGCACGGATTCCACGGCACGAGCAACGCCGTGGCGATGAGCATGGGTCCGATCCGATTTCTTGGAAACGCGTTGACCGCGTGGTTCAGCTTCATAATGGGCCGGAGAATAATGTTAACGCGAAGTGTCGCGGTCGGGCTCTGGAACAGGCAAGAAAACTTTTTACGGCGCGCGGGGTGGGGCGCATCTCCGAAGGAGGACACGATTTCGGCGCGGCCCGAAGGCGTAGCGCAGAGTTGCACTCTATCAGTATCGCTCAGAATCGTCGCAAGCCGCGACGATTCTCGGAGCGCGGACAGCCTTGTCCGCGCGCTGCTTGCCTCTGCGCACGACTCGCGGACATGGCTGTCCGCGCTCCTTTGGTTGCGGCTTCGCCGCGCTGGGCCGTATCGCCGATTTGAAATCGGCGGCGCTCCGGAAATTCCAAGGCGCGGGAATTCGCCGGTGCCTTGCAGAATGCAATTCCGCGGTACGGCAGATGGCAAATCCGCGCTACAACGCACCGCACACCGTCCTCATTCGGAGATGCGCCCGCGGCCGTGTGCGCAGCACCAGCCGCAGCGCGGTGGATGTGGAAAGCGCTGCGGCGGATCTTCGACACAGCCGCACTCCAGCCAGCCGGAACAAGCGAGGCGCCAGTGCTGCCCGGCATGGTCTTCTGACGATCTCTCAGTCCTGCATCGGGACGAAGTTCAGGTATTCGCCGCGCTGGGCCAAGTAAGAACAGACCTCACAAAAACAAAATAATCAGGACAGGGACGGTAATCGATTCAATTCCCCGACTTCTCCGTTCTCTCCGTTGCCTCCTGTTCAGAAAACAGAAGGAAACGGAGCAAACGGAGGGCAAACAAAGGAATTCAGTTTCCACATCTGGACTTAACCAACCTCGCCCTTTAGTGGGTTCTGAAGAGGTTGGGTTGAGCCCGGAAAAGCCGCGAAAATCATGCACGAAATGTAGTTTTAATTTAACACTTGGCGCAACCAGCTCACTCGCCGCGGTAAACACAACGCGCGGTGCACGTCTCCGCCACGACCACCTCAACCAACAAAGGCAATTGCGGTTTCATCCGTTGCCAGATCCACACCGCGACGTTCTCGCTGGTCGGATTCTCAAGCCCGTAAACTTCGTTGAGGTAGCGGTGGTCCAGTTGTTCCCAGAGGGGCTTGAAGGCGTCGGCGATTTCCGCGTAATCCATCAGCCAGCCGAGCCGCGGATCGCAGTCGCCGGCGACGGCTATCTCTACTTTGAAGCTGTGTCCGTGCAGTCGGCGGCACTTATGGGTTTCAGGCAAATGCGGCAACAGATGCGCCGCTTCAAACTGGAACGTCTTGCGCAGTTCGATTTTCATTCTCTTCATTGCTCCCAGTCCATCCAGGTCACCAAATCCGCCAGGGAAGGCCGGCCATCGTGCCGCCAGGCGAGGGGCGGGTTTTGCATTTGCCCCAACGGGCAGACGCGGCTGACTCCCCACTGGGCCAGCTCACGCGCGATTTCATGCGCGCGGGACTCCGGCGCCGCGACGCCCACGGTGGAGACTTTGGTCCGGACATCGTCCGCGGCTTGCAACGCCTCTTTGAGATTCGCAACGCTTTTGACATAGACGAACCGGTGGAGACACGACACTTGAAAGCGCGGATCCGCTTCATAGACCACGGACCAAACCGTGGATTCCTTGCTGAACCAACAGCGGGTCCCAGGATCGTGCGCGGCCCGCACCTCATAGAAAGCCCGGCGCGTCGCGATCGCCGCCGCGATCTCCGTCGGCGCCGCGCCGCGCGGTTCGATCGCTTCGCGCTTCGCCAACTCAAGCGCGAGCGCTTCCGCGAATTGTTCCGGGGATGCGCGTCCGCCACACTCGACGTAGATCACGTGAGGGGAGAGGCAGCCCAGTTGATCCCAGGCCGCCACATCCGCGGCGGCGTGCGATGCTGTAGTCGCGAGCTTGATATGGCTCAACACCTCCTGCGCGACGTAGCCGAAGCTCAGTCGGTGTCCGTAACCCAAAAAACGAACCTGGACGGGCAATCGACTTTTGATGGCGGCCAGTGTTTCGTCCGCGCCGGTCGCAGTCACGCAGTCTGCTTCCTGGAACAGGGCGGCCTCGAGCGCGTCGCGGCCCCCGGGCCATTCGGCGATCTCCAGACACGCGCCCAGCTTCGGCTCGACCTCGTAAAGGGAATGGGCCAACAGCCGGGGAAGCAGCGTTGTGCCCGAGGCGCATTTCACGACTTGAGCCGAACGGACCAGGAATCCCAGGACGATGCTGAGCAGCGTCGGGCAGGGAATGTTCCCGGCGCAAACGTGCGCGATCAGGCCCGGGCCTCGGGCCAGTGCCCGTCGCGACGATTTTCCTTCGCCGGGGTTCGCTACCAGGTCGTCCAGCCGCAGTTCGTGCCCGAGGTCTTGGGCGATCAGGGCCTGTAGCTTCTCGCCCGTGAGTTGGGCAAAAAATCGGTCAAGCCCCGCGGCGAGGGTCGCTTGGGAGAAACCCGTGGCGGCCGGACCGAATTCCAGCGCCTTTCGCCGGAAAGGGAACTCCGGGTTGAGCCAGCTCCGGCCCAGCTCGTGGAAGACTTCGAGCAAACTCTCCGTTGAACGGCGCGCGAGGTACTCGTCACGGTTGCGCTTCAAGTTCTGGCACGCGTCGGCCAGCAACTCCGGGCTCAACTTCGCTTCCGGCGGCAGATCCGCGAGAAAATAGTTCGGCAAGTTCATTTCACTTCGACGCCGTATGGATCTCGCGTTTGCGGATGGCGCGAAGGCAAGGCAAACCGGCGAGCGAAAGAACCACCAACAAGGCCAGCACCGCGTAGATCGGGTAATAAGCACTGGGATTAGCCGCGTCGGGTCCAAGCCGTTTCACCCAGGCGCCCACCGCCCAGTGCGCCAGGTTTCCTGCGGTGCCGGCGAGGGTGATGAACGCGCCGAAAACTCGGCCCCGCACGGAGTCGTGCACGGATTCCATCAACGCCGCCTCAATGATTGGATAGCCCGCCAGGAAGAAAAATCCGTATAGCGCCAGCACCGGAATCACCGCCGCTTTCGGCGCGCGCGGGAAAATGGCCACCAGGATGGCAGAGACCATCAGGACCAACGCCAGCCACCGGCTTCGGCCGCGGTCACTCAGGCCGCCAAAGAGCGGATTGCTGACGATGCTTGCCAGAAAAATGCTGCTCAAGGCGAAGCCGGTGGCGTTCAGATCGAAACCGTGCGCTTTCTGCATGAACAGCGAACCCAGGCTACCCATGCTCCACCCCGTGAAGTCACGCAGGCTGAACGCCAGGCTGGCGCCGAGGAAACACAGCCAGAGCGTCCGATTGGGAAACATTTTCTCCGGCGGTCGCGCCGGACGGGTCTCAAAAACGGCGCCAGGGTGCCGCACTCCACAAGGTTCATGGGTCGTGGGTGAGGCTCGCGGGCCGTGGGACCTTTCCACGAACCCACCCTCACCCTTTCCCTCTCCCATCGGATGGGAGAGGGTGTCCGAAGGACGGGTGAGGGGGACTTCCGTCGGTTCATGAAGGGAGCCGGCGTGCGGGGCACGTGAATCTTCCCGCGCATACCGCAGAAAGATTCCCGCCGCGGCAATCCCGAGCAGCCCCAATTCGAGTATTGGATCTCTCCAATTTCCTGAAACCGCCGCGCGCCACCCGCAATAGATCGGACCGATGAAGAAGCCAACGCTCGCGCCGATTGCCACCAGGCCCAGCGCTTTGCCGGTATTCGTTGGGAAGGAGCGTGCGACCATCGCGGTCGCGGCCGGATGATAAAAGCTGCCGCCCAATCCCGCCAGAACCACACACGCCAGCGCCATGGCGTAGCTGTTGGAAAAGCTCAGCCCGACAAACCCAAGCCCATTGAGCGCCAGTCCGATTCCCAGGATCTTTTTCCGGCTGAAACGGTCCGCCAGCAAACCCAGCGGATAACTCGGCCCGAAATACGCGATCATCATCACGGTCACGAGCAACGTGGCTTGATCGACACTGGCCAGCTTCAGATCGGCCTGGATCAATAAATAGAGCGGCAACAGCGCCACGTTGTACAGGTGCGTGAAGGCGTGCAGGACGCCGCAAAGCCAGAGCGTCCGCACCTGCTCGCGACTTAGGGATTCGATGGCCAGGGGTGCTGGCGCCGCGGAATCCGGGCAGGGTTGGAGCGGCGCCGTCATAGTGCGCCCACGGACATTAAAGAGCAGCCACGGGGTTCTGCGAATGTGGCGCGGCCCACTAACTCGAAGCCTTCGCCGCGCCGAATGCCCAGATCCTCCGTCTGAACGGCCAGCACGGATCGGACATTCGCCAGGTCGCAAATCCGAATCAAACCGGTCTCGCCCTCGCGGACTTCACTCCCGGTTTCCGGAGACACGATCTGAACGCGCGCCCAGGGCGGAAAGTGGAAGCGCCTGTGAATTTCAAATTCGAAATTTGAGATTTGAGATCGAGGAGCGCCCACGACGAGATCGTAGGCCTGGGAACTCAATTCGCACATCCCGTATTCGCCGACGATATGGGTCGAGGGAATCCCGAGCCGGTCCGCGATCAGCCCGTAAAGTTCGGCCTTCGGCAGCGCGCGTGTCCGGCCTTTGTAACCGCCGGTCTCCAGAGCGCGGGAGCCGGACGGAAGCGAAATCCGGAGTCGGTTTTCATTCATCCAGTTCAGCAACTCGAGAAACGTAAAGGCGGTGCCCAGCACGACGACCGGTTCCTCATCGCGAGCGGCCGCGGAAAGCGAAGTCCAAACCTCAGCCTTGTCCAAACACCAGCCGGCTTCGGTTCGACCTGCAAAGAGGAATTGGTCCTCCGCGAATTCACGCCGCGCGGTGTCGAACATGTGCGCCAGCGAGGAATGCGGCGCCAGGTCTGGCGGGGGCGTGAGAATGATGAAACGAAAGGCCATCTTGCCCAACTCAAGTTCAGGCAGAACGTGCCTTCTAAACCAGGGCCGCAACGACGCTTCATAGACCTCGATCGACTCGCGATTGTGAAAATGGCGGCCGGGTTGGTGCGTGGTCGTGCCGCTCGAATGAAAGACGGCCGCGCGCTCGGCTGGAAGCAGACTGGTCAAGTCGAATTCCTTGAACGCCGCAGTCGGAATGGCTGGAATCTCCTTCCAGCTTGCGACGCTCTTCAGCGTGGCGCCGCGCGCTTCACAAAAACGGCGGTAGGTCGGGACGTGCTCGAACTGCATGGAGAACAAGGCCCACGCGAGTTCGTTAAACTCATCGACAGGCTGGGTGTGACGGAACCCCTCACTGGCGGGGTGGGGCTGCTGTGCTGTCTCGACTGAAACTCGGCTGCGCGGCAGCGCAGCCCTACCGGGTTCCTGGGAATGCCGGGAGATGAATTCGCGCAGGCGCGCGGCGTAATCTGTGAATGTTGAACAGTCTGGCATGCGGTTTTCATTCGGCCACCGAAGCGGCCCCGGCTGGTTTTCCGCCACAGCCGGCTCAGACCTGTAACTTCAAAAGCGTCCGCCTGCAAGACCGGTTTTCCGTCCCAGATCCAAACAACGGCGCATCCCGTTGTAGTGACTCTTTGGAGTGCGGCGGCAAGCGAAGCGCGACGCCGCCTTGGCGTAGGTAAACAAGCTGGAGCTCCAAAGTCGTCCAAATCGTGGATTCGACAAAAAAGCGCCGTCGCCGCTGCGCTCTGACGGCGCACTCCAAATCGACCGGCTCCAATCCCAACCACCGTCAACTCGTGGACGCTCCGAATCCTGCTTCGCACGGCGCCCCGACGACTCGGACGAGCGATTCTTTTCCGCTGACATGAAGGGCCAGCTCGGCGCCGATTTGATCTGCTTCTCGACGGATGTATCCGAGCGCGAGGTTCGCGCTGAGGCTTGGTGACCGCGCCACGCTGGTGAGGTAGCCCGCTTCTTTGCCGTCTTTGAACAGCTTGTCCCCTTGGGCGGGCAATTGCGGGAGATCGTCCGCAAGCCGCAGCCGCCGCAAGGACTTGGCCACCTGCCCGTAGGTGCGGATGCGCGCGATGACTTCCTGGCCAGTGTAACAACCTTTGCTATAGCTGATGGCGCGGCTTTGGATCCCGGCTTCGGGCGCGAGGTTCGATTCGTCCATGTCCGCGCCAAAGCGCGGGATGCCGGCCTCCACCCGCGCGAGTTCCAGCGCTTGCCATCCGCACACGCGTCCGCCGATCCTCCTCACAGCCGCGAGCAATTTCTCCGCGGCGGCTTCCATCGCTCCGGCGGGCGCGAACAAATCGAAGCCGGCCGTTTGCAGACGCGCCTGATTCATCAGGTAAATCTCCCCAAGATCGGAGGTCTTCGCCGCGCTGAACGAAAAAGATTTCTCAGGCAGCTTGATCTGGATCCCGGTTTGACCAAGAACTTCCGCGGCCTTCGGCCCTTGCACGCTGAGCAATCCATAGTGCGGCGCTGCGTTCACCACTTGCACATCGTCCGCAATGATGAACTTTTCCAGCCGCGGCGCGACTTTCTCGGCCAGACCGTGCTCGAAATCGAGCAGGATTTCATCGGGCAGCAGGTAGAGATTCAGATCGCTGACCATTTTGGCTTTGGCCGTGACCAGCGCCGCGTAGCAGCCTTCTCCCACTTTCAAGCCCGTCACGTCGTTCGTCACCTGGCCGTGCAGAAAGCGTTGCCGGTCCGCGCCCGTGAGACAAATGCGTCCGCGAAAACTGAGATCGAGCACGGCCGCGGCCTCCCGCAAAGCCGTGTGCTCGGCGAGGACATCGCCGTAATGGGCCGGCACTCTTTCCCCGCCCACCTCAATCCATTGCGCGCCGAGACGCTGATGAAATTCCGGCCATGATCCCGCAGCCATCAATCCAGTCTGGTGCCGAATGTATGGGCTGACAAGCCGGACCGTGCGGGCGGGAACGACTGGTCAGGCACGCCAGGGCCGCGCGCGATCCGAGATCCCGGCCAGCGTCTCCTTCGCGATGCGGACATCATCCGCGATTTCGAGGTCGAACATCCGGGCCAGCACGAAGTCCGCGCCGTTTTGGAAAACGCAACGGAACGCGTCCTGGGGCGGGATGGCTCCGGCGGCCATGACTTTGAAGGCGATCCAAGGCTTCGCGACGGTTTTCATGAATTCGGCGGTGGCCTCCGGTTCGCGGCACCAATACCCGGGGAACTCGCTGTAAGGCGCCTTCAATTGCTCCGGCTTGGGGCCGGTCGGGTAATTGTGGTGGTGGAAGGTCTTGATGTAAAAATCCGCTTTCACGCCGTAACGCTCGCAGGCTTTGACCACGTCGAGCGCGTGCGCGCCCACCCCCGAAGCCACGCCGAATTCCTTGGCCACTTCGACCGCTTTGGCGATCAAGTCGATCCGGTCCCGCGCGACCAACGCGTCGCTGTGCACGCCCCACAGATAGATCGCTTCGCATCCGGCCGACACCAGGTCTTCGACGAGCTGGCGATACTGGGACATGTCGGATTCGACGGGGGCGGTGGGGCAAAGGATCCATTGGATTTTGCCGCCGCGCTCTTTGCGGTAACGCTTGAGCACCGAGATCGGGTGCGGCGGGTTGTGCATGGAGACCGTATTGATGCCCTGCGCTTCGGCCAGCGCCAGGGTGTCGAGGATTTTTTCGTCGGTGTTGTAATGTGCCGCCAGGCTGTAAACGTACTTCAGGTCGCGGCTGTGCGTGTAATGCGTCAGGAGATTGCCGCCGAGAATCAGCCGGCTGACTTCGAGTTTCCCGATTTTGGCGGTCGGCATTGCGGGATTGGCGGCCGGCGGAGCGGCGGCCGCGTTCGACAAGGCCTGGTCTGACGAAGCTGAACTCAGGGCCAGCCCGGCAGCCGAGAGAACGGTTCCTTTGACAAATGCGCGCCGGTCGATGAGTGAAGACATAAGCGGTTCCTTTCGTTCTCGTAGGGGTCTTGCCACTTTGGACTGCGCAACGCAACGCTCGCTTCAGGAATTCTCGTCTCCGAATTTGGCGGGCGCCGAGCAAAATCGAGCCGCATTTGACAAGGCCCCGGACGAGTCCTGGCTTTTACATGGTTCCCAAGGAAGGGGTTTGCTTATGGTCATCAGAATTTTTGGAATGCCGGCTTACGCGGGCGCGGTCCTGCCGAGCCTCGCTGAAGAACTCAAACGCAGCGTCGCGTGTTTGCCCGACGCCAATTTTGATCCCTCCCGCATCTATGTATTTTTCCCGAACGACCTGGTTCAGGTGGGAAGCAATGAGGAGTTGCTCACTTATGTCGATACCGAGCGCAAGGAAGCCGGGGCGGCGCTGAATTCAGTCGGGCAGGCGGTGGGCGCTGTCCTCCGGGAATTTGCCCGCGTGCGGCTCGTCCACTGCCGCGGGATCGAAGTGCTGGTCCGGCCCAATCACACCGGCGACGATGTGATTGTTTTCAGCATGTAAGGGTCTCTTCAAAGACAACTTCGGGTTTTGGCGGGGGTGCATTCGGCTTCTGGTTTCGTTGCTCCTCAGTCACAGAGCTGCGGCTATGCTCCTTCGTCGCGCCTCGCATGAACTCAAAATCGCCGCCAGCAAATTCCGAAGTTATTTTTGACAGACCCTACCAACTAAGCCGTAAGTATTCAGTGCGATGAAAAGCTCGCCCTCACCCGGCGGGGAGAGGGAGTCACTTTTGCATGCCGGTGGACTCATCGCTGTTTAGGGAGCGTTTCTCAGTGCTGGAAAGAGCGCGCCCCTCTCCCGGGGGAGAGGTGAGGGTGATTCACATTTTCCATGAATTGATACGGCTCAGATGAAACCTCCGCGAAACCTAAAAGACATGCTGGGCCAGATACTCACCTACTACCGGATCACCGCCAGGGTTGGCGAGGGGGAATGGGTGAAGCGTTTCGCGCGCGGCACACGCCGCTTGATTGCGATTGCCCGTTGACGGCTTTCAAGTAAGACATCATCTTACCTGGCATGACAACCATCATCTCTTCCAAGGGACAGATCGTCCTGCCGGCGCGGTTGCGTCAGCAGGACGGGATCGAGGCGGGGCAGGAGTTTGAAATCGAACGCCTCGAATGCGGGAACTACCGTCTGGTGCGCCGCGCGCCGCCGCCGAACGAGGGTTTGATGGATTGGTTGCTCGCCTGTCCAGAGAAAGGTTTCTTCGCCCCGCTTGAATCCGAATCCACCGACACGCTGTGACCTACCTTGTCGATGCGAATGTGCTCAGTGAGGCGACCAAACCGACGCCCAACGAGAAAGTCATGCGGTGGCTGCGCGCGCAGGAACGGGAGATGGCGGTCGATCCGATCATCCTCGGAGAAATCCGCTTCGGCATTCATTTGCTGCCGGCGGGGAGTCGTCGTCGCCGACTGGAACGCTGGTTCGATCACGGGGTCGCTCGAATTGTGTGTCTGCCTTTTGACCTGTCGAGTGGTTTGCGCTGGGCAAAGCTCCTGGCGGACCTGCGGGCTTCCGGGCGCGCCATGCCCATTAAGGATAGTTTGATTGCCGCGACCGCCCTGGTTCATGACCTGGTGGTGGCGTCGCGCAACGTGCAGGACTTCGAGCAGGCAGGAGTCAAAGCCCTCGATCCATTTGCCTGAGCGAGCGCAGTTTGAAACCAACCTGCCCTGACCGTCATGAAATGGGTTGAAAAGTTTTGGGACAGGAAATGATCGGCGCCTCCCTGACGCACTATCGCATCACCGCCAAGCTGGGTGAAGGCGGGATGGGCGAAGTGTATCGCGCTACGGACACGAAGCTCGGCAGGGAGGTCGCGATCAAGGTGCTGCCCCCGAGCATCAGCCAAGATGCGCAAAGCCTCGCTCGCCTCGAACGCGAGGCCAAGGCGCTGGCCGCGCTCAACCATCCGCACATCGCGGCCATCCACGGTTTTGAGGCGGATCGGGGAACGCACTTCATCGTTCTTGAATTGGTGGAAGGCCAGACGCTGGCCGAACGCCTTCGGCGCGGGCCGTTGCCGCTGGATGAAACGTTACGCGTGGCGCGGCAAATTGCCGAAGCCGTCGAAGCCGCCCATGCCAAAGGGATCATCCATCGCGATCTCAAACCAGGAAATGTGAAGATCACGCCGGAAGGGCGCGTGAAGGTGCTCGACTTCGGCCTGGCCAAAGCCATTTTCCCCTCACCCGGTCTGCGGCCACCCTCTCCCCATCCGATGGGGAGAGGGCAGGGAGAGGGGAACGCCGCCGACAGAGACGCCGTAACCGTGCTGGCCGAGACCACGCAGCCGGGCGTGGTGCTGGGCACTCCGGCCTACATGAGCCCGGAACAAGCGCGCGGGCAGGAGGTGGACAAGCGAACGGATGTGTGGGCGTTTGGGTGTTGTTTGTTCGAGTGTCTGAGCGGGAAGAAGCCGTTCGCCGGGGAAACTGTCACGGACATGATGGCCGCGGTGCTGAAGAGCGAGCCAGACTGGTCGCGACTGCCAGTCGAAACGCCGCGCGAAGTCACGACGCTGCTGCGGCGGTGTTTAGAGAAGGAGCCACGCCGGCGGCTCAGCAGTCTGGGTGACATTGCCCGTGTGCTGGAAGACTCGACTCCGTCACGCTCGCAACAACTTCCGGTGGGCGTGCAGATGGAAAGCAAAGTGCCGACGTCTCCGCCCGCGAAACCTTCGTTCTGGCACAGGTTCGGACCGGCCTTCGCCGCGCTGTTGGCGCTGGCTCTGCTCGGATTGGCGATCACAGGCTTGGCCTTCTGGAGAACACAAATGGCCACGAATCGCGCCAGCCAGATTCGCTCGCTGGCCGTGCTTCCGTTCGAGGTCAACACTCCCGATCCGAAACTGGCAGGTTTGGATAAGTGGATTCCGGTGGAGATCATCGCGAAGCTCGGGCAGGTGACCAATCTGCAAGTGGTGAACCTGCCGGGGAAGATCGAGCAACTGATGTCGCAGAAGAAGTCCGAGGACGAGATCGCACGCGAGTTGCGAGTGGATGGATTGGTGCGAGGGCAATTGCACGGTCAGGGCGAAGCGATGACCGTGTACGTCTCGGTGGTGGACGCCGCAGGCCACACCGTTGGAGAAACCCGGAAACTCCCGGCAGCGGTTTCCAGGATTTCCGAGATTCCCAATCAGGTGGGGGTCGCGGTGGTGGAGGAGTTGTAGCTGCAGATCAGTGCCATCCAGCGGGCCGAGATTCAAGTGGCGGAAACCAGGAATTCCGAAGCGTTTCTGGCTTGCCAAAAAGGAGGGGATTTATTGAGCAGCCGCAAGTTTGCCGAAGCGGCGGTCGAGCTTCGGCGAGCCTATCAGCTTGATCCGAGCTACACCCGGGCTTGGACAGGGCTGGCGAGTGCTGAATGGATTCCTCTCGTGTACGGAGGAACAACCAACGAGTTGCAGGCCGTTTTCAAGCGGTTGTCGAGCGAGGTGGAGCGGTTCCAAGCTCAACGGCCGAATGACCCCTTGCTGGCGGATCTTCGCATGTGGATCGCGCTTCTCTTTGAGTGGGACTGGAACAAGGTAAGAACGATTTACTGGGAAGGGCAGCGCGCTCGAACTCCGCATCGGGACTAGAGCAGTGTCATGATGTGTTACTACACCTTCATCGAAGGTCACCCGGAGCACGCAGCGAGCGCGATTGAGCAAGCGATCGCGCAGGAGCCGCAGAATCTCATGCATAAACTCAGCCGCGCCTTGCACTTGTCCTGTTTTGGACAGTATGAAGAAGCTCTGCGCGAGTACCGCGAGCTTCCCGCTGAGAAGATCCAGCTTGAAGACTACTCCCGCGTGCTCATCGCGGTCGGAGATCTCGCCGGCGCCAGGGAAATGTCCAGCCGAGTTCAGCAATTGCGCCCAAACACGCTGACGCAGTGTCGCCTGGCGGAGATCCATGCCAGGCTCGGCGCCACTGAGGAAGCGAGAAAGCTAATCCGCGAACTCGAGACACAGGCCGAGCAAGGCAGGCACATACCGTTTGCCCACATCGCTGCCGCCTACGGGGCGCTCGGCGAATTGGAGAACGCCCGCCGCTGGTTGCGCAAGGGCTTGGTGGAAGGACGCGGCTCCTGGAGCATGCTTGAGCTGCGAACGGCTTTCCGTTTGGACATGTTCGGCAAATTCCCCTGGTACTGGGAGATCATCGACGCGATGAACTTCCCGCCGCGCCAGATGGACAGTCCCTTCTTCGCGCTGGAGCAGGCGATGCGCTATGGCCGGGGGAAGGTCGACACGACGACCACCCGCACCAACGAAGCGCCCAAAACCCTCGCCGTGCTGCCGTTTGTGAACATGAGTCTGGACAAGGACAACGAGTATCTGAGCGACGGCATCACCGAAGAACTCCTCAACACGCTCGCTCGTTTGCCCGGCCTGCGCGTGCCGGGGCGCGCCTCCTCGTTCTACTTCAAGGGCAAGAACGAAACCGTGCGGAGGATCGGCGAAGAACTCAAGGTCGCGGCGGTCCTGGAAGGCAGCGTGCGCAAGGCCGGCGACCAACTCCGCATCACCGCCCAACTCACCAGAACCACCGACGGCTTCCAACTTTGGGCCACGAACTACGACCGCAAGGCAGAGGACATCCTCGCCATTCAGAGTGAAGTGGCGCAGCGCGTCCTGGACGCGCTCAAGGTGAAGCTGACGGGACCCGCCGGCCAGCCCGCCGCGAAACCTCGGACGGAAAACCTTCAAGCTTACGAGTCGTATCTCAAAGGTTTGCTGCAGATGTACAAATACACCGAGCCCGAATTGCGTCAGGCCATCGCGCATTTCCAACGGGCGCTGGAGCAGCAGCCGGACTACGCCCTGGCTTATGCCGGATTGTCACTCGCGTTCGGCAACCTGCGTTTTTACGGCTACGTCCCGCCGGCCGACATGACACCGCAGCTTCGAGCCGCCGCAGCCAAGGCGTTGGAACTGGATGACACGCTTGCAACCGCGCATTTTGCCCGTGCCCACGTTGCCACTTTTGTGGATTGGGACTGGGCTACGGCGGAGCGAGGCTATCAACGCGCCATTGAACTCGACCCGGCGAACGTGCTGCCCCCTTCGTTTTATGGGTTCCTGCTCGCGCTGACGGGGCGACATCAGGAATCCATCGACATAGCTTCCAAAGCTTTGGAGCTGGACCCGCTCTCCGCGCTCATTCATGTCAACGCGGGATTCATGCACCACTTTGCGAAAGACTACGACCGGGCCATCGAGTACGGACGGAAAGGCAGCGCCTTGGCGCCGGATTATTTCTTTGCGCATCAGTTGATCGGGGCCAGCCTCTTTCGCCAGGGACAACGGGAAGAAGGCATTGCGGAACTGGAAACGGCAGTGCGGCTCTCGCCGGTGCCCCAGGCGCTGGCCACGTTGGGATGGATGTATGGGCGCGCCGGGCGCAAGCCTGACGCCCAGCGAGTGCTCGACCAATTCCTGGCTTAGGCGAAGGAGAAATATGTGCCGGCGCTGGCCATCGCGATTGTCTATGACGGCCTCGGCGACATCGAGCAGACCCACCGCTGGATGACCAAAGCCATCGACGATCGGGAAGGCCGGGTGCTGTTTCTGAACGCAACCATCGCCGACGACTTCACCCGCGCCCACCCGCATTATCCTGAGTGGGTGCGCAGAATCGGCCTGCCGCAGTGATCCGAGAGATACAACTATGATGAGTTTCGCCAGGAATTTCTGCTGGCAGCGCCTGACCTCGGTAATTCGGTCGAACGGGATAATCAAGGAATGCACACCACCGACTCGGTGGACTACGGAATCGTGATCTCCGGCGAAATGACGCTCGAACTCGATGACGGGGCGATCGTGCATCTGAAGCCGGGCGATTGCGTGGTGCAGAACGGGAACCATCACCGCTGGGCAAACCGCAGTCGCCGCCCCTGTATGATGGCTTTTGTGCTGATCGGTGCCGCGCGTGCGCGCTGAAGGCAACGCATGACTGGGACGACGCGGACGCATTACAAGATCACCGCCAAGTTTGGCGAAGGCGGCATGGGCGAAGTCTATCGCGCCACGGACACCGCTCGGAAGGGAGGTCGCGATCAAGGTTTTGCCGAAGGATTGGAGGCCCTGCCATTAATTCTAGCTAGTCAGGCCAGTGCTGGTTCGTTAGCCGTTGACCATGCGAAACACCTGGCAACTCCAAGAAGCAAAAAACCAATCAGCCTCGTCGTGGACAACGCGTTGACGCGCGGTGCGCAAGTCATCACGCGGCATGGCGAACCAGCCGTAGTGATCCTCTCGGTCGCTGAGTACAAAAAATTGCAGCCACGCCGAAAGACGCTCGTCGAGTTGCTCCGGTCCTGCCCGGTCAAAGACTTGGAATTGGATCGGGTCCGGGACTTGCCGCAGGAGGCGCCCTTATGAACTACCTGGCCGACGCCAATGTGCTGTCCGAAGCAACTCGGCCAGTGCCAGAAACACGCGTCTTGGCTTGGATTGAACGGCACGAATCCGACTTGCTCCTCTCCGCCGTGACCGTGGGCGAACTGCGCCAGGGGTCGCTTTGTATCCGCAGAGCCGCAAACGCGCGGCGTCTTGCGTCTCGCGAATGATCCCAGTGCTTTGCCCATGAACTGGAGGAGAATCGCCATTCACCTGAAGCGTGCCTGCCGATTCCCCCGCCTTTCTTTGTGCTCTCTAATCGAATCCCAGCAAACGAAAGACCTGTTCGGCGAACTCACGATTGAGGCGGCGGCATTCATCAAGATAGCCCGGCGCCCCCGCGGCTTCCTTGGCCTTGGCGCGCCAATTCTCCCCGTCGCAGAATACAACTCGAGGTTTGAAAAAATGGAATCGATTCGAATACGGCCGATAAATCAGAATCCGCCTGCCCAGCAGCAGCGACCAGAAGGCGCCGTGATAGGTGTTCGTGATCACCAGTTCGCCTGAAGCCAGGAACTCAACCACGCCCTCCATTCTCTCCGACGGTTCGTTGTTCGCCATCCGAGGCGCGCTCGGCGCAATGCCGATCGGATGATGCGCGTGCTCGTAGATGACGAATTCGTGCCGGACCGGAAACGCCCGATCCAGTGCCGGGTGCATGCAGCTTGGACAGGGCACATAAGCGAACGGGTTCCCGAAATCCCTTAACCCGACCAACGCCGCGCGATTCAGAAATTCGGGGTAATAAGGCCGCGTCTCGTGGTGGACATTCGTGCCCACCCCCCAGACCACGACCGGCGCTTTGCGGCGTAGGAGCAGCGCCGCGAGGTTCTCCCCAAGCACCGGGTTGAGCAGCCCGCCGCCGCCCACAATCAACGGAGCCGCGGTGAACTCATCCGGCGCGCTGTGCCAATCCAATTTGCACGCCGTGCGCAACGGCTCAAAATAGTCCACGGGACAGCAGACCTGGTCGCCAAGGTTGGTCGGGTCGTTGAAATGGCAGGCGTAGATTTGAGACATGCAGACATGATTTGTGAGATTTTCAAATTTTCAAAGTTTAACCGATGCAACGCTTGAACTTCTTTGAGACTTCAACGTCCCTGGCTTTTCGGATTCCTTTTGTAAATCGCCCGCACTCCGCTACAAAACTTCCCGTGCAACTGACCTTCCGCTCGTTCAGCCTGATGCTTGCGCATCGCTGGACGATTTCGAGCGGGCTGGGGCCGGGCGGCAGCGGCGGCACCGATCTTTTTCCGGTTGTGTTTGTGGAATTGACGGACCCGAACGGAATCCAAGGTGTCGGCGAAGCCGCGCCTTCCACACGCTACGAACGCGGAGTGGAGTCCACGCTGGAATTCTTGCGCCGCGTCGATCTACCGCGATTGTCGTTCGGGAACGTTCCCGCAAGCATGGAGTACCTAGACGGCCTCGAAGCGGAGCAGTTCGCCGCGAAGGGCGCGTTGAATATCGCGCTTCTGGATGGCGCAGCACGGCTGGAGGGGCGGCCGATTTGCGATTATCTCGGACTCGGTTTCACCGAGGGAAAGCACGTCACCTCGTTCAGCATCGGCATTGACCGTCCAGATGCGATTCGAATGAAAGTGCGCGAGGCCGAACGTTACCCGGTTCTCAAACTCAAGGTCGGCAGCGCTCAAGACAAAGAGAATCTGGCAGCCTTGCGCGAGGTGGCGCCGAAGAAAGCCATTCGCGTCGATGCTAACGAAGCCTGGAAAACCAAAGAGGAAGCGCTGAAAAGCCTGGAATGGCTGGCCGGGGATGGCCAGATTCAGTTCGTGGAACAACCCATGCCGGCGACGACGGACGCCAAAGACTTGGCCTGGTTGAAAGCCCGCACGCCGCTTCCCATCATGGCGGATGAATCGTACGTTTCCACCGCCGATCTGCCTCGGTGCGCCGAGGGTTATCACGCGGTCAATGTGAAGCTGATGAAGACCTGCGGGATCAGCGGCGCCGTCGTGGCGCTAAAGGCTGCGCGCGCCGCCGGATTGAAAACCATGATCGGTTGCATGATCGAATCGAGCGTCTTGATCACCGCCGCGGCGCATCTGGCCGAATTGACGGATTACCTGGATATCGATGGAAATCTTCTGATCACGAACGATCCGTTTTGGGGTGCGACGGCGGAGAGAGGAATCATTTCCTTCGCCCATACTCCGGAACACGTCGGATTGCGCGTGCGGGCGCGGAGCGGGAGCTTCACATAACTGATCAAACGTCGATGCGATGAAACGCCATGCAGAATCTCGGCCTTGATCCTGCCCAGAAAATGGACGGCGAGCGTCGAAGCTGAATCGCGTCTCTGGATCTCAGCCGTAACTAACTATTCAGTGCGATGAAAGGCTCGCCCTCACCCCGGCCCTCTCCCCCAGGGAGAGGGAGTCACTTTCGCACGCCGGTGGATTCATCCCTGCTTCGGGAGCGTTTCCCAGTGCGGGAAAGAACGGTGTCCTCTCCTGGGGGAGAGGGGCGAGGGTGAGGCGATTCGCCTTTTCAAAGAATAGATACGGCTCAGGCACTTCTTCGGGTGCCGCGATGGCGAACGACTGCTGGGCGTTGTCGGCCTGGAGCTTTGCGACGACACCGCCTTGCTTCGTTCGCTGGCCGTGGCGGGCGATTTCCGCGGCCAGGGTCTCGGACAGCAACTGGTCACGCACGCCGAAGGACGGGCGCGAACCGCCGGCGCCAAATCGCTCTGGCTGCTGACCATCGGCGCGGACAATTTCTTCGCGCGCCTTGGCTACGAGTCGCGGATCGATCTGTGGCGCCTGAAGCGATCCGGAACACTTCGGAGTTCGCGAGCCTTTGTCCGTCGAGTTCGTCCTGACGTTTATCTCCGGCTAAAGGATTGAATTCCGCCCTGGCGCGCCTAAGGTGCTGACAACTTCTATGAAAACTACGGATCGATTCGATCTTTCTCGCCGCCACTTTTTGCAAACCTGTATCGGAATGAGCGCCTCCTGGGGCGCGCTCTCCAGCCTCAGCCGCGTGCCGGCCGGCGCCGTCGAACCTTTCAAGCGCCCGGGCCAGGCGCGATTTCTCCTCAGCCTGGCGGCGTACTCCTTCCGCGATTCCTTCGTCGAAGGAAACAAAAAGCCGCCCGCCGACCCGGCCAAACGGATCGACATGTTCCAATTCGTGGATTATTGCGCGGATCACGGCTGCCACGGCGCGGAAGTAACGAGCTATTATTTCCCGATGAACACCACGACGGATTACCTCCTGAAATTGAGGCGGCACGCCTTCGTGCGCGGCATCGAGATCAGCGGCACCGCGGTCGGAAATACTTTTACCGATCCCAAAGGCGAAAAGCGCGATGCCGAAATTGCCTCCGTCAAGAACTGGATCGACCGCGCGCAAATCCTCGGCGCGCCGCATATCCGCGTGTTCGCCGGCAACGCCGGCCGCAGCGGCAAGGACGAAGCCAAAACGCTCTGCATCGAAGCGCTCGAAGAATGCGGCGAACACGCCGCCCGCAAAGGAATCTTTCTTGGCATTGAAAACCACGGCGGCATCGTCGCCGAACCGGACGATCTCCTGGACATCATCCGGGCCGTGAAGAATCCCTGGATCGGCGTCAACCTGGACACCGGGAATTTTCACACCGCCGACCCTTACACCGACATTGCCAAATGCGCTCCGTATGCCGTGAACGTGCAGTTCAAGGTGGAAGTCCGGCCGGCCGGCCAGGCGAAGCAGACAGCGGATTTGCCGCGCATCATGAAGATTCTGCGCGACGCGAATTACCAGGGTTATCTCGCGCTCGAATACGAAGCGGCGGACCCCTGGAAAGAAGTTCCCCTCTGGCTCAAGCGGATGAAGGAACTGCTTTGATCGCGGGCCCAGCGATTGATCCTCTGGTCCTGGACCGTGGAGGCGGTTCAATGCCCCGCATTTCGCAGCCGCCACCAGCCCGCGGGCGCCAAAAGCCATGAATAGTCCGCCGTTCCGTGGCGATGGACCTCGCTCAGCAGATTCCCCCCAAACCACGCCAGGCTGACGACGATATTGCCCAGGACGCTCATCACGAGGACGCCGCGAGGGGTGGCCCTGCGGAACAGGTGGGATGTCAGGAAGCAAGCCAACCAGCCCACGACGCACAGCCCTCCGGTTTCCTTCGCGTTCCAACCCGGGATAAAAGCTGCGCCAGAGATATGGATATGGCGCGCCCGGCGTGAGTCGAACACGCGACCCTCTGCTTAGAAGGCAGATGCTCTATCCAACTGAGCTACGGGCGCAACCTTGGGTAAATCTACGCCCGCCTCCGCGTCCAGGGCAAGTCCATCGTCGTTGACAGTCCATGGGCCGTCGAATTTTCACCGGATGGAAAGCTGCTCGCGACAGGGGCGTCGGACAATCTCATCAAGTAGAAAAGAGGCCGCGCATTTTTCTCCCGACAAGCGGATCGTGGACTTCGTTGCGGCTTGGTTCGCGGAACTGGCCTTGCTAAACTTCTGGTACGGACATGAAAGTTAGCCTGTACGACCCGGCCAAGCTCCGGCGGCGAAAAGGCCGAAGCCGAAAGCGAGACCTGGCTTCTCCATTCGCCGAACGCCAACTGCGGCAGAAGCAGAACAGCCTCGTGCCGTTGGAAAGTTCGCCCAAGAAGATCACTGAAAAACCGCTGCCTCCGCTACGTTGAAGCTCCGACCTCGGACTCCCCAGGAGGTCAAGCCGATCCTCCAGGCGCTCGCCGAAGCGGGTATTGTGCTGGTCGGCGGCCAGGCGATCAACGTGTGGAGTTTGCTCTACGAGCAACCCGATATCGAGCCATGGCGGAGCAGCCGGCCTTTCACAACCGCGAGACCGAATTCCGTCGCGAAATCCAGCAACGCATCGAGTCGCAAACGGAGGTGGACCGCTGGCTCGCCGATCTGAAGCGCAGGAAGTGATGTCAAACCAAGATGACGGCACGAACCTTTCCAAGCTGTAGAGCAACGTTGCCTGCCGACGCGCCGGACGGCAATTGTCCAGCGTGTCTGATGCGGTTGGCCGCTGCGAACTTCCCCGCCGAAACCGGAGCCACTTCGACTTCCGGATCCTCGGACGCTTCACGCTCCACGCTCCACGCTCAGTCGCCAACGCCGTCAACCTTCGCTCAGTCTCCCTTCATTCCCCGCGCCCTCGGCGACTACGAATTGCTCGAAGAGATCGCCCGCGGCGGGATGGGGATCGTCTATAAAGCGCGGCAGAAAAGCTTGAACCGGATCGTCGCAGTCAAGCTGCTGCTCTTCGGCGAACTGTCCAGCGAAGCGTTCATCCAGCGCTTCCGCGTCGAAGCGCAGGCCGCGGCCAGCCTCAAGCATCCGAACCTCGTTGCCATTTACGAGATCGGCCAGGACGCGGGCCAGCACTTCTTCTCGATGGAGTACGTGGAAGGACAGAACCTGGCGTAATTGGTCCGGGACAAACCGCTCTCAGCCAGGAAAGCGGCGGCTTACGTCAAGACCATTGCCGAAGCCATTCACTCGGCGCATGAGAAAGGAATTCTGCACCGGGATTTGAAGCCGTCGAACGTGTTGATCGACTGCGAGGATCGAGTGCGGGTGACGGATTTTGGCTTGGCCAAGCGGCTGTCCGGTAAATCAGAAATCAGAAATCAGAAATCGCAAATCGACCTGACCGTGACCGGCCAAGTCCTGGGCACACCGAACTACCTCTCGCCCGAACAAGCGCTGGCGCGGAAGGAAGTCAGCGCGGCGACGGACGTCTATGCGTTGGGCGGAATCCTCTCCTACTTGCTGACGGCGCGTCCACCGTTTCAAGCGGAGACGCTGGCGGAGACGTTGCAGCAGGTGGTGAACGCGGAGCCGGTGTCGCCGCGGCTGTTGAACGCGAGCGTGCCGGTGGATTTGGAGACGATTTGTCTGAAATGTTTGGAGAAGGAGCCAACGCGCCGTTACTCCACTGCCGGCGAGTTAGCTGAGGAGTTGCAAAGATACCTGAACGGCGAACCAATTCACGCCCGGCCCATCAATCGCCTCGCCAAAGCGTGGCGCTGGTGCCAGCGCAATCTCCCGAATTGACCGTGTTACCCGTGACGCCCGCCATCGCTGAACGCGTAACCTCGTTGGAGTCGTCCGGATTTCACAAGGACCCGGCCGATCAACTGATCGTGGCCACGGCGTTGGTGCATGGATCGCGCCTCATCAGCAATGACACGCGCATTCATCAGTGGCGAGGCGTGCCTGTCCTCTGGCGAACGAGCCATGGATGAACCAATGCAAGCCCCCCGAACTTGCCCCCCGATGCGAGAAGTCCCTTCCTCCAGACGCGCCCGAAGACAATTGCCCGGCCTGCTTGCTGGAATTAGCCGCAGCCAATGAGCGAAGCCATTCGCGCCCTGGGAACTAACGCGCTCCCCACGCTCGCGAGACGGCTTCGGGCAAAGGATTCGCTCCTCAAGAGAAAGTTGATCGACCTGTGCGACACCTACCCGGTCGTGGTGCTGGTTCCCGCCGAGGCGCATTACGAAAGCTCGCTTGAAGCCTGTCGCATCCTCGGACCGACCGCCAGCCCGCTCCTGCCGGAGAGGGATTATCTCGGATCGGTCGCGCGAGAGAAAGGGAAGTTCCGCTCGTTCCTGCTCGCCTCGATGAACCACTTTCTGGCCAAGGAATGGAATCGCGCCCACCGCCAAAAGCGCGGCGGCGGCTGCGTCATCGTTTCGCTCCAGGACGACTCGGCCGAGAACCGCTACGGTCAGGAACCGGCCGCCGATTCGGCCCCCGACCAGTTATTCGAGCGACGCTGGGCCATGACTTTGCTCGATGGCGCCATGGCGCGGCTTCGGCAGGAGTTCCACGCGGCAGGTAAGTCGTCGTTGTTCGACGCGTTGAAGGGATTCATTTCAGGCGGACGGACGGACGAGAGCTACGCGGACGTCGCGTCGCGAGTTAACTTGACCGAAGGCGCGGTGAAAGTCGCCGTGCACCGTCTTCGCAAGCGGTACGGGAAAATTCTGCGCCAGGAAATTGCCCAGACCGTCTCCGGGCCGGAAGCGGTGGAAGAGGAGATTCAGTATCTGTTTCAAGTGCTGGGGGCATGAGGTCAGCGGCTCGCGAAGCATGGCAAGCGACTCGCCGTCGTCGAATTGTTCGCCGACGCCCGTGTGCTGCTTCACCTTGGCCGCGCCAATATGTGGGAGAATGTTGGGATCTATCCGCAGTGCAATCCCGCGACGCCTCGCAGGCCCTGGGCGAGACGGACGTTATCGGAATTGACCGTCACCGACTCGCTTCCCCGCCTTCTTCTCCTCCACCAACTCTGCTTTCACCTCGCCGATCAGTTTTTCCAGCCTTCGCCCGTACTCCACGTAGTTCGTTTGCATGGCGTCTTCGTTGCTCGCTCTGGATTGCGCGTCGTGGAAGACGACGACCATGTGCGGTTCGATGCTGATGCCCGCGTCGTAACCGCGCGCGAACGCGTCCTTGAGGATGTCGCGCACTCGCCCTTGTCCTTCGCCGGGGAAGTTGTACTCGGCGTCGTTCTTCGCCGGATTCCACGTCGCGTCTTTGACATGGATATGAACCGTGAGATCGCGCACGTGGGTCCAGAATTCCCACGGGTCTTGCTTCGGCCAGGGTTTGGCTTTGGAACGTTCCGGGTTGAAGATGGGATTGGCGGTGTCGAAGACCCACTTCAGTCCGGGAACTTTTTCCAGCAGCTCGCCCGCGTGCCGCCAGCTCATGCCGCCGTAGTTCATGCAATTCTCGTGGACGGGCTGGAGGCCCGCGTCCAGAAACATCTGCGTGACCTCGCGGACGCGGTCGAAAACGGCGGTCGGAATCTTGTCGTCGTCCTCCCTGGGTTTGAAGCTCATGACGCGGATGAATTTCGTGCCCAGCCGTTGCATGCGCGGGATGGCGCGTTTAACTTCCGCGAGCGTCACATCGAAGGGCGTCTCGACCGTCTTCGCCCAATTCATAATGGTGGAGCCAAAGCAATAGATGCCAACACCGGCGTCCTTGAGCTTGCGTTCGACGGTATCGAACGCGGCGTCCGGAATGTCGTGCAAGTTGGCTTTGGGGAAGCCGGGCACTTCCACGCCGCGCATTTCGATGTGGCGCCAGCCCAGTTCTTTCGTCGCACGAATCTGTCCGTCAATCGTGTTCGCGCCTTCGTCGCCAATGCCAGTGAGTATCATGATCGGTTGTTCGCGAAGCGCGTGCTGGGACCGTTAAATGGATCAAATTGAAACTCAAACCGTTAAGTTGTCAAAGGGAAGAGCGACCAGTGCGACCAGTCGAGGCTGGGTCAGGTGGATTTCTTGGGCGGCAACTCGCGAATGAAAGACCAAGACACTTCTGCGACCTGACCGTTATCATAATGAACGAAAAAGCCGATACTGGGTTCCTCATCCAACTCAACTCGGACAGGGCGGGCCTTACGTGAAATCTTGTTGGCTTGACGAACGGTGTCGTGCGGCTCAAGAAAACTGAAGCCATCCTCGAAATCCACTTCAAAAGCGTCTTCCCACGCCAGATATCTTGCAGCGGTCACACGCACCATCTTCGCTTTGCTGAAGGGCACTTTTATTTGATTTAAGGCTTTCATAGCCGACGTTCACGTCTGAGATCCTCAATCACCTGTAGCAGCTTCTTGTCCGGTTGCCAACCTTCTATCTCCTGGAGCGTGCGGAGGTTCAGCCGACCGAGCAACTCGCCGTTTGGCTTCTCGACGTGAACATGCCGCGGCTCGTGGTCACCGATGAACCACTTAATGATGTAGCCGCGTCGTCGAACTCACCCCATGCAACAGATCGTGAAGTCTTGGTGACTCTTGAGCCGCCGAGCGCGGCCTCCCGTTGAGATTACCGATTGAACGATTTCGTAAAATCCTCGCCCACGACCTCGACGACTTTCTTCTCGTGTTTCGATTCGGCAATCAATTGGTGTAGCTTCTTCTCGTAAGCCGCGCTGTCCATCGGCAGTTCGACCGTTTGACCCAGGAGAGACGAATAAAGCATCACGTTGGCGAGCTCGATCGAATGAATGCCTTCCGGGCCGGGGGCAATGAGCGGCACGCCGTCCAGTATGGCATCGACAAAATTCTGCATGAGGGTCGCGTGCGGGTTCGGCGCGTTCTCGAACGGGACGTCCGCCACCCACACGTCCGGCTTGGCAAAACCCACCTTGGACGTCTTGCTGAACTCGATCATGTCCGCTTCATTTCGCATGAACGTGATCTTGTTGTTCTCGACGACCACTTTGCCGCGCGTTCCGGCGATTTCAAAGCGGTTGCTGCCGGGCGCTTCGCCGGTGGAGGAGACGAACACGCCGGTGGCCTGATTCGCCCATTCCAGGTAGCACGTGATGTCGTCCTCCACCTCGATGTTGTGGAAGCGGCCGAGCTGGCAGAAGCCCCGCACACGCGCAGGCATGCCGCAGAGCCATTGCAGCATGTCGAGCTGGTGGAGGCACTGGTTGATGAGCACGCCGCCGCCTTCGCCTTTCCACGTGGCGCGCCAGCCGCCGCTCGCGTAATAGGCCTCCGTGCGGAACCAATCCGAAATGATCCAATTGATCCGAACGATCTCGCCGAGTTCGCCGCTCTCGATGAGTTTGCGAATTTTGACGTAGCGCGGTTCAACGCGGAGCTGGAACATGCCGGCGAAAACTTGCTTGGGCTGTTTCTGGCCCGTGGCGATGAGGCGTTCGGCGTCGGCCTTGTGCGCAGAGATCGGTTTTTCCACCATGGCGTGCAAGCCGGCCTTGAGCGCGGCGATGCCCAATGTGGTGTGCTGGTAATGCGGCGTGGCAATGACCACGGCATCGGCGTCGCCCGAACGGATCAATTCTTCGCCATCACCATATAGTTTGGGAATTCTTCCTTTGTACCGCTCCAGGCTTTGGGGAAACACGTCACTGGCGGCGGTCAACTCGCCTCGGCTGACTTTTCCAGCCAGCAGGTACTCGGCATGGTGCTTCCCGATGTTGCCCAGGCCAATGACCCCAAGACGCACTTTGTTCATGAGGCGAAGATAGAAAAACGATTTTCAAAATGCCAGCGCCGGTTTGATGAACTCGCATTCACCATGAGACACCATGGTTGACTCGAATCAAAGCGAGGCGTAAAAGAGCGGTCAAGATCCATGGCATGAAAACGATGTGGCGCCTGGCCACGCTAACCACGAACTACGAGGAATCCATCATGAAGCAACGAACCCATTGGACACGCCGCGCCTTCCTGGGAACCGCGGGAACCATCGCCGCTTTTGCCGCCGTGCCGCGTTATGTCGTGGCCAGGAGCGGCCAGACACCGCCGAGCGAAAGACTGAACATCGCCGGCATCGGTGTGGGTGGCCAGGGCGCCGGCGACATCGCCAACGCCGCGTCCGGAAACAATCTCGTGGCCCTCTGTGACGTGGACACGCGGCATTCGGCCGGCACTTACAAAAGATTTCCGGACGCCAAACCGTTCCGCGATTTCCGAAAGATGTTCGACGAAATGGAAAAGGGCATCGACGCCGTCGTCGTGGCAACGCCGGACCACACCCACGCGGTGTCTGCCATGGCCGCGATCAAGCGCGGCAAGCACGTCTATTGCGAGAAGCCGTTGGCACATTCGGTCTATGAAGTCCGCCAGTTGATGAAAGCGGCCCAGGAGCACAAAGTCGTCACCCAACTCGGCAATCAAGGGCACTCCTTCGACACGATTCGCAAGTTCTGCGAATGGATTTGGGACGGCGCCATCGGCCAGGTTCACACCATTCACTGCGGATGCACGGCGGTGAATTCCGGGATCGACCGGCTTCCGCGCTTGAACGAGAAACACGAAGTCCCCGCCACGCTCGACTGGGACCTTTGGCTGGGGCCCGCCCAATCGAGGCCGTATCACCCGGCTTACTTGCCCGGGAGTTGGCGCGGTTGGGTGCCCTTCGGCAATGGAACAGTTGGCGATTGGACCTGCCACGTCGTGGACCCTGTCTTTTGGGCGCTCGACCTTGGCGCGCCTTCGACCATTCAAGCGAAAGTCAATGATTACGACCCGAAAACTCAGGGCGATGCTTTCCCGAAGGGTGAAGTCATCACTTACCAGTTCCCGGCCAAAGGAAATCGAGGGGCGGTGACGATGCACTGGTACAGTGGCACCGAACGAATTCCGCGTCCGGCGGAACTGGGGCCCAATGAGAAACACGAAGAAACCGGCGCGGTGGTCCTCGGTAACAAGGGGGCGATCGTTTACGGCTCGCACGGCGCGGCCCGCGTTCGAATCATTCCCGACTCGAAAATGGAAGAGTACAAGCAGCCGGAAAGAAAGCTCCCAAGGGTCAAGAGCCATCATGGGGACTGGTTGGAAGCGATTCGCAGCGGCGGCAAAGCAGGATCGGATTTTTCATACGGCGGGCCGCTGACCGAAATCGCGATGCTCGGTGTCATCGCCATCATGCTGCCGGGCGAAAAGCTGGAATGGGACGCGGCTGCGATGCGCTTCAAGAACTCCTCCGAAGCCAACAAACTGGTGAACCCGCCGTATCGGGAAGGCTGGAAATTATGACGTTTCCAGGCTGAAAACAATCACGTCGTCGCCGAGCGAGAAAGCCGTTTGACGCCGTTCCTAATCGTCGGCAACTACTGAATAGACCTGACGGCTTCCACCGTCGCTTGCTCCAACACCGACAATCCCTCCTCCAATGCCTCGCGCGGAATCGTCAGCGGCGGAGCGACCTTCACCGTCTGACCCCAGGCGCCAACGGGAGCGAAGAAGAGCAAGCCCTTGTGGAAACAACGTTCGATGATGGCGTGCGCAAGGTCGTGGTCGGGTTCCCTTTTGCCGTGCTTGACGATCTGCATGCCTCCCACCAACCCGCGCGCCGTCACGTGGCCGATGACTTCTGGGTGGTTGGCCTGAATTCGTTTCAGGCCGTCCAGCAGCGGCTTTTCCAGGCGCGCGGCATTGTCCGTGAGATTCTCCGTCACAATCTTTTTCACACTCGCCAGCGCCGCGGCGCAGCAAACCGGATTGCCCGTGTGCGTGCTGGTCATCGAGCCGGGTGGAAATTGATCCATCACGTCCGGCCGGCCAATCACCGCGGAGAGCGGCAGCGAACTGCTGATCCCTTTGCCGCAGCAAATGAGATCGGGCACGACGCCGTAATGCTCGAATCCCCAAAACTTGCCCGTGCGCCCAAAGCCGGCCTGAACTTCGTCGAAGATGAGCAACGCGTTGTGCCGCTTGCAGAAATCCGCCACGGCGCGAATGTATTCCACCGGGGCGAAGTCCGGTCCGACACCTTGATAGGTTTCGAGGATCACGCCCGCGACGTCGTCCGGTTGGAGGCCCTTCTTCTTCAGTGCGACGAGAAAAGTGTCGAAGCTCGTGTCGGTCTGCCAATAGCCATCGGGGAACGGCGCATTGATGATCGCGGGGTCCTCGTTGACGATCCACGATTTCTGTCCGGCCATGCCGCCGGCTTGCTGGGCGCCGAGAGTACGTCCATGAAAGCCACGCTCGTAACCGACGAGCCCGATTTTCTTATTCCCGCCGACCTTGATCCCATGCGCGCGGGCCAGCTTGATCGCACACTCGGTAGATTCGGAACCAGTCGTGAGCAGAAAAACCTTCTTCAACGGCTCCGGCGCGAGGCCGGCGAGATATTCCGCCAAAGCGGCGCGCTCCTCGCTCGGAAAACAGTAATTGTGGAGCAAACCGCTGTTGACCTGATCGATGATCGCCTGGCGAATTTCCGCCGGGCCGTGCCCGGCGTTGGTCACGAGGACGCCACAACTCCAGTCGAGCCATTTGTTCCCGTATTTGTCATAGACGAAAATGTCTTCAGCTTTGTCCCAGACAACGGACGGCTGCCCGCGCATCGAGATCGGCTCGAACTGGCGCAGCTTCTCCAGCGTGGCCACGGAATCCGGATGCGGCAACGGCGTGACGATGCGGCGATATTTGGTTTCCACGCGCGGCACGTCACGCGGGGTAATGCTGAATTCTTTGCCCATAAGGTTGGGGCATTCTTAACCACAGATGGGCGTCGATGAACACAGATTTTTGGGCTTGAGGATTGTTCAGTTACCATGGGTGCTTAACCATGAATCGGAGCCGCGTTGACGCCAAGTTCACCTCCGCGTTAACTTGTTGCCAATGCGGGAAATTCATTTCTACCGGGCAGTCGGCGGCAAATGTCCCGTGGAGGAATTCCTCGATAGCCTGGAACCGAAGCAGGCGCAAAAGTCACCTGGGTGCTGGGACTACGACAGCGGCAATCAGGATTTCAAAGTCGGCGTGCTCTTGCGGCAGGCGCGCGAGCAGCCCGGGATCACCCAGGAAGACCGCGCCCGCCGCACGAAGACGAAAAAGTCTGCTATCTCCCGGCTGGAGAACCACGCCGAAGACATGCGCCTCTCCACACTCAACCGGGTCGCCCGCGCATTGGGCAAGAACCTGCGAATTGAGTTGGTGGCGAAGTGAGGAGTGAGCTTCCAATGCGAGGGAGCACTCGAAGGCGGATCATTTTCACCCTGAGCTTCAGCCGGCGCTGAGGCAGGCGGCACAGGCCTGTCTTCTTCGGCCCTTCCGCTCAGATCGCTTTCTCGTAAATCCGCTGAAATACTTGCCCAGGGCCGTCGCTCGCTCGGTTTGGATCGACGATGGTGATGCCGTCGGGCCCGAAGCGCGCCGTGACGGTCGCGCCTTTGCCTTCTTGCAGATACTTGAAATTCAGATCGCGCACGATGCGCGCGGCATGGAGGATCGCCACGGTGATTCGGCCATCCTCTGCCGTCGGATAAATATCGGCCACGGCATCGAGTGATTCCTTCAGGAACTTCATCCGGCACATCGCCACCAATCCGACGGTGATGCTATCGACCCCGTAGCCGATGTAACCGCGCGAGCCATCGGGACGAGTCACGTCGCGGGTGAAATGGTTGTTCGATGTCCGGCTGCCGCCACCTTGGTTCCACCAACGGAAGCCGCGGTATTGCTGGTCGCTCTCGACTTTGCCGTCTGCGCCGACGATTTCGTGGCCCTGGTTCACGGGCCCTTCGAAGTCCGGCGGCGTGATCCAGTTGTTGTGGAAATTGATGCTCATGCCATTGGCGAAATCGACGCGCACCTGGACGGCGTCGTACGCGTTGATGCCATCGCGCACCAGGCGCTTCTTCTGGCCCACGGCGGTGAGCGAGACCGGCTTGCTTTTGTAGTAGTGATAAATCAAATCGACCCAATGCGGCCCGACGTAGCTGAACGGGTCGCTTTGCTCCACCCATTTGAACGTGCTCGTGGAAACCTCCAGCGGCTCTTCCAGGAAAGCGGTGCCGTAAAGCGGTTCGCCGATGCGCCGAGCGATGTCGTGGCGCACGCGCAGATGGTCCGGGTCATAGCGCTTGTGCATATCGACTGCGACCACGCGCTGCCTGGCCCGCGCCAATTCGATGATTTGGTCGGCTTCGGCGGTGTCCAGGCACATGGGCTTTTCGGTGATCACGTGAGCGCGGGCGTTGAGCGCCGCCAGAATCACCGGCGTGTGCATGTGGTCTGGCGTGGCGGCCGCCACGATGTCCAGATCGGGGACATCCTTCATGACTTCGATCCACGGCCGCTCGCCGAAGAAAGCCCTCGGCGCGTGCCCGGTCCATTCTTTGAAATTGCTCCGGGCGAGTTCGGCTGATTTCTGGGACCGGGTGGCGACGGCGGCCAGTTCGAACTTCACGGGCGCGAGGTCGCGGGACCATCGATCCAGGCCGACGCGGGCGAGTTGGCCGCTGATGCCAAGACGCTGCAAGTCGGCGTAAGCCCGCAGATGCACGTCCCCGCCGAACATCCCGGCGCCGATTAAGGCGATCCGAATAGTGGGTTCCATGTTTGGTCTCACCGAATGTGCTTGGTGTAGTGCGGAGTTGCGTAACGAGTAAGACGTAAAACGTAATCAATTGCGCATTACGTTTTACGTTTACGAATTACGCAACTCTGGCGCCACGCCGAAGCCGGAGTGTGTATAGCTCACCTCGGCGCGAAGCGAAACCTTTTTGCATTTTGAAGAGTCTTGAACGATTACTTGCCTAACAAACCCAGCCCGGGCTTAAGCAGCAGGCAGAAGATGTGGAAGCCCTGGCTGCGCTGGTGTTCAAAGTTCCAGGTTTAAGGTTCAAAGTTGCGTGCCTGAAACCTCGTAGATGATCCAAGACCCTATGGCATTGTATTGGGGATGCAGACGAAAAGGACCCTGTTTCTGGGCCATTTTGCTTCTCTCTGCGGTTAATTCCTTTTCGAGCTTGTTCGGCCAAGTCCCAACCCTGTCAGCACGGCTTGGGTTGGCCGCGGCCTTAACTCTTTCATTGGCGCTTTCCTCCGGGCCGTGCCTTCTAGCCGCCCCGCTCGATCCGGTCAGGCTCGCCCAGATGGACGCCGCGATCGATAGGGCGATTGCGGATCGGCAATTACCGGGCGGCGTGCTCTGGGTAGAACACAACGGAACGAGTTATCACAAGGCGTTTGGCCAGCGTGCCGTCGTGCCCAAGGCCGAAGCGATGACCGAGGACACCATTTTTGACGCGGCTTCGTTGACCAAAGTGCTCGCGACGGCGTCCTCGCTGATGATCTTGTGCGAGCGCGGATTGATCAAGCTGGACGAATCGGTCACGGCGTACCTGTCGGAACTGAAGCACGAAAGCAAAGAGGCGATCACTTTGCGCCACTTGCTCACGCACACGTCCGGTTTCAACACTCGCTTGCGCCGAGATCCCGATTGGGCGGATCACGAGAAGGCGTTCGCTTTGATCGGCGCCGAACGCCCTGCTGATCCTCCGGGCACCGCCTTCCGCTACAGCGACATCAATTTCATTCTTCTGGGCGAAGTCGTCCAGCGCGTCTCCGGCGTGGGGTTGGATGAATTCGCGAGGCGGGAAATCTTTGAGCCGCTGAAAATGAAGGACACTCGGTTTCTGCCGCCCGCCGACTGGTTCCCTCGCATTGCGCCAACGGAGAGGGTAGGTCGCGAGGTTCTGCGCGGCCAAGTTCACGATCCCAAGGCGCGTCGGATGGGCGGGGTCGCCGGCCATGCTGGAGTGTTCACCACGGCGGCGGACGTGGCGCGGTTTGCGCGCATGATGCTCAACGGCGGCGAACTGGAGGGGGTGCGCGTGTTGAAACCCGAATCGGTGAAGCTCATGACCAGTGTTCAGACTCCGAGAACGCTCCAAGCCCGGCGCGGGCTGGGATGGGACATCGACTCCGCTTACAGCCGGCCGCGCGGCGAGGTTTTTCCGATGGGTTCGTACGGGCACACCGGGTTTACGGGCGTGTGCCTGTGGATTGATCCGTTCTCGAAAACTTTCTGGATGCTGCTGTCCAATCGTGTTCACCCGGAAGCTTCGGGGAACATCTACGCACTTCAAAAGAAACTCGCGACTTTAGCCGCCCAGGCCGTGGATTTCGATTTTCAGAATGTGCCCGCCCAGGCGCAAGTTCCTTGAGTTCGCAACCGCAAATCTGGTATTCCATCGCCGCCATGAGCCGCCTCAGTCGCATCGATCAAAGGCATCTTGCCCGCTTGTTCGCCCTGTTGCCTGCCCGTTTCACTCGACATCGCGAGCCAGGGAGTGTGAGCGGATCGGAGTGTCGGCGGGTCGGAGTATCCGGGTGTCGGAGTACGAGCAACTCGCCGATACGTCGACACTCCGACACTCCGATACGAGATTCGGCGGTTCCTGTTCATCCATGGCAGAGCGCGTGCGCCGCGCTCTGCCTGGCCGCGAGCCTGATGGCCGTGGTCGCTGCGCCAGTGGAGTCAGGGCGAGGCTACTCGTACAAGAACGATCAGGGCCAAGGGATGCCTTTGTCGATTCACGTGCTTCAAATCGATCGCAAACGGTCCGACCTCGAACTGGTCACCACGCTGGCCCAAAACCAGATTCTCGGTTTGGGACCGCTCACTCAGCAGATTCGATCCATCCGCGCCGAACGCGGCCGGCCTTTCGCCGCGATGAACGGTGGGTTTTTCTCAGAGCGCGGTCCCTACGCTGGCGATCCGAGAGGACTGCAAATTATGGAGGGTGAGTTGGTCAGCGCTCCAGATGGCGACGCTTGTTTCTGGATCGACACGAACAACCAGCCGCGAATGGGCGTGGTACTGTCGCAACTCAAAGTGCTTTGGCCATCGGGCACCTCGACTCCGCTGGGACTCAATGAAGAGCGGCAAAGGTATAACACTGTGCTGTACACGCCTCGCTATGGATCTTCCACCCCCGCCACGGGGAGCCGTGAATTGGTGCTGGAACGCGACGGGCAGAGTCCCTGGCTGCCGCTGCGAGCGGGCCTCACGTATTCGGCGCGCGTGCGCGAGATTCGGGAGACAGGCAACACTCGATTGAGCCGAGATATTATGGTGATTTCGCTGGCGCCACACTCGGCGGCCCGCATTCAGGTTCCACCCGTCGGAAGCACGCTCAAGCTTTCGATGGCCACGACACCCGACCTGAATGGCGTCCAGACGGCTTTAGGCGCCGGCCCGCAACTGGTGCGGGCGGGCGAGGCTCAGCCAGTTGCTCAGTCCTTTTTCGATCAGCGCTCCCACCAGCGTCACCCGCGCGCGGCCATCGGCTGGAACTCGAAATACCTCTTCCTGGTCGCGGTCGATGGCCGGCAGCCGGGTCTGTCGATGGGGATGAGTTTGCCGGAACTGGCGGCCTATATGATCAGGCAGGGCTGCGACGAGGCTCTCAACCTTGACGGCGGCGGTTCCGTTGAGTTCTGGCTTGAAGGCAACATTCTCAACAGTCCTTGCTACGGTCACGAGCGCCACACAGCCAATGCGCTCGTCCTGGTGCAATCGGAAAAGGAAAAAGGACACGGCCAGTGAAGGACCGGTGTTGTTCGGGTCGCGGCGCTGGCGCCGCTGCCGCGTCAATCAGGCTGACATGTTGTAACCAACCAGGCTCCCCCGACACTCTGAACGTGCAGCCAGCCGTTCTCATTTTAGCACTACAGCGACAACTTCAGGAATTCGGAGTGCGGACGACCTCAGCAATTCTGCCCATGAACCGGCGTGGTTTGTAGTCCCGCCTCTAGGCGGCTCCGGCGCTGCCGGCCGGCTAGAGCCGGGACTACATGCGGGTCGCAGTTCATGGGCGCAATGCGCGAAAGAAATCTAGGCGGTCTCATTATGGCGCGTTTGGAGCGCGGCCTTCCAGGCCGCAGCGGCTCCGCCAGCGCAAGGCGGCTCGGAACGAGATCGTTGCGCCCGGTTTGAGGAAGCCGCTGCGCCCAGGATGGGCGCGCGCCGAGCCAAAATGAATTCCTGGGACGACCTCGTCCGCAGCGCTTCCACGGCTGCCGGCGTATGGGGAACCTTCGATGCGCCCCGGCCAGGCGAGCGTGCTGCCGGCGAGGTCGCCCCCGGTCCGGCCCATTGGTGAAACCATCAACCGGTGGATGCGCCGGCAACTCGACGCAACTTTAAGCCCAGGTAAGTGTTTTGAAGGTGCAGCGGATATCGAGCGGCGATGAATTACTCCTCTTTGTCTGAGAATTGCGCCCGGCGAATGGCCGGAGCGCTGGCAATCCTGATTTCCGCGCTGGTCTTTCGCGAGAGCGTTCTCCACGGAGAAGCCTCAAACCAGACCCAGGCGCGGCCGCCTCACGGGTTCGCTTACCATCACGATGAAATCCCCGAAGGCCCCTGGTCGGTCCATATCGTCAAGTTGGACCGCGCGAATGCCGATCTGGAACTGCAAACGACGCTTCCCAAAGGCAGCCAGATCGGCCTGGCCACGCTGAGCGACCAGGTCAAAGCCACCGCGCCTCGGCTGGGCCGTCCCGTGGCGGCAATCAACGGCGATTACTACAACAAGAACCGCCCTTACGTGGGCGATCCCAAGGGCCTGCAAATCCTCGACGGCGAATTGATCAGCGGACCGTGCGATTGGACCTGCCTCTGGATTGACGCGGCCGGGCAACCGCATATGACGAATGTCGTTTCCCGCTTTGAAGTCACCTGGCCGGATGGCACGAGGACACCTCTTGGACTCAATGAAGAACGGCCGCGCAACGCCGCCGTGCTTTATACGGCTGCGATCGGCGGTTCGACGCGGACGAGCGGAGGACGCGAACTGGTGTTGGAGCGAAACGGGACCAACGATTGGCTGCCCCTTCGCATTGGGCAAACTTACTCTGCCCGCGTGCGAGAAGTTCGGCCTACCGGGGACTCCCCAGTGGCAGCCGACACCATGGTTTTATCGCTGGGCCGGCCACTGGAAGCACGCGCTCAAGGCGTGGCCCCCGGCGCCGTGCTGAAGATTTCGACCGCCACATTGCCGAACCTCAAAGGGGCGCGGATGGCCATCGGCGGAGGCCCTCCCATTGTTCGCGACGGAAAGGACATTGCCCGCACCGAGATTTACGTCCGGCACCCGCGCGCCGCGATTGGATGGAATGACGATTACTTTTTCCTGGTCGAGGTGGACGGCCGGCAGCGGCGTTTGTCCGTGGGCATGACCTTGCCCGAATTAGCCGATTACATGATCAAGCTGGGCTGCAAGGAAGCGTTGAATCTCGACGGCGGCGGTTCGGCCACGTTCTGGGTTTACGGGCAATTGATGAATAGCCCCTCCGAAGGCCGCGAGCGCGCCATGGCGAATTCGATCGTGCTGATTCAGAAGGGGAGTCGGTGATTCGTAAAACGTGAAACGTAATGCGTAACCAGTCTGTTACGCATTACGCATTACGTTTTACGCCTCACGCCAGGCCGCACAGCCGCCGGGCGCGCAAACGCCTTGTGACAATTCCAGGCTGACGGGGTTGTTCGTGCGGCCAATCCGTCCGGAGGCGAGCCAGCGCACGGCGTTGACCCAGAATTGCCGATAATACCGCGAATCGCAGTTGTGCTCGGTCAGCGGAATGCCGGGATGTATCGCTTCGCCCCAGGTCGTCTCAAAATCTCGCCCCCCAGGTGCGGGTTGTGTCCGAGGCGAACGCCATGCTGCGGCCCTGGCCGATATTCTGCACCGCCAGGATGAGCCGGGGACCATACTGGCTGCGGACCGCTGGGTCCTCCGCGAGAACGATGGCGCCGGGCTTGGCGCGGTCCACGAGATTGCATCCGTGAAGCATCGGCATCTTGCGCGTCCAGATCAATTCGGTGTCCTGCCGGGTTGCGCCGATGGCGATCACGGGATGCGAGTAGGCCGCCGGCGTCACACGCATCCGGAACGATCGCGCTTGGGAATCGTTCTCCTGTTCCATGGCCACCGGGATGCTCCGGTCCAGAATCGTGCGGTGATACCCGCCTTTGCCAAACGCGGAATTCCCGCCGATCATGACGAAGCCGCCGCCGAATTCCTCCACCAGCCGCGCCATGTTCACCAGTTGATCCGGGGTGAACGATTCCTTCCTGATGTCGCTGTGGATGATGACGTCGTAGTTCTGCAACTCCGCCATCGTGCGCGGAAATCCGTGCGTGGGATGCTCGACCGGATAGATCTTTTCGCCGGTTTCGGGATCGACATCCACCGTATTGAGGAACTGGCCGTTGTTGATGACCTCGCGCTGGCCAAAAAAGGGAGCGCACGCGCCTCGCGTGCCTTGGTCGGCGCTCTCGCCGGCCACATGCGTCAATTGAGAAGCACCGTCTGACACATCCCTTTCGACTGGCGAGGCGCCAGTCGAAACACGCGAGGGCGCGTGTGCTCCCCATGACCGTAGGGCAGGCTTCCAGCCTGCCAGTTCGAGGAGGCATCCTGCCTCGCGAACGACGGAGCAGGGATGCGCCATCAACCTGCAGACAAGATGTCGGCCCTACGGCAAACGGACAATTCGCAGCGACCCCGCTTCAAACCACGCCTCCCCCGCCGACGATTTCAACTCGCAGAGGAATTCCACGTCCTTCGCCGGTTCCCAGACGGAGAATTGATAGACAAATTCCCGCCAGTCGCCGGTGCCGGTGAGGCCAGGAGGCTGAGCGCCCTGCAAGATGCGCAACTCCGCCCCTGTGCCTGCTTCGCCCGGAATGGGCCGTAAGTCTTTGGTCCGAATTCTGCCCCGGAACTGGTATCGGCCTTGTTCGAGCAGCTTGCGAGTCCGCCAGGAACCGCTTGAGTTCATGTTTGAGGCGCTGATATTCAGGAGCAAGCTGCCGTCCTGGCTGTTTTCCAGACGCAACACAACTCCTCCCGGGGTCTGCCTGGGCTGCCAGCCGGTCAGGCGCACGGCCTTTCCGGCTTCCATTCTCGGCACGTTGACCACCCCATCAAGCTGTCGGCGGACATTCTCCGCTCTGTCCGAGATGCGCGCCTTCAGCCGATCGATGTTGATGTCGTGACGCTGGCCGGCTTCGATTCCCGTTTCCGCGATGGCCGGGCGAATCTTGGCGGCCAATTCATCCACGCGCGTTGGAGAATGGAATCGACTTTGAAAACGTTCGTCGCCAGTTGCGACACCCGCTCCAGGTACCGTCTGCGTCCCTCGGAAGTGCTCATGACAGCCTGGGCGACCAATCCATGCGTCCCGGGCATGATGGACCCACTGGCCCGGCCTCCTGGCGCGCCGAACATCTGATCCATCCCGTGCGGCATGAACACCATCTTGTTGGAATCCAAATCGTGGAAAACGCGCCAATTGTTCCGGTTCATGGAGTAGCCATCCCAGTGGCACAGCAAGGCCTCCATGGCGAGAAAGGACAGGAAACGGTTCATATTGAGCGTCTGTTCGAGCCGCGCAAACCGCTTGACCGCGTCCCTCTCGAACGCGGCGGCCACCAGCGCCTGCAATCCGGAGTTGTTTCCGGGATCATCCCCGGAGTTCATTCCCAATGTCTCCGTGATATCGCGGATGAATCCGCCGTCATAAAGATTGCCTTTCACGTTCTTGAAATACCGCCTCAGGAATTGTTTGTTGAAGCCTTCAGTCAGGACATAAAGCCCCAGATCGCGTCCGTTCAATTCCACCCTCGCGTGCGCCGCGCGCGGGGCCGGAACGCCCGCCGCCTCAAACAGCTCCCGGCTGATCTGCTCCGACAGGAAGGACCGATCCTGGACGGAATCGTTGAGGGAGAATTTCTGGAGCCCGTGGAAAGATTGGTTCGAGATGAATTTGTCGAAGTTCAGCGTGAAGGCAGGCTTCTGGTCGATCGAGCGGAAACTCCCTGCCGCCCCTTTCAAGTGCACGGCGACGTCTCGATAAGTTCTCCCCCTTCGTGAATCGTCGCCTTGACGGTGGGTCGAGTCACGCCGTTGCCCCAGTGCGTGGCTCTCAAGCGAGCCACGCCGGCGGGCGGAATCTCAATCTGAATTCGCCAGACGTTGGTGCTGGTGAAGACCTCGCTGGCGGCATCGAGCTTGGCCTTGCCTTGGGCGCCCGCGACCTCGCTGCCTGCAAGGCATGCCAGCAGGTCTGCAGTCGGAATTGGGGAGCACACGCGCCCTCGCGTGTCCTGACCGGCGCCTCGCCGGTCAGAGCCGTCTTGAAACGCAGTCAATAAACGGTGACACCAACGGAAGCGCCGATGTGGTCGGCGAGGGCGCCGCCCACTGCACGCGAGGGCGCGTGCGCTCCCCATCCAAACTGAATAGATACAGCTCAGCGCGGTCATAACAGGCGCGTATCCTAAAAAACCACAGACCTTTGTTTTTCTGGCAAGACTCTCAGGCGCAAACTTTGAACCTGAAACCTTAAACTTAAACGCCCAGAGCGCCGGCCACACCGCATCTTGTAGTCGCGACGTCAAAGCCGCGCTGGATTAATGAGGTCGCAATCTGGTGCAGCGATGCGGTCTTGTCCAGTGCGACCTGCTCAAAAACAGGGATTCTCTCCATGAACCTGTGCTGCGGCGCGCGGGCGACCCCGCCCGCCGCCCGCCCGAACTGCCCGGACTTGTCGCTGTTCCCAACGCCCCCGAAGGACCGACGCGCTGCGGGCGAGGTCGCCCGCGCACATCGGAGCAAACTTGCCGCCGCCAGGTTTTGGAGTGCGGCAGTTCTCTGCCGCTTTCGGGTGTTGCGGCGAAAAGCGGCCGATGAAAAGAACGCGCGTCAGGGTGGATTTGTCGCAGATTCCTGGCGTATCACCGTAAACTCCGGGCAGGCAGGACGCCTGCCCTACTTCGCCTCCTTCCACAGCCTCGCGCTGAATTCCCCGCCGCACTGGTCACGCAGTTCGTCCGTGCGGCGGCGCAACTGCAACAGAATCTCCCGATGCCTCGGGCTGTTGATCAGATTGACCGTTTCCAGCGGGTCTTCCTGCAAATCGTAGAGTTCCTCCAGCACCGGATCGGCCTCGAAGTAGCGGCTGTACTTGTAGCGCTCGGTTCGGACGCCTTCGTGCTTGCGGATGGTTGGTTCCATCATCAAATGTTCCAACCAGACGTCCTTGCGCCAATCCGGGGGCGTTTCCCCTCGTGCCAGCGGCAGAAGGCTGCGGCCTTGCATCTTTTCCGGGGCCGTAACTCTGGCAAGCTCCAGGATCGTGGCGGGGACATCGATGTTCAGCGCGAACGGCGCTGGACGCAGGCCTGCTTTGGTGAAACGGCCCGTCGGATCGAGCATCAGCAGCGGCACGCGGATGCTCTGTTCGTACGGCAACCATTTGTCCGCGTAACCGCGTTCACCCAGGAAATAACCGTTGTCGCCCATGAGCAGAATCACGGTGTTTGCCGCGAGCTTGAGTTCGTCCAGTTTCTGCCGGATGCGCCCGATGACCAGGTCCACGCCGCTGATCATGCGCCAGTAGCCTTTGGTCATGTCCTGGCGTTTGGGCTCGAAATCGAACCGCCAGCGCCAGCGATGCCGATTCATGGTTCCGTCGCGGAGGAATTCGGGCAGATGATTGTAAAAGTCGGGGTCGGACAGCGGGGGCCTCGGCACGTTCACGTCGCGGTAGAGATGATCGACTTCCTTTTGCCAGAAATACTGCAGCGGCGCGGCGTCCTCGGCATGCGGCGCGTTGAAACCCACGGTCAGGCAAAACGGCTTGCCGTCGCTGCGGCGAGCGTGGTCGTCCAGAAACTTGATCGCGTGGTCGCCTTCTATGTCGGAGAGGTGGCGCAGCGAGCCGTCCGGCTGCTTTTTCCAGTATGGATGGCCGAACTCATGAAACTCATCGTAAAGCCGAGCCCTCGCGCCGGGTTTCAGGTTCACGCCGAATTTGCCCACGTACGCGGTGCGATAACCGGCATCGCGCAGGAGCTTCGGGAAACTCATGTCCGCGAACGCGTCACCGAGCGGCGGCGTGCGGAACGTGTAGCGATGCGTGCGTTCCACCAGGCCGCACAGCAGGCTGGCCCGGCTGGCGGCGCAAATCGGTGTGGTGGCAAAGGCGTTCTCGAACCGCGCACCCTCCCGCGCCAGCCGATCCATCTCCGGCGTGTGCAGCGCGGGCGTGACACTGCCCATCATATCAAAGCGCTGGTCGTCGGTTATGAAGAAGAGAATATTCGGGGGCGAAGCTGAAGGTGCCACTGCTGAAACCACGTTTTGGGAGACAGCCAGTGCTGCCCACGCCAAATTCAAGAGGCGGAGGCAGCGGGTAACCACTCCTGGAGCCAGGAAAGCGGCGATGGCAGGGGCGACGCCCGCAACCAGTCGGAGGCTCAAGTTCAGTCTCACCCGAGCGTTTGTATTCCACACCAGCGCCGCTGACGAGGGCGATCTCTCGCGTTTCGGCGGCGTGGATTAGTCAGTCAAAACGGCGTCAACAACGGCATGCGATGGTTGCCATTGTAACCGTACCACCCTGGAATGTACTGAATCGACGAGGCTGGCGGTAATTGGCGAGTGTCCGCAATGCGTTGGAAAACTCCCAGTTACCCGCTTACCACAATCCAGCTTGCCCTGTTCCTTAACTTCACTATAGCCTTTCTCAATGGCAAAAATCGTTCTCGTAGATGACGAGATGACGATGGTGCAAATGGTCACGGAACTGTTCCGTTCCGAAGGCCACGAAGTTTTCCCTTTCACCAATTTCAATGCCGCCGTCGAAGCGCTGGAGACGGTCGGACCGGAGCTGGTCGTCACGGATCTTTACCTCGACAAGACGCGCGCGCACGGCCTGGAGATTCTGCAGAAGGCGCGGGCGCTGAATCCTCCGCCCGTCGTCATCGTGATCACCGCCTTTGGCTCTATTGAGACGGCGGTCGAAGCGATGAAGAAGGGCGCGTACGATTATTTGGAGAAGCCGTTCAAACTCGAGGAACTGAAGCTCTGCGTCCGGCGCGCGCAATCCTACGGCGATGCCGTCTCGGAGAACGTTTATCTCCGCAAGCAACTCAAGAAGAAGTATCAGTTCAGCCAGATCGTCGGCAATTCGGCGAAGATGCAGGAGGTCTTCCGGATGGTGGAACGCGTGGCGAATTCGGACGCCACCATTCTGATCCTGGGCGAAAGCGGCACGGGCAAGGAACTGATCGCCCGCGCGCTGCATTACAACAGCCGCCGGCAGTTCGCGCCGTTCGTGCCGGTGAATTGCAGCGCGTTGCCGGAAAATCTCCTGGAGTCGGAATTGTTTGGCCATCGAAAAGGTTCCTTCACCGGCGCGATCAACGACAAGAAAGGGCTTTTCCAGGAGGCGGACGGGGGCACGATCTTCCTCGATGAAGTTGGGTCCATGTCTCAGATGCTGCAAAGCCGTCTGCTGCGCGTGTTGCAGGAGCGGGAAGTCCGGCGGGTCGGCGACAACGTCCCGATTTACGTCAACGTGCGCGTGCTCGCGGCGACCAACGAGCCTTTGGAGAAGCGCATCGCGGACGGCACGTTCCGCGAAGACCTGTATTATCGGTTGAACGTGATCCCGATTCCCCTTCCGCCGCTGCGGGAACGCCCGGAGGATATTCCTTTGCTGGTGTCCCATTTCCTCCGCGAGAAGACCCACCCTCGCGCCGGCAAACCGTACCAGATCACCCGCCAGGCCATGGAGGCGCTCACCGCCCATTCCTGGCCGGGCAACGTCCGCGAACTGGAGAATGCCATCGAACGGGCGTGCGCGCTCTCCGAGAGCCCGGTGATCCAGGCGGGCGACCTCCCGCTGGCCCTGCAGCGGTTGGTCAACCAAAGCGCCGCCGACACCGTCGTGGAGACGCGTCCGGGCAGACCGCCTCAATCTATGATGGTCATTTCCGAATCCCTGTACCCGTTGAGTCACACGGAAGCGAAAAAGGACCACCTTTCGATGGATCCGTCGGAACCCCCGCCGCCGCCGGAATCGCTCGGCTCGCTGAAAGACTTTCTCAGGAATCAGGAATTAGCTTATCTCAATCGCGCCCTGGCACAGACGGGCGGGGACAAAGAAAAGGCCGCGGAACTTCTGGGCATCAGTCTCGCGACGTTTTACCGCAAGCTCTCCGAGGAGGGGATTTAATTTTATTTCTTTTTCGGGGCGGGTTTCTAGGATGCTCCCCCGATAGCGTTTCGCAACGGAACTACACTTGAAAAAGATCACACTATGCCACTCACCCATACCAAAGAATTATTTGCCAAAGCTCTGAAAGGCAAATACGCCCTCGGCGCCTTCAACGTCAACAACATGGAATTGTTGCAGGCCATCGTTGAAGCTTGCGAAGAGGAAAAAGCGCCCGTCATGCTTCAGATCTCTAAAGGCGCCCGGCAATACGCCAACCCGGTCTATCTCAAGAAGCTCATCGAAGCCGCCGTCAGTCTTTCCACCATCCCCATCGCCGTCCATCTTGATCACGGCGACTCCTACGAACTGTGCAAAGAATGCATCGATGAAGGGTTCACCAGCGTGATGATCGATGGCAGCCATTTGCCATTCGATAAGAATGCCGAGGTCTGCAAGAAAGTCGTGGACTACGCGCACAAGCACGATTGCGTCGTCGAAGGCGAGCTCGGAATGCTCGTGGGCGCGCAGCACGACGATGGCGAGGAGGGCGGCGGCTATTCCAAGGGCGGCGCTTATACGCACCCAGATGAAGCCGTGGAATTCGTCAAGGCCACGGGCTTGGATTCGCTGGCAGTGGCGATTGGGAATTCCCACGGGGCGTACAAGTTCAAAGGCCAGCAGCGTCTCGACCTGGAACGGCTCAAAGCCATCAAGAAAGCGCTGGCAGATGCCGGGCTGGGGGATTATCCGCTCGTGCTGCACGGCGCGTCGAGCGTGCCCAAAGAGCTGGCTGTAGAAATCAATCGCTATGGCGGCAAGCTCGGCGAGGACACCGCCGGCGTGCCGGAAGCCGACATCGAAGTGGCGCGCCGTGTCGGTTGCACCAAAGTCAACATCGACACCGATCTGCGCCTGGCGTTCACGGCCGCTTTAAGAAAAATTTTCTCGGAATCTCCCAAGGAATTCGACCCGCGCAAATATCTCAATCCCGCCCGCGCCAAAGTCAAAGAACTCGTCCGGCACAAAGTGAAGAACGTGCTCTGCTGCGCGGGTCACGCATTCGACTAGATTAATCCTTCGGCTGCTTCTGGTGCTGGACGTGGAGGGGAATGCTCGTTTCCTGGCGACCGTCGATGGCGATGTCGATGGAGTACTGGCCCGGATTGTCGAACTTGAGTTGCTGAATGTTGATCACGAAGTTGCGCACCAGGAAATTGGCCTCGGCGGGCATGCTGATTTCCACAGGCATCTCGATGCTCGGCATGACGAATTTCCCGTCTTCATCCACGAAGTTCACTTTGACCTTGTGAGCGCCCTCCTCGATTTTGTTGAACGTGATCCGGAGCGCGATGGAACATTGCGGATGAACGGCCGGCAGGTGGTTGGTGACAATGGTGTCGAATGTGCCCAGGATGTTGAGTTTCCCGCTGTAATCCGCCGCCGCGTCGCACAGGACCGCCATTTGGATATTCATGCCGCGCTGATGATGACCGACTCCGGACTTTCCGCAACGGTTGTCTGCGGGGCGTACGCCGCATCACAGAGTCTTGAAGACCACTCTTGCTCGCGGGCCACGCGGAGCGATCCCTCGTCAAACCATGCTTCGCCTCGATCCGCTTTGAGTTCGCAGATCAACCCGACTTCTCTATCCGGCCTGCGCACCGAAATCTCATAACGAAGGGGCGTCCAGCCATGGTCGCTGGGCCGCCAGAGGTCCGGACGTTGCTCGCCGGAAATTCGCAGGCAAATTCCGCCGGTATTTCCGACGCCGCTGGTGCGGCCTCGTCCCTCGAAGCGGTAGCTCCCTGCCGGCAGCAGCACGCGCGTCCGCCAGGATGCGGAGCCGCCTCCCCGGCTCATGGAAATTCTCAGGGACGCGGCGCCCGCCACGTCGCCCTTGCCGAATTGATGATCTCCGTCCTGCGGCAAAGTCACGCGTTCTCTCCAGTCGGAGAGCCGCGTGAACCGGTTCGTGCCGACCAGGACCGGTTCTTGGGGCAGAATCTTGGGCACGTCGAGCTGTTGGGAAATATAGCGTGTGCGGCGCCTGATGCGATCGTACAGGTGGCTCACCGCCGAATCGAATTCGCTGGCAGCTCTGTAAGCCGCGAGCGTGGGCCGGATTCGTTCTGCCATCTCGCGGACCCGGTTGATGATTTTGTCCTCCAAAAACACATTGGTCCGGAGCGTCCCGATGCGCTCCCAATAAAGCCGCCGGCCTTCCGGGGTGGCCAGAACCCTTTGGGCCACGATCCCTTGGAGGTGAATATCCTGCGGATCGATCGGATCGCTCGACGAACCGCGCGCCCAGCCGAACATTTGATCCATGCCATGAGGCATGAACACCATGCGGTTCGTTTCGAGGTCGTGGAAAACCCGGTAGTTGTTTCGATTCCGGGCGTAGCCGTCCCAATGGCAAGTCATGATTTCCATGGCGACAAAACTGATGAACCGCTCCAGGTCGAGCACCTGGCTCAGGCGCTGCCAGAGGCTTTCCGGGCCTGGCAATCCCTCCAATGCCGCCGCCATGAGCCGCTGCAAATCCGAACGGTCCTTCGGGTTGTCACCGGAATTGGTTTCGATGTCCCC